>OIWV01000075.1_pt1 | contig 87050 bp, 84 predicted proteins | sample 1587751 | NCBI WGS metagenome assembly OIWV01 (sample SAMEA3888913, study PRJEB22519) | human gut metagenome | biome: human gut; feature: human-associated habitat; material: faeces | place: Denmark | collected 2010
TCGTGGTTCGACGAGCCGGCGCTGCTGGACGCGCTGTCGAAGCTGCCGCACTACGATGAGACCCGCGCGCAGCGTTACCTTGCCTACCGCACCGGCGGTGTCTGGACGCTCGAGCAGGTACTGCGCATCGTGAACACGGACAACGATCTGCCGCGCTTTACCGCCGCGGTGGATGCGGACCCGGACGACGGCGATCTCATTCTGGTCAACAAATACAGCCGTCTCGCGAGCGACTATGTGCCGGAGGACCTTGTGACGGTCGAGCCCGCCTACTCCAACGGCGGCAAGCTCAAGAGCGAGGCCAACGACGCTTTCTGTGACCTGGTCGAGGCCATGTGGGCGGAAACGGGGCTGCACCTTGTCAACGCCTCGCCCTACCGCAGCTACCAGACGCAGAAGAACCTCTACGCCCGCTACCGCACACAGTACAGCGAGGCAACGACCGACCGCTTCTCCGCCCGCGCGGGCTACAGCGAGCATCAGACCGGTCTTGCGCTGGACGTCATCGCTCCCGGCGGCACGCTCAACGGCTTCAAGAACACGCAGCAGTTCGTCTGGATGCGCGACAACGCCCACCGCTTCGGCTTCATCCTGCGCTACGGCGACGGCATGGAGTACATCACCGGATACAAGTTCGAGCCCTGGCACTACCGCTACGTCGGCGTCGAGGCCGCGACGTTCATCTATGAAAACGATCTCACGTTCGAGGAATACTACGCCTATTATGTAAAAAAATAAGCCGCCCTCCGGCAGCTTTACGGCAAAAAAGAAACAGCCCTTGACCGCTTTTTCTCTCGCGCGGTCAAGGGCTATTTCTCTGCGCTCTTATTATCTAACATCCTTGGTTACCTCTCTTTCTGCAAAGTCGGCGGCACCGGATAACGCTTGCACATGGTGTCACTCTCGCTCTATATCAACACCGCAGGAGGCGGTGAACTCCGTTTATGACGTTTCAACATTCGAGAGTGCCGGGACCGGTCGTCGGTGCCTTCGGGATCAGCTGTACATTGGACTCACCCTTTCTTGAGGTGCTTTTACTATAGCATATCTCCGCGCCCCGCACAAGCCGCCGAACGCACGAAAAAGGCAGGGAGAAAACTGTGCAGGGCTCTGAACTTTTCGCTTTCGTGCAGTTTTGTGTTGACACGGTAAATCGCGAAATGATATAGTGTAAGTGTTGTGGGGCATTTTCCCCGCAAAAAAGGAAGCTCCGGCGGCTGCCGGAGCTTCCTTTTTATTCCACGGTGACGGATTTGGCAAGATTGCGGGGCTTATCAATGTCGCACCCGTTGCACCGGGCGACATGATAGGCGAAAAGCTGAAGGGGCAGGATCTCCGGAATGGCGGAGAAGAGCGGATCGGTCACGGGGACGAAAAGCACGTCGTCCGCCTCGGCGAACACACGGCGGTTGCCCTCGTTCACCACGGCGAGGACCTTGGCCCCGCGCGCCTTGACTTCTTTGATATTAGACATCGTCTTGTCGAACAGCTCCTCGTAGCACGCGAGCGAAACGACGAGACGGCCCGGATCGATGAGCGCGATGGTGCCGTGCTTGAGCTCGCCGGCTGCATATGCCTCTGCATGGATGTACGAGATCTCTTTGAGCTTCAGTGCGCCCTCGAGAGCGACATCATAGTCGAGCAGACGGCCGATGTAGAAGACATCCTCATTGAAGCCGTACTTCTTCGCAAACGTCTTGATCGGATCGACATCCGAGAGTTCCTCGCTGATCTGTGCCGGAACATTCTTGAGCTTCGCGATGAGCTCTTCGAGGCGCTCCGGCGTCTGCGTCTTCTTGATCTGCGCCATGTAGAGGGCGAGCATGAAGAACAGGATGAGCTGCGTCGTGTACGCCTTCGTCGAAGCGACGGCGATCTCCGGGCCAGCCCAGGTGTAGAGCACCTGATCTGCCTCACGGGCAATCGAAGAACCGACGACGTTCGTCAGAGCGAGCGTCTTAGCGCCGAGGCGCTTCGACTCCTTGAGTGCGGCGAGCGTATCGCTCGTCTCACCCGACTGCGAGACGACGATGAACAGCGTGTTCTCGTCGACGATCGGGTTGCGATAGCGGAACTCCGAAGCGACATCGACCTCGACCATGACGCGGGCAAGCTTCTCGATGTAGAACTTGCCGACGAGGCCGGCATGGTATGCCGTACCGCAGGCAACGATGTAGATCTTGTTGAAGGAGTTGAGGTAATCTGCATCCCACTTGAGTTCGTTCATGACAATGGACTTGCCGTCCTTCGCGATGCGCTGGCTCATCGTGTCGCGGACTGCCTTCGGCTGCTCATTGATTTCCTTGAGCATGAAGTGCTCGTAGCCGCCTTTCTCAGCCGCCTCAGCATTCCAGTTGACCTCAAAGACCTTCTTCGTCACAGGCTCGCCGCGGCGGTTCGTGATCTTGATGGAATCCTTCGTGACGACAGCGAGCTCACCATCGTTGAGGATATAGGTGCGGCGCGTGCGCGCGATGATGGCCGGGATATCCGACGCGATGAAATTCTCGCCCTCACCGATGCCGATGACGAGCGGGTTGTCCTGCTTCGTGCAGATGAGCTTGTCCGGCTCTCTCTTGCTCATGAAGACGAGCGAGTACGAGCCCTCGATGCGGTGCAGCACCTCGCGGACCGACGAGACGAAATCGCCGTTATAGACCTCTTCGAGAAGGTGTGCGACGACCTCCGTATCCGTCTCCGACTTGAAGACATGGCCCTTCTCGATGAGCTCTTCCTTCAATCCGAGATAGTTCTCGATGATGCCGTTGTGCACGACGACGAAGTCGCCCGAGCAGTCCGTATGCGGATGCGCATTGCGGTCCGACGGACGGCCATGCGTCGCCCAGCGCGTATGGCCGATGCCGATCGTGCCCTGCGGCATATCGTCCTTGATCTTGTCGCGCAGTGCCGAAAGGCGGCCGACGCTCTTCTCGACGCGGATATGATTGCCGTCGTAAACGGCGATGCCGGCCGAATCGTAGCCGCGGTACTCGAGCTTCGAGAGGCCCTCGAGCAGGAAGTCCGCTGCCTGCTTGTCACCGACATAACCAACAATACCACACATGATACATACCTCCTGGTATTCCTGCAGCAGGTCCCCGAGCCTGGCTTTGTCCCAGGGAATCACTCCCCTGCTTTCGTCAGGCTCTCTCGACTGGGACGGCCGGAAGGCATCCGCTGACATCTCGACAACCTTCTCCTCGTCCTCCCCGACTGGAAAACCCTTCGGGGAACTAGCGCTAAGAATTGCTTCTTTTCGGTAACAACTCTGCTGCATCCTTATGATTTTCTCCAGAACCGCCTCAGGCGATTCTGATACGATGATATTCTAGCTTAAAACCGCCTTATTGTCAACAACTGCCCACTCCAGCTAGCTTGTTCAAACCTTCGCCATAAAAAAAGACCCCGTCCGGAAAAATCCGAACGGGGTCTCTGATTCAGTTTGGAGGATGTAATTTCAGGGGATTACATCATGCCCGGCATGCCGCCCATGCCCGGTGCAGCCGGTGCTGGTGCTTCTTTTTCCGGCTTGTCGGCAACGAGCGTCTCCGTGGTCAGGACCATGGAAGCGATCGAGGCAGCGTTCTGCAGAGCGGAGCGCGTGACCTTAGCCGGGTCGACAATACCAGCCTTGAGCATGTCAACGTACTCGTTCTTGAGTGCGTTGAAGCCGATGCCCGTGCCAGCCTTCTTGACGTTCTCGACGACGACAGAGCCTTCAAGGCCTGCGTTCTGAGCGATCTGGCGGACCGGCTCTTCGATGGCGCGCTTGACGATGTTGACACCGACCTTCTCATCACCTTCGACCTCGAGCTTGTCGAGTGCCGGCAGGATGTCGAGGAACGTCGTACCGCCGCCTGCGACGATGCCTTCTTCGACAGCAGCACGCGTAGCATTCAGAGCGTCTTCGATGCGGTACTTCTTGTCCTTCATCTCGACTTCCGTAGCTGCACCGATCTCGATGACAGCAACACCGCCGGAGAGCTTTGCGAGGCGCTCCTGCAGTTTCTCGCGATCGAAATCGCTCGTCGTCTGGGAAATCTGCTGCTTGATCTGAGCAACGCGCTCAGCGATGGATTCCTTGTCGCCCTTGCCGCCGATGATCGTCGTCTCGTCCTTCGTGGAGACCATCTTGTGCGCCTGGCCGAGGTCAGCGAGCGTGACGCTGTCGAGCTTGCGGCCGAGCTCTTCGCTGATGACCGTGCCGCCCGTCAGCGTAGCGATATCCTGCAGCATAGCCTTGCGGCGGTCACCGAAGCCCGGAGCCTTGACAGCCAGAGCCTTGAACGTGCCGCGCAGCTTGTTGACGACAATCGTCGTCAGTGCTTCGCCGTCGACATCCTCAGCGATGATGGCGAGCTGCTTGCCAGCCTTGACGACCTGCTCGAGGATTGGCAGGATGTCGTTGATGGCCGAGATCTTGCGGTCCGTGATGAGGATGTACGGATCGTCAAGCGTTGCTTCCATCTTGTCCGTATCCGTGACGAGATACGGGGAGATGTAGCCGCGGTCGAACTGCATGCCTTCCTTGACGGAGAGGTTCGTGCGCATCGTCTTGGACTCTTCCACCGTGATGACGCCGTCCTTGCCAACCTTCTCCATGGCCTCAGCGATCAGCTTGCCCGTCTCTTCATTAGCCGAGGAGATCGTAGCGACCTGAGCGATGTCAGCCTGGCCTTCGACCTTCTTGGACTTTGCCTTGATCTCATCGACGAGCGTCTTGACGGCTTCGTCAATGCCCTTCTTGATGATCATCGGGTTCGCGCCAGCAGCGACGTTCTTCATGCCCTCGTGGATCATGGCCTGTGCGAGGAGCGTTGCCGTCGTCGTGCCATCGCCGGCGATATCGTTCGTCTTCGTGGCGACTTCCTTGACGAGCTGTGCGCCCATGTTCTCAAACGGATCTTCGAGCTCGATGTCGCGTGCAATCGTGACACCATCGTTCGTGATTGTCGGAGCGCCGAACTTCTTGTCGAGGACGACGTTGCGGCCCTTCGGTCCAAGCGTTACTTTTACTGCATTTGCCAGTGCATCAACACCGCGGCCGAGTGCGCGGCGTGCTTCTTCGTCAAACAGAATCTGCTTTGCCATTTATATTACCTCCGAGAAAATTCGTATCTGGTATTTCAATCGCGGGACGGTCAGATGACGGCGAGGATATCGCTCTCGCGGACAATCAGGTAATCCTTGCCCTCTACCTTGACCTCAGAACCCGAGTATTTGGAGAAGATGACGCCATCGCCAACCTTGACTTCCATAGCAGCGCGCTCGCCATTATCGAGCAGCTTGCCAGCGCCAACCGCAACGACCGTGCCCTTCTGCGGCTTCTCTTTGGCCGTGTCCGGCAGCACGATGCCGCTGGCCGTCTTTACATCGCTCTCTGCAACTTCGATGACAACTCTTTCGCCCAATGGCTTAATCATAGGTATCTTCCTCCTATAAAATGAATTTACATGTTGATGGTGTTAGCACTCACTAGACCTGAGTGCTAACTACAGTCTCTATATTACCCCGTCTAAGTCAAAATGTCAATATCGAATCCATAAAAAAGTCAAAAAAACAAAGGCCAGTTCAAACTGGCCTTTGTTGGCATGCATATGGGCGTATCTCAGATAATCCAGTTGTTCGGCGCCATCATGGAGTCGAGCATCGAGTGGTGCAGGATGGCTGCAGCAATCTGCTGGGAATCAGCGCCTTCCTCTGCGCCGGCAAGCTCTTGGAAACTCTGAACGCCTTCTGGCAGCGGCTGATCGTTATCGAGTACGAGCAGGACGACAAGGCCTGCCTGAAGCAGATGACGGAGCACCGATGCTGGGTCCTCGCCCTCCCTCGGATGGTAGAGGTAGGTGTGGCGGCCGTTGCGCACGAGGTAGTACTCGGCCTCCTCGATGGTCGCAAGCGCAATGCTGTCCTTCGCGGGCTCGAAGGCGATTGCCTGTGGGGCCTGCCAATTGAGTGCGCTGCGCATCTGCTGGTTGGCTGCGAAGTGGCGCTTGGCCGATGCGTCGGGAATCTCGCGCACGACGCCGCAGGCCGCCGTCATGTTGCTGATGCGGTCGATGAGGATGAGCTCGCCCTGCGTGCGGTGATGGTCGAACGTGTCGAGCACGATTGGCTCCGTCACGGCAATCTCGCAGACAGCGATTTCGTTCTTCTTGAGGCCCGTCGCCTCGACGTGCTCGCCTGTATTGATGTCGATGCGGTAGTCGATCTTCGTCAGGATGCCCGGGATCTTCTTGGTGCCGAGGAAGACCATGAAGTTCTTGCCGATAGTCAGCGGCACATCGTCCATCCAGAGTATCTCCGCCTTGAAGTTGGCGGCCTGACGGACGTGGCTGCCCTTCTCGAGCACGCAGCCGCGCGAGACGTCGACTTCGCGGTTGAGCTGGATCGTGACCGGCTGCCCCTTGAAGGCCGCCTCTGCTTCGCGGTCGGCCACGAGGATCTTCTTGACCTGGGCCTCCTCACCGCTCGGCTGGGACGTGACCGTGTCGCCGACGGCGATGCTGCCGCTCTCGATCTGCCCCTGGAACCCGCGGAACTCGTGGTTCGGGCGGCAGACGCGCTGGACCGACATGTAGAAGCCTTCCTCCTGCACGGCGCTGACGTCGACCTGCTCGAGATAGTCGAGCAGCGTCGGACCGTCGTACCAGGTCATGTTCAGCGACTTCTTCGTGACGTTGTCGCCCTCCGTCGCCGAGACGGGGATGAGCTTGACATCGTGCAGATGGAGTTCCTGCTGCAGCTCCGCGATCTGCGCTTCAATCTCTTTGAAGCGCTGCTCCGAATAGCCGACAAGGTCCATCTTGTTGATGGCGAAGACGAAGTAGCGGATGCCCATGAGCGCGCAGATGCGGGCATGGCGGCGCGTCTGCGTCAGGACGCCCTGCGTCGCGTCGACGAGGATGACGGCGAGATCAGCGAACGAGGCGCCGCAGGCCATGTTGCGCGTGTACTCCTCATGGCCCGGCGTGTCGGCACAGATGAAACTGCGGTTGTCCGTCGTGAAGTAGCGGTAGGCGACATCGATTGTGATGCCCTGCTCGCGCTCCGCGAGCAGCCCGTCCAACAGCAGCGAGTAGTCGATGGCGCCGCCGCGGCTGCCGACCTTGGAGTCGAGCAGCAGGGCCTTTTCCTGGTCCGCATAGATGAGCTTGGCATCGTACAAGAGATGGCCAATCAGGGTGGACTTGCCGTCGTCGACGCTGCCGCAGGTGATGAATTTGAGTAAATCGTTCATATCAGAAATAACCCTCCCGTTTCCGGCGCTCCATGCTGCCGGCTCCCTCGTGATCGATGACGCGGCTCGTGCGCTCCGACTCGACAGCGCCGAGCGTCTCCTCCACGATCGCATCCAGTGTATCAGCATCCGACTCGACAGCCCCCGTCAGCGGATAACAGCCGAGCGTGCGGAAGCGGACTTTCTTGTGCTCGATGTCCTCTGGCTTGAGGTCGAGCTTCTTGACGATGCGGTCATCGTCGATCATGATGAGATTGCCGTCGCGCTCGATGACCGGACGCTCCTTCGCGAAGTAGAGCGAGACAATCTCGAGGTTCTCGCGGCGGATGTACTGCCAGATGTCCTTCTCAGTCCAGTTGGACAGTGGGAAGACGCGGATGCTCTCACCCTTGTTGATCTGCGAGTTGTAGAGCTTCCACATCTCCGGGCGCTGGTTCTTCGGATCCCAGGCCTGTGCCGCATTGCGGAACGAGAAGACGCGCTCCTTCGCGCGCGACTTCTCCTCATCGCGGCGCCCGCCGCCGAATGCCGCCGTAAAGCCGTACTTCGTCAGCGCCTGCTTGAGAGCCTGCGTCTTCATGATGTCGGTGTAGGAGGCGCCGTAATCGAACGGGTTGACGCCCGCTGCGAGCCCTTCTTCGTTCTTGTACTCGATCATGTCGAGGCCGTACTTCTTGGCCTGCGCATCGCGGAAGGCAATCATCTCATGGAACTTCCACGTCGTGTTGATGTGCAGGAACGGGAAGGGCGGCTTCTCCGGATAGAATGCCTTGAGGGCCAGGTGCATCATGACCGTGCTGTCCTTGCCGATGGAATAGAGCATGACCGGGTTCTCGGATTCGGCCGCGACCTCTCGGATGATGTAGATGGCCTCGGCCTCAAGTGCATCGAGGTGCGATAATTTTCCCATATGTATTGACTCCTTACTCAGTATTGGTTGGCGTTCTCACGGTCAATCGTGATGGTGACGTCGTGCTGGTCGGGCTTGCGGATGTGCCAATGATAGTAATAGCCCTGCCGCTCGATCGTCATCGTGCTGCCGCTGCCGCCGAGATCTGCACCGAGGAAGTAACCGATGGCGCTGACGGGGCATACCTTCATACAGGCCGTGCAGCCCCAGCAGTCGCGGACCTCGCGGATCTTCGCCTTGCGGCCTGCATCTGTCTCCTGCATGAGCAGAAGGTTGCCCGGACAGGCTTCCGTGCAGCGGCCGCAGCCGATGCAGCGGTCTTCATGGACGCGTATGCTCATAATGACCTCCTTTGACCAGCGGCCTTCTATATATATGGAAGGCTCCATGTTCTAGGCGTGAATTGATGTAGCAGAGCCCGTCTTCGGACTGCTGCGGATAGTCGGCGTTCTCGCCAAACGTGTGCCAGCGCGTCTCATGACGCGCGAGAAGATGCGTGATGAGGGCGCGGCAGACCGTCAGACGCTCGCGCAGCTCGTAGATCTTGAGGAGCTCGTAGGGGCCTTCGGCCGCGAGCTGCGGCAGCAGCGTTTCGATGTGCTGGATCTTCTCATCGGCCAGCTTCAGGCGGCTCGCATTGTAGCGGTAGTCCGTATGGATGCCGCCTGCGTACTCGTCCATGGTCTTCTGCATGGCCTCCTCGAGCTGCTCCACCGTCAGGTTGCCCGGCTCGCGCGAGAGATACGCTTCATAAGCTTCGTACACTTCACCTTCGTCTTTCACCGCTGTTCCAGGCGCAGGCTTATCCTGCTTTGCTGCGAGATAATCGGCCAGCGCATCCGCGGCAATCTCCCCTTCTGCGAGAGCGCCCGTCACGTACTTCTGCGGGGCACCGCCCGCGACATCGCCGGCGGCAAACAGGCCGTGGATGGTCGTCTCGCGGTTCGTATCGACCCAGAAGCCGCTGGCCGTATGGCCGCCGACCACATAGGGCTCCGTGCCCTCGACCTCGACCGGCTGCTCCTTCGGCCCCTTGCCGCTCTCGATCCACTTGAGCGTCTGGGCCGGCGCCATGTTGAGATAAGCGTGGTAGAGGTCCGACTGCTGCTCCGCCGTGATGTAGCACGTATCGAGGTAGCAGGGGCCGTTTCCCTTGCGGTTCTCCTCCACCGTGCCGAAGATGCGCTGCGGCGTCGTGAGCCCATACTTCGTCTCGTAGACCTCGCCCTTGGCATTGACCTGCTTGGCGCCGACGCCCTGCGCAATCGTGCCCGTCGGTGCGATCGTGTCCTTGCAGCGCAGGGCGACGAAGCGGTGCTCGAGCGTCGTCATCTCCGCGCCGGCCCGGATGCCCATCGCATAGCCGGCCCCCGTGTTGAATGGCGGGTACCACATCTTGTGGCGCGAGAAGCCCGGGTTATTGGGCCGATAGAGCCCCGCAGCGCCGCCCGTCGCAATCAGCACGGCCTTTGCCTCGATGTCGTAAGCCGTGCGCTCGCGGACCGAGAAGCCCCAGGCGCCGTGCACCGCGCCATCCGTGACCTTGAGGTCCGTGATGTTGACGTGGTTGAGCACCGTGACGTTTTCCTGCTCGCGCACGCCCTTGGCCAACAGCGGCTTGATGTTCTCGCCGTTGATCTTGACGTTGCGCCAACCGCGCGTGACGTAATGGCCTTCCGCATCCTTGAGGATCACGAGGCCGCGGCGCTCAAGGTCCTCGGTGACCGCGTTGACCGACTCTGCAATCGTCATCATGAGGTCATCGCGGATGATGCCCTCCGCATCGCGGCGCGCATACTCGACGTAATCGGCCGGTGTATGGCCGTTCGAGATGTAGGCGTTGAGCGCATTGACACCGGCCGCGAGGCAGCCGCTGCGCTCGATATTGGCCTTCTCGACGACGAGCACGCGCAGGTCTTTCTCGGCGCCGAGCCGGATGGCCGCATAGCAGCCCGCCGTGCCGCCGCCGATGATGAGGACGTCCGTTTCCAGATGACGCCGCTCGAGCTTTCCATTCTTCATACAATCTCTCCTAAACAGCAAGTCTTAAATCGATAGAAAATAGCAAATCCGTCAGATGAGGATGAGTCCGAGCCCTGCGGTAGCCGAGACGAGCATCGGCACGGTCATGGCTTTGCGGCGCGCGCAGAGCAAGTAGAGGCAAAAGAGCGCGAGCCCGACGGTCAGGCCGAGCACGGCCGCCTCCGGCACGGAGAGCCCTGCACCAATCTCGAGATTCATGCGCAGCATCGATAGTGCGACGTTGAGCAGCAGGCCGCTGATGATGGGGCGCACCCAAAGGCTGATCTGACGGAAGACCGGCACATCGTGGAAAGTGCGCAAGAGGCGCGCGATGAGGCCGAAGATCAGGCCCGACGCCGCCACGCTGACGGCAAAGCCCGCCAAAGCGAGGATGAGCCCCGAAGAGGTGCCGCCCATCTGGAAGCCCGCCAGATAGCCGATGCCCGTCAATATCTTGCAGAGAATCGATCCGGGCAGGGCATTGGCCACGGGGACGAGCTGGCCGTAGAAGTCAGCAGCCGCCACCGTGCCGCCCTGCACGAACAGGCCGTCGGCAATCGTCAGGTAGGCATCACCGCCGCCGAACGAGAGCAGCGAGGAGAGGAAGCCCTCGCCGAGGAATGAAGAGCTGCCCGGCAGCATCATCAGTGCCGGCAAGGCAAAGAGCAGCGCAAAAGCCAGCCAGACGAAGACCTCGCGCAGGGTGTCCTTGAAGAGCTTCCCCCCGTCGACCGATTCATTGCCCGAGCGGAAACTGCGGACCAGCCCGCAGAAGTCGAGCACCGTCATCAGAGCAGCTGTGGCATCGTGAAGGACCGGTGCAGAAAGCGCGGGAAGCTGGCTGCCGCTGAACAGGAACGCAGCCGTGAGCACCGCCGCTAAGATTCCCTTCTTCCTCGAGAAGCCGCTGCCGAGGAAGATGATCAGGAAGAACGAGAGCCCGAGGATCGAGAGGACCGACAGATGGAACACGGGCTCCATGTGCAAGCCAAGCAGCGCGTAGAGGTTCTTCTCCGACGAGAGCAGGAAGACCGCGATCATCGCGAGGCACATCGCGCGGAACGCCCGCGTGCCGGCCTGCTGCATGGCGCCGAGCGTCTTGATGGCATAGGCCAGCAGCAGGCTGATGATGAACGCGCCAAGGCCGATGGAGATGTAGCGGATGCCGAGCAGGGCCGCCCCCTGCTCGCCCGTCAGAACGGCGAGGATCAGGACAGTGAAGAAGGCGCCCGGCAGCGCCATCATGGAAGCTGCCATGAGCATGCCGGACGCGCCACCGAGGCGCTGGCCGATGCCGGCCGCAATCTCGACGGGCAGTGCGCCCGGCGTGATGCAGGCCGCGACAACATCCTCATCGTATTCACGCTTCGTGACGAGCTTGCCGTTTTCTACAACTTCCTTCTCGATGACGGGAATCAGTGCATTGCCGCCGCCAAAGCCAATCGTGCCGATGCGCAGCATGCTGAGCCCTAAGCGCACGATATCCGCATACCCGCGCCGCATGCTCTGATACATCCCATTGGCCTGCACAGAAATATGTTCCACTGCCATCACCTCACAAGTCATCTACTCATCTACTACACATCTACAAAGCAAATTGAAAAACAAAAAAGGTCCTAAGGCTGGCGCATTACGCGCCTGCCTTAGAACCTCCATTTTTCTGGTCAGTCCTCGTCAAGCTCTTGAGTTTAAAACTGCAAAACTTCAAACGATGTTTCTATCTTAACCGAGATAACATAGTTTGTCAATATGTAAACCAAAATTTTATGACGGAATCCTGTATCAGACCTTGCCGCCGGCCGCTTTGACGATGGCCTCAGCGACTTCCTTAACGGTCAGGCGCTTCATCATCGCGTACTGCTGGATGCGACGATAGGCCTCCGGCTCCGACAGGTGGTGCGCTGCCATGAGGATGCCCTTGGCGCGGTCGAGCGTCTTGCGCATGGCCAGGGAATCGCGCAGGCCCGCGAGTTCCTGCTCGAGCCCCTGCATCTCCCGCCAGCGCGACATGGCGATCTCGATGGCCGGGAAGAGATTCGTCTCCTGCACCGGCTTGACGAGGTAGCCGAGCACGCCGGAGTCCTTCGCCTTCTCGACGATCTCCGGCTGACTGAACGCCGTGAGCAGCAGAACTGGCGCGAGCTTCTCCTCCGAGATCTTGCGCGCGGCCGTGATGCCGTCCATCTGCGGCATCTTGATGTCCATGATGACGAGATCCGGGCGATGCTGCCGCGTCAGTTCCACCGCCTTGCGCCCATCGATGGCCTCGCCGACGATCTCATGACCGGCTTCTTCGAGCATTTCACGCAAATCCATGCGGATGATGGATTCATTATCTGCAATGACAATCCGTAACGTCTCATGTGCCATAAATTATTCCAGCCTTTCCCGTGCAATCCTTTCAGTAACAATCACAAAAACAATCAAAAATCAAAATGACCTTCCGGCCTGCTCGCATACTCAGCCCTCATCCGTCGGATTGGGCTGTACTTTGGGGATGCAGAGCCTTGCATGCGTGCCGTGCCCCGGTCCCCTCTCGTCGTTCTCGATGGCGAACGTGCCGCCGAGGTCCCCCTCGACGAGTGTCTGGACGATGGTCAGGCCCAGCGACTTGCGCGGCATGTCCTCAAATCCCTCCGGCAGGCCCACGCCGTCATCGTAGAAGTCGAGGTGCCAGTGGTCCGCATCCTCCTGGACGGCCAAGCCGATGAGGCCCGATTTCCTGCCCGTGAAGGCGTGCTCCATTGCGTTGAGCACGAGCTCATTGAGCACGAGCGCCACAGAGCTCGCACACTTCGACGGCAGGATCAGCCGCGGCCCCTTGAACTCCGTCCGGATCAGGAAGTCCCGGTCGGTCATATTGCGCACGGCCAGGTCGAAGATGTGTCCCATGACTTCCTGGACATCGATGTCTTCACTGCCCTGCTGTGAAAGGTACTCGTGGACGACCGAGATTGAGAGGATGCGGTTGACGCTCTCCTTCAGTGCCGCCTTGACCTCTGCCGTCTTGGCCCGCCTTGCCTGGATGCGCAGCAGGCTCGCGATGGCCTGCAGGTTGTTCTTGACGCGATGGTGGATCTCTTGGATGACGGCCGACTTGATGCGGATTTCCTTGTCCTTAGCGCGCGTCTCCGTGACATCCGAGATGATGACGATGCGCATGCAGAGATTGCCGCCCTCGCGGACGACGATCTCGCGCCGTATGAGTATGAGCCCGCCCGCCGTGATCTCCTTCTGCCACGGCCGATCCGTCTCCACCGTCTCGCGCGTGACATGCTGCGTCATCTGGCGGTCGAAGAGATGGCCGCCGCGCAGGCTGCCGACGCCGAGCACGCGGTAGATGCGCACGGCCGCGGCATCCGCGAAGACGATGCGGCTGTGCGCATCCGTTATGATGATGCCATCGCTCGCCGTGATCGGGCGGAACTGCTCTGGATTGAGGATGTGGCGCGCATGGTAGAGCACCGCGACCGCCGCATCGAGGAGATGCGAGTAGCCTTCGATGGAGAGCTTGTCGAGGTCGACCTCGAAGTTCAGCACGCCGATGACCTTGTCACCATCGTGGATGCCGAACGTGAACATGTCGACCATCGAGCCGTAATTCCACTCGCGCTTGCCGCGCGCTGGCTTGCCCGTCTGGAATGTCTCCTTGATGAGCGGCTCCTCGATGGAGCGCACGCGGCAGCCAACTGCGCTGTCCTTGCCCGGCAGGTAGACCGTATGCGGGCGCTGCTGTGCCACGATCAGGAAGAACTCCGGATCCTTCGTCCTCACGTAGACCTTGAGCTCCCCGTGCGCGAGGTCCGCCAAAAACGGGAAGACGATTGCCATGCGAGAGAGCAGGCTGATCTGCAGCATCGTGAGCCGCGTCTGCTCCCGACATAGGCGTGTAATATCATCCATCTTATCCGCACCTCTCTTTTACAGATTCATGTTCTAAGTATAGCAGAAAACGCATACTTTGTAATGTTAAAAATAAAAAATACACATAATAGAAAAAAAGAGCCGCTGCCCGAAGGCAGCAGCCCTTTCATCTATTTATTGACTCTCGATTCACTCGCGCTCTTCCAGTCCGAGGCCCGGCACCGCATTGAGGTAGAGGTCGCTGAAATCGCCGTGCTTAGCCTGATAGTAGCCGCGACACGCGATCATCGCAGCGTTGTCCGTGCAGAGAATGCGATTTGGATAGAAGAAGCGCACGCCAGTCTCTTTGGCGCGCTCACGCAGGCGCGCCTCGAGACCGCTGTTGGCCGCGACGCCGCCGGCCAGCACGAGCGTATCGCGCCCAGCGCGGCGCACGGCATCAAAGGCCTTCTCGACGAGCACCTCGACGACGGAGTGCTGGAACGAGGCCGCGATGTCGGCCTTGCGCAGTTCGTGCCCCTTCATCTTCTCGCTGTTGATGTAGTTGAGCACAGCCGACTTGAGCCCGCTGAAGCTGAACTCGTAATTGCCCTTCTCCTCGAGCGCGCGCGGGAAGTCAATGGCGAGCGGGTCGCCCTCCTTGGCCAGTGCGTCGATGCGCGGGCCGCCCGGATACGGCAGGCCCATGACGCGAGCAATCTTGTCGAACGCCTCACCCGCCGCATCGTCGCGCGTCTGCCCCATCATGTGGAAGCTGTCGTAGCCGCGCACGTCGACGAGTGCCGTGTGGCCGCCCGAGACGACGAGCGCCATGAAGGGCGGCTCGAGCGTCGGCTCTGCGAGGAAGTTCGCAAAAATGTGGCCCTCGAGATGGTTGACGCCGATGAGCGGCTTGTCGAGCGCAAAGGCCAATGCCTTGGCCGCCGAGACGCCGACGAGCAGGGCGCCGACGAGGCCGGGGCCGTACGTCACAGCGACCTGGTCAATGTCCTTGAGCGTCACGCCGGCCTGGCGCACGGCCTCATCGATGACGGGCATGATGTTGACGATGTGCTTGCGCGAAGCGATCTCTGGCACAACACCGCCAAATTTCTGGTGAATGGGGATCTGCGTCGAGATGACGTTCGACAGGATTGTGCGGCCGCCGCGCAGCACGGCAGCCGACGTCTCATCGCAGCTCGACTCAATGCCCAGAGTAAGGATTTCTTTTTCCAACATAATCTCTCCTCATCGCTGCACTCAGCCAGAACAGCGATCACAGTTTCGTATTCCACATGATGATGGCATCCTCGCCATTGTCATGATAGTATTTCTTGCGGACGCCGGCCTCGCGGAAGCCGTAGTGCACGTAGAGGGCGCGCGCCGGTGCATTCGACGGGCGCACCTCGAGCGTCATCGCCGTCACGCCGCGTTCCTTCACCAGTCTGATGAGCTCCGCCATGAGGCGCGTGCCGACCTTCTGACCGCGGTAGTCCGGAGCGATTGCGATGTTCGTGATCTGCGCCTCCTCGAAGGAAATCCAGCAGCCCGCATAGCCGATGACCTGTTCCCCGTCGAGCGCGAGCAGGTAGCACGTGTTCTCGTTGGCCGCCTCCTTCCAGAAGGATTCGCGCGACCACGGGATTGCGAAGCACGCCTGCTCCACTGCCTCGACGGCGTCGGCATCCTCCGGCTTCATCTCGCGGAAGGTCAGATTCATTTCGCGGCCTCCGGATGGCGTTTCTCCCAGAGGACTTCCGCCTCACTGCGGCGGATGTAGACGGGCTCCATGTTCATGACATTGTCTATGTGGCCTGCGGCGAGTTCCTGCAGGCCGAGCATGGCGACACAGGCCGCCCGCGGCATGACGAGATGCGCCGGTGCGACTGTGACATTCGCTGGCAGGTCTACCTTGCCGCGGATGCGGCGCGCCGCGATGTCGCCGAGCAGCACGGTTTCACGGCCCGACTCAGCGCACTCCGCGAGGATCTCTGTAATCGGCAGGACCTCAACAGGATTGACAACCGTCAGGGTCCCCTTCTCCCACTCATAGCTCTCGCGGTAAGCATTGCCCTTCTGCGCGTCCAGGAGGCTCACGATGCGGAGGCCCGGCACCGGATAGTGATAGGCGAGCGCCTTGAGCGTCGAGACGCCGACGATTGGCAGATCCAGCGCGTAGGCCATGGCCTTGGCCGCCGCGAGGCCGATGCGCAGACCCGTGAAAGAGCCCGGGCCGATGCTGACCGCGATGCCCTCGAGCTGCTCTTTCCTGACATTTGCCATGCGCAGGACTTCCTTTATATGAGGCATCAGCGTTTCCGAGTGCGTGAGCTTGGCCTGCATCGTCAGCTCCGCTGCGAGCTTATCGGCCGAAGCCACGGCGACACTCGAGACCTGCGTTGCCGTATCAATGGCTAAGATAGACAAATGACTCCAACTCCTTTATGAATTCCTGATAGCGCTCTCCGACACTTGCGAAAGTGATGTGGCGTCCATCGCCATCGTCCGACTTCTCGATGCGGACGACGACGCGCTCCTCCGGCATGCACTGCGGGAATTTGTCCGACCACTCGATGACGACAATGCCCTCCGGGTCCTCCGTATATTCGTAGAAACCGATATCCTCCAGCTCCTCCTCCGTCTCAAGGCGGTAGAGGTCGAAATGGTAGATGGGGCAGATGCCCTCATACACATTCATGAGGTTGAACGTCGGACTCGTCACTTCGCCCTCGACCCCGAGCGTATGCGCAAGACTCTGGACAAACAGCGTCTTGCCGGCACCGAGGTCGCCTTCGAGGCAGAGCACGGTTCCCTCCCGGATCTTTTGTCCAACAAGCTCAGCTAAATGGGCAGTTTCCTCGGTAGAATTCGTTGTACAGGTAAACATTTTAGTTTCGTATCGCTCCTATATATAGTCTATACTCAAAAACATGCGGATTCAGTTTTCCATTATATCACAGAGACATCATTCGGTAAATTGGCTGCTGCTCTTTATTTTAATAATTATTATCCGTAAATAATCTATCCGATAAAATGAGATATATGGAGAATAAAAGAGATATGGCGAGAATTATGGTGCTGTTCTATCTCAATCGCCTTATATAGATGTTCCTATTTGCCGCCATATGCCGTATAATCAAAGCATAGCAAGTGAGCAACGCCGGTGAGCGAAAAGCAAAAGCGATGAGCCGCCGGTACCCACCTACGATGTGTATGAATATCAAGATATATTAGGAGGCTAACATTATGAAAAAGTTTGTTTGCACGGTTTGCGGTTATGTTTACGAAGGCGAAGCAGCTCCGGCTGAGTGCCCGATCTGCCATGCTCCGGCATCCAAGTTCGTCGAGCAGAGCGAGGATATGACGTTTGCAGATGAGCATCATGTCGGCGTTGCCAAGGACGTTGATCCGCGCATCATCGAGGGTCTCCGCCAGAACTTCACGGGCGAGTGCTCGGAAGTCGGCATGTACCTCGCTATGAGCCGCCAGGCTGACCGTGAAGGTTATCCGGAAATCGCAGAGGCTTACAAGCGCTACGCTTTTGAGGAGGCTGAGCACGCTTCCAAGTTCGCTGAGCTCCTCGGCGAGGTCCTGACGGACAGCACGAAGAAGAACCTCACGATGCGTATCGATGCAGAGCACGGCGCTTGCGCTGGCAAGAAAGAGCTCGCAACGCTCGCAAAGCAGCTCGGTCTCGATGCTGTCCATGATACGGTTCATGAGATGGCTAAGGACGAGGCTCGCCATGGCCGCGGCTTCAAGGGCCTCTTCGACCGTTACTTCGGCAAATAATCTCGGACAAAGCTCCACAAAACTCCTAAACATCATATAACCCACACATAAAAGACCTGTCCTGCAGCGCATCCGCAGAGCAGGTCTTTTGTATACTTAAAAAGACTGCCTGTTTTTTTTATGCATTCCTATTGAAATGCCGGACAAAAAGTCTTATACTAAGCGTGACCTGAAAATGCAACGGAGCAAGACGGCTGGTGTTACCATGCCGCTTGCTCCGTTTTTTTCAGAGTAAATGAATATCTATCTATACGATACAGGAAGGGTTGTGTTATGAGAAGCTTTATCCTCAACGAAAACGAAATGAATGAACTGGCCAAGAGACAGCCGACGCCATTCCTCGTGCTGTCCGTCGACAAAGTCGCGGAAAACTACGCGTTCCTGCGCAAGCACCTGCCGCGCGCCGGCATCTACTACGCCATCAAGGCCAATCCGCATCCGCGCGCACTCGAGCGCCTCGCCGCGCTCGGCTCGCACTTCGACGTCGCCTCGGCCGGCGAGATGGAAATGCTCCATGCAGCCGGCGTCGACGGCTCGCGCATGATCTACGCCAATCCGGTGCACGATGCGCGCGGCTTCGCGGCGGCCTCCCGCTTCGGCGTCAAGCGCTTCACGTTCGACGATGAAAGCGAGATACCGAAGCTCGCGGCCGCTGCGCCCGGCGCCGATGTGCTCGTGCGCGTGCAGGTTCACAACGGCAAGGCGCTCGTCGACCTCAACACGAAGTTCGGCGCGCCGCTCGGCTCAGCCCTGCCGCTCTTGCGCAAGGCCGAGCAGGCCGGCCTCCACGCCAAGGGCATCTGCTTCCACGTCGGCAGTCAGTCCCTGTCCATCGCGGCGTACGAAGAAGCGCTGCTGCTCGTTCATCATCTCTTCCTTGAGGCTGAAGCCTCCGGCATGCACCTGACTGATCTCGACATCGGCGGCGGCTTCCCGATTCCCTCAGCCGAAGGGCTCCACGTCGACCTCGCCGCCATGCTCGAGGCCATCAACCGCCAGCTCGACCGGCTGTTCCCGCAGACGGCCGTCTGGACCGAGCCGGGCCGCTTCCTCTGCGGCACGGCCATGAACCTCGTGACCTCCGTCATCGGCACGAAGCAGCGCGGCGCGGTCCCCTGGTACATCCTCGACGAAGGCATCTACGGCGTCTTCTCGGGCATCCTGTTCGACCACTGGGAATACCCGCTGCACTGCTTCGGCAACGGAGCAAAAATCCCGTCGGTATTCGCCGGTCCGAGCTGCGATGGCATCGACGTGCTCTACCGTGACTTCCCCGCACCGACGCTCCCGATTGGCGCAAACGTGCTCGTCAGTGACATCGGCGCCTACACGACCGTCTCGGCCACGCGCTTCAATGGTTTCGAACCCGCCGCCGTCCTCGTCTGGGAGGATCAGGCCGACCTCGTCGCCAAGCGCCGCAAGCTCCGTGAAGCCGATGAGGCATCCAGCGCATCGATTGCACAGATGCCCTGATACAAAGCGATACGGCTGACACACGACAAAAGACTCCGCCCCTCCGTCATTCCATGACGGAGGAGCGGAGTCTTTTTTTATCTGTCATTTATCTGCTGCAATCAGACAATCTTCGTCGACCAGCTCTCGATGTTCCAGACTGTGTCGACGAGGTCTTCGTAGAAGTCGGGCTCATGCGAGACGAGCAGCAGCGTGCCCTTGTACTCCTGCAGGGCGCGCTTGAGCTCCTTCTTGGCCTCGACGTCGAGGTGATTCGTCGGCTCGTCGAGCACGAGCAGATTGACAGGCTTCTGCATGATCTTAGCGAGTCGGACCTTCGCCGCCTCGCCGCCCGAGAGCGCCGTCATCTTCGTCGTAATGTGCTCATTCGTCAGGCCGCACGAAGCAAGCGCCGCGCGCACCTCGAAGTTCGTCATGCCCGGATAGGCCTGCCAGAGCTCGTCGAGCGCCGTGTTCATATTGCCCTTGACCTCCTCCTGCTCGAAGTAGCCGACCGAGACGAACTCACCCTGCTCGATCGCGCCCGAGAACGGCTTGATGAGGCCGAGCAAGGTCTTTAAGAGCGTCGACTTGCCGAGGCCGTTCGTGCCGCGGATCGCAATCTTCTTGTTGCGCTCGACCTTGATGTCGACAGGCTTCGTCAGCGGCGTGTCGTAGCCGAGCACGAGGCGCTGCGCCTCGATGACGAAGCGCGACGGCGTGCGGTCGGACTGGAAGTGGAAGTGCGGTTTCGGCTTCTCCTGGCGCTTCGTCAAGACCTCCATCTTGTCGAGCTTCTTCTGGCGGCTGTTGGCCATGCCGCGCGTCGCGACGCGCGCCTTGTTGCGCTGGATGAAGTCCTGCTCGCGCTTGATCTCCGCCTGCTGGCGCTCGTAGGCCGCCTCCTCCTGGCGGCGCTTCAAAGCGGCCATCTCCTCGAACTTCTCGTAGCTGCCCGTGTAGCGCGTGAGCTTGAGGTTGTCAACATGCCAGATGACGTTCGTCACCGCATTGAGGAACGGCACATCATGCGAGATGACGATAAAGGCATTCTCGTAATTCGTCAGGTAATTCTTGAGCCACTCGATGTGCTCGGCGTCGAGGTAGTTCGTCGGCTCGTCGAGCAGCAGGATCTCAGGGTTCTCGAGCAGGAGCTTCGTCAGGAGGACCTTCGTACGCTGGCCGCCCGAGAGCTCGTCGACCTTGCGCTCGAGCCCGATGTCGCGCAGGCCGAGGCCGCCCGCGACCTCCTCGATGCGCGCATCGATCGTGTAGTAGCTGCCCGCCTCGAGGATGTCCTGGATGTCGCCGACATCCTTCATGAGCTTGTCCATCTCCTCAGGCGAGGCCTCGCCCATCTTATCGTAGGCCGCGAGCATCTCCTGCTCGAGCGTCACGAGATGGTCAAACGCCGTGCGCAGCGTCTCCCGGATCGTCATGCCCGGCTGCAGCACCGCGTGCTGGTCGAGATAGCCGACCTTCGTGCGCTTCGCCCAGGTCACCTGCCCCGCATCCGGCGTCAGCTTGCCCGTGATGATCGACATGAATGTCGACTTGCCCTCGCCGTTCGCACCGACCAGCGCCACATGCTCCCCCTTCAACAGGCGGAACGACACATCCTCAAAGATCTCCCGCCCGCCATAGCTGTGCGAAAGATGCGAAACCTCCAATACGCTCATCTCATGCTCCTTTACATAAAAAAACCTCCTGCTTTCACAGAAGGTCTATTTTCAGAAAAATGGTCGGAACGACGGGATTTGAACCCACGACCTCTTCCACCCCAAGGAAGCGCGCTACCAAACTGCGCTACGTCCCGACGACAAGCTATATTATACGATAGAATCGCTGTCTTGTAAAGTGGCAAATGCGCGGCGCATCAGATGAAGTACTCGATCGTGTCCTGGGCGGTCTTCTTGGTGCGCTCGTTGAAGAGCAGGACGGCTTCACGCTCTTCGATGGGGCCGAGGGCGTAGGGGGCGTTCTCCTCGCGGTTGAAACACGCGGCGGGCACGATGCGGTTGTACGCCTTGGGGTGCTGCAGGGTCATCGCAATGCCGGTGCCCTGGAATTCGTCGGACTCCTCGGGCACGTACCACGGGTCGAACATCAGGATGCTGCCGTCCGCCGTCTCGCTCGTCAGCAGGGCGTAGTGCTCGACATCGTAGAACAGGCGCACGACGGCGACGCCGCCGCGGTGCAGGGCATCGTTGATGAAGCTCTCCTGCCCGATGTAGACCGACTTGCCCGCGAGGTACTGGCTCGAGAGCGGCAGGTTCGTCGCGCGGCCGAAGCCGTCGAGCCAGTTCGAGAGGAACATCATCGCCATGCGGCTCGTACCCGCACGCCCCGGTTCGCCCTTCTTGCTGTAGCAGTCGAGGCTGTAGAGCATGACATTGCGGATGATCTCCGGCGGGATCTCCTCACGCTCAAAGAGATAGCTGACTGCATTGAGCATCGTCGTCGGACCGCAGTCATACTCCGAGAACTGATAGCGCAAAGGGCTCTTCATAGATTCTATTCTCTCCTATCTAAAAATGCTTGTGTTCAGCGCAACGAGCCGAGGTAACGCACGCCGTTGATGTACGGCACGCCGCTGAAATTGAGGAATGTCGTCGTCGACGCGATGACCTTGCGCAGGTAATGCTTGCCGTAGTCGCTGCCAAAGCTGAACCAGCTGCTCATCGACTGCAGGACAATCGGCGTACCATCGTCATCCTGGCCGAGGTACATCATGACATGCGTGTTGTTGGCGAGCAGGGTGCCCGGCACGCACGCCTCCAGTGCGGCCAGCCGGTCCGCCTCGCCCATGCCTGATAGGTCGACGACCTTCGGCATCGACTTGGCCTGCTGATCCGCATCGCGCGGCAGCTCGATGCCCATGCTGCGGTAGACGTCGCCGACGAACGAGGAGCAGTCGACGCTGTCGTCGAGGCCGCCCCAGCCGTACTCATCGCCGAGGAAGCGGAAGCCCTGGCGCACGAAATTGTTCTCGGTGCAGGGCAGGAAGCCCTCGTGCAGGTTATCATCAAAGGCAGCGGGACGCTTGACGATCTTCAGCGCGCCGTTATCGCTGACCGGTATCAGCAGCACTTTTGCCCCATTCGCACCTGCGGCGAGCGGGATCTTGGCGCCCATCTGGAAGAGCAGCGACTCCCCTGCCCCATTCGCGATTGTCGTCTTGTTGGCCGTGACGACAGCGAAGTCAGTCGGATGGACGAAGCCTTCCCAGGTCGTGCGGTCGGTCTCGGCAAAGTCGGACTTCGCGAGCCAGCCGTCGTAGAAGCGCGTGCGGACGAAAGCGAACTTCTTGTCGTAGCTGTCACCGAGCACGGCCACCGGCTCGGCCGGGTCGAGGGCCGTCGCCTGCAAGGTATCGTAGTGCACGTCGCCTGCGCTCTCAAACCAGCCGGCTGCCTCCGGCAGCAGGCGCAGGTTGGCGCGTCGCGTGACGACGCCGTAGCGCACCGTCACCGTCTCGGGAAGTGCCGCGATATTACAGTTCTTGCGCGCAAACGAGTAGCTGTAGGCCGTCAGGGCGCTGCCGTTCTTGTAGAGGTCTGGCTGCGAAGCCGTATCAAAGTCGCCGATGGCCTGAACCTTCTCGATGCGCTCTTGCACCTCGGCGCCGGAGACCGACTCAGGCATCGCGCTAAGGTCTGTCAGTGTATCGTTGCGGCGGCGGAGCGATTCATTCGTCGCTTCGACCTGCGAAGGCGTCAAGAGGACCGTGTCGCCCTGCGGGTTGCGCTGCGTCCAGTAGACAGCCGTCGCGCGCGCGTCCGTGATTTCTGGCGAGGCCTCCGCCAGCACCGTGCCCGTCAACAAGACGGCCAGCAGGAAGACGGTCGGCAAGAGGCGTTTCAGGATAACTGTCATCGAATCCATCCCTTTCTATTTAGTCTGCTCGAGTTGTTCTGCGTGTATTGTATCTATTATAGCGCAGAGCTATGCCGCTGTCATCTCAGATGTTTTAGATGTTCTAGATGTTTTATCGTCTTTTTGTTATAATGAAAGCAAGCCGTCACGGCGTGTATCAGCAGGTACGGCAGTGACGGCTTTTTATTTGGCGCAGAGGGGGACGGGCACGATGACGATCTTAGAAGAAATCAAAGCAAAACGGCAGCAGCTCCGGCAGTCGCCGGGCGAGACCATATCGAGAGAAGGGGGCCTCGTCATCGTGCCGGATGCGACGGCCTTCCGCCACATCCTCGCTGTCGGGGACATCCACGGCAACTGGCTGCGCCTGCTGTCGCTCTGGCAGCACGTCCCCTATGACCCGCAGCAGGACCTGCTCGTCTTCCTCGGCGACTACATCGACCGCGGCGACTACAGCGCCGAAGTCCTGGAGATGGTCATGGAACTCGCCGAAAAGAGCCCGCATGTCATCACGCTGACGGGCAACCACGAGGCCATGATGCTGCATTACTTCCAAGACCACAGCATCCGCGAGCCGATGGACCTGAATCACGGCTGGATGCGCAGCGGCGGGCAGGCGACGTTCGCGAGCCTCGCGCGCGTCTACCAGCAAGATCCCGGCCGCTATCATGCGATGCTCGAGTTCGTACTCTCTCTCGACCACCTCGCATCAGTCGGCGAGGACTACATCTTCACGCATGCGGGCTTCCTGCCCCGTCAGTCCTACGAGGAGCAGGTCGACGACATGCTCTGGATCCGCACGGAGTTCTACGAAGAATATGCGGGAGACGAGACCGTCGTCATCGGCCACACGCCCGTGCAGTGCTTTGACGTCAACCGCCACCATCCGCTGATGTTCCGCAACCACATCATCGACTGCGACACAGGCTCCTATCTGCCCGGCGGCCACATCAGCTGCCTCAATGTCAAGAAGATGACGTGCTGGCAGAGCGACCCCGACGATATGTTCCAAGAGGACTGAATCAGCGCAGCGGGATATTGCTCTTGCTCACGCGTTCCGCAGCATTGGGGATGCCGAGCTCTTCGAGCATGCGCACGAAAGCCAGCTCGATGACCTCAGCGTACTGGCTCGGGCCGATGATGATCTCCTCGAGCGCCTCCTCGAGCGGCACACCGGTCTGCGGAGCAGACGGGCTGCTGAGCGGCAGCTTGTAGATGACTTGCGGGATGCCGTCGACGACGACGATGTCGTGGTGGAGGTGGCTGCTGGACGACTCATGGTAGACGAAGCGCCATTCGCGCTCCTCGTTGAAGCCCGGGTTCTTGATGGAGAACAGCGAGATCATGAGCATGTTGACGAAGTACTCGAGCACCTTCGCGGGCTCGTAGCGCTTGAGAGCGTCGAGATACGTCTCGACGTTGTTGAGCATCCAGTCAAAGCCCTCCGTGAACTGCGCCTGCGTGAGGTATTCGACCGGCGTCAGGCGCAGCGGCAGGGGCTCGAGGCGCTGGAAGATGGCCGTCGGCTTGAGGACAAAGGCCACGCCCGTCTTGCGGCCGTAGGCGCGCCACATCGAGAGCCGCCCCTTGCCGCGCTCGCGCGGGCGGTGCTCCGAGACGCAGGCCAGATAAGTGTTCGTGATGAAGCGCTGCTCATTCTTGTTGAGGTCGCTCATCATCGAGTCGAGCACGTTCTCGCCCCAGTCGAGGCGCGCTGCGAGATGCTGGATGCGCTCGCGCCGGTAGTCGGAGCCGTAGACCGTCTTGTTGAGCAGCTGGATGCCATAGTCGATCTCGCGGTAGTCATTCATGCAGGCCGCCGCGCGCATCCAGAGCGCATGCCCCTTGAGGATGTTGATGCCCGTGCCCGCGCTCGTGTAGTAAGCAAAGCGCATGCGCTCGAGCCGCGTCTTTTCCAAGCGCCGCGCGTAGATGGGCTGAAAGATCTTCAAGAACGCGCCGAGTTCTTCATATCGCCTTAGTTCCATACTGCCTCTCTCCCCTTCCGACTTTTCGACTTGCCGACGATTCAATCGAGCCGATTATCCAACAGTCGGATGATCTGACCGTCCGACTGTTGACCATCGATTCCCAATCCGTCCAACCGACATTCATCATGTCTTTATTATACCACAGAAACCAGGAGGTTTTTTCATGAGCAGACGCCCCAAGATCAAGATCACCATCACCGACCGACGCGGCAAGATGGGCTGCCATCGCGGCCATCATGTCGGCGAGGTATTCGACTTCGATGAGGACCGCGGCAAGATCTGCCCGATGGCCATGCACTGCGCCTTCCCCTACATCGACATTCTGCGCTACGGCGGCACCATTCCCGGCCAGGAAAAGGGAAAGGCCGAGTTCTGCTGCTCCGATGCCGACACCATCATGGTGTTCGAAGCCGAGATTGTCGAACAATAATAAATTAGTATCCTGATTATCAAAGAGCCTGCTCAAAAAGAGCAGGCTTTTTCGTATTCTTGACTGCATTCAAAACATCACGACTCCTGCCCGGCGAACTGGGTTTCGTAGAGGGCGCGGTAGGGGCCGTTGTGCTCGATGAGATCTTCGTGGCGGCCTTGCTCGACGATGCGGCCGTGGTCCATGACGATGATCTCGTCGGCGTCGCGGATGGTCGAGAGGCGGTGGGCGATGATCAGGCAGGTGCGGTCGTGCATGAGGCGTGTCATGGCGTCCTGGATGCGCGTCTCGGTGCGCGTGTCGACGTTCGAGGTCGCCTCGTCGAGGATCAGGATGCGCGGCGAGGCAAGGCAGGCGCGGGCGATGGCGAGCAGCTGGCGCTGGCCAGCCGAGAGCTCCGCGCCCGCGCTCTGCAGGACCGTCTCGTACTGTTGCGGCAGGTGCGCGATGAAGTCGTCAGCATGGGCGAGCTCAGCCGCCCGTTTTACCTCCTCCATCGTCGCGCCGGGCTTGGCATAGGCGAGGTTGTAGCGGACTGTATCCGAGAACAGCACCGTGTCCTGCAGGACGATGCCGACGAGCTTCCGCAGGCTACCCGGCGCATACGTGCGGATATCCTGACCGTCGAGCAGGATTTTCCCTGCATCTATCTCGTAGAAGCGCATCAGGAGGTTGACGATGGTCGTCTTCCCCGAGCCCGTCGCGCCGACGAGCGCGATCTTGCGCCCCGCCCCGATCTTGAGGCTGAAGTCGTCGATGACGCGCTTCTCCGGCACGTACGAGAAATTCACATGGCAAAACTCGATCTCGCCCTTCACCGTCTCTGGCACCTCGCGTCCCTCCCGCCGCTCACCCGGCTCATCGAGCACGGCGAAGATGCGCTCTGCGCCCGCGAGGGCCGTCTCGATCTGGCCGTAGAGCTGCGCGAGCTCATTGATGGGCCGCGAGAACTGCTTCGAGTAGATCGTGAAAGCCGAGATGACGCCGACCGTGATCCAGCCCTTGAGCGCGAAGTAGGCGCCAAAGACCGAGACGATGACAAAGGAAAAGTTCGAGATGGTGTTCATGATTGGCCCCATCGAAGAGCCGATGCTCTCCGCGCGGATGCCGGTCTTCGTCAGGCTGTCCGCCGTCTGCACGAACTTGGCCGCGACCTGCACCTCGCGCGCGTAGGCCTTGACCGTGCGCACGGCCGTGACCTGCTCCTCGACCATGCTGTTGAGCTGGCCGAGCAGGTCCTGCCGCTCGCAGAAGTAGCGGCCCATCTTCGCGGCGATGTACTTCGTCGCCAGGACCGTTGCGACAGCCGTCAGATACGTCAGCGCCGTCATCGGCACGCTGAACGACAGCATGACCGCCGTCGTGCCGAGGAGGAACAGGATGCCGGCAAACATCGTGCCGAGCGACGTCGAGATGACCGTCGCGATGTTGTCGGCATCGTTCGTCATGCGGCTCATGAGGTCGCCGTGCGGATGGCGGTCGAGATAAGCGAGCGGCAGGCCGTTGATCTTCTCGAAGAGGTCCTTGCGCAGATGCCGGATGATGCTCTGGCTCAGGCGCGCACTCAGGCGCCCCTGGAAGAAGAGCAGCACGGCGTAGAGCGCGCAGGCCCCGAACATCCAGAAAAGGATGCCCGGCACCTTGTCGTAGTCGGCGGCCGTGATGGCGTCGATGGCCCAGCTCATGAAGACCGGCGCGCTGACGCCGGCCGCGACGCTGACAGCGACGATGAGCGTGAGGAGCGCAACGCGCCAGCGCTCCGCCCGGAAGTACTGCATCAGGCGCAGGCAGGCCGCCTTGCGGTCCATAGCATGCTCGACCGGCGCGCGCATATGGCGATGCGGCCCGATAAGCGGCGCAGCTTGTTTCTTAGCCATTTGCCTTCTCCTTCCCCGACGCGCCCGTGCGGAACTGCGAGGCGCAGATCTCTCGATAGATGCTAGAACGCTCGAGCAGTTCCTCATGCGTGCCGCAGGCGAGGAGCCTGCCGCCGTCTAGCACGGCGATGCGGTCGGCATGGCGCGCCGTCGCGATGCGCTGTGCGACGATGATCTTGGTGAGGTCATGCCCCTCGCGGCGCAGCTCCCGCGTATAACCGTCGAGCGCCGCGTAGAACGCCGACTCCGTCCGCAGGTCGAGCGCGCTCGTGCTGTCATCGAGCAGCAGGATCTCGGGCTTGCGGATGAGTGCGCGCGCGAGCGCAATGCGCTGGCGCTGGCCACCCGACAGGCTCGTGCCGCCCTCCGTCACTTCTGTACCATAGCCCTCCGGCTGCCGCTCGATGAAGTCCGCCGCCTGCGCGATCTTTGCCGCCCGGCGTATCTCCTCATCGGAGGCCGCATCCATGCCCCAGGCGATGTTCTCGCCGATCGTCATCGAGAAGAGCTCCGTCTTCTGCAGGACGATGGCCATCTTCCCGCGCAAGGCGTGCAGCGCATACGTGCGGACATCGCGGCCATCGACGAAGACCTCGCCCGCCGTCGCATCGTAGAAGCGCGGCAGCAGCGCGAGCAATGTGCTCTTGCCCGAGCCCGTCGCGCCGACAATGGCCAGCGTCTCCCCACGCGCCACCGTGAGAGATATATCCGTCAGCACATCTTCCTGCTGACCCGGATAGCGGAAGGAGACATGGTGCAGGGCAATGGCCGCTGGCCTTCCCCTTGAGACTGCCCCGTCCGTCTCGCCATCCTCGCCATCGCGGATTGCAGGCTTCGTCTCCAGCACCTCCTCGAGCCGCCGCTTCGAGGTCAGGCCGCGCGCGAAGATCTGCAAAATCATCGCGAACATCAGGATGCCGTTGAGGATCAGCACGACGTAGGTCAGCGCGGCCATGACAGTACCTGGGCCAATCATGGCCGACTGCACGTCGAAGGAGCCGATGTAGATGACGGCGACAAGTGCCGTGTTCATCACGATGTTGACGAGCGGCAGCAGGCAGGCAATGAGCAGGAGGACGCGCAGCTGCGCCGCCGCGAGATTGTCGTTGGCCACGCTGAAACGCTCGTTCTCTCGCGCTTCCTGCCCGTACCCCTTGATGACGCGCGCGCCCTGGATATCCTCCTGCATGACGCCGTTGAGCGCATCGATCTTCTGCTGCACGAGCAGGAAAAGCGGGTTGCTCTTGTGGACGACGATCACGACCTCAATGAGGATGACCGGCACAGCAAGCGCGGCGATCAGGCTGAAGTGGATGTCGAGCGTCAGCAACGCCGCCGTGCCGGCAATCAGGAAGGTCAGGCTGCGCACGACGCCGCGCAGCGCCGCACTGACCATCGTCTGGACCTGCGTCGTGTCGCTCGTGATGCGCGTGATCAGCGAGCCCGTGCGAAACGCGTCAATCTGCTCCATCGAGAGCTGCAGGATGCGCCGGAAGCAGTCCTTGCGGATGTCATTGCCGAAATTCTGCGCGCAGAAATTGACGCAGATGCCGCCCATGACACCGCAGACACCGCCGACCGCGACAATCAGGGCCATCCAGAGACCCGTCTGCATCACGAGCGAGAGGTCCGGCACGCCGCCGTGATGCAGGCCCAGCACGCCCTCATTGACGATGGCCTCCATCAGGCGCGGCTGATAGAGGTCGATGAGGACCTCGCTGACCATGAAGACGATCGTCAGCACGGCATAGTGCCGGTATGGCTTGATATAATGCAGCATAACTTCTCCTAAAAAAATCCTGCCGCCCAGAGGGCTGACAGGATTTTCGATTCTCCATCAACACATACAATCAACGGTCTACTAGCAGCGACTGCAGCGCCAGCTCACGGCACTGTCACATCGTCGGCGGCAGGATCTCGATCCAGTAGCCGTCCGGGTCGCTGATGAAGTAGATGCCCATCTCCTCATTCTCGAAGCAGATGCAGCCCATGGCCTTGTGCTTCGCATGCGCAGCTTCGAAGTCGTCCGTGCGCACGGCGAGGTGGAACTCATTCTCGCCGAGGTTGTAGGGCTCCTTGCGGCCGTGGATCCAGGTGAGCTCGAGCTCGTGCGGCGTCTGGCCGCCGTCCGAGAGATAGGCGAGCGTGAAGCCCGGTCCCTCGAGCTTGCGCGCCGGCTTGAAGCCGAGCGCCTCATCGTAGAACTTGAGACTCTTCTCGAGGTCGAGCACATTGAAGTTATTGTGGGCAAACTGGAATTTCATGGGAATCTCCTTTCAATCAGTATCCTAATTTCTCGCGGATCAGGATGAGCTCGCACGCACCGATCTGCATGGGCTTCTCCCAGAGGATGTTGAGGCTGCGGCAGATGCGCTCCGGGCTCTTGCAGTCGTAGCAATGGTCCGCCTTGACGGCGCACGGCGTCTTGCGGTGCAGGCGTTGGGCGTTGAGCGGGCTCGCGATGTTGCGCGCGCGGTCGATGGCACGATGGAGGTCCGGCGCGATCTTGTTCTCGCCGACGACAAAGTAGAGTCGCTCGTGCTTCGTCAGCGTCGCTGCCACGCGGTTGCCGCCGCCGTCGATGTTGACGAGCTCGCCCGTCTCCGCGACGCCGTTGAGCGACGTGATGTAGACATCCGCGAGGTAGGCCTTCGCCTTCGCCTCGTCGCCCGTCATCTCCTCGCGCCAGTGCCAGTAGACCGTGTTCTCCTTTTTGAGCTTCTCGTAGAGGCCCATCTCCTCGAGCGTCATCGAGCCGCCGAAGCCGACCGTCTTGCCCTTGATGGACGCGGTCAGATACGCAGCCGCCTCTTCCTTCGTATCGAATACCTTGAGCGCGATGCCGCGCCATTTGAGATTCGCTTCAAAAGCGCCAATATCCATACTTGCCCTCCTGTCGTACACACATACGATTACTTTCTCTACACTTCAGTATAGCAGATTTGCGCCATCAGGCAAGCACGCACTTTTTTGTCCATCGCCCTCGCCCGCGCCGCCTTTTCATCTCACCACTTTGCGTTTATAATAAGAGTCGCATGACACAAAGAAACGAGGTATTTTAGATATGGAAAAGCATTTTGACATCAACGAGCAGGGCCTTAGTATCCGCTGCAAGCTCATCTGCAGCAATAGCGACAAGACGGCGCGCACCTTCGAGCACATCGCCATCGTCACACATGGCTTCGGCAGCAACAAGGAGACGGCCGGCACGGCGAATTTCGGCGAACACCTGACCTCCAAGTACAAGGGCTGGGGCGTCATCGCCTTCGACTGGCCCTGCCACGGCATGGACGCGCGCAAGAAGCTGACCATCAGCGAGTGCCTGACCTACCTGACCATCGTCACGGAGTACGCCAAGCGCGAGCTGCAGGCAAAAGACGTCTGCATCTACTCGACGAGCCTCGGCGGCTACCTGACGCTGCGCTACCTCATCGAGGTCGGCAATCCCTTCCGCAAGATTGCCCTGCGCTGCCCGGCCATTCACATGTACGAGACGATGTACAGCCGCATCCCAGACGCCGACAAGACAAAGCTCGCAAAGGGCAAGGAAATCCAGATTGGCTTCGAGCGCAAGATGAAAGTCGACCAGGCTTTCTTCGATGACCTCAAGTCCTTCTGCCCGCTCGACCACGAGTACTTCGACTTCGCCGACGCGATGATAATCCTGCACGGCACGAAGGACGAGATGGTCCCGTTCGAGGACGCAAAAGACTTCGTCGAGAACAACGTCATCGAATTCATCCCCGTCGAGGGCGCCAATCACCCGTTCCAGAACCCCAACCACATGGCACTCGCCATCCACAAGATCATCGAGTTCTTCCACGAAGACTGAACTGCCCGCTAGAAGTCATGCAAGTGGTTTCTCCCCCAGCCGTTCGAGCAGCAGATTCGCATCAATGACATTAAGATGATGCTCTAAGGCATACCAGATGATACTATCAAAGGAGTTGCGGGCGTAAAGTGCCTCACAGCCTGCATAGTACAGCAGATGCTGTGCTTCCTTGACTGTCAATCCCATTGCCAAGGCCAACAGCAGGACCTTGCTGCGCGCCGGATGCTTCTTGTGGCCGTCGAAGATGTGGTAGCCGTACGTCGGCTCCATCCCCGTCCGGCGGATTACATCGGCTTTCTTGAGCTGTTTCTCTTCGAGCAATCCCTGCAAGAACACTGCCAGCGGCATATCCCGAAGCTCATGCCGGTTCTCCTCCAGATAATGCTCGACCGCCTTCGCCTTCTCAATCTCATGTTCCAGTTCCTCGGTATCTTTTTTCATCATCGCAATCTCCCCTTGCAGAAGTGAATGTTTCTCTCTATACTCAAAACTATAGAGGATTTACAGAGAATCGGCAAGGGGGGTGACATCGATGGCAATGGAAAAGACAGAGGAAGCAGGAAAGCGGGCCAGTCAGCTCGTTGCAGACTACTTAGCGAGCCGTTACCATACGCTGCGCATCATCAAGGAATCCCCGCATGGCACGATTTCTCTCGTCGAAGATACGATGGCAGACCAATCGCACGGCAGGCCCATCTTTGTCAAGAAGAGCCTCCAAGCCATGGGGCTTCCCTACAAAGAACTGCAGGACATCGGTTGCGAGGTCTTCCCCAAGGTATTCTACACGGCAGAACTGCCGCCTGCCGGCACGACCATTGTCATCGAAGAATTCATTGCCGGAGAACCGCTGTCCAACCGGCTCGAGCAGAAGCATTACCTGACGCCTCAAGAGGCCACTCGCCTGATCTGGACCTTATGCAGCGGCCTGACACTCCTGCACCAGCACGGCATCCTCCATCGCGACATCAAGCCATCGAACATCATGGAGCCGCCCGGCGCGAGCTCGAGCGGCCTCTACCGGCTCATCGACTTTGATGCCGCGCGGACCGTCAAAGAAGGGCACGAAGAAGACACGCGGCTGCTCGGCACAAAAGGCTATGCGCCGCCGGAGCAGTATGGCAGCGCCCAGACCGATGCGCGCAGTGATTTATACGCACTCGGCGTCACCGTCCGCGAACTTCTGGGCCCCGACTACCGCGGTCCGCTGCTCCCTATCCTTGCAAAATGCACGGAACAGGACCCCGCTCGCCGCTACCAGAGTGCCGCCAAGCTCGCCCGCGCCGTGCGCCACGCGAAGCTCTTTTACTATGGCAGGCGCGCACTCATCCTGACAGGCATCGCGTTCTGCTCTCTTGCCGCCATCCTGCTCTGGCATCGCTTCCGCTATCCCGAACAGCCTCTGCCCGGTCATGACGAACTGCAAAATTTCAGCCATGAGGTAAAAAAAGCCGTCAAGAACGAAGAGCAGTCTCTCAAAAATAGCGTCGAACAGGCAAAAAAACAGCTCGATCCGCCTGCACAACTGCCGGCTTCATCCGCACCAGCAAAAGACAGCACGGCTACAGCCCCACAAGCAGCACCCGCATCCCAAGCTGCGCCAACTGCCACAAGATCTGCCATCACAGGCGAAGAGGCCCCTGAGACAGCTCCCAACCGCGTGCGCGTCCGCCTCTACTGCAACGGCGACCGCCTCAACGCCTGGATGGACCAATGGGACACCCCTATCCGAAATGGTGGTGCCACTCAGATTGTCCCCGCCGCCGTCTGGCAGAGCGGCTCACTGTCTGCCTACAGTATCACAGCCAGGATAACGAATGAAAGCGACGAGATCTTTGCCTCCCCCATCCTTACCGTCTCCGACGGCAGCAATCAGGAGACTACCACCGCCGGTGCCATCGTCCCCGGCGCCACAGCCGAGCTCACCATCCCGCTCGGCAGCTTCCCCACACGCGACGGCGGCACCCATCTCACCGTCACCACCACCGGCATGGGTCCCCAGGTCATCTCCACCCCGACCTTCGCACTTGACTTCCGCGCAAAATGATACCGTTCCAGTAAGGCAAAATGTCCCCGCAGGACAACAAATCCTGCGGGGACATTTGTATAATGAAAAAGGGAGTCAATGTCTGTCTGTCGGTGCTTCGCCTGCAGCAGTCGGACTCTTTGGAGCAGCCGCCGTATTCTTCACACGCGGGCGGCTGCTTTCAGTTGACGATACATCATTGCTCTCACGCGCATATACTGCGTCAAGCGTGATGTCTACGATATCCTTTCCTTCGTCGCTCAGATCCAGGTACTTGCGAAGATGGCTGCTCGTCCGCTCATCCGCCTCGCGCAGCTTCTCCGCCAGTGCATCCTCCTCCCCGAGGATGTAATCCGTCGAGACATGATAGAGCTGAGCAAGTTCACGCAACTTTCGCGACGGCGCGCTCGCGCCACTCTCATACTTGTTGTAAGCCGTCCTCGTGATGCCGAGGATCCTCGCGACCTCCGTCTGCGATAGCCCTTCCCGCTTGCGCAGCGCACGCAGCCGTTGAGCCGTCAGGTTCATCCTGCCCCCTCCTTTCCTACCATATAGTATAGGTAGAAAATCAAAGGCACAAAAGATGTGAGTTTTTTTTACATAATTAGCAGGAATTTAAAACAAAATGTAGAAACAGTGAGTTATAATCACTATTAGTGTGTTTCTCTCTACTGAAGTACATAAAATCCATCAAAGGAGGCTCGCATGTGCAATACATAGAAAAGGCAATATGTTTTCAGAAAATAGAGAGTAAATAATTATTTTTACCTATCCTTGCAATAGAAAGAAGGCATTACTATGGGTAATAATCAATCTAACTACATGCAACAAAGTATCCCCCAAGAACTAGGAGTAATAGAAGTCTATCGCCCTAGTCGATCGGTTGGCTCTTTCTGCGAAATGATAATTTTTTTTGACGATAAAGCTATTGGAGAAGTCAAAAATGGTGGCAAAATCAGATTTCAACTCCCGCCAGGAATACATGAACTAAAGGTAAAGATTAACGGGATGCATATAAAAAGTAATCCATTCAGTTTTCAACTCCACTCTGGAGAATTCCTTAAAATGCGTACAAGTTTTCCCTTCGGAAGTCTTTCAGTAGTATTCGGAACATGGATGTTCAAATGGATGATTCATGCTGGCAAAATTTTGAACATTGAAAAATATTGACCACTTGACTAAAAAGGAGATGTCTTATATGTCAGAAAATAAATTTTGTCCTAAATGTGGCAGTAAATTAGAAGCTAATGTTGAGTCATGTCCATCCTGTGGATTTTTATTGAGTGAAATTAAAGAAAATTCATCAGATTCCTTACAAAAAATTTCTTCTACCACACCTTTATCAACACAGCATAGTATAGACAAGTCGAACAACCAAATAGAATCGAATAATTCTATAAAAAATGATAGAATTGAAAACGTATCTAAACCAGTTATTTTTACTGACCTAAAACAAAGAAATATATATTGGAAAGTTCCACTTTCAATTTGTACTATAGATATTTATGCTCTGCGTTGGATGTGTAAATTAACAGATGAATCCTCTATACTGGCAGGAAAGCGATTATTTCCACCGAATAAAAAGATACTGCTCTACATGGTTATTAGTTTAGGATTTTATTATTGGTATTGGGCTTATAAAATGGGAGAAATTATCCACTTGGCAAAAACTCGCCGAGGTATAAGTACGGAAGGTAATAAATACGGCACTCTATTCGCCATACTAGGGACAGGACCACTTATATTTTCAATAGGATTAAGTCTGATTCAATCAAAATTCAATTACTTAATACGATATGATACTTATAACAAGAATCTCAATGAAATTCTTTCATCATACAAATCTAGCTTCTAATTTGTACGTGAAGGGCTTATCATCGATAATGCCTCATTGATGCAATTATGGCAGAAAGGAGATATGATCCATGTTTTGTACAAACTGTGGCAAAGAACTCAGTCCAGAAGAGAATTTTTGCACCAGATGCGGGCACAAAGCACCTGTACTTGCAAGTCAGTCATCTGATTCCATAGATGCTCAGAAAGAGCTGACAACAGCCCAAAACATGATGGCTGCAGTAAACTTGCCAGACTTGCAAGCTGTCTATGCCCATTTGGACAAAGCTGCCAAATGCCAAGACCAAGCTCTTTTGCAACAATTGAAGGTTCTAGCTGATAAATATGCAGATATTGCAAATCTATCTAAGAATCCGTCCAGGGCAACGGCGCAGACAGTCAGTATGAATCCTTATCTAAAAACTGCTGCTGTCGGTGCTGTTGGCGCGGGAATCGGCACTATGGCCGCTGGTACCATGAACGGAAGCGCTGGCGCAGCAACAGCTGAAGCTGCATCTTCGGTCGGTAGTTCCATACTTTCATCCAATGTAGGCGCTCAGTTAGCAGATCATCTCATTCGTGATAACCACGACACACTATCGGACGCTGCCGGCAACATTGCCGATACGGCAAGTGATGTTGCAGATGCAGCTAGCGATACTGTCGGTGACGTCATTGACTTTCTATCAGATATTTTGTAACAATCTTGAATATACCGGCGTTTGAGAACCACCCAATCTCCTCGAGAGAGCCACTTGATAGATTCAAGATAAATCTTCAATCCGCTCGTGAGAGCCACCCACTGTGAATGGACACAGCTGATTCACCAAGACGCTCAATCCATCCTTCTGGGTCATACTGCGGGCAGATGATGGTGGTAGTCCGTTCGACACGACGTTCCATGACCTCAAGCAGAAGCTGCTGTTCTCCCTCTGTCGCATTGTAGAGCAGAAATTCGTCCAGAATGAGCACGGATGTGCGCTCGCACTTCCGCAGGAACTCCTTCCGCTTGTCTTCGAGATTGGCCTCTCGGTAAGCGGCAAACATGTCGGGCAGTCGCATGTACTTGACCTTAAAGTCGTCGTAGCAAGCATTGGTGTCGAGAGCATTGGCCAGATAGGTCTTGCCAGATCCGGTAGCACATTACAATAAAAATTAAAAGATAGATTCAGATGTAGAACCTATAACCTGGAGTCTGCGCGAATGGAGGAATATTTTATGAGTCTCGAAAAAAGACCTGCAAAACTCATATTAGCCGGTACCTGTGGTGTTAGGATGAAGACCGTCGAAATCAGTCGAGCAGCGCGCGGCATCCATGATTCTATCAAAGCGGGAAAAAGTCTCAGCCAGCTCAACACCATGCGTGGTGGCGTAAAAGGCTTTAAGGGCTTTGTTGCCGAAATCCAGGAAGCCGCCGAGGCATCGGCACAGGGCCGCATGACCGTCGTCCTGAATAACAACGGTATCGCGGATTTACAACATACACTGAAAAACGGCAAAACAGCGTTCAAGCAAGTGAAGGCTGGATATCGGCCTGGCCAGATTGATTATGCGCGTTATCGCGGACAGACCATCGTAATCGACAAAGACAACCCTAATTTTGCCCTCATCAAGAAGGAAGGGGCACAGGCCGGTGTCAAGGTCGTGCGTGGACACTTCAGCAACGAGAATGCAAAATTCTGGGCGGATGCCATGCAGATGGAGACGAAAATCACTGGGGCTAAGAGCGCTGTCATCACGCCCAAAATCTATACAGGGGTCCAGACGGCAGCCAGAGCGCACAGTGCTGGAATCTCGGCGGCAAAGGGTGGCGCTGTCTGCGGCGCTGGCCTGAGTATCGGTTCCAATCTTGTAGAATTGGCACGTGGCAACAAAACAGTTGGCGAAGCAACGGTTGATGTTGCTGTCGATACGGCAGGCGCAGCAGCTGTTGGCTACGTTTCTGGAGCGGTTGGCAGTGTAGTGGCGGAAACTACTGTTGGTGCTGCTGCCATCGAGACGGCTGGTGCCGTAGGTACCGCTGCTATGACTGTTCCCGGCGTTGGAGCTGCTGTCGGTGCTGCAGGAGCAGCTGCTGGTGCCATCGGAGGTGTAGCTACTTCAGCTGTAAGTGCCGGCGCGGCACTCGCTACCTCTGCTGCTACCGGTACAGTTGCAGCCGGTGCAGTAGCAGCCGCCGGGGCCGCTGCCGTCGCTGCGGCTCCCGTATTGGCTGTCGGTGTCGTCGTCGGCGGCGTTCTGGATTTGATTTTCGGTGATTGAGTGCAGCGCATTCTGTCGAAAAAGGAGACTACAATGGCGAAAAAAAAGAAATTTGCCCTGATCATGAAGGATGATATCGAAGTACGCGATGTCGACGGGCTACTGGAAAACTATGACGAAGATACCATCTTGCAGTATTATCGCGATGGCAGTCTTGTCACCTGGCTACGCGATCGCTATGAAGACGAGCTGGCAGATGAAGTCGAGTCTTTAGATGCAGATGAAGACGATGCTGACCTGAAAGAGCAACTTGCCTTGGTGTTTGGTGTCAAACAGGACACCGAGCGCTTGGAGCACCTTCGTCAATTTACAGAAGATGAAGAACTGCTCGCAAAAGTCAATCAGGTCGCGTTCGATCAAGAGGACCTTGCCGACCTGCTCGATGAGGGAATCGATGAAATCTATCTCTGCCCGGGCACCTACACCATTCCCCTGCGAGCCAAGAACAAGACCTACATCGGTATTGGCGACCATATCACGGCCACAATCCGTAGCAAGAAGGTCGTCGACTTCGACAGCCTCGGCATCAAGTTCTTTGGCGAAATCTATTATGACGAAGCATATTCATCCATCGTTGAAAGAGCTTCAGAACATGCAGATATAACAGCACCAACAGCACCAATGGAAGTATCTGAAATTCCCGAAGTTGACAATGAACCTGCGGAAGATGCCGATTCACGCCGTGATTACAGTCATACTACGAATGCATTATTGCGCGCTGCCAGCGAAGAGTTAAAAAATGTGCAAATCATGACAATCAGCCCATTGTTCCTTGCCGCAAAAGAAGAATTATCTGATGTAAAGATTCGCATTTGAGAGAGAGGGAATTATCATGGTAGAACAATCGAATTTCAAGATTGAAAAAATAAAATCTATGGCTATAGGGTTACAATCTTATCTGTGGCCTTGTAAAGATGATAGAAATGGGAAAATAAATTTATCTCATGTGCCTTGTGTGCCATTTTGTCCTAACTGGATAGAAGCATATTCAGATAATATATACATCAAGGCTCTACACGATTCAGTTTTTAACGATAGCAATATCCAGGATGACGGTAAAACCATCATAAATCGTACTGCACTTGCTATTGATTATATCCATACTGTTGATGGATGTCGTTGTAGCAGTTGTGTATCACCTTTTTCAGCATCGACAGACGCCATACGAAACGAATGCATATATAACCTATCGGGGGGAAACTCCTCTTACCTTATCAAACATACAGTTAATGACGAAGACATGGGCAGTCTTGATACTATGTTCTGGATGTTCATGATGGCAGCTCTCGACGAACGCATCTACAATGACCAGGTCGAGTACATCACGGATTTAGCGGAGATGTTAGAGTTCAACGAACCTATGGTGCGTGACTGGTGCAAAGCTGCCGTCTATGTTGTCGGTGGTGGTCATTTACAAGATTTAGCAAAATCTTATGGTGACAAAGAGATGAATCCAGAGAATAATCCCCTGGGATTGACCACCCCTGAGGGACGAGAATTCTTCTTGCACATGTGGGAAAAAAATACTCAGACTTCGAATTGCTGAATCTTGGAAGAAGCGGCTTCACCGGAGTGATGATGTTGTTGTACAATATGGAATGAGCTTATGCTATTTTTATTTTGCAGATTGACGCTAAGAATAAATCAGCGGATTAGCAACTGCGAAGTTTGAGTTATGACAGTACATCAAAAGACCTGCTCAAAACGAGCAGGTCTTTTCTATGCCACTATGCTGTTTCTACACTAAGACAACTTGTTTGCCGCAAAAGGCGATGCCATACTTCAGGACTTTCTCAATGCCTCTTGCCTGAAAGTCGGCTTCATATCCTTTTTCGTCAATCTGACGACGTGCTTCCTGTGCCTTTTTTATCAGTTCATCCGGTGTGTCGGCTGCTTTGAATTCGAGGATGACGCCGCACTGTCCCCTGCGAGTTGGATAGATGGCCAGGTCGTATCGTCCCAAGCCGCTTTCTCGGTTTGACTTGACTTCATACTCTGGGACGAGCAGGGTTGTCATGCCGAGCAATAAGCCGTGGTAGAAGGCTTCTCGATTTGCCGTATCGTATACGCTGGCTACTTTCATCAGGATGTCCTGTAAACCTCGGGCAAATGCTTGGGCATTCCCCGCCATGAGATTTTCCATGGTCGTCATCAGATACGACGTCGTCCGTCCCGGGCTCAGTCGGCTCAAGATCTCATTGCGGTAGATGCTGCGGACTTCTCTATTGGGGATGGCCAGCATGTAGATCCACGTGTCGATGACGAGGCGGCGAGAGACAATCTTGAGGTAGCCTGTCAGCAGCAGGATGGTGTAGAGTGCGTCTGGGTTGTCGGCAAGCTCTGGGTAAATCGCGTTCTCGGTCAGGACTGCTGTCACCGTCTGCCCCTGAATGAGGCGCAGCAGATTGTCCTCTTGGACGGTATCGGTCTGCTTGAGCAATTCGCCGAGCAGGACGTTCCCCGAGGTATGCGCCCAGTAGGGCTGTGGCTGGCCCTGCTCTTTGAAGAAGCAGAGCACCGACCATGGATTGTAGATTTCCTGCTCGCCAAAGCGGTAGCCGTCGTACCAGTCGTGAAGGACGGGCAGGACCGCCTCTTGCTGCTGTTCATGAGCCAGGGCGCGCACTTCTTCTGGCGTGAAGCCGATCCAATCGGCATACGTCCCGTTGATGACGCTGCTGACCTCGAGGTTGTTGAGGCCGCTGAAGATGCTCTCTTTCGCGATACGCAGGACGCCCGTCAATACGGCAAAATCAAGAGATGGATTCGTCTTCAGCGCGGCACTGAGGAAATTCCGCATGAAAGCCATGCAGTCCTCATAGAAGCCGTGCTCCCACGCCTGCTGGACGGGAATGTCATACTCATCCAGCAAGAGGACCACAGGCTGATGATGGTAGCGCTTCATCATGTCCATGAGGCGGCGCAGGGCCTCCTCCATCTCGACAGGCGAGGCTTCTGCGTCATGGATGCGCTGGAAATAGCGGCGCTCAGCCCGCGAGAAGTCCGTGCCGTCCATCAGGTAGGCGTATTGGTCGTAGAGGTCGCTGAGCAGGAAACGGAATTTGGCCAGCATATCCGGCCAAGACCTGTGCTTGACGTCCTTCAAGGTCAGGAAGAGGACGGGGCGCTTCCCCTGCTCTGCCATGTACCGCTCGCCGGCGCTCTCGATGGCCAGGCCGCGAAAGAGCGCGCGATGCGCCTGCCCCTGCTCGGCTGCAAAGAAGTAATAGAACATGGAGAGGAAGAGCGTCTTGCCGAAGCGGCGCGGCCGCGTCAGCAGCAGGACTTCCCCGTGATTGTCGAGGAAGTCGCGTATCGCTAGGCTCTTATCGACAAAATAGTATTCCCCTTCGCGAACTTTGGCAAAATCGTCGATGCCGATTGGCAATCCCTGCATAAGCGCTCCTCCTTCCATAAAATCCGTATCTAGTTATAGTATACGGGATGCGCGCGACAAAAGAAAGGCCTGCTCAAAGCGAGCAGGCCTTTTTGTTGCCAGTATGGCTCTTATTCGAATTCGATCGTTGCGGGCGGTTTGCCAGTGCAATCGTAGAGCACGCGGTTGACGCCTTTGACTTCGTTGACGATGCGGCTCGTGGTCTTCTGCAGGACTTCCCACGGCAGCTGAGCGCTCTCGGCGGTCATGAAGTCACTCGTCATGACGGCGCGCAGGGCGATGGCGTAGTCGTAGGTGCGGCCGTCGCCCATGACGCCGACGCTGCGCATGTTCGTCAGCGCGGCGAAGTACTGGCCGAGACCCTCGACGCCGGCCTTGGCGACTTCCTCGCGGTAGATGGCGTCTGCTTCCTGGACGATCTTGACCTTCTCGGCCGTGACCTCGCCGATGATGCGGATGCCGAGGCCTGGGCCCGGGAACGGCTGGCGGTTCACGAGGTACTCCGGCAGGCCGAGCTCGCGGCCGGCGGCGCGCACTTCATCCTTGAAGAGCAGGCGCAGCGGCTCGACAATCTCCTTGAAGTCGACGAAGTCCGGCAGGCCGCCGACGTTGTGATGGCTCTTGATGACGGCCGATTTGCCGAGGCCGCTCTCGATGACGTCCGGGTAGATCGTGCCCTGGACGAGGTAGTCGACAGCACCGATCTTCTTGGCCTCTTCCTCGAAGACGCGGATGAATTCCTCGCCGATGATCTTGCGCTTCTTCTCCGGCTCCGTCACGCCCTTGAGCTTCCCATAGAAGCGGTCCTTGGCGTTGACGCGGATGAAGTTGAGGTCATACGGTCCTTCCGGTCCGAAGACGGCCTCGACCTGGTCGCCCTCGTCCTTGCGCAGCAGGCCGTGGTCGACGAATACGCAGGTCAGCTGCTTGCCGATGGCCTTGGAGAGCAGCACGGCTGCGACGGACGAATCGACGCCGCCCGACAGCGCACAAAGTGCCTTGCCCGTGCCGATCTTGGCCTTGAGCTCTGCGATCGTCGTCTTGACGAAGGAGTCCATCTTCCAGTCGCCCTTGCACTCGCAGACGCTGTAGACGAAGTTGTGGAGCATTTCCTTGCCCTGCTCCGTGTGCATGACTTCCGGGTGGAACTGCGTCGCGTAGAGGCGGCGCTCGGCGTTCTCCATCGCGGCGACCGGGCAGACTGGCGTGAAGGCCGTGACCGTGAAACCTTCCGGTGCCTTGGCGATATAGTCCGTATGGCTCATCCAACAGATGCTCTTCTCGCGCACGCCTTCAAAGAGCTTCGAGCTCTTGCCCGCTTCATTGAGCGTGACTTCCGTCTTGCCGTACTCGCTCGTCGGCGCCGTCTCGACCTTGCCGCCGAGCAGATGTGCCATGAGCTGCGAGCCGTAGCAGATGCCGAGCACCGGGATGCCGAGGTTGAAGATCTCGGGGCTGCAGGTCACGGCATCTTCCGTGTAGACGCTGTTCGGGCCGCCCGTCAGGATGATGCCCTTCGGCGCCATCTCGCGGATCTTCTCCAGCGAAAGCGACTGCGGATGGACTTCGCAGTAGACATGGTTCTCGCGCACGCGGCGCGCGATGAGCTGATTGTACTGGCCACCGAAGTCCAGTACGAGAATCATTTCATTTACAGGCTTGCTCAATTTTTTTCCTCCCAAATAAAAACCTACTTTCTTCAAATTATAGCATAGGCGCGGCAAAAAAGAAACGCCGCAAACTGCGGCGTAACTAGCAAGTATTCAGTTCTCCAGCGGATCTTCGCCGTACTGGTTCGGGCCTTGCTTGCCGCGGATCAGCATGAGGCAGACGATCAGGAGCATCGTGAAGAGGTTGAGCGCCTGCACGACCTGTGCTTCCATGCTGTCCTCGGGCAAGTCCGCGATCAGGCGGAAGAAGAACGGCTGCAGGATGGCGATGACGAGGTAGACGATGGCCAGCGGCTGTCCCATGCCGAGGTCGTGGAGCCGACGCACGACGAGTGTGTAGATGGCGATAACCTCGACGATGGAAATCACGATGGCCGCCCCATCGGCGACCGTCTTGCTGCCGAAGCCGCTGTAGAACAGCGTGTAGAGCAGCATGGCGACAAAGGTGCAGAAGAAGATGACACCAAAGAGGCGCAGGATGAACGGCTTGCGGTTCAGCCTGCCCTGGCAGTTGAAGAACATTTCGCGCAGGCTCTGCGCATCAAAGCAAACGTTAAGGCGTCCCATGGAATCCCTCATTTCTTGTGGTATCCGCACGGCAGAAAGCGGTACGGTGCTGGAAGCATGTTTATGTCAGAGCTCTCCGTCCTCGGAAAGTCCCTGACTCTTATATGTTTCGACAGCATCCCTCGCGGTTCCTGCTTCGAATCCCTTCTGGTAGAGATTGGCCATCATCTTCTGGCGCTCGGCGTCGCGCGGGTACTTGAGGGCGAGCACGCGCAGGGCAGCCTGTTTCTCGCGCTCATAGATGTCTCTTGGCCGGCAGGCGTCGATGTCTTCCTTGTTGAAACCGCGCTGGCGGAGCTTGAGGCAGATCTGGCGCACGGAGTTGCGGCTCTCCGTGTAGAGAAAGGCAAACTGGCGTGCGCACGCATCGGCATCGTTGAGGTAGTGGCGCTCCTTGAGGCGCGCGATGGCGCCCGCGATCTCCTCCTCACCGTATCCCTTGCGCGCGAGCTTCTCCGAGAGCTTGGCCTCGCTGTACTCCTGGCGCGCGAGGATGTCGACAGCGGCTACGAGCGCCGTCTTCTCCGGCTTTTTCGGCTTATCGGGAGCTTCTCCATCGGCCGTCTCGCGCCTTCTCGTGCGCCCTCTGCGCGTGCGGCGGCGCGGGCGCGGCTGCTCTTCGTCAGATGACGAGCTCGCGTGGTAGCTGCGGTACATCATGCTTCGTCATCCGCCGGGGCGCCCTCGCCCTGCTCGCGCTCTGCCTCGGCCTCAGCCTGCTTGAGCGAATCGCCCGCCTCGGGGTTCTCGAGCAGCTTGGCGCGGATCTTGGCCTCGATCTCCTCGCAGATGGCCGGCTGGTCGCGCAGGGACTGCTTAGCGTTCTCCTTGCCCTGTCCGAGGCGCGTGCCGTTGTACGAGAACCAGGCACCGCTCTTGTCGACGATGTCGAGGTCGACGCCCATGTCGATGATGCTCGAGAGGCGCGAGACGCCCTCGCCGTACATGATGTCGAACTCTGCCGTGCGGAACGGCGGCGCGACCTTGTTCTTGACGACCTTGATGCGCGTACGGTTGCCGATGACATCCTGGCCCTGCTTGATCGTGTCGATCTTGCGGACATCGAGGCGGACGGACGAGTAGAACTTCAGCGCACGGCCGCCCGTCGTCGTCTCCGGGTTGCCGAACATGACGCCGACCTTCTCGCGGATCTGGTTGATGAAGATGGCAGCCGTGCGGGACTTCGCGATGATGCCCGTGAGCTTGCGCATGGCCTGGCTCATGAGGCGGGCCTGCAGGCCGACGTGGCTGTCGCCCATGTCGCCCTCGATCTCGGCCTTCGGCACGAGTGCGGCGACGGAGTCGACGACGATGATGTCGATGGCACCGCTGCGTACGAGCGCGTCAACGATGTCGAGTGCCTGCTCGCCCGTATCCGGCTGGGAGATCAGCAGGTCATCGATGTTGACGCCGAGTTTCGCGGCGTAGACCGGGTCAAGCGCATGCTCGGCATCGATGAAGGCGGCGATGCCGCCGTTCTTCTGTGCCTCAGCGATCATGTGCAGGGTGACCGTCGTCTTACCGGAAGACTCTGGGCCGTAGACCTCGATGATGCGGCCGCGCGGGATGCCGCCGACGCCGAGGGCGATGTCGAGCGGCAGGATGCCCGTCGGAATGACCTCGATGTCCATGTGTGCCTTGGCATCGCCGAGGCGCATGATCGAGCCCTTGCCGAAGTCCTTCTCGATCTTCTTCAGCGCGTTCTCGAGCGCTTCCTGTTTGCTTGCTGCTTCTTTCTTATCTGCTGCCATGTAGTTCTCTCCTTTCATGACAAACCATAGTGATTGACGCATCTATGTTGACTCATTCGATTCCAGAGCATAGGGGTCAGTATATTCCCATTATAGCAAAAGAGACACCTTCCTGACAAGGAAGGTGTCCCTTCTATGAATGGCCCATCGATAGCTCGATGGAGCACGGTATTACATGTAATCAGCCGAGGATTTCTTGCGCTCCTGCTTGAGCAGGCCGAGCTTGGCGGCAATCCACTCCATGGCGACGAAGAACACAGGAATCAGGAAGATACCCATGGCCGTCGCAAAGAGCATGCCGCCGACGACGGCAACGCCCATGCCGTTACGCGCTGCAGCACCGGCGCCCGTAGCGATGGCCAGCGGGATACAGCCGATGATGAAGGCGAACGACGTCATGAGGATTGGGCGCAGGCGCAGGCCAGCAGCTTCGATGGCTGCCTTGACTGGCTCCATGCCGCGGTCGACACGGACCTTCGCGAACTCGACGATCAGGATGGCGTTCTTGGCCGCGAGACCGATGATCGCGATGATACCGATCTGCATGTAGACGCTGTCCTGGAGGCCGGCGTTCTGATGGCCGAACATCGCCTCGAGGATGGAGAGGCCGTACTCGGAGACGAGGGCGCCGAAGATGCCCGTCGGCACCGTCAGGAGGACGGCGAACGGGACGCTCCAGCTCTCGTAGAGAGCGGCGAGGCAGAGGAAGACGAAGACGAGTGAGAGCACGAGGACCTGCATCGTCGAGTTCGAAGCCTTGGCTTCCTCACGGCTCTGGCCGGACCACTCGATGTTGAAGCCCGTGCCAGCGTTCGCCTGGACGACCTCCTTGATGGCATTCATGGCCTGTCCAGAGGAATAGCCATTGCCCGTCTGGCCCGTGATCTGGATGGAGCGCGTGCCATTGAAGCGAGAGATGCTCGACGGGCCTGACGTGAGTTTCGGGCGCAGCAGCGTGTCGAGTGGGACCATCGTGCCCTTGCTCGACTTGACGAAGATGAACTTCATCTGGTCGGTCGAGCTGCGATAGTCGTTGTCGGCCTGCAGCATGACCTTATAGCTGCGACCGAAGCGGTTGAAGTCGTTGACCTGATAGCCGCCGTAGTTGACCTGCATGGCCGTGAAGACATCCGAGAGCTGGATGCCGAGGTTCTTGACCTTCTCGCGGTCGACCTCATACTGGACGACTGGCGAGCCGACGGAATACGTCGAGCGCACGCCGGCGAGCTCCGGGCGCTGGTTGGCCTCTGCGACAATCTTCTTGGTGACGTCGTTGAGTTCTGTCTCACTGTGGCCCGTCATGTCCTGCAGCTGGAGCGTCCAGCCGCCCGTCATGCCGAGGCCTGGCAGGGCCGGCGGGTTCATGGCGATGACCGTTGCCTCCGGCGCAACCTTGGCGCCGATGCCGAAGGCCGTGCGCACAGCCGCATCGACCGACGAGGCCGCATCCTCACGCTGTGACCAGTCCTTCATGCCGACGACGATCATGCCGGCACTAGACGAGGAGCCACCCGAAAGTGGCGAGAAGCCCGTGATGGCCATCGTGCTCTGCAGGCCCTTGACGTTCTCCATCATGGCGACGTTGAGCTTGTCGATAACGGCCTGCGTGCGGTTGGCCGAGGTGCCATCCGGCATCTCGACGGCTGCGAACATGTAGCCCTGGTCCTCATTCGGGACGAAGGTCGAAGGCAGATTCTTGTAGATGATGCCGGCACAGCCCGAGACGATCAGCAGGAAGATGATTGCCAGGCGCGAGTGGCGGATGAACTTCGCCACGATGCCGACGTAGCCGCGCTTCATGCGCTCGAACCAGTTGTTGAACTTGACGAAGAATCGTCCGAGGATGCCTTCGTCGTCCTTCTCCGTGTGCTTCTTGAGCATCATCGCACAGAGTGCTGGCGTCAGCGTCAGGGCCACGAAGGCCGAGAGGCAAACCGAGACGGCAATCGTCAGAGCGAACTGCCGATAGAGGACACCCGTCATGCCACCGAGGAAGGCAACCGGCACGAAGACGGCCGAGAGGACGATGGCGATGGCGACGACTGGTCCCTGGACTTCATCCATGGCGCGCTCCGTCGCATCGATAGGCGTCAGACCCTCTTCCATGTGCTTCTCGACGTTCTCGATGACGACGATGGCATCGTCGACGACGAGGCCGATGGCAAGGACCATCGCGAAGAGTGTCAATGTGTTGATCGTGAAGTCGAGCACAATGAACGCGCCGAGCGTACCGATCAGGGAGACCGGCACCGCGAGCAACGGGATGATCGTCGCGCGCCAGTTCTGCAGGAAGATGAAGATGACAAAGACGACGAGCAGCAGTGCCTCGAGGAACGTCATGAGGACCTCCTCGATGGACGCGCTGATGTAGCTCGTGGAGTCAAAGATGGTCGACATCTGCATGCCCGGCGGCAGCGTCTCCTTCGCTTCATCAAAGACCTTGCGGACTTCACTGATCGTCTTCATGGCGTTGGCATCACTCGTGAGCTTGATGCCGAAGCCGACAGCCGGATAGCCGTTGAACTTCGAGATGATGGCTTCCGACTGGGAGCCCGTCTCGATCTTCGCGACATCCTTGAGGCGGACGAACTGGCCGTCACCGTTCGACTTGATGATGACGTTGCCGAATTCCTCCGGCGTCGTCAGGCGGCCTTCGATCTTGCCGGACATCTGCTTTTCCTGGCCGTTGTTGACCGGCATGGCGCCGACCGTACCGGCCGGGGCCTGGACGTTCTGCTCCTTGATGGCAGCCGAGACATCGGCGACCGTAAGGCCCAGCTCTGCGAGCTTGTCTGGATTGAGCCAGACGCGCATCGCGTAGTCGGAGCCGAATACCTGGACATCGCCGACGCCGTTGATGCGCTTGAGCTTATCGAGCAGGTAGATCGTCGCGTAGTTCTTCATGAAGGCACGGTCATACGTGCCGTCCGGCGAATAGAATGATATCATGTACGCCATATCATTCGTCGATTTCTTGGTCGTGACACCGACCTGCTGGACCTCAGACGGCAGCTGGCTCGTCGCCGAAGCGACGTTGTTCTGCACCTTGACCGAGTCCATGTCGCCATCCGTGCCGACCTCGAACGTGACCGACAGGCTGTAGCGGCCCGTATCATCGGAGGTTGAGGACATGTAATCCATGCCCTGCGTGCCGTTGACCTGGTCCTCGACGATCTGCGCAACCGTCTGGTTGACGACGGCCGCACTCGCGCCCGTGTACGACGTGCTGACGCTGACCGTCGGCGGCGAGATCTGCGGATACTGCGCGATTGGCAGCTGCGTTGCCGCAATGGAGCCGGCGATGACGATGATCAGCGAGATGACAATGGCGAATATCGGGCGGTGGATAAAGAATTTAGACAAGACGCCGCCCCCTTTAGCTGTTGCTGTCGCCGCTGTTTGCTTCCGAAGAAGTCATCGTGTCAAACGGCGTCGTATCCTCATCGAACGAGAAGCCCATCTCTTCCGGAGTCACCATCGTGACGGCAAGATCCTTGCCCTCCGTCAGGCTCGAGAGGCCCTCGACGACGACCGTGTCGTTCGCAGAGAGGCCGCTCTTGACGATGTAGTAGCTGCCAATCTGCTGACCGAGCTCAATGCTGCGCGACTCCGATTTGCCATCAGCGCCGACAACCATGACAAACGTCTTGTCGAGCAACTGCTGGACGGCGCGCTGCGGCACGAGAATGGCGTTCGGAATCGTCTCGCCCGTGAGCTTGACGCGCGCGAACATGCCCGGCAGCAGCAGGCCGTTCGGGTTCGGGAAGAGTGCCTTGACCGTCAGCGTGCCTGTGTTCTGAGCGAGTGCGCGGTCGGCCTGTACGATGCGTCCGTCCATCGGGTACGTCGAGCCATCGGAGAGCTTGACCGTGACGTCAAGCGCATCGCCCGAGCCACTCTGCATGGACTGGATGTTGCGGAACTTCAGGTACTCGGCTTCCGAGATGCTGAACTGCACGAAGACCGGGTCAATCGTGCCGATGGTCACGAGATTCGTGTTGCCGGCCGTGGCAAACGTGCCGACGGCGACATCATCAACGGAGACCTGGCCCGACATCGGCGCGTAGACGACCGTATCGTCGAGATCCTGCTGTGCTTTCTGCACGAGCGCCTCATTGGCAGCAGCTGCGGCCGAGTAGGCGTTGACATTGGCCTGCTGCGTCGTCACCGTCTGCTCCGAGATGGCGTCAGCTGCGAGCAGCGACTGGTCGCGGTAGAGATCGGTCTGCGCATTCGAGAGCGTTGCCTGCGACTGCGCGAGTTTTGCCTGTGCCTGCAGGACGGCCGACTCATACTGGCGCGAGTCGAGTCGGTAGAGCGGCTGGCCGGCTTCGACATGGTCGCCGCCGTGGAAGTACTTCTCGACAATCTTGCCGGAGACCTTCGACTGGACCTTGACCTCATCTCGGCCAACAACCTGACCAGCGTACTCGCTGCTGACCGGCGCGTCCTGCTGCAGGACCTTCATGGCCTTGACCTGGGTCGCTCCCGCTGCCTGTTGCTGCTGCTTCGCGCCGCAGCCTGAGAGGAGCACCGTGGCCGAGAGTGCCAAGGTCAGCATGAGCGCCAGCGGTTTCTTGTTCTTCGCAAAAAACAAAGAGATAACCTCCTTTTTGGTGATATCTGACGATACCTTCCCTACTTTCCCCTATTTACTGGGTCTTACTCTGCGATTAGTAAATAAATGTTTACTATTAACGCATCTTATAGTATAGTATATCTATAGAAAAGTCAAGAAAAACCACCTTATATTTGAACGGTCTCATTCAATTTTAATTCTAATTTTTTCAGCCGTTTCTATTTTGACGCGATTATCGCAAGATCAGAAGGAGTTTTACCATGACGATGTCATTGTCATTCCCAGAGTCCTCTGCCGAGATCTCTTCGGCTTTCATCGAGACACTCGTGCTCATCCACCGCAACTTCTACCGCAACCTGACGACACCTGTGCCGCTCAACCAGTTCGCGACGCTCATGACGCTGCGCCTCGAGAAGCAGGCGACGCTGTCGGAGATCGGTCAGCGCCTGCAGATCTCAAAGCAGCAGATGACGAACATCTGCGACAAACTGCTGCACGCGGGGCTCATCACGAAGCGGCAGGACCACGAGGACCGGCGCCGCATGCTCATCTCGATGACGAGCGCGGGCGAAAAGATCCTCGACGACCAGAACGAGCTCGTGCGCCAGCGATTCCTCAGCAGCCTCAGGGGGCTCAGCGAGGAGGAGCGCACGGAGCTCCGCCACTCCATCACGAACCTCAACCACTACATCGAGAAGATGGCCTCAACGCCCCGCTGAACTGTGTGATTCAGCCGAGCTCGATGACATCGAGGTCATCCGGCACGAAGACATTGCCGTGGTAGTATTCCTTCGCCTCGGCCGTGTACGCCTGCTTTCGGGTCGCGATGCTCTTGTCCTCCGTGTGGTAGAGCACGAGGTTCTTGACGCCGAGCTTCTCGGCGAGCTCGCTGGCCTCCTTGACTGTCGAGTGGTTCTTCTCGTACGGCTTGAACTTATCGCGGTCACCGTACTTGCAGAAGGCTTCGGCGAGCAGCCAGTCCGCGCCCTTGGCGTAGACTTCGTCGTGCTCGTTGTAGGGCTCATCGCCGAGGCAGGTGAAGCGCAGGCCATCGGCGAAGCGCAGCTCGTAGCCGAACTGCTTTGCCTTCGTCGAGAGGATGTCGAAAGCCGTGAGCTGGATGCCCTCGAAGTTGACGACGGAGCCGTCCTTGAGCTCGTGCAGGAAGATACTCGTGCCCACGCGCGCGAAGTCCTTCTTCTTGAGGGTCATCTTCGTCATCGTCAGCAGCATCTCGCGCACGACGTCGTGGCAGTAGATGTGGAACTCGCCCTCGTACTTGCCCTTATTCATGAGGTCTGCGACCTTGCGCATGACCCAGATGACGCCGAGCACGTGGTCCGTGTGGCCGTGCGTGACGAACATGTGATGGCACTTCTGGTAGTCGAAGCCAGTGAGCTCCAACTGGCGCAGGATGCCGTTGCCGCCACCCGCATCCGTCAGGAACAGCGCACCGTCGTCCAGCGTCACGTAGAAGCACGTGTTGTAGCATTTCGTCACCATGGCATTGCCCGTGCCGAGCATCGTAAGTTTTCTCATGATATGGCCTCCCATCAAAATCAATCTAGTTCCATTATAAAACAAAGGTGCTGATAATGTCAGCACCTTGTTTTTTGCTTTTTGATTGACGCAAGCGCGCACTCAGCGCTTTTTCTGCGTGTGCGGGGCAATCTTCTCGAGAGCGCGGCGGGCAGCGTGCTGCTCCGCCTCTTTCTTGCTGTGTCCCGTGCCTTCACCCATGACCTTGCCCGTCACGCGCACGCGGAAGGTGAATTCCTTGGCGTGGTCGGGGCCGGACTCGGAGACGAGCTCATAGGCGATGCTCTGGCCTTCCTTGCGGAAGACGATCTCCTGCAGGATGGTCTTGTAGTCCTTGAGGATGGCGCCGTGCTCGGCGTTCTCGAACTCGCCGCGGAGCTGGCGCACGACATAGGCCTGCGCCGCCTCCCAGCCCTGGTCGAGGTAGACCGCGCCGATGACGGCCTCGAAGACGTCCTCGAGGTTCGTCTGGCGCGTGCGGCCGCCGCCCATCTCCTCGCCGCGTCCCAAGAGCAGATAATCGCCGAGATGCAGGCCGGTCGCGAGCTTGGCGAGTGTCGTCGAGCAGACGATGCTCGCACGCGTCTTCGTGAGCTCGCCTTCCGGCATCTCCGGGAAGTGCTCATAAAGATATGTGCTGGAGGCAAGCTCCAGCACAGCATCTCCCAAGAATTCGAGACGTTCGTTATGGGCCGTGTTCCGCTTCGACTCATTGGCATACGAGGTATGCGTCAGGGCCTGGTCGAGAAGAGCGATATCGTGGAACGTCACGCCGAGGCGCTCTGAGAGCGCCAGCAGCTGCTGACGGCGCGCTTCTCCTTCCGTCCGAACGTTTCCCATAGGCATTACTCCGTGTACTTCTTCATGACGATGCACGCATTGTGACCGCCAAAGCCGAAGTTGTTCGAGATGGCCGCACGGACCTTCTTCGCACGCGCCTTGTTCGGCACGTAATCGAGGTCAAGGCCCTCGTCCGGCGTCTCGTAGTTGATCGTCGGCGGCATCATGTCGCGCTCGACCGTCAGTGCCGTGGCAACTGCCTCGATACCGCCGGCAGCGCCGAGCAGATGGCCCGTCATCGACTTGATGGACGAGACGGAGACATCCTTCGCATGCTCGCCCCAGACGGCCTTGATGGCCAGCGACTCACCCTCATCGTTGAGGTGCGTCGACGTGCCGTGCGCATTGACGTAGTCGACATCAGCGGCCTGCAGGCCAGCATCGTCGATGGCCAGCTGCATGCACTTCGCCTGGTACTCGCCGCCCGGAGCCGGGCTCGTCATGTGGTAGGCGTCGGAGTTCGCGCCATAGCCGGCGAGCTCTGCGTAGATGTGCGCGCCGCGCGCCTTAGCATGCTCGAGGCTCTCAAGGATGACGAGGCCAGCGCCCTCGCCCATGACGAAACCGCTGCGGTTCTTGTCGAACGGGCGCGATGCGTGCTCCGGATCATCGTTGTGGTCCATGCAGAGCGCCTTCATCGCAGCGAAGCCTGCGACAGCCGCCTGGCTGATGGCTGCTTCCGTGCCACCGGCGACCATGACATCGGCCTTGCCTTCCTGGATGACGCGGAAGGCGTCGCCGATGCAGTTCGTGCCCGTCGCGCAAGCCGTGACGACGCACGAGGACGGACCGTGGAGCTTATAGGTGATGGCGACCTGGCCGGCAGCGAGGTTCGCGATCATCATCGGGATGAAGAACGGGCTGATGCGGCTCGGTCCCTTGTCAAAGAGCTTCTTGTACTGAGCGTGCATCGTCTCGATGCCGCCGATGCCCGCGCCGATGTACGTGCCGATGCGGTCGCGGTCTTCCTTCTCGAGATCGAGACCAGCATCCTCGATTGCCAGCTTTGCCGCTGCGACAGCGAACTGTGCATAGCGGTCCATGCGCTTGGACTCCTTCTTGTCGATGTAGTCCGTCGGCTCAAAGCCCTTGACCTCACCTGCGATCTGTGCACCGTACTCCGACGCATCAAAACGGGTAATCTTGCCGATGCCGTTCTTGCCTTCCATGAGGCCTTCCCAGAATGCGTCCTTACCGATACCGATTGGGGTGATGGCCCCCAGGCCCGTAATTACTACGCGTTTACTCAAAACAATGACTCCCCTCTAATTCTTGATCTTGCTATTCCCCATGACGCCAGACGGCGCCCAGGATCAATCTGCAGCTTCTGCTTCTCTCTTGAGCTGCTCGAAAATCTCGTGCACCGACAGGATCTTGTCGATGCGCGGCATGTATTCACCTGTGAAGACGAGGCCCGTCTCCACATCGCCCTGCTGCGCGCGAATCAGCGCGCGGATGATGCAGAAATTATGCTTGCAGGCCTTGAGGCATGCATCGCACGTCTTCGGCGGCACAGGACCCTCGAGGACCCTTGCCGAGAACGGCGTGCGCACGGCGCGGCCTGGCAGGCCGACCGGGCTGTGGATGACGACGATGTCTTCCGGCTTCGATTTCAGATAGTATTCTTTGAGGGCCGGCGCTGCGTTGGATTCCTCCGAGGCAGCAAAGCGAGAGCCCATCTGGACGCCTGCGGCGCCCATCTTTATCAGATCAACGATGTCCTGGCCATGAAGGACGCCACCGGCCGCGATGACCGGGATCTTGACCGCTGCGCTGACATCCGAGATGAGATCACGTACCGACGTGTTCGTCCCGAGATGACCGCCAGCTTCCTTGCCCTCCAGCACGATAGCTGCTGCACCAAGACGCTCCGAGATTTTAGCTAATTTTACAGAAGAAACAATCGGGACAATCGGCGTCCCGGACTCCTTGCCAAGGCCAAACATATCGCGTGAAAAGCCTGCACCTGCTACAACGAGATCGATGCCCTCATCGATGGCCGTTTTGACAATGCCTGCAAAATCACGGGCTGCAACCATGATGTTGATGCCAATGATACCAGATGTGAGCGAACGTGCGAGCCTGATCTCATAACGCAGTTCGTCGTGGCTCATGCCAGATGCAGCGATGAGGCCGATACCGCCCTCGTTCGCAACGGCTGCGGCCAGACGGGCCGTTGACAAGCGGATTGCCATACCACCCTGCTGGATCGGTAAACGTGCAATCTTGTTGCCAATCTTAAGCTCTGGAAGTTTCAATGTTACTCCTCCAATCATTTTACCTCTTAAGAAAATCCCGCGAAGCAACTTCACGGGATTCTCAAAAGGTAAGACGCTCAATCTTATTTGTCCTTGTGCTGGTCAATGTAGGTAACTACATCCTGAACAGTCTTGATCTTCTCAGCAGCCTCGTCCGGAATCTCAATGTTGAATTCCTCTTCGAAAGCCATGATCAGCTCAACGATATCCAGGGAATCAGCGCCCAAATCATCGATGAAGGTAGAATCGATTGCGACCTCGTCCGGCTCAACGCCCAGCTGCTCAACAACGATATCTCTAACTTTTTCAAAAGTCGACATGAAGTTTCACCTCCTTAAATTAGTATCCTATATAGTTATATCACATAACCATGCCGCCGTCTACATTGACGACCTGACCGGTGATATAGGATGAACAATCCGATACGAGGAAAAGTACGGCATTGGCGACGTCTTCCGGGCGTCCCATCTTGCGCATCGGGATCTCCTGGACCATCGCGTCCTTGACTTTGTCCGAGAGGACTGCCGTCATATCCGTGTCAATGAAGCCCGGGGCGACCATGTTGACCGTGACACCGCGCGCCGCGAGTTCCTTGGCGGCCGACTTCGAGAAGCCGAGCACGCCAGCCTTCGCTGCCGCGTAGTTCGTCTGGCCGGCATTGCCCATGAGGCCGATGACCGAGCTCATGTTGACGATGCGGCCGCTGCGCTTCTTCATCATGATCTTCGCCGCTGCCTTCGTGCAGTAGAAAACGCCCTTGAGGTTCGTATCGATGACGGCATCGAAATCCTCATCCTTCATGCGGATGAGCAGTCCGTCGCGCGTGATGCCGGCGTTGTTGACGAGGATGTCAACCGTGCCGAACGCTTCGATGACCTTCGCGAACATTTCGTCCACTGCTGCGCTGTCTGCCACATTGGCCTTGACGAGGATTGCCTCGCCGCCGTTCTTCTCGATCTCGCCCTTGACTTTCTCAGCAGCCTTCTGGTTGCCGGCGAAGTTGATGGCGACTTTAGCGCCCTCCGAAGCGAGCCGGATGGCGATGGCACGACCGATACCGCGCGACGCACCCGTCACAAGTGCGACCTTTCCATCTAAAAGCATATTAACGAACCTCCTTCAAATAGTCAAGCGTTTTTTGCAAACTTTCAAGGTTTTCGACATTGAGACTCTTGAGGGAACGGTCGATGCGGCGGTTGAAACCGCAGAGCGTCTTGCCCGGTCCAGCCTCGACGAACGTGTCGGCACCGAAGGCCTGCATCGTCTTGACGCAGGCAATCCAGCGGACCGGATGATCAGCCTGTGCGACGAGGTTCGCCTTGATTTCCTCCGCCTTCGTCTCCAGCTCACCCGTGAAGTTCGAGACAACGGGGAACGCTGCATCGTGGATGGCAACCTTATCGAGCTCTGCGGCAAGCTTCTCAGCGGCCGGCTTCATGAGCGTCGAATGGAACGGTGCGGAGACCGGCAGCACGACGGCCTTCTTGGCCCCAGCTGCCTTGAGCTCCTCTACGGCCTTCTCCACGCCATGCGTCGTGCCGGCGATGACCGTCTGGCCCGGGCAGTTGAAGTTGACCGGCTGGACTTCGCCTGCCTCTTTCGTCGCCTTCTCGCAGGCTGCGGCAATCGCCTCGTCATCGAGGCCGATGATGGCTGCCATGCCGCCCTCGCCTACGGGGACGGCCTCCTGCATGTACTGACCGCGCTTGTGGACGAGTGCGACGGCATCCTTAAACGAGAGGACGCCCGCTGCGACAAGGGCCGAATACTCGCCGAGGCTGTGGCCGCCAGCGACATCCGGCTGCACGCCGTGCTCCTTGAGGATCTCATTGACGATAACGCTGACCGTCAGGATGGCGGGCTGCGTGTTGGCCGTGAGCTTGAGATCGTCTGCCGGGCCCTCGAAGCACATGTCCTTGATGGAGTATCCTAACGCCTCGTCAGCTTCAGCGAAGAGTCTTTTGGCGACATCATACTGGTCGAAAAGGTCCTTGCCCATCCCGACAGTCTGAGCGCCCTGACCCGGAAATACGAATGCGAGTTTGTTCACGTTTCACTACCCCCTGCTCTATTTTTCTCGTAATCGATAGATGTATTGCTTGTCTTATCTATGTATATCTATGCTTATATATTATGGTATGATAACTGTCTGCTCGACGGCAGTCTTATTTGCAGTCGTTCTCGATCGTCTCGATGACGCCCGGCAGGCCGCTAACGATGTCCTCGATGATCGTCTTGACCGGCTTGATGTCGTTGAGCATGCCGGAGATCTCGCCGATCATGACGGAGCCGTTGTCGACATCGCCCTCATGCGTAGCGCGGTGCAGGGAGCCGACGCCGAGCTTCTCGAGCTCTTCTGCCGGAGCACCGGCTGCCTCGAGTTCCTGATACTTGCGCGTGAGCTTGTTGTGGAGTACGCGTGCCGGATGGCCGAGCGTGCGGCCCGTGACGACCGTCGAACGGTCTTTCGCCTTGAGGACCATCTTCTTGTAGTTCGGATGCGCGATGCACTCCTCGCTCATGACGAAGCGGGAGCCCATCTGGACGGCCTGTGCGCCGAGCGCAAAAGCTGCTGCAACGCCGCGCGAATCCGCGATGCCACCTGCACCGATGACCGGCACATCGACAGCATCGACGATCTGCGGCACGAGGGCCATCGTCGTGATCTCACCGATGTGGCCCCCCGACTCCGTGCCCTCTGCGATCAGGGCATCGACGCCGCAGCGCACGAGGCGCTTCGCGAGCGCGACCGAAGCGACGACCGGGATGACCTTCGCGCCGATCTCCTTGAGCGCCGGCACGTACTCGCCCGGGTTGCCAGCACCCGTCGTGACGACCTGTACCTTCTCCTCGACGACGACCTGCATGACTTCCTTGACATACGGGCTCATGAGCATGACATTGACGCCGAACGGCTTGTCCGTCCAGCTCTTGCACTTCTGGATCTCTGCACGCAGGATCTCTGGCGGCATGTGGCCGGCACCGATGATGCCGAGACCGCCGGCGTTCGAGACAGCCGAGGCGAGCTCAGCCGTGCCGATCCAGGCCATGCCACCCTGGAAGATTGGATACTTTATGTTGAGTAACTTACAGATTGCATTATTTTCAAACATCAGATTAGTCCTCCTTAGCCCATTTCATGATGCAGGATGCCCAGGTGAGTCCGGCACCAAAACCGGCCAGGGCAATGAGATCACCTTTCTTGAAGCGGTGCGCCTGCACCGCCTCCGCCAGGGCAACCGGAATGGACGCCGCTGACATGTTGCCATATTTCCCGATATCGACGATGACCTTCTCCGCCGGGAGTTCCAGGCGCTTCGCCGCCGCATCAATGATGCGCGTGTTGGCCTGATGCGGCACGAGCCAGTCGATTTCCGACTTCTCGATGCCCGCGCGCGCAAGCGACTTCTCGACCGTCTCGCCGAGGATCTTGACTGCGAAGCGGAAGACGGCCCGACCATCCATATGGATGCAGTTCTCGTGCATCAGCAGCGACTCGGCCGTCAGAGGCTTGAGGCTGCCGCCGGCAGGGATGTCGAGCAGGTCGCCGCCCGCACCGTCGCTGCCGAGGTCGAAGCTCAAGAGGCCGTAGCCGTCTTCGACCGGGCCGAAGACGGCGGCACCGGCACCATCACCGAACAGGATGCAGGTGTTGCGGTCCGTCCAGTCCAGGACCTTCGAGAGCGTCTCCGCGCCGACCACGAGGATGTGGCGGTAGACGCCCGTCTCGATGAACTGGCAGGCCGTCGCTGCTGCGTAGGCAAAGCCCGAGCAGGCAGCGGAAAGGTCAAAGGCACCTGCCTTCGTTGCGCCGAGGCGGTCCTGCAGGATGCAGGCCGTCGACGGGATCGTGCGGTCCGGCGTCATCGTCGCGACGATGATGAGGTCGAGCTCCTCGGCTTTCACGCCGGCATTCTCGAGGGCCATGCGGGCCGCGCGCTCTGCGAGGTCCGATGTCGGCTGGTCCTTGCGCGCCACGCGGCGCTCATGGATGCCCGTGCGCTCGACGATCCACTCGTCACTCGTGTCGACCATCTGCTCGAGGTCTTCATTCGTGATGACCTTCTCCGGCACGTACCAGCCTGTCCCTATGATACCAGCGCTATTTCTTTTCTCCGTCATGCGTCAGTATATCCTCCTTTGCAAGTGTATCCTGGATGTGAGCGAGGACATCCCCCCGGACATAATCATTCGCCACACCGATTGCACTGCAGATGGACTTGGCGTTCGACGAGCCATGGCTGATGATGCAGCAGCCATTGACACCCAGGAGCGGCGCACCGCCGTACTCCGTGACGTCGAGGCGCTTGCCGAGCTTCTTGAGCGTCGGCATCAGGAGGAACGCACCTAGCTTGGCGAGAATACCGCCGCCCTTGATGGCCTCCTTGATGAGTTTCAGGATTGTCTTTGCCAGTCCCTCTGCAAATTTTAGCACAACATTGCCAACAAATCCATCACAAATTACGACGTCGAAGTTGCCCTTGGGCACATCGCGCCCTTCGGCATTGCCGCAGAAGTTGATCGTGTGCATGTTCTTGAGCAGCGCGTAAGTCGCCTTGGCCTGCTCATTGCCCTTCGTCTCCTCCTCGCCGATGTTCAAGAGTCCGACGCGCGGGTTCTTGATCTTGAATACGTATTCCGCATAAATCGAGCCCATGATGCCGCTCTGGACGAGGTGCTCCGGCTTCGAGTCCACATTAGCCCCAGAGTCTAAGAGCAGCGTGACCCCCTTTGGCGTCGGCATCGGCGTCGCGATGGTCGGGCGGCCAATCCCCTTGATGCGGCGCAGGATGAGCTGCGCTGCCGTCACGGCTGCGCCCGTACTGCCAGCCGACAGCACGGCATCGCAGACGCCATCCTTGACGAGGCGCGTTGCCACGACGATGGACGCATCCTTCTTCGTACGCACCGCATCTGCCGGATGCTCGCCCATCTCGATGACCTGCGAGGCGTGATGAATGGAAATGCCGAGCTTTTCCCAGCCCGGCTCCTTCGACAGGACCTCACGGATCTTCGCCTCATCGCCGACGAGGACAATCTCACAATGGTATTTCTTGGCGGCGCGCACCGCACCGAAAACGATCTCGAGCGGTGCGTAATCACCGCCCATGGCATCAACTGCAATCTTCATGCCGGAAATTCCCCCTCACTCCTCTCCCCACGAAACCATGATGAATTTCGCACGGAATACCTCCTGAGTATCATTGCGTGTCTTGACCCAGACAAAATATTTATTGCCGCGTACCTTGACGATCTCTGCCTTGGCAATGAGCTTCTCACCGACATGCACCGGCACCTTGTACTTGACGTTCGCCACGCCGGTGACGGCCATCGGCGCATCGATGATCGCGAGCGCCAGCGAATTGGCCTGCGAGAACATGTAGTAGCCCTTGGCGATCTTCGTCTTCGCGAAGACCATATCATCCGTGATGCGAAGCAGCGAGATGCCGGAATGGCCGAGTTCGAGGTCGATGAGTTCGCCGACGACATCACCGCTCTCGATGGACTTGACCTTGTTCTGCGCACTCTCCGCCATCTTGCGGATGCGGCCGCGCAGCTCCGATATGCCGAGCTCCAGACGGTCGAGACGGATCGTTTGCACGCTGACGTTGAGCTTCTGGGCGAGCTCCTCGTCGGTCAGGAACGGTTTCTCCTTGACCTGCTGCAGGAGGAGCTGCTGACGCTCCTTCTTCTTGACCCTTGCCATGCCTTCATCTCCTCTCCAAGATTTTAGTACCTGATATTACAACCTTATATCAGGATTCATTATACGGTGTTTGTCCTAAAAAAGCAAGTCTCGCACCGCGCAAATCTCTTCGATGATAAAGGCAGGTATGAGCAAATACGGGCAAAAAAAGAATAAGCAGGACGTTCGTCCTGCTTATCGTATTGTTCTTATTCAGCTGCCTTGACAACCTCTTTGCCATCATAGTAGCCGCATTCCGGGCATACATGATGAGGCATCTTCGGTTCGTGGCACTGCGGGCAAGCTACGAAGCCAGGAGCCTCGAGCTTCCAGTTTGCACGGCGCTGGTCGCGGCGTGCCTTCGAAGTTTTGCGCTTTGGTACTGCCATCTCGGATACACCTCCTTACGGTTTCATTTCTTATTTTTCGCCAATAATTCCTGCAAGGCGGCCATGCGCGGATCCGGTACAAACCGGTCACAGCCACAGTCTCCCTGATTGAGGTCTGCTCCACAGACGGGGCAGAGTCCTTTGCAATCAGGCTTGCAGAGCTTGCTGAGCGGCTGAGCCGCCAGGACGGTATCACGGACGAGCTCCGTGATGTCGATGAAGTCGCCATCAAAGCGATTGGCCTCTTCATCATCAGCCATCTCACCCGTGCGGCGGAATTCTTCCGAGAAGGGATGTTCCTGCTCTTCTTGGCACGGTGCCAGGCAGCGGTCGCATACATAGGATTTCGTGCAGCGGATGACGCCTTCCGCGCGCCAGCAGCTGCCCGTGTGGACGACATGCCCTTCAACCGTCAGAGGTCCCACAAAGGCATAATCGTCCGCAACGGCGCCGATGGCTTCGGCAGTCGTCGTGAACGCAAACGGAATCTCCTGCATGATGTCCGCATTCGATTCAGCAATGTTTATTTTCATATCAGCATCAACCTCCATACATTATAGCGATGTGCCCATTCCTTTGTCAAGTATTTAGTGGCAAGTTCGCCTTCCCTAGAGCACGCGCTGGATGTGGATGGCGAGCAGCGTGACCTCTGCGGAAGAGATGGGCAGGCAGAGTTTCTCCTCGAGCGCCTTGCAGAGCTTCTCGGCGAGCTGGTAGGCACGCGGGTACATCTTACGCACGTACTCATCCATCTGCAGCGGCACTTCCTCCTGCGCGCGGATGCGCAGGATCATGTAGCAGACATGGCTGATGAGCCGCGTGTACTTGAGTTCCGTGCGCCGCAGCGAGATGCCGAGCTCTGTTTCGATCTTCGCGATGCAGTCGGCGGCCAGCCGGATGTTCGTCAGGCTGTCCCCGGCATTCTGCTCGCTGATGCCCGCATGGATGTGCAGCGAGAGGTAGCCCGCCTCTTCAGGCGGCAGGCTCAGGCCCTCTTCGCGCTCGATTGCGTGGAGGCCCTGCTCCGCGATGCGGTACTCGTCGGGAAACATCACCATGATGTCGTGCTGCAGCGGATTTGGCAGGCGGATGCCGCGACGGCAGCGCTCGAGCGCCATCGCGATGTGGTCCGCCATCGGCAGCAGGATGTCGTCGGTCATGGCGGGGAACGACTTGCGCGCCTCGTCGAGCACGCGCGCCGCGAGCTCGACTGCGTGCGGGTCGAGGCCGTTGACGCGCTGCAGCGCGCTGTTTTCATCATCCGTGACGAGATGGTAGACCTTGGCCTGTGGCAGACACGTCAGGCTCTCGATGCGCTCACCGCTCTTCTTTCCGAAGCCGATGCCCTTGCCGAGCAGGATGACCTCCCGGCCCTCTTCCGTCAGCGCCAGGAGCCCGTTGTTGTTCAAAGGCTTTATGACACGAAACATAAAAAACCTCCTTATATGATGCTATCATTATAACCGATACAGAGGTTATGTGCTATAGCCATACAAGGAGATTTTTCATGTCATAGGTTATAATGACAGGATTTGCTTAGAATTTCGCCACTTCGTCGAGTGCCTTGACCGCACCCGTCTTTTCCATCTGGATGGACTGGCCTTCCTGCAGACCCGTGAAGACGACGAGGCAGGCATCCGACTTGGCATTTGCCTTGATGAAGTCGTCGTCGAAGTGCATGAGCTTGTCGCCCTTCTTGACCTTCTGGCCGTTCTCGACGAATACCTCGAAGCCCTTGCCGCCGAGGTTGACCGTGTCAACGCCGATGTGCAGCAGGTACTCCGTGCCGTCAGCGGCCTTCATGCCGATGGCGTGCTTCGTGTCGAAGACGAAGACGACTTCGCCGTCAGCTGGTGCGTAGACCGTCTCTTCCGTCGGGTAGACGAAGTAGCCGTCGCCCATCATCTTGCTCGCGAACGCCTCGTCCGGCGCTTCTGCGATTGGATGGACATCGCCGGCGACCGGCGTGCAGAGGGCATGCGTTGCTGCCTGCGGTGCAGCAGCCGGCTTCTCTTCGGCCTTCGTTGCCTCTTCTGTCTTCGGTGCTTCTGCCGGAGCGTCGAGCTCTGGCTCGACATCCGGAGCCGTTTCGAGATACGTCTCGAGGTTTGCCTTGATGACGGCAACCTGCGGTCCGTAGATGACCTGGACGCCCGTGCCCTTGACGATGACGCCGACGGCGCCCGTTGCCTTGAGGATCTTCTCGTTGACGAGCGAGGAATCTGCTACCGAGCAGCGCAGGCGCGTCGCGCAGCAGTCGACCGATGTGATGTTCTTCTTGCTGCCGAGGCCGCGTGCGATCATCGAGCTCTTGGCATCCTCGACGCTCTGCTGCGAGCCGCCGTTTGCGCCAGCGCCCTTCTTGGCCTGGTAGTCTGCTTTCGTGTAGAGCTTCGTCTCCTCGTCGTCGTCCTCACGGCCCGGCGTCTTGAAGTCGAATTTCTTGATCATCCAAGTGAAGATGAAGTAGTAGAGGAAGAAGTAGATGATGCCGACCGGGATGATGTACATCCAGTTCGTCTTCGCCTCACCCTGCAGGATGCCGAAGATGAAGAGATCGAGCAGGCCACCCGAGAATGTCAGGCCGACCGCGATGTTGAGCATATGCGCAATCATGTAGGCTGCGCCAGCGAGGATGACCTGCACGCCGAAGAGTGCCGGTGCGACGAAGAGGAAGGAGAACTCGATTGGCTCCGTGATGCCCGTGAGCATCGAGGTCAGGGCAGCGGAGAGCAAGAGACCTTTGGCGGCCGTCTTCTTCGACGGCTTTGCGCAGCGGTACATGGCGAGGGCTGCGCCCGGCAGGCCGAAGATCATGAAGATGAACTCACCGGAGAAGTAGCGCGTCGCATCTGCGCTGAAGTGCGTGACGTTCGGCGAAGCGAGCTGAGCGAAGAAGATGTTCTGGCCGCCCTGAACGAGCTGGCCGTCGATCATCATCGAGCCGCCGACGCCCGTCTGCCAGAACGGCAGGTAGAAGACGTGGTGCAGGCCGAACGGGATCAGCGCGCGCTTGATGATACCGAAGATCAGCGTACCGATGTAGCCCGTGCCCGTGACGAGGCTGCCGAGTGCGAAGATGCCCTGCTGCGCCAGCGGCCAGATGAAGTAGAGGGCGATGCCGACGAAGAGGTAGACGACCGTCGAGATGATCGGCACGAAGCGCGAGCCGCCGAAGAACGACAGCGCGTTCGGCAGGACAATCTTGTGGAACTTATTGTGGAGGTACGCGACGCCGATGCCGACGATGATGCCGCCGAAGACGCCCATCTGGTACGACATGATGCCGCACGAGCTCGCGATCGTACCCTCGAGCACGCCCGGCGCGATCGTGCCGTCCGGCAGGATCTGGCCGTTGAGCTTGAGCATGGCGTTGCAGGCGCTGTGCATGACGAAGAAGGAGATCATGGCGGCGAGCGCTGCGACCTCGCGCTCTGCCTTGGCCATGCCGATGGCGACGCCGACGGCGAAGATGATCGGCAGGTTGCCGAAGATCGTGCTGCCCGCGCTGGCCATGATGGTCAGCAGGCCGCCGAGGAGCGTGCCATCACCGAAGATGGCTTCGAGACCATACGTCTTGATGGTCGTCGGATTGGTGAACGATGCGCCGATGCCGAGCAGGATACCGGCGATCGGCAGCACGGCGACTGGCAGCATGAAGCTGCGGCCGACGCGCTGCAATACGCTGAAGATTTCGTCTTTCATGAGACCGTCCTTTCCCCCGCGTGCAGGCACGCAAAAAGGCATCAGCAAAAAGCAGCTATACAGGTCCCCTTCCTCTAAACGGGATCTGCTGCTCTTCGCTGATGCCTGCATGACCAGTAACACGCGAACCTTGTTACAACATATCTTGTTTCAACAGGCCTTATTATACGCTATCTTCATCGCGTTGTAAAGCCTGTTTTCGCATTTTATTTCTTGATTCTTCGCGATGTCGCGCAGGAAGCAGCCAAAGCCTGACTGGCGGCCTCCTCCACCTGCTTCAACGGCACGCCGGCCCGTCGCGCCAAGAGGCAGCAATCCTCGTACTCCGGCTTGCTGTTGACGAGCACGCCGTGCCAGAAGGCGAGCTTGCAGGCGACTTCACCGTACGGCGTCGCGACGCGCACCGTCTCGCGCTCCGCCTCGATGCGCTCCGCCACCTCAAGGACGCGCAGGCCGATGCTCGTCGTCTCGCGCAGGATGACAGAAGCACATGCATTCTTCGATCTCGTGCGGCAGAGCAAGGAGAGCATCTGCGCCGGCCGCGTCTTCTTCATGACGATCGGCGTTGTCCAGACATCGAGTGCGCCGGCCGCGAAGAGCCGCTCGTAGAGGTAGCCGTAGATCTGCGGGCTCATGTCGTCGATGTTCGTCTCGAGCACGAGAAAATCCGAGCCCTGCTCCGCCTCTTTTTCTGCCACCTCTCCGATGTAGAGCCGCAGCACATTGGGGATTGCAAGATCCCAGGTGCCGGCGCCATAGGAAACGCCATCCGCCCGGAAGCCCTCTGGCAGACTCTCCGAGAAAGAGGCCTGGCTGCGCAGGAAGGCGGCGCCCGTCGGCGTCGTGAGCTCCTTCTCAGCACCGGCATGATAGCTCGGCCAGTCGAGCAAGAGTTCAGCCACGGCAGGAGCCGGCACCGGCATGAGGCCATGCGCGCACTGCACGAAGCCCGAGCCCGTATTGACCTTTGAGGCAAAGACGCGCTCGATGCCGAGGTAGTCGAGGCAGATGGCCGCGCCGACGATGTCGAGGATGGAGTCGACCGCGCCGACCTCATGGAATGTCACCATGTCGGCAGGGCGCGCGTGCACCTTGCCCTCCGCCTCGGCCAGCACCTCGAAGATGGCGAGGCTTCGCGCTTTGACCGCCTCCGTCAGAGACGACGCCTCAATCAGCGCGCGGATGTCTGCCATCGTGCGGTGTTCATGGTGCCCGTGCTCTCCATCATGGTGCCCATGATGGGGCAGCTGGACATCGACATAGCAGGCCGCAATGCCGTTCTTCACGACGGGCTCCACCTTCATCGCATAACTGCCCTCGATGGGAAGCTTCGCAAGCTCGGCGCGCAGATGTGCCTCCGGCACGCCTGCCGCCAGGAAGGCACCGAGCAGCATGTTGCCGCTGATGCCCGAGAAACAATCGAGATAAATCGCTTTCATATTCATTCTCCTCAGCGCAGGTGGTTGATCTTGCTCGCGAGCACGCCGGCACCGAAGCCATTGTCGATGTTGACGACGCTGACGCCCGCCGCACAGCTGCTGAGCATCGCTAAGAGGGCCGTGACGCCCTGGAACGCCGCCCCGTAGCCGACACTCGTCGGCACGGCAATGACAGGTTTGTCCGTCAGGCCGCCGACGACGCTCGCGAGCGCGCCCTCCATGCCGGCGACGACGATGATGACCCTCGCCGCTTCGATGTCCGCCTTATGGGCAAAGAGCCGGTGGATGCCGGCCACGCCGCAGTCGTAGTGCACCCTGACTGTATTGCCGCAGAGATGCGCCGTGAGCCTGGCCTCCTCCGCGACGGGGATGTCGCTCGTGCCGGCCGACAGGATCAGGATCATGCGCTCTGGATCCCGCACCACGGGCCGCTCGATGTATAGGATGCGTGATACTTCATCGTATCTTGCCTCCGGCAGCTTTTCCTGCACAAAGGCGGCCTTCTCCGCGCTGACGCGCGTCGCCATGACGCTGCCCGCACTCTTCTCGGCCAACGCCTCCATGATGGCGAGCACCTGCTCGCCCGTCTTGCCCTCGCCGTAGATGACCTCGGGAAAGCCCTGACGCCGTTCGCGCGCATGGTCGACCTCCGCGAAGCCCATCTCCTCGACGGAGGACTTCTCCAGGAAGGCCGCTGCCTCCCGCTCCGAGATGCTCCCCTGCTTGTAGCGCCGGAGCACCGAACAGATCTCTTCGTCCGTCATACTCTACACTTCCTCATTGAAACAAAAAGCCTATGATGCTCGCATCATAGGCCACATAATCCGGTTCATTGCTCAGCCGGCAGGTGTTCTTCCGCTTTCTCTTCTTTGGCCGGTGCCGGCGGCTTCGGCTGGTTGAGGCCGGCCTTGGCGGTCTGCAGGACTTGCAGGGCCTGCTGCAGGCCCTGCGTGACCTGCTGGACGCCTGTAGCAGCCTGCTTCACACCGTCCTGCGCCTGTTGGACACCCTCGAACGTGCGCGAGACATGTGCGATGAGCTGCTCGAAGACCTGGTTTGCATAGAGGTCGACATTGTCCTTTAGCTCCTGCGCCTGTGCCTTGGCCGCGTCAATCATCTCCTTCGACTGCTGCTGCGTCTGCTGCAGGATCTCCTTGCCGCGCTGCTTCGACTGAATGACGATTTCACTGTTTTCCACCATCGCCGCAGCCTGACGCTCTGCTTCTGCACGAATGTGCTCAGCCTCGCGCTTGGCATCATTCATGATCCCGTCGCGCTGCTTCATGATGGCATCTGCCTTCTCGAGCTCCTTCGGCAGGTCGTTGCGAAGCTCCTCCACGTAGTGGACGAGGTCGTTGTCGTTGATGAGGATGTGGCCCGTGAACGGGAAGGTCTTGGCCGTGGCCACCATGTTCTCGATATTATCTAAAGTCTCGCGTACTCCCATATTCCGCTTACTCCCTTTCTTTTCCTGAACTCCTGAACACCTTGAATTGCTTGCATGATGGAATCTATAATCTATGGATTGCCTGCTCCACGCAGGGTGGAACCAGGCCGTGTACATCACCGTGGAAACGGATGAGCTCCCGTATGCCCGAGGAGCTCACGAAAGAATACTCCGGCCGCGTCAAGAGGAAGACCGTGTCGATGTCAGGTTCCAGATGGCGAATCATGTAGGCCTCGTTCTGCTCGTACTCGAGGTCCTTGATGGAACGGACGCCGCGCACGATGACATGTGCCTCATGCGCCTTCATGTAGTCCGTGATGAGCCCCGAGAACGAATCGACCTTGACATTCCCGATGTGGGCAGTCGCCTCACGTAGGAAGCGCACGCGCTCTTCGACCGGAAAGAACGCCTGCTTGTTCACATTGTGGAACACGCAGATGATGATCTCGTCAAACATCGTGCTGGCCCGCTCGAAGATGTCGATGTGGCCATTCGTGACGGGGTCGAAACTGCCGGAACAGACGGCACGCCTCATATATCCTCCTCCTCAAGATACGCCTTGCGCTGGAAGAAGCTCAGCTGCGTCGTATGGCCGTAACGGCGGTTCAGCACACAGCTGAGCTTTGCGAGCTCTGGCATGGTATTCTCATCCGCGCCGTGCTCGACGACGAGGATGCCGTCATGGGCGAGCACCGCGCTCTCGTCAAAAAAAGTCAGTGCCCGCTCAAAGAGACCCTTGTGGTACGGCGGATCGCAGAAGATCAGATCGAAGGACGCCCCGCCCTGCTCAAAGCGCGCGAGCTGCGCGAAGACATCGCCGCCATGGACAGTGGCGCGGTCCTGCAGGCGCGTGTGTACGGCGTTCTCGCGGATCAGCGCTGCCGTCGCCTGGTCGACGAAGCAGGCCGAGGAGGCGCCGCGCGACAGGGCCTCGAGTCCGAGGTTCCCCGTGCCCGCGAAGATGTCGAGGACCTTGCGCCCGTACACCTTCGAGCCGAGGATGTTGAACAGGGACTCCTTGATCCGGTCCGACGTCGGGCGCGTCGCCTGCCCCTTCGGCGTCTTGAGGCGGCAGCCCCGCGCCGAGCCCGTTATGATTCGCATACGTTCCACTCCAAACACAAAAGCCTATAAACAGATTCATTCTAACATATTTTCTCGTTTTCGTGAACCTTTAATGGTATAATTAGCGCGTACCAAAAGTTTGGAATGAAAGTGAGGGCATCTCTTTGGAACGATATCGAAAGCGGAGCGCGCTCTTGATTCTCGTGCTCGTGCCGCTCCTCGCGCTAGGGCTCTGGAATCTGCGGGCCCTGCACCACCCCGCCGGCACGCCCATCTCGCCGCAGGAAACGACGGAGCACCATGTCGTGCTCGTGCCGCTCGACGGCCGCCCACCCTGCCGCCAGCTCGTCATCGATGCGGGGCGCATCGGCAGCACGGAGGTCGTGACGCCGCCGCACGAGCTGCAGGACTACTACTCGCAGCCCGGCGACACGAAGGGCATGCGCCGCTGGCTGCTAGAAGAAACGGCCAAGGGCCAGACTGAGGCCATTTTCCTCTCCGTCGACCAGCTGCTCTACGGCGGCCTGCTGACGGCCCGCGAGAAGCAGGCAACGCCCGCGGAAGTCGAGGAACTCCTCGCCTTCCTGCACGAGCTCCACGCGGCGAATCCCGCCGTGCCCATCTACGCCTTCAGCATCCTGCCGCGCCTGACGCCGCAGGACACGATTGACGGCTACGACGAGCGGCGCGACATCATGGCCTACTCACGCCTCGTCGGCCGCCAGGCGGCGGGCCTGCCCGTCGACGAGGAAAAGCTCGCCGCACTCAAGGCGAAGATCCCGCCCGCGAGCCTCGCGCGCTACCTCGCGCACTTTGCAGAGAACGCCGCCCTCAATGAACGGCTCATCGACCTCACGCATGACGGGACCATCACGCGCCTCGTGCTCGGACAGGACGACGGCGAGGAATACGGAATCCCGAACATCGAGAAGTACAATCTGCTGGGCTACATCCAGGACCTCAGCCTGACCGATCGCCAAGTCTTCCTGACACACGGCGCCGACGAGATTGCCCTGTCGCTGCTCGCCGCCTGGCACAACGAGACGACAGGCTACGCGCCGAAGATCTTTGTCCAGTACAACGACCCCGGCGCGCACGACCGCGTCATGCCCTACATGGCCGTGCCGACCGGCATCTGCACCGAGGAGAAGATACGCCTTGCGGGCGGTACACTCGCTGCCTCGCCGGAGGAGGCCGACTTCACGCTGCTCGTCTCGACGAATGACTCGGACAAGGACACGCTCTGGAGCCGCGGCGCCTGCGTGAGCCTGCTCGAGGAAAACATCGCCAAGGGGCAGCCGACGGCGCTCGTCGACCTCAGCAAGCACTTCGACAGCGCGGAGACCGTCCTGCCGCAGCTCATCGAGGCCGGCTTCCCCGTCAACCGCCTGCTCGCCTACGCCGGCTGGAACACGACGAGTAACGCGCTCGGCACGGCAATCGCCCAGGCCTGCCTCTACCGCTCCTCCCTCTCCACTGTCACCGACGACGGGCAGGCCATCGGCCTCGCCGCCGCACAGGTCCGCTTCCTCGAGAACCGCATCCTCGAGGATTACTTCTACCTCAAGGAAGACATCGATACCATCAACGGCTCGCTCAAGAAGGCGGGCTACATCAACACGGCCGACCTCGACCTCGACCGCAACTACCGCTGGGCCAATCTCATGCTGCGCACCTCGATGACGCGCCACCTGCTCGTCTACAAGAACACGGCCGCCTTCCGCGCGCCCTTCCCCGTCGCTGCGCCCTCGGGCACCATCTATCTGCAGCTCCACGACATGCAGGCCGACATGAGCTTCCCGTGGCCGCGCACGTTTGAGATTTACCTCGAGACGACGCCGTTCTTCAGCCGCATCTCATAAAAAAAGAGCGAGACCGTGTCTCGCTCTTTTTGTTGTGCAGCATAGTGGTTCAGATGTAGATCTCGCAGTCATCCTCGATCTTCTTGCAGGCTTCGCGTACGCGCTCCATGACGCTCTGCTGGTCGGCATCGCACTCGAACTCGACCTTCATCTCCTGCATCATGAAGTTGATGGCGGCATGCTTGACGCCGTCGACCTTATTGGCCGCCTGCTCCATGAGGTTCGCGCAGTTGGCACAGTCCACCTCGATGCGGTAGGAACGCTGCGGCAGCGCCTCTGCTGCTGGGGCAGGCTTGCGTTCTGCATGAGGTTCGGGGACGGGAATGGTCTCGACCTCTGCGCCCGACGGCAGGACTTCTTCGCGCGCGCCTGCCGCAGCCGGGAGCTCCGGCACCTTGCCGCTCGCAAAGAGGGCCCGCATGGCGTTGAGCACAGCCAGCACCATGACGCCGACATCGGCGAAGATGGCCGCCCACATGTTGGCCAGGCCGATGGCGCCGAGGACGAGCACGACAGCCTTGACACCGATCGAGAAGACGATGTTCTCATAGACGATGCGCATCGTCTTGCGCGCGATACGCTGTGCCACGGCGATCTTCAGAGGATCGTCGTCCATCAGCACGACATCAGCCGCCTCGATGGCCGCATCGGACCCCATCGCGCCCATCGCTATGCCGACGTCGGCGCGTGAGAGCACGGGCGCATCGTTGATGCCGTCGCCGACGAAGGCCAGCTTGCCGCCCCTGCCCTGCTGCAGCAAGGCTTCGACCTTGGCGACCTTGTCCTGCGGCAGCAGCTCGCCGTAAGCCTCGTCGAGCGAGAGTGCAGCGGCGACATGCTCAGCGACTTTCTTGGCGTCGCCCGTCAGCATGACCGTGCGCTTGATGCCGTTCTTGTGGAGCGCTTCGATGGCCCTTGCCGAGTTCGCCTTGATGACGTCCGAGATGACGATGTGGCCCGCATAGACGCCGTCGATGGCCACATGGATGATCGTGCCCTCCTTCTCGCAGGGATGCCAGGCCGCGCCGACGGCCTCCATCATCTTCTCATTGCCGACGCAGATCGTATGGCCATTGACCTTGGCGCGCACGCCGTGGCCGGCGACCTCCTCGACTGCTTCGACGCGGCAGCCGTCGGCCTCATGCGCATACGCCGTGCGCAGTGAGACGGCAATCGGGTGCGTCGAGTACCGCTCGACATGTGCGGCGAGGTGCAGGAGTTCCTCCGGCTCAATCGTCTCCGGATGGATGGCCGTGACCTCGAACACGCCCTTCGTCAACGTGCCCGTCTTGTCGAAGACGACCGTATCGACTGCGGCGAGCGTCTCGAGGTAGTTGGACCCCTTGATGAGCACGCCAGCGCGGCTCGCCCCGCCGATGCCGGCGAAGAACGAGAGCGGGATGCTGATGACGAGCGCGCACGGGCAGCTGATGACGAGGAAGACGAGGGCCCTGTAGACCCAGGTGCCCCAGTCGGCGCCCATGCCGCCGAGCAGATTGACGATTGGCGGCACGACGGCCAGCACGGCAGCGGCGCCGACGACGATTGGCGTGTAGACGCGCGCGAACTTCGCGATAAAGTGCTCCGACTTCGACTTGCGCGAGCTCGCCTCCTCGACGAGCTGCAGGATGCGCGAGACAGTCGACTCCGCGAAGCGCTTCGTCGTGCGGATGGTCAGTACGCCGTCCTCATTGATGCAGCCGCTGATGACCTCATCGCCCGCCTTGACGCGGCGCGGCAGGCTCTCACCCGTCAATGCGACCGTGTTGAGGCTCGACTGGCCTTCGACCACGACGCCGTCGAGCGGCACCTTCTCGCCCGGCTTGACGAGGATGGTCGAGCCGATGGCCACCGAGTCGGGGCTGACGCGCTGCAAACCGTCCGACTGCACGAGATTGGCGTAGTCGGGGCGGATGTCCATGAGCTCCGAGATGTTGCGGCGGCTGCGGCCGACGGCATACGACTGGAACCACTCGCCGACCTGATAGAAGAGCATGACGGCGATGCCCTCCGTGTAGTCGCCGTCCTCGTAGACCGCGAGCGCCATCGCGCCGATCGTCGCCACGGCCATGAGCAGGCACTCGTCGAGCGGCTGGCGGCGCCAGATGCCCTTGCCCGCCTTGAGCAGGATGTCATAGCCGACGATGAGGTACGGCACGAGGTACGCGAGGAAGCGCGCCATGCCCGAGAGTGGCACATAGGCCAGCGCGACCATGAGCACCGCCGCCACCACGATGCGGATGAGGTTTCGTTTCTGTCTAGGGTTCATCTTCTCCACTCCAATCTGCTTGGATCAAACATATGAACAATGATTCATTCGTTGATTTCATTATAACAGATTGGCCGGATAAGGCAAGCATTTCATGCGAAAATGTAGGCAAAAATTTTTTATTTTCCTGTTGACAACAGCGTCCCTCATCCGTATAATATATAAATGTCGAAAGACACAGGGGTATCGCCAAGTTGGTAAGGCACGGGTCTCTGAATCCCGCATGCGTTGGTTCGAGTCCAGCTACCCCTGCCATATGAATATTGAGCCAGTCCGCAAGGGCTGGCTTTTTTGTATGTCAATCCTGTATTCCTATTGTCCAGAATAAAAGAGACTGGCGCACGCTGCATCTGCACGTGCGCCAGTCTCTTTTCCTGTACATATCGCAGGACTTATTTCTTGTTCTTCTTGTCTTTCTTGCTGGACTTCGTATTTACCTTCTTGTCCTTACTGTTCGCGAGCTGCTTGCTGTCCACATCCTTCAAGGTCGTGATGCCCTTCTGGAAGGCAGCGAGCGAGCTTGCGCGCAGGTCCGGATTGTCGATGAGCTCGACGCCGTAGCGGTTGCCCTTCTCCGTGCGGAAGAAGGCGACAGCCATCTGCGTATCGGCCTTCGCCACGCCGTCAACCTTGCCGTCGCCGTCCTCATCGATCTCGACTTCCTTGGCCGTCACGGCATAGATGGCCTTGTTCTTCGCATTGAGATTGACGAGCATGATGCCCTCGTAGCCATTGCTGCCCATGATGCCCGAGAGCAGCTTCTCAGCTTCCGACTCCTTGAGCTTGTTGAGGTCCGGCACATTCTTGTTGTCAAAGGCATCGGTGAGCACGACCCAGGCGTACTTGATGTTGTAGCCGTCGTTGTCGAAGATCAGGACCTCACCCTTCTTGTCCTCGTAGAGCGCGCTGGCCGGGATGACACCGACGGGCTTCTGCGGGCACTGGATCGTGTAGCCGTACTGCTGGCTCGTGTAGGTGTAGGGCAGCGTGACCTGCACAGGGGCCGCCTGCGTGGCGGCTGCCGGTGCCTGCTCAGCGGCGAAGGCCGGCATGGTCGGCGTCATGAGGATGGCGGCGCCAAGCGCTGCCGTTGCTGCATAAGAATAAAATCGCATACGATTACTTCCTTTCTGGATGAGCGTTCTGCTCTGGGTGATTCAGCTGCGTGAGGTAGGCGGATGCCATGGCGAGTGCCGTGTCGGTCGTCTGACGCTTTACCTCCGTGCGCGTGCCGCTGAAGTGATTTTCCTTGACCATCGTACCCCGCGGACCTGAAACGGCGATGAAAACGAGGCCGACCGGCTTCTCCTTCGTGCCGCCGCCCGGACCGGCGATGCCCGTGATGCCGACGCCGATGTCCGTCTCGATGGCGCGGCGGATGCCCTCGGCCATCTCGCGCGCCGTCTCCTCTGAGACAGCGCCGTGAGCAAGCAGGGTCTCATGCTGCACGCCGACGAGCGTTTCCTTGATGCGGTTCGTGTAGGAGACGACGGAGCCCATGACGTAGGCCGAGCTGCCCGCGATGTCCGTCAAGCGGCTCGTCAGCAGGCCGCCCGTACACGACTCCGCACAGGCAATCGTGAGGCCCTGCGCGAGGAGCTGCTGTCCGACCTGTTCTTCAAGAAGTTTCTTGCTCATTCCGCTGCCTTCTTCCCTGCTTCGCTGGCATCGCCATTGTTGATGCGCTCGCCGACGATGTCGTAGGTGAAGCCCTGCAGGACGCGCACGCGCACGATGTCGCCCGGCTTGCTGTCCGTGTCGTTCTCGACGTAGACCTGGCCGTCGACCTCCGGCGCCTCGCGGTAGGAACGGCCGACCGAGATGTTCGGCTGCTCCTCGTCACGCCCCTCGACGAGGACATCGAGCTCCTTGCCCTCGAGCGACTGATTGATCTGCTCCGAGATCTTGCACTGCAGGCTCATGAGGTCGTGGTAGCGCTCCTGCATGATCTCCTCCGGCACCTGGTTCGGCATGTCGTAGGCCGGCGTGCCCTCCTCGCGCGAATACGTGAAGACGCCGACCTTGTCGAGGCGCATCTCCTCGATGAAGTTGCGCAGCGTGTGGTACTGGGCATCCGTCTCGCCCGGGAAGCCGACGATGAACGTCGAGCGGATCGTCACGCCGGGGATGCGCTCGCGCAGCTTCTTGATCAGCGCGCGCATCTCCTCCTGCGTGTCAGGGCGGCGCATGCTGCGCAGCACGGCGTCGTGCGCATGCTGCAGCGGCAGGTCGACGTACTTGCAGATCTTCGGCTCGCTCGCAATCGTCTCGATGAGCTCGTCGCTGAAGTACTTCGGGTAGCTGTAGAGCGTGCGGACCCACTGGAGCTTCGGCACCTTGACGATCTCGCGCAAGAGCTCAGAAAGCTTCGGCGCACCGTAGAGGTCGCGGCCGTACTCCGTCGAGTCCTGGGCGATCAGGACGACTTCGCGCACGCCGTTCTCCGTCAGGTGGCGCACCTCGTCGCAGATGTCCTCGATGCGGCGGCTGCGGTAGTCGCCGCGGATGTACGGGATGGCGCAGAAGGCGCAGCGGTTGTTGCAGCCCTCTGCGATCTTGATATAAGCCGTGTACGACGGCGTCGTCGTGATGCGCGGCGTGTTCTCGTCGTAAAGCGCCTCGTCCTTGCCGGCGATGACGACGCGGTGCCCCTTGAGCGTCTCCTCGACGGCCTCCATGATGCGGCCCCAGGCGCCCGTGCCGATGATGGCATCCGCCTCCGGTATCTCGTCTAAGAGCTCCTGCTTGTAGCGCTGTCCGAGGCAGCCCGCGACGATCAGGCTGCGGCAGCGGCCGCTCTCCTTGTACTCGGCCATGTTGAGGATGGTCGTGATCGACTCCTCCTTGGCCGACTGGATGAAAGCGCAGGTGTTGACGATCAGGATATCGGCCTCGGCCGGATTGGCCGTGAGCTCGATGCCGTGCTGCTTGAGGATGCCGAGCATGACCTCTGTGTCAACGAGATTCTTGGAACAGCCAAGACTGATGAAACCAGCTTTCACTGAAATACCTCCCTAGTATGGATAGATCTATCGGTAGATGCAATCGTACAAATCACATAAAATCGCACAAAGGAGGATGCCGATAAAGCATCCTCGCTTTCATTTCCTTGTCCCTGTCATTGGAAGCGGATCTCGCGCGCCCACGTGTCGAGCAGATTGTGCTTCTGCTCGCTCGAGAACTGCGGAACCTGCGTGAACAGCGTGAGATTCTTGCCGGGGAAGGTCTTATAGGCCATCGTCCCCGGATTGGTCGGCACGAAGAAGTAATTGTGGCTCTGCAGGGCAATCTGTGCCTCATCGGAGAGCAGCCAGTCCGCGAAATGCTGCGCGAGCACCTTCTCCTTGTCCCCGCTCGAGGCGAGGATGCCCGTGCCTGTGATCCAGGCCGTCGTGCCGTCCGTCGGGTAGATGACCTGCAGCGGGTAGCCGTCGTGGATGTAGCGCATGGTCTCGCTCTCGACGGCAATCGAGATATCGACCTCTCCCATGCCGGCCTGGCGCACAGGGTTCGAGAGATAGCGGGCGTACTGCACGACGTGCGGGTGAATCTTGCCGAGCATCGCCATCGTCTCCTCTTCGCCGAACTCTGCCGTCATCGCGTAGAGCAGGTTCGAGGAGGCGTCGGCCGCCATGAAGTCCGTGATGCCGATGCGGGCATCCTGCTCCGCAAGCGCCTGCCAGGTGTCGGGGATGTCAGCGTGCAGCGTCCTGAGGTAATCCCGGTTGACGCAGAAGACGATGGGGTCGTACCAGATGCCCATCCAGTAGCCGTCATCCTGGCGGAAGGAATTCGCGACCATGTCGCCGCGCTCCGACACGTAGGGCGTCAGGAAGCCGCTGCGCGATGCCTGACCGAGCGTCTGCCAGTCGGCCAGCACCATCGCGGCATCCGCCTTCTTCGGCGAGTCCGCTTGCGCCTTCATGCGGTCGAGCACCTCTGCCGAGGAGAGCGGCACGAATGTCACGTGGACGCCCGAGCTGTCCTCGTACGCCTGTGAGAGGATGTCGGCCTCTTCCGCCGGCAGCGTCGTCAGGACCGTCAGTTCCTGCACGCGCGTCCGGCGGTCAATATGGCCGGAGTCCGCAAGGTAGGCCGAACCCGCGATGACGATGGCCAGCAGCAGGAATGCGGTCAGAAGGAGTGTCGTATACCGTCTCATGAAACGCCTCCCTTATCACATATCACACGACTCCAATACTCAGAGCTTCTCATCGCTGTCCCCGGACACATCTGCTGCCTCGCCCTTGCCGTCGAGCAGGTACGTCCAGCCGTCCTTCTCCGCGACGCGGCCTTCCTTCATGAGGTGGCCGAGCGCCCGCTTGAAGGCCGCCTTGCTGATCTGGAACTTGTCGCGGATAACCTCCGGCGACGTCTCGTCGCTGTAGGGCATGCGGCCCTTGCGGCTCGCAAGCAGCGCGAGGATGCGGTTCGAATCCGTGACGAGCGCCTTCTCCTTGGCCTCGCGCAGCGAGGCGTTGAGCCGCCCGTCCGGGCGGACGAAGGTGACGCGGGCCGTCACGACCTCGCCGACGCGCGGGCGCTCGTTGTCCTTCATCTCCTTGTTGGCGATGAAGACGATGTAGCGCTCATTCGAGAACAGGAAGGCGCCGGCATCCGTGTAGTTGTAGATGGCACCGGTGACCATCTGGCCGACCTTGACGTGCGTCGCCGGCTTCGAGGCGCGGCGCATCTCGTCCTCGACCTCCATCGTCACGGCCAGTCGGCCGGACTTGTCGGTGTAGAGCTTCGCCCAGACGACCTCGCCAACCTGCGGACGGCCGCGCATGCCGGCGTACGGCATGAAGATGCCGCGCTCCGCGCCGACGTCGACAAAGGCGCCATCCCGGCTCACGTTGATGACGCGCAGTCGGGCAATCTGGCCTTCCTTCATCTTCGGCACGCGCATGCTGGCCGTCAGGCGGCGCTTCGGGTCCAGATAGAGGAAGACATCGACAAAATCGCCGACGGCGACAGGATGCGTCTGCTGCGTCTTGTGCAGCAGGATGTCATCCGAGGTATTCCCCGTCTGGGCGTCGAGGAAGGCGCCCATCTCACTGACGCGCGCGACCTGCAGGCGGGCGACCGTGCTCGGGCCGAACTTCCGCTTGGGGCGCGCAGCCTCCTGGGTCATTTCCGTCTTATCGTTCATAACTTCCATCCTTCTTACCGTGGCTCACTTTCTCAGTCTGTTCAATCGCTTTAATCTCAATCACTTCAATCGGCTCAGTCTTCATAGGTCGTGAGCTTCGCATCGCCCCAGAGCTGCTCGAGCGCGTAGTACTCGCGCATCTCCTGGCGGAAGATGTGGACGACGACATCGCCGAAATCGAGGAGGACCCAGTCGCCCTCGCGGTAGCCTTCTTTGTGATTGAAGGCCACGCCGTCTTTGGCGAGCTCTTCCTCGATATTATCGGCAATCGCGCGGACCTGCGTGGCCGTATTAGCCGAGCAGATGACAAAGTAGTCCGGCGAGATCATGAGGCCCTGCATGTCCATCGTCACGATGTCACGGGCCTTCTTGTCGCTGGCCGCCTTGCAGATGGCCTTGCACATTTCCTGTTCCGTCATATTGTACCTCCTGTACTTCTAGTCTCTATCAAAATCTTTACGTTCACATGATCAGTTGCCCGCCGTGCTGGCGTCAGGGAAGAGTTCCTGCATCGCATGGCGGATACCGTCCTGGTCGGGCATCCAGACCGTGTCGTCGCCGAGAGACGGCGCACCGGGCAGGATTACGCCCTGCGGCGAGTCGCTCGAGAGACGGCGCACGACATTGGCGAGGTGCGCCGAGTCGAAGACCTCTGCACTCGTCTTGACGTTCTTGTGCAGCGTCTCAGCGATGAGCGGCAGCTTCGGCACCGTCTCGAGGCGCATGACCTGCTGGTAGAGCGCCTTGACGAAGCGCTGCTGGCGCTGCTCACGGCCGACATCGCCGAGCTCCGGGCTGCGGTAGCGCAGGTACTGCTGCGCCTGATTGCCATCGAGATGCTGGTAGCCCTGCTTGAGGTGGATGTTGAGCCCCGCTTCCGGGTCCTCGTAGTCCATATCGCTCTCGACGTAGATGTCGATGCCGCCGAGGGCATCGATGAGCTCAGAGAACGCCTTGAGATCGAGCACGACGTACTGGTGGATTGGGATGCCGAGCAGCTGGTTGACCTCGCGGACCATCAGCGGTGCGCCGCCTTCAGTGTAGACCGAGCGGATGCGCATGAAGTGCGCATTGCCCGGCGGGTTGACCCAGGTGTCGCTCGGGATCGTGATGCAGCGCAGCTTGCCGCTGCTGTTCTCCATGCTCAAGACGAGTATCGTGTCCGCCTTCGCGCCCTCGGTGTTCGTCGGGTCGGCGCCATCGTCGAGTCCGAGTACGAGCACGTTCGTGTAGCCGTCGAAGCTCGGGTTGATTGCGCCCTGCCACGAAGAGCGGCGCTCCGTGTAGCCAGCATACATCGTCTGGTATTCCTGCACGAGATACTCCGTACCGCGCACGAGCGCATAGACGCCGCCCGCCGCTAAGAGCAGCAGGACCGTGCAGATGATCAGCGCGAGCATGCGCCGCAGGAAGCGGCGCCGGCGCAGCCTTGCGAGCTCACGCTTCTTCTGTTCAATGTGACGCCATGTTACATTGTCCTCTTGCCTTTTCCCCATCGGTCAATCTTCCTTTTTTGCTTCTGCCTGTCTCGCCTTCATCTGGTTCAGCAGGATCTCGTTGCGCGCCAGCACCGTCGCCGGGTGAATGAGATGCCCCTTCTCGACGACAAAGACGATGGAGTGACTGAGTCCCGCAAGCATCATCGCGTCGAGCGAGGCCGTCCTCCCTAGCTCGCGCAGCTCGTCGACGCCGGGGAAGTCGCGGCCCGGCTCAATCATGTCGGCGTACCAGATGATCTTGTCGAGCACCGTCATCTCAGGGCCGCCGACCGTATGGCGCGCGATGGCCTGCGAGATGGCAGGATCCTCCACGCCGTAGAGCTCGCGCACGCGCACAGCGCCGATATCGGCATGGAGTAAGAGAGGCATCGAGCGCTCGACCTCGCCGATCGCGATGCCGCGCTTCTTGGCCTCCTTGACCATGTCCTCGTTGCGGAACTCACGCGCGCAGTCGTGCAGGAGGCCGGCGACGCGCGCCTGCTCCTCATCGGCGCCAAAGCGCTTCGCGAGCTTCACAGCCGTCTCGGCCACGCCGAGCGAGTGGCGGAAGCGGCTCGGCTTGAGCCGCTTCTCGAGTTCTTGTTTCATCTGTTCCAACGTCATTCCATAACGCATCGATAAAGCCCTTCTTTTCTGATGTATGTCTCTACGGATTCCGGCACCATGTAGCGGATGGAGCGGCCCTGCCTTATGCGCGCGCGGATTTCGGTCGAGGAGATCTCGAGCTCCGGCGTCGCCAGCTCGTGGATGTGCGCGTCACAGAGCGCGCCGAAGAACGCGCGCAGCTTCGGCAGGTCGAGCGCCGTACCCTGCCTTGTTGCCGCGATGAAGTGGCAGAGCTCTAGGAGCTCCCGCGGATGATGCCAGGCCGGCAGATCGTTGATGGCGTCCGCGCCCGTGATGAAGTAGAGCGGCACGTCGGGCCCGAAGTGCGCACGGAGCAAAGCAATTGTGTCCGATGTATAGGAGACGCCCTCGCGGCGCATCTCGATGTCCGACGCCTCGAAGTGCGGGTTGTCCGCTACCGCGAGCTGCGTCATCGCCAGCCGGTCCTCAGCGGACTCGACCTTCTTCTCCAGCTTGAACGGTGAATTCGCGGCCGGGATGAAGAGGACCTTCTCGAGGCCGTACGCATCGCGCACGTACTCTGCCGTGAGCAGATGGCCCATGTGGATTGGGTCGAATGTGCCGCCCATGATACCGATGCCCTTCATGACTCACTCCCCCAGAAACAGTTTGACGACAAATGCGAGGGCAGCCATGCTCAAGAGCATGAGCCCCGCCGCCTTCAGGTAATCCCTCGCGTCAAATGCGCCCTTCGGCGTGGCGAGGTATTGGCGCAGGCTGCGAAGATAGCCCTGCAGCTTCATCAGCAGGCTCATTCGCGGATCTGCCCTTCGCCGTAGATCAGGTACTTCGTGCTCGTCAGCGCCATGAGGCCCATCGGGCCGCGCGCGTGAAGCTTCTGCGTGCTGATGCCGATCTCCGCGCCAAAGCCGAACTCAAAGCCGTCCGTGAAGCGCGTCGAAGCGTTGACGTAGACGGCCGCTGCATCGACTTCGCGCTGGAAGCGGTGAGCACTCAGGATGTCCTTCGTGACAATGGTTTCGGAGTGGCCCGTATTGTAGCGGTTGATGTGCTCGATGGCCATCGTGAGGTCATCGACGACGCGCACGGAGAGGATGAGGTCGCCGTACTCCGTCGACCAGTCCTCCTCCGTCGCCTCTTCCATCTCCGGGCAGATGGCCCGCGCGCGCTCGCAGCCGCGCAGCACAACGTGCTTCTCCGTCATCGCCGCCACGAGCTTCGGCAGGAACTCCGCTGCGATGTCCTGATGGACGAGCAGCGTCTCCATGGCGTTGCAGACGGAGCAGCGGCTGACCTTCGCGTTGACCGCGATCTTGATGGCCATATCCTGGTCAGCCGAAGCGTCGACAAAGGTATGGCAGACGCCCGTGCCCGTCTCGATGACCGGCACAGATGAATTCTCCGTGACATGTTTGATGAGGCCGGCGCCGCCGCGCGGGATGATGACGTCGAGATAGCCGCGCATGTGCATCATTGCATCGACGGCCTCGCGGTCCGTGAAGTCGACGAACTGGATGGCGCCCTCCGGGATGCCCGCCTTGTAGGCTGCCTTGGCGAGCAGGGAACTGATGGCGATGTTTGAGCGGATGGCCTCGGAGCCACCGCGCAGGATGACGGCATTACCTGCCTTGAGGCAGAGCGCCGCTGCATCCGCCGTGACATTCGGGCGCGCCTCGTAGATGATGCCGATAACGCCGAGCGGCACGCGCACGCGACGGATCTCGAGGCCGTTCGGGCGGACCGTCGAGTAGTCACCCGTCGCGACGGGGTCCGGCAGGGCCGCCGTCTGGCGCAGGCCCTCTGCCATCGAGGCGATGCGCCCCTCGTCGAGCAGCAGGCGGTCGAGGTACGACCGCTTGACCTTCTTCTGGCGCGCGTCCTCCAGGTCGAGTTCATTGGCCTGCAGGATGACCTCGCTGCGCTTCTCGAGCGCGTCGGCCATCGCCAAGAGTGCCTTGTTCTTGACATCCGTGGAGAGCAGGGCAAGTCTTGCCGCAGCGCGCTTGGCCGCCTCTGCCTTCTGCTTCATTTCTGCCTGGATATCCATCTCATATTCCCCCTCAGACCATCAGGACCAGATTGTCCCGATGAATGACCTCCTCGTAGGCAGCGCCCGCGACGAGATGCTCAAACTCCTCCGTCCGGTGCCCGATGAGCTTGCGGAGGTCTTCTGACTTGTAGTTGACGATGCCGCGCGCGATCTCGCGGTTATCCTCCGCGAGAACGCGCACCGTGCTGCCCGCCTCGAAATCGCCGTCGAGCTCCTTGATGCCCGCGGCGAGCAGGCTCGAGCCGCCCTCGAGCGCCTTGACGCAGCCCGCATCGACGACGAGGTCGCCCTGCAGGCGCTTGCCGAAGGCCAGCCAGCTCTTGCGCACGCGCAGATGCGATTCGCGCGCCGGGAAGACCGTGCCGACCTCCTCACCCTGCAGGATGCGCCGCAGGACGCCTTCCTCGCTGCCCGAGGCGATGACCATGTTGACGCCGGCGCTCATGGCCACCTGTGCGGCCTGCAGCTTCGTCGCCATGCCGCCCGTGCCGAGCGAAGAGCCAGCGCCGCCGGCCATCTCGATGACCTCCGGCGTGATCTCTGGGATCTCGTGGATGAGCTCGGCCTCTGGATGCGTCGCGGGGTTCGCCGTGTAGAGGCCCTCGATATCCGAGAGGATGATCAGGGCATCGGCGTCGACGAGCGTCGCGACCATCGCCGAGAGGTTGTCGTTGTCGCCGATCTTGATCTCATCGACGGCAACGGCATCGTTCTCGTTGATGACCGGCACGGCCCCCATTGCGAGCAGCGCGAGCAGTGCGTCGCGCGAATGGCGGTACTGGTGGTGGCGCACGGCGTTCTCCTTCGTCAGGAGCACCTGGCCGATGGTCTTGCCGTACTCGGCGAAGAACTTCTCGTAGATATGCATGAGCACACCCTGGCCGATGGCCGCGACCGCCTGCTTCTCCGGGATGGAGTCCGGCTTCTTCGCGAGGCCGAGCTTGCTGAGTCCCGCCGCGATGGCGCCCGAAGAGACGAGAATGATCTCGCGCCCTTCATTCATGAGGTCGGCCAGCTCCCGCAGGAGATGGTCGATGCGGTAGAGGTTCAGCATACCCGTCTCATGGGCAAGCGTACTCGTGCCGACTTTGACGACGACGCGCCGGGCCTCTTTGAGCCTTTGACGTGCATCCATACTACATCCCTCCGTCTTACGGCAGCTCGATCTTCGGCTTCTCGAAATTGCGCTTGAAGAGCAGCCCGTTGCGGCCGATGACCTGCACGAGGTTGGCATCGGCACGCTCTGCGACCATGGCGATGGCGTCAGCCGGCAGCTCCATGCAGTTCTGCAGCACGCGGACCTTGATGAGCTCGCGCTTCTTGATGGCCTCGCGGGCCGCCTGCACGACGCTCGGCGTCACGCCTTCCTTGCCGATCTGGACGACCGGCTCGAGCTTCATGCCCATCGAGCGCAGAAAGCTCTTCTGTTTTCCTGTCAGTGAATTGCGGATCAAATCGATTCCTCCGTTACTCTTTATCTATCTTACTCGCGGTACTCGAATTCCATCTCGCCGATGCGGACGGTCTGGCCTTCCTTGATGCCGCGCTCCTTGAGCTTCTCGTCGATGCCCTTGATGCGCCAGATGTACTGGAAGCGGCGCACGGCCTCATCGTTGTTGAAGTTCGTCATGATGACGAGCTTCTCGATGGCCTTGCCGTGCACGATGAAGTCACCCGCATCGTTGCGCGTGATCGTGATCTTGTCCGGGTCCTCGGCCGTCTCGTCGTAGACCTTGACTTCCTCCTCCTGCTCCGGCTCCTCGACGTAGTTGTCGAGCCATTCGCCGACGTACGAGATGAGCTCCTTGACGCCCTCGCGCGTCGCCGCCGAGATGGCGAAGAACTTCAGGCCCTCCTTCTCGGCCAGTGCCTTGAGGCGTGGCAGGTTCTCCTGCGCCTCGGGCAGGTCGATCTTGTTGGCCACGAGGATCTGCGTGCGGCGCGCGATCTTCTCGCTGTACTTCTTGAGCTCTGCGTTGATCTTGTAGAAGTCATCGACCGGGTCGCGGCCCTCGATACCCGAGGCATCGACGATGTGCAGGATGAGCTTCGTGCGCTCGACGTGGCGCAGGAAGTCGTGGCCGAGGCCGACGCCGTCGGCTGCGCCCTCGATGAGGCCTGGAATATCCGCCATGACGAAGCTCTTCTCGTAGTCCGTCTTGACGACGCCGAGCACCGGCGTGATCGTCGTGAAGTGGTACTCCGCGATCTCCGGGCGCGCCGCGCTAACGCTGGCGACGAGGCTCGACTTGCCGACCGACGGATAACCGACGAGGCCGACATCCGCGAGCAGCTTGAGCTCAAGGATCAGGTTGCGCGCCTCGCCCGGCTCGCCGAACTCCGCGAACGTCGGGGCGCGATTGGCCGCATTCGCGAATTTCGCATTGCCGCGGCCGCCGCGACCGCCCTTGCAGATGACGGCCTCCTGGCCGATCTCCGTGAGGTCCGCGAGGACCTCGCCCGTCTCCTCGTCCTTGACGATCGTGCCGGCCGGCACCTTGACGTAGCACGCCGGCGCATTCTTGCCGTACTGGTTCTTGATGTCGCCGTTCTCGCCGTTCTCCGCCTTGAACTTGCGGTGATAGCGGAAATCGAGCAAGGTATTCATGTTCTGGTCCACGACGAAGATGATATCGCCGCCGCGGCCGCCGTCACCGCCCGACGGGCCTCCCTTCGGGATGAACTTCTCGCGGCGGAACGCCGACTTGCCGTGACCGCCATCGCCCGCCTTGACGATGACGCGTGTCCTGTCGATAAACTGCATGATAGCCTCCTTTTTCTCTTGAGATTTCTTGTCTATTTCAACAGCTGCCTGCTGCATTCCTGTTTATGACGCATAAAAAGCCGGCATTGTGATACCAACACCGGCTTTTTATCCATCACAACGCAACTTAACGCCGTTTCTCTGTAACAATATAACAATACCTGCGCCTTCCCGGAGGAATGCGCAGGTATCTTTCATTACATAGCCTCTTCAGCCGTGTAAACACTGATCTGACGGTTATAGCGGCCCTTGCGCTCGATAGCGACCTTGCCGGCAACCTTTGCGAACAGCGTATCATCCTTGCCGATACCAACATTGTGGCCCGGATGGAAATGCGTGCCGCGCTGACGGACGAGGATGCTGCCAGCCGTTACGATCGTGCCGGCATGCTCCTTGACGCCAAGGCGCTTGGATTCACTGTCGCGGCCGTTACGCGTGGAGCTGACGCCCTTCTTATGTGCGAAACGCTGAAGTTCAAACTTAAACATGGAATTCACCTCCACTATTTCAGGATACGTACAGCCTTGGGGTATGCCTCAGCGATTGCCGAGAGTCCCAATAGCATCGTTTGCAGAATCGATTCTGTCTGCTCGTCCGGACTGCCCTTGAGTTCCATTCTGAGCTTCCCGCTCGCCGCATCATAGCTGACCTCGCGATGCAGATACTCGGTTATCCCAAGGAACGCCGTGTCCGTTAAAGACGAGACACCAGCACAGACGATATCCTCGCCTTCTGCCGCCGTGCCGCTGTGGCCGGAGACATCAAAGCCGGATATCCTGCCGTCTGGCTGGAAAAAGATCTTGACCTTGATCATGGACGATTAAGCTTCGATCTTCTCGATGACAACCTTCGTGAACGGCTGACGATGACCCTGGCGCTTGCGATAGTTGGACTTAGCCTTGTACTTGAAAACAAGGATCTTCTTATCTTTGCCCTGAGCCTCGACTTTGCCCGTTACCTTGGCACCTTCGACGACCGGCGTACCGATCTTGACATCAGCATCGTTGACGACCGTCAGGACCTGATCGAATACGACTGCTTCGCCTTCGCCAGCAGCCAGCTTCTCGACCGTGATGACATCGCCCTCAGCGACCTTATACTGCTTGCCGCCCGTTTTGATAATTGCGTACATGAAAACACCTCCCTGAAAGATTACTCGCCAGCTTCGGTACGATTGCTCGTTTCTCTTTGACCTCGCCGTGCGGTTGGGGAAAGACGCTCCTAAGCGTCTACAATATGAAATATTATCATAGCGTCAAATACTTGTCAAGAAAAAAGATGGCCTCTTTTGAGAAACCATCTCCTTGTATTTCTTGATGATATGCCTTACGAGCGCATGACGAGATTGATGACAAACGCGATCGAGACGAGCCACATGATCCAGCTGATCTCCTTGTACTTGCCGACAGCCGTCTTCATGAAGACGTAGCTGACAAAGCCGAAAGCAAAGCCGTTGGCGATTGAGCCCGTCAGCGGCATCATGATGATCGTCAGGAAGGCCGGCAGGCCGTCGGAGAAGTCGACGAAGTTAATCTTGCCGACTTCGCTCATCATCAGGGCGCCGACGAGGATCAGCGGCGGAGCCGTCGCAAAGCCCGGCACGAGGCCGACGAGTGGAGCGAAGAGCAGCGCGATGAGGAAGCAGATGGAGACCGTGACGGCCGTCAGGCCCGTCTTGCCGCCGGCCGCGATGCCGGCCGCACTCTCGATGTAGCTCGTGACCGTCGACGTACCGAAGATCGAGGAGCAGATCGTGCCGACAGCGTCCGTCGTCAGGGCGCGGTCGAGGTTCTCGATCTCGCCGTTCGGCTTGATGAGCTTCGCCTTCGACGTCAGGCCGATCAGGGTGCCCATGTTATCGAAGAGCTCGACAACCGTGAAGGTGAAGATGATGGAGACGATGCCATAGTTCCAGGCACCGGCAATATCGAGCTGGCCGAACGTCTCGCCCATGTGTGGCAGGCTCGTGCTTATGACGTCACCGATGGTGTGCGGGACCGGCGAGTAGCCGAGCACCATCGAGAGCACCGTCGTCGCGACGATGCCGATGAGGATGGAGCCCTGGATGTTGCGTGCCATCAGCGCGCCCGTGAGCACGAGGCCGAAGAGCGAGAGCAGCGTCGTCGGGTTCGTGACGTGGCCGAGGCCGATAAACGTCGCCTTGTCCGGGATGATCAGGCCCGTGCCCTTGAGGCCGATGAAGGCGATGAAGAGGCCGATGCCGACGCCGATGGCGACGCGCAGGTTCTGCGGCACGGCGTTGATGATGGCCTGGCGGATGTGGCTGATCGTCAGGATCAGGAACAGGACGCCCGAGAAGAAGACGGCACCGAGTGCGACCGTCCAGTGAAGGCCGAGCGTGCCGCAGACGTAGTAGGCAAAGAACGCATTGAGGCCCATGCCCGGTGCGAGTGCGACCGGGTAATTGGCGAATACGCCCATGACCATCGTCGAGAGCGCTGCGATCCAGATGGTCGAGGCGATGGCCGCCTCCTTCGGGATGCCTGCCTCCGACAGGATATTTGGATTGACAAAGATGATATAAGCGAGTGCAATGAATGTCGTGAGACCTGCCAGGAGTTCCGTCTTGACCGTCGTGTTCTTCTCGCTGAGCTTGAAGAAGCGGTCGAGGAAGCCCTGCTTCGCTTGTGTCTGCATAAATGAATTCCTCCCCATTTCTGCATCAAAAAAAATCTATCCACCACAAGAACGAGAGTGATGGAATACCGTACAAGAATATCAAAAAAGAGGACACCTGTCAATTTTTGTTTTGTTTTAAGCAATAAAAAAGCCCTGACAAAAGTCAGAGCTTTCATTTCGAAGTGGCGGAGTGGAGAGGATTCGAACCTCCGCACCAGTTACCCAGCCTAACGATTTAGCAAACCGTCCTCTTCAGCCTCTTGAGTACCACTCCAATAATGGCAGGGGCAGTAAGACTTGAACTCACAACCTACGGTTTTGGAGACCGTTGCTCTACCAATTGAGCTATACCCCTATAAAAAAAATGGGGCGACTTGTGGGGATCGAACCCACGCATGCTGGAGCCACAATCCAGTGTGTTAACCGCTTCACCAAAGCCGCCATGAAACCGGCAATTTCCTATCCTCCCAGTCCGTCTCCAGACAAGTACTTTCGGCCTCTGAATGCTTAA
>OIWV01000087.1_pt1 | contig 83061 bp, 61 predicted proteins | sample 1587751 | NCBI WGS metagenome assembly OIWV01 (sample SAMEA3888913, study PRJEB22519) | human gut metagenome | biome: human gut; feature: human-associated habitat; material: faeces | place: Denmark | collected 2010
AAACTTGAGCGATATTTTTTGATAGTGTATCTACTAGCATCGCGGATACGCTTACAAGTGCTGTGTTAGATCAGTGATAGATGGAAGGGCTACGCCGCAACCTAACACTCCCATAACCCATTGTATATCCGCCACTTACAGTTATACATCCGTTAAAAAGTGATAGAATGAGGGGTTAAAAAAGAAAAAACATATTAGTATAGTACATATAAAAGGAGGTATTGTTCGTGGACCATACCTCCTCTTTATATGCAACCTTTATTATAAGGCTCTCCCTTACTCCATACCTCTCGTCATAACTGGAGTGCGGTCGGTCTGCGTCTGTGTCTGCATAGTGCCCGACACAGTGTCGTAGAGCGACGAGTTGGTGCGGGCGTCATACACGAAGCTAACCTCCGGCAGGGTGCTGTTGGTTATCTTCAGAGCCGCTGTAGATATCGAAGCCATTGAGGCATCGATGGTCCAATTGCCGATAGTGTAGACGTTGCCATTCTGTGTTATAGGCAGCAGAGCATCCTCATTAGCACCCACCTGAACGATAGCAAGCACACGGGTAGAGCTGCTGTTAGGTATCTGTGCCGTCATGTGCCACTGGCGCTTGTACTTGCTTGTAACACCTCCATCAGGATCGCAGAAGAACTGGTCGGTCTGCGACAACGACATGGCATCGTTAGAGAAGAGCTGTGTGCGAGCCACGAAGCCAGCAGTAGCGTTGGATGTTGTAAGCGTATGCGCCGTATTGTCGATAGTGAACTTGGTGTCGCTATGCAACAACCAGTCCCAACGTGTAGCCTCCGAAGCCTCCAACTCGTCGTAGATAACGAGGATGTTGGGATAGAGCATCAGCATGTGGCGGCGATACTTCTTAAGCGGAGTCTTGCCAAAGCCATACTCTGGTGTCTGCGCAATGCCCGCCTTCTTAAAGGCGTCAACCCACATTTCGTCCTCGCTAATGCCGTTGTAGGCATGCGACGCGTCGCCAAGACAGTAGGCAATGTGGTCGCCACCCATAGCACGCACCACGTCGCCGTAGCCTGTTGTAGAGAAAGGCTGGCCTATGCCGTTCACAAGTATAGAGTTGTGGGCACGTGTGTGGCGGTAAGACAGCAGGTTGTGCTTGCCACTGAAGTTGATGTAGTAGCCAGTGTTGTGGTACACATAGTCGCCCTTGTACAGGAGGTTGAACGAGTTTTGGTCGGCAAGCGTATGGCTGCCCGAACCAAAGGTACTTGAACGGAACGACATAGAGAAGTCGTTGTCAGCGTTGTTTAGGTCGGAGTGCATAAGCACCTCGCCCATATCCTGCAGCCAAATCATCTTAGGCATATCCTCGGGCAGGGCTGTAGCAACCTTCTTGTCGAAGTTGCACATACGGTACAGACGCAACTCAGGAGCGTTGCGCAGAGCCTTTGGCTGCTGTGTGGCATACCATCCGGCATAGACGTCGCCCTTCTGGCGTGCAAGGAAGTCGGCAAAGGCTACACGCTGGCGTGTCGGTGTGGCGTACCACTCCACTCCATCGCCAAAGCCGAGGCTCTTTGATGTAGGTGGCCAGGTGTATATCATGGTCTTTCCGGCATTGTCGTACCAAGGATGCTGGAAGAAGTCGAAGCCCGTAATCTTGCCGAAGAGCAGTGGCACATACGACAGTGTCTCTACATTGTCGCCGAAGTACTTGGTGCCGTTCTCCCAACCACCGTCGCGGTTGTAGCCCATTGCCGGAGCACGTGCTGTCCACAACTCGTAGAGATACTCCATTATTGGCAATACCTTAGGATACTTATCCGGCTTGTCGGCAAGCAGATAGGCTATCTGCAAGTACGTACGCATATTCTTCTGCCAGAAGTGGTTGTCGAAGATGTGGTTCTCCTCAACACCAAACGACCATGGGAAGAACTTGTTGATGATAGTGTACAGTATGTTCTCTATCTTTGTGCGCTCCTCTGAGGTAAGCTCGTCGTAGAAGAGGTCGTATGCCGGCATAAAGCTCAAGGCAGCGTTAGACAGCTTGAAGTTGTCGGAGATGTCTGATGGTATAGGCTTGTTGAGCAGTGTGCGCACTGTAGACAACATCTTGGCCTTGTACTGCGGATTCTTCTCCTTAAGCTCGGCATTGTTCTGACCTGTAGTGAGCAGATAGGCTGTGTGCAGATATTGGGATACCAACCAAACCTGACCGTTGCTGTTGTCGACAAATGGGTCGGCCATAGCCTCAACGTCAACAGCCACCTTCTTGTCGGCATCGTTTATCATGTTCTTATAGCCGTCGATGCTCGTAATATTCTTGCGGGCAGCCGCCAACTTGTCGTCCACATACGGATGCAGACGCGGATGGGTTGTAGACATATTCTTGAAGAACACCTCGTACTTAGGTGTTACAAACTGCTTCTCTGTGCCCGACACCCTAAACTCGATTGGAGCACTCCACTCGCCCGGCTCGCCACCACGTGCCTTTAGACGATAGCGCCAGTACCATGTGCCGGCATTGAGCACCTGGTGTGGGTTGAACATATTCCAACGCACAAACTTGGAGGTGATAACGGGCTGCGAGGCACGTGTGCCCATGGTGATGGTAGGCACCGATGTGGGCGAGGAACCGAAGTCCTTGTCTTGCGACAGCTCAAACTGGATAGAGTCCTTGGTCTTGAGCGACTGCGGAACGATGAGCGGCGACGGATTAACTACCAGCTCGTTGTCGAGCTTTGGATATGGCATGGTGCGCATCTTGTCGTGCCATGCCTCGGGATATTCCTTGTCGCCGGCTGCAACATCCTCTGTAGAAGGGGCATCCTTAACCGACAACATCTCTCCAGAATCGCACGAGGCAAGCCCCGGCGCTATCAACGATAACGCCAAAGCCTGCCCCAATATAATAACGCGGATTTTTTTCATTTACTTCTTAACCACAGTTTTCTTTCCGTTTACTACGTATACGCCACTCTTTGTTACGTTGTCAAGGCTGTTGCCAACGTATGTGCCGTTGAGGTCGTATACCTTGCCGTTCTTAACATTGAGCTGGAATACAGACTCTACGCCAGTGGCGCCGTCCTTGGCCCAGACATAGATATAGCTAAACTTCAAGCCATTTTTGCATGTAGCGTTCTTGAGGAAGTACTCTGATGTCTCGCCAGTCCATACATACTGCTCGTCTTTAGTTGCACCTTCTGGACCTACATAAGTGCCTTCGCTCATCTCATAGTTATTAGTGCTCTTCTCCGCCTTTGGCGAGTTGCCCTTAGCAACTGGCTGGAACTTAACCTTTGTGATAGTCAGTTTCTCTGAAGAGAGAGTAAGCTTGTTGCCAACATTAAGCTGAAGGATGTTGAACACATCACCATCCTCTTTATACTTATGATTAGCATAAACAGGATTCTCTGTACCCTCGCCCTTCTCTATAGACAAGGTAATATTATGCTGAGTGAATTTTACACCATCAAGGCTCTGCTCTGGTGTCCAAGGATTCTCCTGAAGAGTACTCATTTTCTGCAATGCGAATGTTACATCTGCGTCCTGTGCAAATGTATTGGCACTTACGAGTGCCACTGCGGCTACGAAAGCCATACGTAAAATATTGTTCATTGTCTTATTGTTTATTAGTTTGATTACTTTGTTTATTCGGCAGGCTCGCAAGTAACGATAATCTTGTGAATCTCGATACCACCCTTATTAGTAAGGTTGGTCAGCTCAAAAGTCTTCGACTTGCCAGTCCATATATATGTATACTGCTTGTCGCCTGGATATGTACCCTCTGGCTGCATGCTATAGTTCTTGCCGTATGCTGCCTTGGCACGTGTGGTATAGAAGAACTGTACCTGTGTGATGTTGTTCTTCTCCGAGCTAAGCTTCATTGTGTTGCCCATAAGCAGACGAACGGCGTTTACGTCCTCGTCCTTGCTGTTGATGCACACGCTGTAGTCGGGCGACTTCTTGCCCTCGCCCTGTGCAAAGCTAAGAGTGAGGTTGCTGCGGCGACGCTCTACCTTAACTCCGTCGAGCTTCTGGTCGATAGTCCATGCACCTGTAGGCAGACCTACAAACTTGTGGAAGTTGAATACCTCTGGCTTCATGTCCTGAGCGTTAGCTACGCTGCTTACGAAGAGAGCCACTGCAACAAAGGCAGCTTTGATAATGCTTTTGATTTTCATTGTTTTGTTGTTTTAAAAGTTAGTAATATGTGTTGGGGTGCATAGTTGGTTAAGATGTACCCCAACGTAGATTTTTACTTATATCCAGGATTGTTCTTACCCTCAAGCATCGGGTTGCTCTGCATCTCATTCAATGGGATAGGGAATAGCTCGTGCTTGCCAACAACGAAGTTGATGTAGGCAGGATAACTCTTTGTTTTACCCGAGTTGAACTTAGAGTTCATACCGAACAGTGTGAGAACATCCTTTATGATGCCCCAACGTATGAGGTCGTACTTGCGCTGTCCCTCGAAAGCAAGCTCGAAGCCACGCTCCCAGAAGAGAGCTGTGCGTATCTTGCCCTGCTCGTCAGAGTCGTCGATGATGGTCTTGCCAGGTGTTACACCCTCAACCTCGGCATTTGCAGGAACAACAAGGTCGTACACGTTAGGCACGTAAGGCTGATTTGTAACAGGGTCCTTACCGGTACGGTGCTTGTATATCTCGGCATAGTTGGTAGGGCTAACTGGTGTTGCACCCGCACGCTGGCGTACATCGTTGATAAGGTTCCAAGCATTCTGGGTATTGCCAAGCTCGTTGTAAGCCTCGGCTGCCATAAGCACCACATCGGCATAGCGCAGAACGCAGTAGTTTACGTCGGTACAGTTAGGATCCTTATAGCCAAGACCCATCCACTCGCGGCGCCACTTGCCGGGGAACCACTTGCCCTTGTTGGTAGAGTAGTCAGACTTAACGTGTGTAGCCTTTGTCTTGTCCCACTTCCAGCCATAGCGGCAGATGGTAACATCGCGACGCTGGTCGTTGGCATCGAAGAAGTCGTACCACTCTGGCACAACACGGAAGAAAGCATTGGCACGACCCATGGCAGTGTTCTGTGTACCTGCTGCAGGAGCAGCAACCTCAGGACCATTGAATGATCCCCACCAGCCACCAGAGCTCTTGCCTGCCTCAAACTGGAAACCTATTTCGAACAAACTCTCCTGCGAGTTAAGCTGAAGCTCGTTGAAGCTCTTGAAGAGCGACTCGTAGCCACCGGTATAGAAGCCGTGATTGCTTCCGGCGAAAGCTTCCCACTCCTTAACCACCTGCTCAAAGTAGGTCTTGCGTGTAGCATCGTCCGGACGCTCGCTCTGTCCGTTCATGCGGAGGCTGTAGCCTGCACGCTGCAAGAGCACACGCATAAGCAAGGCACGAGCCGCACCCTGTGTGGCACGCTCTGGCGACGATGCCGATGTAGCCCAAGGCAAGGTGTTCTTGGCAAAAGTGAGGTCGTCTACAATCTGGTCGTATATCTTCTCGCGGTCTACACGAGCTCCGAAAGCCGACGAGTAGGTTGTTGAGTAAGTTGTCTTAAAAGGCACATCACCCCAATACTTAACAAGGTCGAAAGCCTGGAAGGCACGCAAGAAGCGAGCCTCTGCATCAAGTTGCTTAAGCTTGTCGCTGTTCTCGTAGCCCTCCATGTGCTGTATACCATCGATAGCCATATTGGCACGGTCGATGCCCTGGTAGTTGTAGAGCCAGATATTGCTAAGCCACTGGTTGTTGGTAGTAAACTGGTAGTGGCTAAGGTCGCGGCGAGTATTGTCGACGTTTGTACCATTGACAAAGTACATATCGTCCGACGACGGGGTTGCCATTTCGCACGAACCATAATGGTTGAGGTTAGATATAGAGTTGTATACACCGAGCACCGCCATCTCCGCCTTCGACGCAGATGTAAAGTAAGTATCCTTCTCGTAGAACGAGTCGGGCTTCTCGGTCAGCACGTCATCACATGATGTCATCAGTGCTGAAGCGCCAAGTATGGCTGCAGATATGAATATATATTTTTTCATAATTTATATGCGTTGAAGTTGTTAGAATGAGAGGTTCACACCAAAGATGAACGAGCGGCTGCGTGGATATGATCCGTAGTCGACACCCGGTGTAAGAGGGCTTGACATGTTAGACACCTCAGGGTCGAAGCCAGAGTAGCTTGTCAAGGTGAAGAGGTTGTTGGCAGTAGCGTAGAGGCGAAGCTTGCGTATGCCCACCTTGCGCATCATGCGTGTCGGGAATGTGTAGCCCACTGTGATGTTGCTCAAACGCAGGTAAGACGCATCCTCTACAGCCCATGAGTGGATGTAGTAGTTGCCCTCCATACTGTCGTAGTAGGCAGCAACAGTCTTGCCGGCGTTCATAGCAGCAAGGTTGGCAGCGTTAGACTCTATCTCACCATTTGCATTAACAGTCATCCAACGGTGGTTGCTGTCCATACAAGCCAAAGAGTTGCGGTTGGTTGAGCCTATCTTCGAGTTGATGAGCTTTGTAGCATTGAGCACCTCACCGCCAAGGCTATATGTAAAGTATACGCTGAGATCGATGTTGCCAATAGAGAAGGTGTTGTTCAAACCGCCATAGAGGTCGGGGTTCGCATTACCGATAACAGTCTTGTCTTCCTCGCCAATTGTACCATTGCCGTCAATATCCTTAAACTTCCACATACCAGGCTTTACATTGCCCTTGTCGTCGTGGTAAGGTACACCGTCCTTCAGCTTGCCGTATGTACCGTCTGCATTAACCTCAAAGTCGTCCATTGTGTAGATGCCTGCTGTCTGGTAGCCATAGAACTGGCCTACCGACTTGCCTACCTGAAGTTTATGAGTCTTGAGGTTATAACCGAAGCGGGCCTCGTACAACTGCGACTCCTCACCGGTAAGCGCCTCTACCTTATTATTATTGTGCGACATTGTGAGTGAGGTGCGCCACATAAAGTTAGGCTTGTCGATGTTGACAGAGTTGATAGCGAGATCGATACCTGTGTTCTTGGTCTTGCCTGCATTGATAATCATCGTGGTGTAACCAGATGAGTAAGGAATATTGGCGTTGAGCAAGAGGTTAGAACTCTTGTTGATGTAGAACTCAGGAGCGATGGTGAGTCGCTGGTTGAAGAAACCAAGGTCTATACCCATGTTGAGGGTCTTGTTGGCCTCCCACTTAAGGTTGGGGTTAGGTATCTGCTTTGAGGCATAACCATTGGTGAGAGTATTACCCATAGCGGTGAACACCGATGAAAGGATAGCAAGTGAGTTGTACGAACCTATACGGTTGTTACCTGCAAGACCGTAACCCAAGCGCAACTTAAGGTCGGAGAAGATGTTGAGGTTCTTGATGAAGTCCTCTTCAGACAAACGCCATGCAGCCGATATGGCTGGGAAGTAGCCCCACTTATTATCCTTACCAAACTTAGACGAACCGTCGGCACGCAGAGATGCTGTGAGCAAGTAGCGGTCGGCATAGTTGTAGTTTACACGTCCGAAGAACGAGAGGATATTGTCGTCGTAGTTCTGGTTAGACTGGATGTTTGTCGGAATGCCAAGCGACATGTCGCCAAGACCTATATCGTCGTTAGGGAACTGGTTGGCAGATGCCTTAAGCCAGCGTGACGAGCGAGCGATAAACTCCTGACCAACGAGGGCTGTGAGGTTGTGCTTCTTGTTGAAACGCTTGTTGTACGACAGAGTGTTTGATATCTGGAAGGTCTCATACTCGTAGTAGCTTATCATACCATTGATGCTCGAGCGCTTGGCATTGATGCTCTCGTCGCCGTAGAACTCGCCATAACGACGTGTCTGGTAGCGGTAGCCCACAGCTGTACGCCAGTTCAAGCCCTTCATAATGCTATAGTTAAGGTCGCCATTTGCAGAGAAGTAGCGATACTCGCGGTCGTTGGTCTCCTCGCGTGCAGTGATAAGAGGGTTCTGCATTGTGTTGCCGCTATCGTCTACAAGTATAGGGTCTTCGCCCTGGAGCAGGTCGCTATCGGCACCCTTAGCACCAGCCGTAGGTCGATACTGGAGGATAGACGTCATCTTGTTGAACGAGTACTTGTAGTTGCCAGTACCGTCGCCCGATGTACCCGAACCCCAAATCTTGCGGATGTCGAAGTTGGCACGAGCAGAAACAGTGAGGCGGTCGTTCACCTTGCTCTTGAAGTTCATGGTTATGTCGTGCTTCTTGTCGCCACTATATACCATGGCACCCTCGTCGCGGAAGAAGTTGTAGGCTACCGAGTACTGTGTGGTCTTGCTGCCACCCTGTACACCTATGCGATAGTTCTGCACAAAGGTAGAGCGACCCAGTGTCTCGTCCTGCCAGTCGATACCCTTACGTCCGTTGTATGCCTCGTTGAGCTTGTCCATGAATCCCTCGCCTTGCTGGAAATCGCCATAACGACCATACCATGTATTCATTGACTTGTCGGCTGTCAGTGTGCCGAGTGTACGCTCGTAGTCGGCAAGTACAAACTCGCGAACGTTGAGCACGTCGAGGCTGTTTGCTATCTTGCGTGTACCTATATAAGCATCCAAGCTTACAGTAGCCTTGCTGTTGTCGTGGCCCTGCTTGGTTGTAACAACGATAACACCGTTGGCACCACGAGCACCATAGATAGCTGTAGCAGACGCGTCCTTCAATACGTCGATAGACTCGATAGAAGCAGGGTCGAGCGAACCAAGACCATCTTCTGTAGGGAATCCGTCGATAACGTACAACGGCTCGTTGCTCTGCGAGATAGAGATACCGCCACGAACGCGGATAGATATGCTTGAGCCTGGAGCACCATCAGACGACTGTACCTGCAAACCTGCGATGCGTCCGGCAAGTGCCTGAGAGATGTCGTTGGTAGGAGTCTTAAGCAACTCGTCGCTCTTTACTGACGATACCGAACCTGTGAGGTCCTTACGCTTAACTGTGCCGTAACCGATAACCACAACGTCATCTGTAGTAATTGCATTAGGTTCGAGGCGAACATCAAGCTGCTTCTTGCCGCCAACCTTCACTTCCTGGGTCTTCATACCAATGTATGAGATAACGAGCACGTCCTTGGATGCGTTCTTGGCTTTAATAGTAAAGTTGCCGTTGATGTCGGAAACAGCGCCAACACCCTTCTCGCCTTTAAGCGAAACGCTTGCGCCAATGACTTCGAGTCCGTCGTTGTCGACAATCTTGCCGGTAACGGTCTGGCTCTGTGCCGATACACTAAGAGCAGCCATGGAGAGGGCAAGACAAGTCAAACTTTTCTTGTAGTCCATAAATTTATTGTTTTTAGTTTGTTTTTATTATCTAAACTAATGTTCATTATATATAATATTGTATTATATCTCGAGCTTGGGCAGTTTGTCAACAAGCAATGTTGATGTTGTGCCGTCCTTAATGGCTGTACCCTCCTCGTTGAGAGTTGCCTCTGCCTTTGTTACAGAGTTTACCACATGGAAGAAAGGCTTGCCATCCGCCTTGATGTTAAGCTCTATTGTCCAGTCGCCCACGACAATCTTGCCATTCTTCTGCATCACCGGGACACGTGGCTTTTGGTCTTTAGCGTGTGTGTCCACTATTGTTGCGAAGTGGTAGAACTGGCTCTTTGGCGACGATGCCGTGAAGTGCCAGTGGTCGGGGTTGGGGAGGAATCGGCCCTTAGAGTCGCTCTTTAGCCAGTTGGTAGCAGGCACGAAGAACTTGCTTGTGGTGTCGGCCTTAAGCTCGGTAGGAGCGAAGATGTAGGCATCGGATGCTCCAACCTCGTTGGTGGTTTGCACGTGCAGCGCCTTCTTCTCCTTGCCGAAGGTTATCGGGGCTGTAACCGAGTGCAACTGGTAGTTCCATGCCACAGGCTTGTCTGCCTCAAGTTCGTCGTAAACGAATATCAGTCCAGAGTCGCCAAGGTCGACAATGTGTCGGCGATAGGTCTTGACGTGGTTCTTATCCCAACCTGTCTTAGGTGTAAACTCTATGTGTGTGAGCTTTGCACGTGTCTGCCATAGGGTTGATATCACCTCGCCATAAGCATTGCTGGCGTCGCCAAGCACGTAGCCAATGTTCTTGCCTACATAGTAGCGAGGTATCCAGCCGTAACCCTCGGTACCGATGCGCTGTCCCATTCCGTCGACAAGCATGGTGTTGTGGGCACGTGTGCCGCGATGACAGTAAACCGAGTGGGCATCTACAAACGATGTGTGATGACCCGAGCTGTAGAACAGCGACTTGCCGCCATAGAACGTGTTGAATGCGTTTTGGTTGGCAAGAGCGTGCGATGTAGAACCATACGGACTCGAGCGGAAGGTCCACTCGGCATTGAGCTTATAGTTGTCCCAATTACTCTGGAAAGCTGCCAGACCCGTCTGTGGGAACACATATCCATCAGGGAGCGATGCAAGACCCTTGCCCTTAGGCAGCGGCTTCTCGCACTGGAGGCGGAACCAAGAAAGGTCGCCCGACTTTGCGAGGAACGATTCGCGCAAATATCCACGCTTCTCGGCAAGTGTGCGGCGCACAAAGTCGGCTGCATAGGTGTCGCCAGTAAGACGAGCCAAGGCATCGAGATAGCCTATGCGCTGCGAGCGTGGCTCCATAACCTTCTGGTGAGTGCTGCCGTTGCCGCCCGACTTAGAGAATGGGGGTTGCTCGTATATGGTGTACATAATGTTGCCACGATACCAAGGATCGCTGAAGAAGTCGAATCCGGTGAGTCGTGAGTAGAGCCAAGGCACCTCTATCAGCGTGCGGGTGTTGACCGAGAAGTAGCTGTCGCCGTTGTGCCAAGCACCATCCTCGTTAAGACCCGGCATACGAGCCACCCATACATTATAGCAGAACTCAGCCCATGTGTTAGCCTCGGGCATATCGTTGTAGGTGGCGAGAGCAGCCATTGTGAGGATGCGCAGCGTCATCTGCCATACGTGGTTGTCGGCTATATGGTTCTCAAGATGGTTGTTGTAGCGTGCGTACATCGACGCCGAACCAACCTTTATGGCATTGAGAAGAGCCTTGCGCTCGTCATCGGTAAGCAGATCGTAGAAGCTGTCGTATGCCATTGAAGCGAGCGATACGACGGTAGACTCGTTGAAGTCGCCTGCCACACTCGAGCTTTTGTTCCAATCGCTCATCGAGATAATGCGCTTGGTGGCTTCCTTTGCGTATGCCTCGTTCTTTGTTAGGAGGTAGGCATAAACCAGCACCATACCGTTGCTCTCCTCGGCATCAATGATACGGCGGCTCTCGCGGGTGATGTAAGCCTTGCGCTTCATCTCGTTCTCAAGACTTGAGAGCTTTTCGAGATTGATGTCGTTAAGTCCCTTCATCGGAACCTTCATCACCTTCTCGGCTTTGTTGACGTACCAGTTGTACTCCTTCTTGGTCTTGGCTTGCTCTATAAACTTATCCCAAGACGACTTTTGTACCCAAATGCGGGGATGCACATCGGTAAGACCCTCAACCACCTTAGAGAACGGTGGTGGGCAAAACTTGGCAGGGCTGTTGCCTACTGTGAAGCTCAATCGCTCCGACCATGTTTCCTTGCCGCTTACCACAAAGGCATACTGCCAGTACCACTTGCCTTCCTTTAGGTCGGCATCGGGGTTGAACATGGGCCACATTAGATTAAGCTCTACGGTTCCGGTCTTAAACTCGGGGTCCTGCGAATAGCGCAATTTATAAGATATAAGCGACTTCTTGAACTTTGGCTTAAGGTCCATTCCGTCGAGAGCCTCGGTTGTATTGCTAAGTTCTGGTGGCAGAGGCCACTGAAACGACACCTTGCGTGCTGTAACAACCTCGCCGTTGAGCGGACTTGGTGTCTGTCGCATCTCATGCATCATGGTAGAGTCGTTGAGGATGATGCGTCCGCCCTTGGTTGTGTAGTTGAACCCATAATCGCCTGCCTTTGCTGGCTGTGACGCCAGCATAAGGAGGGCGAGGGATGCCACTGCATATAGATTTAGTAGTTGTTTCATACTAATATTATTGTTGTTGTATAGTGAGTTATACCTCTTAATTGCGTGGAATGTACTTGGCTCTTAGACGAGTGAGCTTCGACGGATTCTGATCCATCCACTCGCTCAGCATACGGCGATGCTCAACAAGGACATCGTGATAGCGACGCTCAACTGCAAGGTTGCGCATCTCGCCACGGTCGTTGTTCATATCGAAGAGTTGCTCGCGGTTTCTGCCCGAATCGTAAAGAACATACTTGAAGTCCTTGGTACGAACCATCCAGCCTATAGTGCCAGCGGTTTGAGCAAAGACGGTCTCGGTAACTACATAGTCGCGAAGCGGAGTGTCTTCCTTACCCGACTCCAAAACCTTACGGATGCTCTTGCCGGTGCAATGCTTTGGTATCTCAACACCAGCAAAATCGCAAACCGTAGGCATAAGGTCGAGACCATTGCTTATGAGCTGTGGCATAACCTTTCCTGCATTCTTGCCCTTTGGCATGCAAACGATGAAAGGAATATTGGCTACACTTTCGTACAACACTGTCTTCTGGTTCCACTGGTGCTGGGCAGCGCCGTCGCCGTGGTCGGAAGAGAAGATGACGATAGTGTTCTTCCAAAGATCCTGACGATCCATCTCTTCAAGAATCTGACCTATCTGTGCATCCACCGTCTCTGTAAGGCGATAGTAGCCATAAAGGTATCGACGCCAGTCGTCGGGAGTATAGTCGTAAGAAGGATAAAGGCGCTGGTTGCGCTTCTTCTCAAACTGAAGTGTCGAGGCATCGTATGGACTTACGGCAAAGTTGGCAGGCAACTGAGGGCAGTCGGCAAGCTCCGGATTGAGGTCTACATCACCATAAGGCACATTCTGACGGCGCGCATACTCGCATATACCATGCGGGTTGTTGAAAGAAGCAACAAGGAAGAACGGCTTTTTGGCATCGCGGTTGCGCAGATATTTGATAACGCTCTCAGAGAGTCCGTTGTCCATAAACTTGTGTATGTTCTTGAAACCAAAGGCGTGTTCGCTTGGCAACGAGTTGGTATTGACATGCCACTTGCCTGCAAGAGCACAGTCGTAACCCGAGTTCTCTATAAGAGTACCAAGTGTGCGAACGGCTATCGAGTCGGGCAGCGGGGTCTCATTCTCTTCCATACCTATGACCGAAGGCATATATCCAGTCCACATAGCAGCACGTGAGGGTCCGCTCAGTGGCAAGGTGCAATAGGCATTGGTGAAACGCATTCCACGTTCGGCAAGACGATCCATATTAGGTGTCTTAACGTCGGTATTGCCTGCACAGCTCATATCAGTAGCCGCTTGTTGGTCACTCATTATATATATAATATTGGGACGCTGCTGTGCCATAGCCGCGAGAGGCAACAAAGAGCAACAGCCAAATGCAAAAAACCTGTTTGTCATACAGTGTAGCAATTAGTATTTAAGTTTCGGTTTGAATAAATGGACTTATCAAAAAGTTCCGGTGCAAAAGTACTACTTTTATTTAATACCCCAATATCAAATCTATTCAAACCACTTTTAAGTGCGTACAAACATAGCATTTGAACACAATCAACATTTAATAAAACGTTTTTAAAGTGCTACATTGTTTATTTGATGTAATTTTGCAAACGTAAAAACAGCTACTCCGACAACCAGGTCGAATGACATTGCTTTAATATAAAGGTGCGACAAGGTTGAAGGCTAATCTGCTAAACAAACCAAAAATCATAAAAAGCAACTTAAACAATTAAGTAATGAAAAGAACATTTCTGATCATCAATCTGGTTCTTTGCATGTTGGTGTCGCTTAATGCCAATGCCAAGAAACAGACAGAGAAAGTGAACGCACAAGCGTTTGAATTGCTCGACTTGGACCGTCCTGGTCTTGAGACGGTTAAGACAATGTACAACAAGGGCAAGATGGACAAGGCTGCAGCTGCCCTGCTCGACTACTACAGACAGCGTACCGGCATTGTCGACCCAGACATCAACCTCAACAACATCAAGGTTAGCAAGCGCGAACGCCAGTGGGCTGACGACGCTCTTGAGCACACATTCTATGTACACGATGGCTACCAGCCTGCCTACAACTATGGCAAGGACATCAACTGGAAGTTCTGGCCGGTTAAGGACAACGAGCTTCGTTGGCAGTTGCACCGCCATAAGTGGTTTACACCTATGGGTAAGGTATACCGCGAGACCAAGGACGAGAAGTATGCCATTGAGTGGAAGGAAGAGTATCTCGACTGGATTAAGAAGAATCCACTGGTAGAGGTAACACACGACCAGTTTGAGATGAAGGACAAGGAGAGCCTTAAGGCAGATATCGAGAACGCACGCTTTGCTTGGCGTCCTCTCGAAATTAGCCATCGAATACAGGACCAGATACATCAGTTCACCCTATTCGTACAGTCGCCTAACTTCACTCCAGCCTTCCTTACCGAATTTCTCGTAAACTATTATAAGCACGGCAACTTCATCATGCACCACTACTCAAAACAGGGCAACCACTTGCTGTTTGAGGCTCAGCGCATGTTCTTTGCCGGTACATTCTTCCCTGAGTTTAAGCAGGCTACTGAGTGGAAGCAGAGCGGTATCGACATCCTTAACCGCGAGATTAAGAAGCAGGTGTTTGAGGATGGTGTTCAGTACGAGCTTGACCCTCACTACCACCTTGCTTGCATCAACATCTTTATGCGCGCACTGATTGTGGCTAATGCCAACAACAATATGAACGCCATTCCACAGTCGTACAAGGACACTATGGAGAAGATGATTGTGTTCTACTACAACATCTGCTTCCCCGACTATACCAACCCATGCTTCAGCGATGCCAAGCAGGGCGATGCTAAGTCGGAGCAGCGCAACTACCGCGAGTGGTCTAAGGTGTTCCCAAAGAACGAGGCTATCAAGTGGTTTGCCACAAACGGCAAGAAGGGCACACGTCCTCAGAACCTATCTAAGGCTTTCCTCAACGGAGGCTTCTTCACCTTCCGCAATGGTTGGGACCTCAACTCTACCGTAATGGTTGTTAAGGCTGGTCCTAAGGGCGAGTGGCATGCTCAGCCCGACAACGGCACCTTCGACCTCTGGATGAACGGCAAGAACCTCTTCCCTGACAGCGGCTCTTACATCTACGCTGGTGGCAAGGAGGTACAGAAGCAGCGCGACTGGTTCCGCTCTACACCTCAGCACAACACCCTTACTCTCGACGACAAGAACCTTGAGTCGACAGAGTCGACCACATTGTTGTGGCAGCCAGAGGGCGACGTGCAGACTCTCGTTACCGAGAACCAAAGCTACAAGCAGCTCAAGCACCGCCGCACAGTGTTCTTCGTCGACCAGAAGTACTTCGTATTTGTAGACGAGGCATCAGGCGACGCTACCGGCAAGCTCAACCTACACTACCTGCTTACCGACGGCGAAACCAATATGGATGCTGCCAATGGTATCATTCGCACCAACTATAAGCCGGGCAGCAACGTTATGATTCAGTGCTTCGGCTCGCAGAAGCTCAACCTCACACAGGAGGAAGGCTTCTACTCACTGGCTTACCGCAAGAAGACAGCTCGTCCTAACTTTGTATTCTCTACAGAGAAGAAGGACGCTAAGACCGTACGCTTCGTTACCGTAATATTCCCCGACAAGGAGGTTGGTTCGGTTAAGGCTTCTGCCAAGATTGTCAGCGCTACCGACAAGGCTATGAAGGTAGAGGTTGAAATCAACGGTGCTAAGAAACAACTTGAGTGGAATCTCTAAAACAATAAAAGGCGGAGGCACACGCTTCCGCACACTTAAAATCCCAAAAACATAACTACAAAACATCGTAACATGAACTTAAAGAACAGCCTCATCGCTACAGCTCTTATGGCTATCGCCTGCATTAGCTGCAAAAACGACAAGACAGAAAACTGGATGGACCACTCGGTAGACGTGGCATCACAGCAGTTGCTCGCAACAGCAGAGAAGATGGACGGCACCGGCGTGCTTCCTCGCTCTATCTGGACAGTTTATCCACTCGACTTCGTTGAGCGTCAGACCGAGAGAGACCGCAAGACTTTTGCCGACTCATTGGTTCTGCCTGCCGACTCGCTCGTAAACAAGATGCACACCATCAACATCTACGACTGGACCAGCGGCTTCTTCCCTGGCTCTCTGTGGTATGCTTATGAGCTTACTGGCAACGAGGATCTGCGCAAATATGCAACAAGCTACACCAATATGCTTGCGCCGCTGCGCGACTTCAAGCGCACTCACGACATCGGCTTTATGGTGAACTGCTCGTTTGGCAACGCTCTGCGTCTTGCTCCAAACGACACTATCCAGCCTATCATTGTAAGCACTGCCGACAACCTCTGCTCACGCTTCGACGAGCGCATCGGTTGCATCCGCTCTTGGGACTTTGGTCGCTGGAACTTCCCTGTTATCATCGACAACATGATGAACCTCGACCTCCTGTTCAACGCTTGGCATCTTACTGGCAACAAGAAGTACTACGACATTGCTATCAAGCATGCCGAGACTACAATGAAGCACCACTTCCGCAAGGACTTCACAACATTCCACGTTGTTAGCTACAACAACGACGGCACAGTGGAGGAGCAGTGCACACACCAGGGCAAGAACGACGCTTCGGCTTGGGCACGTGGCCAGGCTTGGGCTGTATATGGATACACACGCTGCTACCGCGAGTCAAAGGACAAGAAGTTCCTCGACCAGGCTATCAACGTTGCCAATATGATTATGAGCCGTGTTAAGACTGAGGATTGCATACCTTACTGGGACTATGACGCTCCTATCACAAAGGAAACTCCTCGCGACGCCTCTGCTGCTGCCGTAACAGCTTCGGCTTTCCTTGAGCTTTGCTCATACGCTCCTGACGGCAAGAAGTACAGCGACTATGCCGAGAAGATTCTCCGTTCGCTCTCAAGCGACAGCTATCTTGCCAAGCCTGGCGAAAACATGGGCTTCGTGTTGATGCACTCTACTGGCTCTCTGCCTAACGACTCAGAAATCGACACTCCGCTCAACTACGCCGACTACTACTATCTTGAGGCTCTTGTTCGCTACAAGGAACTGAAGAAATAAGAAACAGGCTACCCGCAGCGATGCAGGTAGCCTGTTTTTTTTAAATAATAAAATGCACTTTATTACTTTATCTTGTACATTCTGAACGACTTAGCCGGAAGCTTGTCGCTCAAAACAGTAGCGTTCTTCTTGCTCTCACAAGTGGCTGTTGTCTCAACTGGGCGAATCTTGTTAGGATTGTCGATAGTGTTCTCGGCATCCATATTGTCGCACTGCAGAGTTGTCAACGAAGCCGAACGAGAGCCTTTCAGTCCGTTAAGGTTGAGCGTTACGTCCTGTGGCTTGTCCGAAGTATTAGCCACCTTAACAATAACCTCGCCCTTCTTCTTGTCTACAACCGCACTGGCAAACAGTCCGTCCTGACCTTCCTGGCCGGCAACCGCCTTGCCATTCATTGTAAGAGGCAGCACGTTAGTGCCCTTGTTGCAAGCATACATCTGCTGAACATAGTAGCTTACTGTCTTGAACATGCGTGTGTTGTCGTACCAAATCAGATCCGGACGCCACTGCCAACCGTCCACATGAGCAAACAGCGGAGCGTATGTAGCCATGTCCACAACATCGGCGTTGCGCTCGAGGTCGGTCATAAAGGCAGCCTCGTAGAGCGATGTCTCGAAGTGGTTCCACTTCTTGCCCTTGCCGTGGCAGGCATATTCGCCAGCAAACACCTTCGGGCCCTTGCGGTCGTAACCCTCATAACGCAGACCATGAGAGAGGAACCAATGCTCGTCGCGGTAGAAATGCTCGTCCACGAGGTCGGCCTTAAGCTCCTTCATAGCCTTCCATCCCTTGTCAAACATCTCGCCCTCAGAGTCGGGACCCGATGTGCCGATAAGCTTGATGTTGGGATATTTGGCCTTGATAGCCTTGACAAAAGGACGCAGACGCTCGTAGTAGAGGTCGTCCCACTGCTCGTTGCCCACTGCAAGGAACTTGAGGTTGAACGGTGCCGGGTGTCCCATCTCGGCGCGCTTCTTACCCCATGTGGTGTTGACGTCGCCGTTGGCAAACTCGATAAGGTCGAGACAATCCTGTATATAAGGCTGCAAATCCTCAACGGCTACGTGTGCCGAAGGGTCGTTGGGGTTCTGGAACTGGCAAGTCATACCTACGTTGAGCACCGGCAGAGGCTCGGCGCCAATGTCCTCAGACAAGAGGAAATACTCGTAGAAGCCCAATCCGTAGCTTTGATAATAATCGGGGAAGAGACGATAGTTGAATGTCGACAGCCAGCGGTTGCCGTTCAATGGACGGTTCTCCACCGCACCGATAGAGTTCTTCCACTGATAGCGCTGCTCCAACGTCGAGCCTTCAACGATGCAACCGCCCGGGAAGCGTAACACACCGGGATGCAAATCGTATAGGGCCTGTGCCAAGTCGCGGCGCAAACCATTCTCGCGGTCCTTGAATGTGTGCTTCGGGAAGAGGCTCACATGCTCCAAAGCCACGCTGTTCTTACCCTTCAACAAGAGGCGCAGATTGGCTTTCTGCACTGTCTTGGGTGCCTTAAGCACGAGCTCGTACTTCTTCCATTCGTTGCCGCTAACCTTCAGTTCGGCAGTGGCAAACTCCTGGTGTTCCTCCATTGTGCTCTCGTCTACCAACGACACCTCAACAGTGGCGTCGCCAGATATAGCCTTAGCCCAAACAGAGAAGCGATAGTCCTCGCCCTTCTCGATGCCGATGCCGAAGTAGCCCTCGTTCTGAAGACCAGTTGCAGTGTCGTTATGACCCGAGTAGCCGAGCACCACATAATGAGGACAACGTTCGAACGGTCCATCGTTCTGTACCTTAAAGTTGCCGAAGGCTTTCCAGCCCATCAGCGCGTCGGGAAACTCAAACGAACGGTTCTTAACCAGTTCGCCATACAATCCGCCATCGGCGGCATAGTTAATATCCTCGAAGAATATGCCGTACATTGTAGGCTGCACCTTTGCTCCCACCTTCTTGGTGTTCACGTCTAACGTGTGGGTCTGGGCGTATGCGCCAAGCAGCGACGAAGCTGCGATGATGCACGACAGGAGACGTTTGTTGTTCATATTATATTAAGATAAATAAAAGCCCCATCTGGGGATGGAGTTTTCCATTGTTACTACATCATTTCCTTCACCTGCTTGTACACATTGTCAGCAGTGAAGCCCAATTTCTCGTCGAGTACCTTGTAAGGAGCCGAGAAGCCGAAGCTCTCCATACCCCAAATCTTGCCGTTGTCGCCAACAAGACCCTCAAGGTTTACAGGCAGACCGGCTGTAAGGCCAAACTTCTTGGCACTCTTTGGCAGCACGCTCTCCTGATACTCCTTAGACTGGCGACGGAACAAGCCCTCTGAAGGAACGCTTACAACGCGCACCTTGATGCCGTCCTTACGCAACAGTGCAGCACCGCTGATGAGGGTAGAAACCTCCGAACCCGATGCAAGAAGTATTACATCGTAGTCGGCGTCCGAACCTGCAACCACGTAAGCGCCCTTGCGAGCCTGCTCGTAGTCGTTGCCCTCCGGCAGACTCTCGATATTCTGACGAGAGAGAACCATTGCTGTAGGTGTAGCCATGTTCTCCATAGCCATTGCCCAGCACACTGTTGTCTCCTCGGCGTCAGCCGGACGGAACACACGTACCGAGTCCTCGCCCTTATGGTTCTTGAGCTTCTCCATAAGACGTATCTGTGCCTCCTGCTCTACCGGCTCGTGTGTAGGTCCGTCTTCGCCAACACGGAAGGCGTCGTGAGTCCAGATAAACTTAGCCGGAACACCCATGAGGGCAGCCATACGTACAGCTGGCTTCATATAGTCGGAGAAAACGAAGAAGGTACCGCAAGCAGGTATTACACCTCCGTGCAGACTCATACCTATACACATACAAGCCATTGTAAGCTCTGAAACACCAGCCTGGAAGAATGCGCCGCTGAAGTCGCCCTTTGCCAAGTCGTGTGTCTTCTTGAGGAATCCGTCGGTCTTGTCCGAGTTTGAGAGGTCGGCTGATGAGCACACCATGTTAGGTACCTGCTCTGCCAAAACGCCCAAGCAAGCAGCCGAAGCGGCACGTGTAGCCGAACCAGCCTTCTGCTGAACAGCTGTCCAGTCAATCTTGGGAGCATTGCCCGAGAACCACTCCTTAAGCTGCTCTGCCTTCTCTGGGTTGGCAGCAGCCCACTCGGCTTCCTGCTGATGGCGTGCAGCGACAATCTTCTTCAGTTCCTCGCGGCGGTTGGCATAGAGCTGTTCTACCTCCGGGAAGATGTAGAAAGGATTCTCCGGGTTGCCGCCCAGGTTCTTGATAGTGTTGTCGTATGCCTTGCCACCGAGCGGAGCACCGTGTGTCTTGATGCTGTGCTCGTAGCTTGAGCCATCCTCCTTCAACGCTCCCTTGCCCATGATGGTGCGGCCTATGATAAGGGTAGGACGCTCTGTCTCGGTCTGTGCGGCTACAAGAGCGCGGCGTATCTCTTCGGGATCGTTGCCGTTGATTGTCATTACGTTCCAGCCCCAAGCCTCATACTTGGCTGCTGTGTCTTCCTTCATTACCACGTTGCACTCGGTAGAGAGCTGTATCTCGTTAGAGTCGTAGAACATGATGAGGTTGTTCAAGCCCAATACGCCAGCCAGACGACCTACACCCTGTGATATCTCCTCCTCTACTCCACCGTCGGAGATGTAGGCATATATCTTGTGCTGCATAGGTGTCTTGCCCAAGCGAGCCTCAAGAAACTTCTCTGCTACGGCTGCACCGGCAGCAAAGGCATGGCCCTGACCAAGCGGACCTGACGAGTTCTCGATGCCACGTGCAAGGTCGCGCTCTGGATGACCAGGTGTTGGGGAACACCACTGACGGAACTCCTTAAGCTCGTCCAATGTAAACTTGCCCTGCAAGGCGAGTGCCGAATAGAGCATAGCCGACATGTGGCCTGGATCAAGATAGAAGCGGTCGCGGCCTGTCCACTCTGGGTTTTCTGGGTCGTAAACCAAGAATTCGGAGAAAAGAACGTTGATAAAGTCGGCTCCGCCCATTGCGCCACCGGGGTGACCCGAGTTGGCCTTCTCTACCATTGATGCAGCCAGAATACGTATGTTGTTGGCTGCCTTATACATAAGTTGTGTTGAGTTCATTGTTATATTATTTCTTGTTTTCTACAGCTGCCTGCTCGATGGCAAGTCCTGCCTTATAAGCCTCGATGTAAGTATCAAATCCAGCCACTTCTTCGGCAGTTGGAGCTATCTCCACTCCCTTGTTGCCTGCAAATACGTGGCTGTCGAGATAGTCGGCAAGCGATTCGTTCTTGTCGTTGTTCACCATATAGCCTGCGAGCAATGCTATACCCCATGCGCCGCCTTCGCCGGCTGTCTCCATTACAGAGATAGGCGAGTTGATGGCTGCTGCCAGTATGCGCTGGCCCACGCCTGGTGTCTTGAACAGTCCGCCATGGCCCGTGATGCGGTCTACCTCCACATGCTCGTCCTTGAAGAGCACGTCGTTGCCTATCTTCAACACAGCCACTGCTGCATATAGATTGGTGCGTATAAAGTTGGCAAGGTTGAACTTGTCGCTTGCTGTGCGTACAAACATCGGGCGGCCTTCGTTCAGTCCGGTGATTGGCTCTCCAGAGAAGTAGTTGTAGGCAATAAGTCCGCCGCAGTCGGTGTCGCCCTCAAGAGCGTGGTTGTAGAGCTTCGAGAAGACGTCGCCTGTGCTTACCTCCACACCGAGGAGCTTGGCATACTCCTTGAAGAGCGAAATCCAAGCGTTGAGGTCGGATGTGCAGTTGTTGCAGTGAACCATAGCCACCGGGCTTCCGCAAGGTGTTGTTACCATGTCGATAGCCTCGTAAGGACGGCTCAATGCCTTCTCAAGCACAATCATAGAGAATGAAGATGTGCCGGCAGACACATTGCCGGTGCGCTGGCGTACGGCGTTGGTTGCCACCATGCCTGTACCTGCATCGCCTTCTGGAGGACATAGCGGTGCACCAGCCTGCAAATTGCCCGACGGGTCGAGCAGCTTGGCACCCTTCTCTGTAAGCACGCCCGCCTTGTCGCCGGCGAGCAGCACCTTAGGCAGAATGTCGAGTATAGTCCAACCAAGGTCCTTAGATGCAATGAGCTGGTTGAACTTGTCTACCATTGTGGCATCGTAGTTGTTGGTGGTCGAGTCGATAGGTAGCATACCCGAAGCATCGCCTATGCCGAGCACACGCTCGCCTGTAAGCTGCCAGTGTACATATCCGGCAAGAGTGGTAAGGAAGTCGATGTCCTTGACATGCGACTCGCCGTCGATTATTGCCTGATAAACGTGCGAGATGCTCCAACGCAAAGGCACGTTGAAGTTGAAGAGCTTTGAAAGCTCGGCTGCAGCCTTGCCTGTGTTGGTGTTGCGCCATGTACGGAACGGCACAAGTATCTTCTCGTCCTTGCCGAAAGGCATATATCCGTGCATCATAGCACTGATGCCGATGGCTGCGAGCTGTGTAATCTCCTCGTCGTACTGCTCTTTAACGTTCTTGCGAAGGTCGGCATAGCAGTCTTGCAGACCTGTCCAGATATCTTCAATGCTGTAAGTCCAAAGGCGGTCTTCGTAGCGGTTTTCCCACTCGTGTGCGCCTTGTGCTATCGGAGCGTTGTCCTCACCTATAAGCACAGCCTTGATACGTGTAGATCCGAACTCGATACCGAGGACGGCACGACCTGATTGTATGGTTTGTTTTGGAGTTGTCATATATGAAAGGGAAAAGTTAAAAGTGAAAAGTGAAAAATCCAATAGTTCTGAGATTTAATATTATATGGGTAAGAGAACTATGGGTTTAATTAGGGAAGAGAGAAGAGTGAATAATACTAATGGATTTTTCACTTTTCCCTTTTCCCTTTTTACTTTAAATTATCTCAGTGCCTTGCCCAGCATATAATAAATCTCATTATTGCGGAGCTGCTGCTTGAAGCTGCTGATAGTAGTGTTCTTGTCGATGTTTACAAACTCGATGTTGAGTATCTCGCAGAAGTCTTCCCAGTACTCGGCAGTGATGTCGTACGAGAAGGCGCTGTGGTGTGTACCACCTGCAAGAATCCAAGCGCCGGCACCAATCTCGAAGGTTGGCTGTGGAACCCAAAGAGCCGAAGCTACAGGAAGCTTAGGCATAGCCTTTGGCTCAATGCACTCTACCTCGCTTGCGATAAGGCGGAAGCGGTTGCCGAGGTCTACTACAGTGGCCTTTACACCCTTGCCTGTCTTAGATGTAAACACGAGGCGAGCTGTCTGCGACTTGCGGATACCGATGCCAAGGAAGTGTACCTCGAGCTTTGGCTTGTCGGTAGCGATAAGCGGACATACCTCGAGCATGTGGCTCTGGAGGCTTGATGTGCGGTCCTCAGCAAAGTTGAGGGTGTAGTCCTCAAGGAACGAGCAGCCCTTCTCCAAGCCCTGGTTCATTACCCAGAGTGTGCGGTAGAGGCAAGCTGTCTTCCAGTCGCCCTCTGCACCGAAGCCGTAGCCCTCTGCCATCAAGCGCTGTGATGCCAAACCAGGAATCTGGTCGAAGCCGCAGAAGTTAGGATCGTTTACGTCGGCATCGCCAAGGTCGTCAAAGTTGGTTGTAAAGGCAAGGGCACCCTCGTCCTTCAACACACGGCGGAGGGCTATCTCGGCCTTAGCCGCATTCTTAACCTTCTCCCAGTATACTTCCTCGCCCGACTCGTCGATCTTGATGGTATACTCCTTCTTATATTCCTCTACAAGGGCGTCAGCCTCTGCGTCGGTCACCTTCTTGAAGTACTCCATGAGCGAAGACACTGGATAGTAGTCGACATGGTAGCCCATGCGCTGCTCAAACTCTACGCGGTCGCCATCGGTTACGGCTACGTTGTTCATGTTCATACCGAACATCAAGCAGCGTACGTTGTGTGCGTCAGCCACGCCGGCAGCAACACGTGCCCATGTGGCAATCTGCTTCTGAGCTTCCTCGCTCTTCCAGTAGCCTACAACAACCTTTCTTGGTACACGCATACGTGTGCAGATGTGTCCAAACTCGATATCGCCGTGAGCCGACTGGTTGAGGTTCATAAAGTCCATATCTATTGAGTCCCAAGGAAGCTCGGCGTTGTACTGTGTGTGGAAGTGGAGCAAAGGCTTCTTAAGAGCCTGCAATCCCTTAATCCACATCTTGGCTGGCGAGAAGGTGTGCATCCATGTGATGATACCTACACACTTGTCGTCGTTGTTGGCAGCCTTCATCACTGTCTCCACCTCTACAGACGAGTTGGCAGTGCCTTTGTACACCACCTTGATAGGGATGATGCCGCTATTGTTAAGTCCCTCAACCATATCCTTTGAGTGACCGTCTACTATCTTAACTGTCTCGCCTCCATAAAGAAGCTGTGCACCAGTTACAAACCAAATCTCTAAGTTTTCAAATGCCTTAATCATACTGTTTATTGTTTTTAATTATTAGTTTTTCTTTTTTACCTTTTTACTTTTTTGTCTTTTTACTTTTTCTTCTGTCCATAGTAAGCGTTCGGGCCGTGCTTGCGGCTGAAGTGCTTCTCTACGAGCAGCGGGTTCATTGTTGTGTCAGGATTAACCGAGAACGATACGAACGCCATCTTAGCCACCTGCTCCATCACCACAGCGTTGTATACAGCGTTGTCGGCGTCGGTTCCCCACGAGAAGGGGCCGTGGTTCTTTACCAGTACGCCCGGAGTGTGGTCGGGGTTGATGTTGCCGTCCTGGAACTTCTTTACAATCACGTTGCCGGTCTCCAGCTCGTAGTTGCCCTTAACCTCTGCCTCAGTCATGTCTGGAGTGCAGGGAATAGAGTCGTGGAAGTAGTCGGCGTGTGTTGTACCGATGTTAGGGATGTCCTTGCCAGCCTGAGCCCAGGCTGTAGCGTAGGTAGAATGGGTGTGTACCACACCGCCCACGTTAGGGAATGCGCGATAGATGGCGAGGTGGGTAGGCGTGTCCGACGACGGGTTGAGGTCGCCTTCTACTACCTTGCCAGTTTCAAGATCTACAACAACCATGTCGTTCACGGTCATCTTGTCGTAGCTCACGCCCGAAGGCTTGATAACCACAAGTCCGCTTTCGCGGTCGATGCCCGACACGTTGCCCCATGTAAAAATCACGAGGTTGTGCTTAACCAAGTCGAGGTTGGCTTGGAACACCTTTTCTTTGAGTGCGCTTAAATCTTTCATTTTTGCTTATTTGTTTACAGCCGGCATGCCTGATGGATGCCAGGCTTAAGTTACAGTTTAAAGTTAGGCTCTTCCTTATAAGCCTTTTCGTTAAATCGGTAGAGGTAGGCGCCGCGCTTGGAGGTAAGCTTGTCTATCTGGTCGGTCTTCTCGATGAAGTCCATCTCCTTGATGCGCTTGCGGAAGTTGCGCTTGTCTACCTCCTCGCCGTTCACCGCCTCGTACACCTGCTGCAGCTGCGAGAGGGTGAAGAGCTCGGGCAGGAGGTTGAAGCCTATAGGCTCGTGCGATATCTTCTCCTGCATCATGCGTCTTGCCTTGAGCACCATCTTGCGGTGGTCCGAGTACATCTCGGGCAGCTGCTCGATGTTGACCCAAGCCACATCGTGCTCCTGCTGCTGCGCCTGGTCGTAGTCGGCAACGTTTATCATCGAGTAGTAGGATATCGATATTACCCTTGCACCCGGGTCGCGGTCTACATCACCGTATGCCCCCACCTGCTTCATATACAGGTCTTTCAGTCCGGTCAGCGCATAGAGCACACGCCTTGCGGCATCGTTGACACTCTCGTTGGCGCCGACAAATCCGCCATATAGCGACCATTGTCCGCGTCCTGGGTCCATCTTTCGCTTGCCCATTAATACGCGAAGCTCTCCCTCGTCAAAACCAAAGACTATACAGTCTACCGAAACCAATAGCCTGTCATGATCGTTATAGAATTGTTCCATGTATATTGTTATTTTGTTGTTAAGTGGGGTAGTTTATTCTTTATAAGACCCTTTTGGATATTGAGTTATATTTTCCACGGAACTCACAGAATACACAGAAGCCTACGGGCTTAAGTTTTTTAGAATTCACAGAGCGTATAGACGCTACGCGTCATACGACAGAAAGCACAGAAATGATTGCACATTATGCTTCAACACCACATTTGAGCCCACATTTCTGTGGATTCATGCCTCGCGAAGCGTAGGCCTTTCTGTGGATTCCAAAAGCATAAGCCCGTAGGCTTCTGTGTGTTCCGTGAGTTCTGTGGAAACTATATCTTTTTATCAGAAGTACCAGTAGCTTTTTACCAGAAGTACCAGTAGAACGCAGCACAGAGACCTACAACGAGCAATGTGCCAACGATATCCCATACATTCCAGCTTGAGCGAATCATCTTGCGGTAGTCGGTGGTGAAGGTTATCGCCTCAATCTGCTCCTTAGACGGAGCCGGTGTGAAGAACGACACAACAATCATCAAGCCGATGATGAACACCAGCAACCAGCACTCGAAGATGAGCCAGTTGGTCTGCCAGAACCATGCTGTGGCATCCCAGAAGGCGCCATCCATAACAGCCTTGCCCGAGTCGGTAACGACGTTGGTTACGAGGCGGAGCATACCTATGGCAAAACCGCCGATAAGTCCCCACTCGCCTGCCTTCGGAGTGATGCGCTTAGAGAAGATACCAAGGGTGAACACTGCCACCATCGACGGTGCAAGCAGCGACTGTATGCCCTGAAGATATGTGTAGAGGGTGTCCATAGACATCATTACCGGCATCCATGCCAAGCCCAACAGCACCACTACAACAGTGGCGATACGGCCTACGAGCACGTAGTGGGCCTCGCTCATACCCTTCTTCAAAGGCTTGTAGAAGTCCTCTGTAAAGAGTGTCGCGCACGAGTTGAAGAAGGCGGCAAGCGACGCAACCAATGCGCAAACGAAGCCGATGGTAACGATGCCCTTGATACCAGTAGGCAGCACGTTCTTCACCATCACGGCAAATGCGGCGTCGGTGTTGAGCTGTCCGGCAGCGTTTACGCCCATGTCGAAGCCCGAGCCTGCCTTGTTCTGCAAAGCGATGGCTATCATGCCCGGGATAAGGAACATGAAGCAAGGAAGAATCTTGAAGAAACCTGCGGCGATAGTACCGCGGCGTGCACGTGCAATAACCTTTGCGTTGTCCTCGCCCGGCTGCTGGCCAAGCACACGCTGTACGATGTGCTGGTCGGTACACCAGTACCAGAAACCGATGATTGAAGCACCGAGGAACACTGCATATCCAGGATATTCGGGATACATCGGGTCGCCCTGATTGGTGTGGAACATGTGGTTGATGCCATAACCGTCGTGCATGGCACGAGCGTTGTCCATCATAGTGGTCCATCCTGCCACGATGCTGCCGTCGCCAAGGAGGTTAAGGCCAAGGAACAGCACGAGGAACGAGCCGATAATAAGAATTGGAGTCTGGATGGAAGAGAGGGTCATTACGCCCTTCATGCCACCAAATACGGTGAACACAGCTGTAATGGCTATCAAACCTATAGCGCCATACCAGAATGGTATACCGAGCAAGAACTCGAAGAAGATACCGCCTGTGAAGGCTGTAACGCTTACCTTTGTAAGCACGTAGGCTACGAGGGTGATGATAGACAACCACGAGCCTGTGCGGTGGGTGTAACGGAATTTAAGGAAGTCGGGCATGGTGATAATCTTGCCCAACTTGTTGTTCAAGAGCTGATAGAACGGTACAAACAACCATCCGAGAAACAAAATCATCCAGCCCTGCATCTCCCAGTGGGCCATACCCACACCGTCCTTGGCGCCGGTTCCGGCAAGACCAACGAGGTGCTCTGAGCCAATGTTGGCGGCAAAGATTGCCATACCTATAACATACCAGGGTTCGCCCTTGCCAAAGAGATAGTCGGACGAGCTTTCGCCTTTAGAGGCTTTCTTGTCTTTAACGATGGCATGCCACACTGCCCACACCACGCCGAGGAGACCTACAACGAGCACAGCCCAGTCGAGCCATACAAATTCATTTGAATTCCAGTTCATTTTTAATTTGGGTTTTTATTATTGTTATTGGGTTTATTGTTGTCCGTTTAAGCTCTTTGATACCTTATTTGTCGATACCGAAATCTCCTGTCCAGAAGCGGTAAGCCACGTGGCTGTAGTATTTCTCGCCCGGCTTGAGGTATGGCGAAGGCCAGTTGGGTTTGTTGGGCGAGTCGGGATACTTCTGACTCTCAAGACATACCGACACATGCTTAGGATACTTGATGCCATGCTTGCAGCTTACGCCAGTGCCCTGGAAGTTGCCTGTGTATACCTGGACGCCCGGCTCGTTGGTGTACATCGACAAACCTATCTTTGTAACCGGCGACCACAATACGGCGCAAACCTCTGTATCGTTGCCCTTGCCGTCCTTGTAGGTGTTCAAGCACCAGTTGTGGTCGTAGCCAGAGGCATTGCGTATCTGGTCGAACGAGGTGTTGTTGATGGTCTCCTCCAGCGCGTGTGCCTTGCGGAAGTCCATCGGTGTACCCTCAACCGGGCGTATCTCACCAGTGGTCATGTATGTAGAGTCGGCTGGTGTAAAGTTGTCGGCGTTGATGTAGAGCCACATGTTGGTGCCCTCCTTAGATGGGTCGCCGTTGAGGTTGAAGTAGCTGTGGTTGGTCATGTTCACCACAGTCTCCTTATCAGTAGTGGCATCGAAGGTAATGTCGAGCGTGTTGTTGCTCAATACCTTGTATGTTGTATGCGCTGTAACTGTGCCAGGGAAGTTGTTGTCGCCGTCGGGCGACACGAGTGTAAGCACGAGTGTAGAGTCGTTAGGCTGCTCGGCATCATATACCTGATATATCCAACCCGAAGGACCACCGTGCAGGCAATGTCCAAAGTTGTTCTGCGGCAACTGGTAGGTCTTGCCTGCCACCGTAAGCTTGCCTCCGCCAATGCGGTTGGCATAACGTCCTACAGACGAGCCGAAGTCGCTTGGGCTGTTCACCGAGTCGGTATACTGCTTGAGGTTGTCGTAGCCCAGCACCACATCTGTAGGTTTGCCGTTAGCGTCGGGCACCACGAGCGATACCACACGTCCACCAAAGTTGGTGATGCAAACCTCCATGCCGTTGCTGTTCTTCAACGTGTAGAGGGCTACCTTCTTGTTGTTTACTATTGAATCGAAACGGGCGGGGTTCAGTCCCGATACGGTTTCGTCTGCCTGTTTACCTGATGTGCAAGAAGCGAGGGCAGTTGCCGCTGTTGCAACACCAATAATTGCAAACTTTATTAGGTTCATAATGGCTGTTGTTTTTAGTTATTTTTTAAGTTCTTTCTTTTATGAGTGTAAAATTACCACTTATTCCGTTACCAACAAAGAGAATCTCCATTTATTTTCATTAATAAGTGTAATTTTCACACTTACAAGCCCAACTTTAACGTTTATAAACACTTATAGAGGTGGTACACCTTATTATATGGGGAATAATTGAGCTATATCAACCATATAAGAAAATTCCAACTGAAATTGAATAATATCATAACATAAGCCTTCGTCAACCTATGTTGTATCTTTTCTTATATCTTATAATATCATCTATATTTCTTTTTAGTTTGCCCCAAAAAGTGCATAATCTGCCAGTATCTGTATATTCACCTGACAATCAGCGGTGTACGGTCTGTCACTTCGCCTCCGGCAACCCTCAATGTGCCATGCTATCTGTCAGCCCATAGCGCCAATGTGCCAACAAGAAGAAACGGCGGCAGGGTTGCAGCGGCTCAATCGCACAGCAATAAAGGCTCGGTCGCACAATTACAAAGGCTCGGTAATGCCATTACAAAGTAGAGATAACGATACCATAGCATACTTCTTGAAGGCGCCTGGCAGATACCCTGCTACATAAGCCTTATAAAATTACGAAGTGACAGTCATTAACTCTCTGTATATCAGCATCATAGACAAATACTGGCAGATTGGCACTTAAATTTTTAAAACTAACTTTTTTATAATTCATAGATTTTCCTCCGCCTTTATTAAACCTTTTCACCTCCGCCTCGTCTATCTATGTATACGCTCTAAAAACAATAACAACAAGATATCAGAATGAAACAATTTTTAATCTCACTACTGTTGCTTGCTACCGCCTCTACGGCTATGGCACAGCGCAACATAACGGGTACCATTACCGACCGCGATACACACGAGGCAATGGAACAGACCGCTGTGCAACTGCTACGAACGGACAGCAGCTACGTTGCAGGAACCGTTACCAATGCCGAAGGAGCCTTCAAGATGCAGGCACCAAGCAATGGCAAGTACATCGTCAAGCTCTCAAGTGTGGGCTACAAGACGCTGTTCCGCAACGTCACCATTAGCAACGACGGCGATGCCAACCTCGGAAAGATACAGTTTGCCGCATCAGCCATTGCCCTCAAAGGCACTACCGTTACAGCGCAGGCTGCAAAGGTTGTGCTTAAAAAGGATACCTTTATGTATAACGCCACGGCGTTCCGCACAGCCGAAGGCTCTACCATTGAGGAGCTGGTGAAGCGTCTGCCCGGCGCACAGGTTGACGACGACGGCAAGATTACGATCAACGGCAAGGAGGTTAAGAAGATTAAGGTGGACGGCAAGGAGTTTATGGTGGGCGACACCAAGACTGCCATGAAGAATCTGCCTACAAACATTGTCAACCAGATTAAGGCTTACGACGAGAAGAGCGACCTTGCAAAAGTTACGGGCATCGACGACGGCAACGAGCAGACGGTGCTCGACTTCGGTCTGAAGAAGGGTATGAACCGTGGTATGTTTGCCAATGCCAACCTTGCATACGGCACCAAGGACCGCTACTCGGAGCGTTTTATGGGTGCTGCCTTCAAGGACAAAATACGTGTTATGGGCTTCGGATCGTTCAACAACACCAACGATATGGGACCTCACGGCGGCAGAGGCGGTGCGTGGGGACGCGGCAAGGACGGACTGAACGCGCCTAAGATGCTGGGCACCAACTTCAACTACGACAACGGAACGACACTGTCGTGGGACGGATCGGTGCGCTGGAACCATAAGGACGGCGACGTACTTAAACGCACATCATCGGAGAACTTCGTTAGCTCGTCGTCTTCGTTTGCCAATGCGCTGAGCCAGAGCTTCACACGCAGCAACTCGTGGAACGCACAAATGCGTATAGAGTGGAAGCCAGACACTATGACCAACATAATGTTCCGACCTACGATGTCGATATCATCGTCCGACGGCAGCAACACTGTCAACTCGGCACAATTCAACGACGACCCTTACCTGTACGTCACCAATCCGCTGACAACCGAGTCGATTGAGCAGCTGGCAGAGCAGGGCAAGATGGTCAACACGTCGAAGACAAGCTCTATAAGCTATTCCGACTCGAAGAACTTTGGCGCCATGCTACAGCTCAACCGCAAGCTAAACTCTAAGGGACGCAACGTTACGCTGCGTGGCGACTTTAGCTACACCGACGGCGACAGCAAGCAGTTGTCTGCCAACAACGTGCATCTGTACCAGACTAAGGACAAGCTGGGCAACGACTCGACATACCAGACCAACCGCTACAACGTTACACCTACGAAGAACTACAGCTATGCGGTGCAGACCACATACAGCGAACCTATATGGCGCGCCACCTTCTTGCAGCTGAGCTACAAGTTCAACTACTCTTACTCGAAGAGCGACCGCGCCACATACGACTTCTCCAACCTTGGCGAAGGATTCTTCAGCGGACTGTCGCCGCAGTATCGCCGTTGGGACGACTGGCTGTCGCGACTTGACAATCCGTACACCACCTATGAGGACAAGAAGCTGTCGCGCTACTCGGAGTACCGCAACTACACACACGACATCGACCTGATGATACGTATGTTGCGAGAGAAGTATCAGCTCAACTTCGGTGTTAAGGTGCAGCCGCAGACCTCAAAGTTTGTGCAAAACTACCAGAGCCTGTACACCGACACGGTGCGCAATGTGGTTAATGTAACGCCAACGCTCGACTTCCGCTACCGATTCTCGGACGTTAGCCGTCTGCGCATAAACTACCGCGGATATACATCGCAGCCATCGATGACCGACCTTCTCGACATTACCGACGACAGCGACCCGCTCAACATCACCAAGGGTAACCCTGGATTGAAGCCTTCCTTCACCAACCGTCTGCGTGCCGAGTACAACAACTACATCGAGAAGAGGCAGATGGCTATTATGGCGAGCGCCTACTACTCGAACACTCGCAACAGCATTGGCTATAAGGTGACGTACGACGAGAAGACGGGTGGACGCACAACACGACCCGAGAACATCAACGGCAACTGGAATGCCGGTGGTATGTTTATATTCAATACGGCTATAGACACGGCTGGATATTGGAACGTAAACACCTTTACCAACTTGAGTTACCAAAACCAGGTGGGCTATCTATCGCTCAACCGCAATGCCGACTCGGACCGCAACATTACAAAGTCGACTACCATTATGGAACGCTTGGCTGCAAGCTACCGCAACTCGTGGCTTGAGGTGGAGCTTGACGGCTCGCTCAACTATATGCACACACGCAACAACCTGCAGACAGCTACCAATCTCGACACGTGGCAGTTTGCCTACGGTGGAACTATCAACATCACAACACCATGGGGAATGAGCCTCACAACCGACTTGCACCAGAACTCGCGCCGTGGCTATTCGGACAACTCGATGAATACCAACGAGCTGATATGGAATGCCCAGTTGTCGCAGAGTTTCCTTAGGGGACGTGCCTTGACACTGCAACTGGAATTCAACGATATACTGTCCAACCAGAGCAACTTCTCGCGCACGGTGTCGGCAATGAGCCGCAGCGACGTAGAGTACAACTCTATCAACAGCTATGCTATGCTGCACGTTATCTACCGCCTCAACCTCTTCGGAGGCAAGCAGGCACGACGCGATATGATGAACCACCGTCCTGGCGGCTTCGGCAGACCGGGCTTCGGAGGACGTCCGCCAATGGGACCGCCAATGGGTGGCGGCAGACGACACATGATGTAAAACGAGATTAGGGTGCTAAAAGCTTGCAACAGCAAGCTTTTAGCACCCTAATTGGTTTATTCAACCTTTACCTTGTCATATCCCATAGACCTTAGCATCTGCTCAAACTGTGCCTTGGCATTGCTTCGGGCTGTTTGATAGTTGGCTCTTGTAAGGCATCGCTGCCTCATCATCCGGGCAGCGCGGTCGTACATAGCCTTGCGGTCTTGGTGGGTCCACTTGCCCGACTCGATGAACGAGCGTGTGCGGGCCTCGTCTATAAAGTTGTTGTCGAGCAGACGTATAGGCGGCAGTACTGCGCACAGCGTGTCGCCCTCAAAGGCAAGCCAACCCTCGTGTGCCTCCTTAAGGTTGATGCCGAGACGCAGCGTACCGTAGTAGATGCGCACCAACTTGTCGTCGGAGAAGAATCCGTGGCGCACGGTGTCTACCAGTTCCTCGTCGTTAATCTCAAGAAACGACCACTCGCCTATCTGCTCTATGGAGCGTATCTGCAATGGTGTGATGTCTATCTTCTCGTTTTTGGCTATAACGGCAGGCGTTGATGTGGTAGACACCTTATGTATATAATGCCGTGCTATGAGCACAATGGCCACTACCGCCACTGCCACAAGCGCCACCTTTAATATCAAGGCGCGCACCGGGGCAAGCATCCAAGATTTTCGTTTGTTATTATCCATAATGTTATACGTTTATTTCTTCTTCTCAACCGTAGTCTTGTCTATCAATGCCCCTACCCCACGCTTTGTCAAGTCGTGACGGAAGGAGATGGTTATGTTCTCTGCCTTGAAGCCCATCTGCTGCAGCATCGGCACCAGCACATTGGCTGCTCCCACACGTGCCGACTCAAGGATGTCCGTCTTCTCTATATCGGCTATTATTGCCTGACGGCCCTGCTGCTCGTAGTTGGACAGCTCGGCATCGGTAAAGCGGCTGCGGGTTAGAGCCACATACTCTTGTATGTCGTTGTGATTGATGCGTGTGGCCGACAGCACTATGTGCGGGTCGGGCAGCACTATCTCTATGTGCGACGTGTCGCGGATGACATTAGCCGGCGAGAAGTCGGCAAAGTCGACATACGCCTTCACCGTAGCATCTACCGGTATCGCCACCTTACGGTTGCCCAATGGCAGCTTTACGTTGTAGTCGTGATTAAACACTTTGCCCTTGAGCGACAGTTGGTCGTCGTGTGTTATAACCTTGTGTATGCGGTATTCGGTGGTGTAAAGGCGCGAGCACTTCTGGGCTTGCAGCACCAGCACGGCTGTGGTGTCGACGTGCGGCTGCGCTACCTCTGCCTTGGGCTCTTGCCGTTTGGTGCATGATGATGCAAGCAAGACGGCAAGCAAAAGGGATATTAATGTTATTCTATTTGCCATAATCGTATAGTTTAATTGCAAAATTACAATTTTTTTTGGTTCATACAATATATGAGAAGATATAAAACTGGAGTTTATCGGGGAGAATGGCGTTATGATGTTCGTATAATTAACGTATAATTTATGGTTCGTTAATGAACGTATAATTTATGTTCGTGTAATGAACGTATAATTTATGTTCGTGTAATGTACGTATAATATTTTATCGTGTAATGAGCGTTAATGTTACTATCGTATAATAGACGTTAATGGGCTGTGCTCGGACGTCGCCGAAGGCGACGCTAAACGACAAACTTGAATAACACGCCTTGCTTGCGGTATCTGTAGGAGGTACGGTCTCCGAACCGTACCTCCTACAATATCTTTAACCTTGCTTGCTCGGCGAGCGGGAGCTCGCCGTTCCATAAGAGGACTGAACGCAAGCTGCGAGTGTTGGGCTGCAAGCCCAACCAAACTCATGTTCTCATATATAGAAACGAGCCTTCACCCTTTCTCTTGTTCTTCTGTTCTCCTGTCTTAAATATATACACCATGTCCCTCTTGTTCTTATGTTCTCTTGTCTTAAAATATTAACATGTACTCTTGTCCAAGCCACTCACAGATAAAACAGCAATTTATAAGGCAAGCTTCATCTCGACAATAAAAACAAACAAGTTTGTTTTGTATTGTGATCGATTTGCACTACCTTTGTCCCTATGAAAACACGAAGAATAATAACACGTACATTTGCCGCCTCGGCTATATGCGCCGCCATTGCCCTATGGGCTTCTTGCTCAAGCAAGCCACAAAGCAATGACATCATAGCACGCAAGCCGGTGAAGGCTGCACCTAAGCCCACACAGACTATGGGCGACTACTCGCAGAACCGAACTATCAGTTGGCTCGGCTCGGCATACACCCTATGCGTTGAGCGCAAAGCCGACCACGAACTGCAACTCGCAAAGGACGAGACCGGCACCAAATACTACGACAACCGCATCAAGCTCGTTATAAAGCGCAGCGACGACAGCGAGTTCTTTAACCGCACATTCACCAAAGCCGACTTTGCCGACTATGTGGGCAACGACTATAAGGACGGAGCGCTGCTCGGCATTGTGTTCGACCGTGCCGACAGCGACAACCTGTACTTTGCCGCATCGGTTGGATCGCCCGACAAGATGAGCGACAACTATGTGCCGTTGGTCTTGACGATATCCCGTCTGGGTGCCGTGAAGATTAAGCAAGACACCAAGCTCGACACCATGAGCGACGAGGAGGCTGACGAAGAGGTTGAAGAATAGCATACATACAAGGAACGTATGAAATATAAACTGACCATTACTCCGCGCACGCTGCACTTCAAGCAGCCTGCCGGAACATCACGCGGCGTATACACCACACGCAAGTCGTGGTTTGTCGAGGCTACAAGCGACGACAAGCCGGGCGTCAAGGGCGTTGGCGAATGTGCACCGCTGCCTGACCTTAGCTGTGATGCCCGACCCGAATACGAAACGGCGCTGACACAGCTATGCCGCATGACCGAACTGACGGGAAGCCTTAACCACAACATGCTAAGGCCCTACCCTTCTATCCTCTTCGGCTTGGAGACGGCTTTGCTCGACCTTGAGAGGGGCGGAAGGGGACAGCTGTTCGATACCCCCTTCACCCGTGGCGAGGAGGGCATCTGCATCAACGGACTGGTATGGATGGGCAGCTACGACGAGATGCTGCAACGTCTTGAGACCAAGATGAAGGCGGGATACAGATGTGTAAAGCTTAAGATTGGAGCTATCGACTTCGACCGCGAGCTTGACTTGGTGCGCCATATACGAGAGGCTTTCGACGAAAGCAAGATTGAGCTAAGGCTCGATGCCAACGGCGGATTCGCCCCCGACGAGGCAATGAACCGCCTGGAAAAACTTGCCAAATACGGCATCCACTCTATAGAGCAACCCATAAAGCAGCACCAATGGGCACGCATGGCGGAGCTTTGCGCTTCGACACCCATACCTATAGCCCTTGACGAGGAGCTTATCGGCGTCAATATGACGTCGATGAAGCAAGACTTGCTCGACCGCATACGTCCGCAATACATCATCCTAAAGCCGTCGCTGCACGGGGGCATGTGCGGCACACGCGAGTGGATTGAGCTGGCAAAGGCACGGGGCATTGGCTCGTGGATGACGAGCGCATTGGAGAGCAACATCGGACTGAACGCCGTGGCACAGCTCGCCGCCGACATCTACGGACCCAACATACAGATGCCGCAAGGTCTCGGCACCGGACAGCTGTTTGAGGACAACATACCGATGCCACTCCAGATAAAGGGCGACAAGCTTTGGAGAATCTGATTCTCCTAAACAAATACCCTCTATTTAATAATTAACTCTTAACAATTAGACAAAATGTTTTCTGGTATAGTAGAAGAAATGGCTACCGTCGTTGCCATCAAAAACGACAAGGAGAATGTAGACTTCACCCTTACATGCTCGTTTACAAGCGAGCTTAAGATAGACCAAAGCGTGGCTCACAACGGTGTGTGCCTTACAGTTGTGTCTATCGAGGGCGACAACTACACCGTAACGGCGATGAAGGAGACCCTCGAACGCTCCAACCTCGGACTGCTAAACGTGGGCGACCGCGTAAACGTAGAACGCTCGATGATAATGAACGGACGTCTTGACGGCCACATCGTACAGGGACATGTAGACGGCACTGCCAAGTGTGTGAACATGCGCGACGCCGACGGCTCTACCTACTACACCTTCGAGTATGCCTTCGACAAGGCTATGGCAGAGCGTGGCTACTTTACCGTAGACAAGGGCTCGGTTACGGTGAACGGCGTATCGCTTACCGTATGCAACCCTACCGAAAACTCGTTCACCGTGGCTATCATTCCTTATACCCACGACAACACCAACTTCTGCAACATCAAGGTAGGCAGTGTGGTGAACATCGAGTTTGATATCTTAGGCAAGTATATAGCCCGATTGCAGCAACTGAAATAGCCAAAGTGTTGTACACAAACACAAAACATTTGTTAATTATTTATACCCTCAATAAACCTTTTGCGCTCTTATTACATCCAATAGCTATAGAAAGACAAGAGAGAGTGTAAAAAATTAGGATCAACGAAACATTAACAAAACACTATTTAATTATGAGAAAGATTGGGCTGACTTGTCTTGCAGGACTTTTCTTGCTGTCAATGTCTACTGAATGTGCTGCACGACAATGGTCGCTGAAGGATTGCATCAACTATGCACTCGCCAACAACATCCAACTACAGAAATCGAAGCTACAGCAATATTCTGCCCTTGAGGATGTCAAGCAGAGCCAGGCAGCACTGCTGCCGTCGCTTAGTCTGTCGACATCGCAGAACCTAAGCTACAACCCGTGGCCCGAGCAAGGCACGGCTATGATTGCTGGCAACAAGGTACAGTCGAAGGTGGACAAGGTATACTATAACGGTTCCTACTCGCTTATGGGCAACTGGACCGTGTGGAACGGCAACAAGAACCACAACACCGTGAAGCTTAACAAGCTTACAGCCGAACAGGCACGTCTCGACTCGGCTACCACTGCCAACAATGTGTTGGAGCAGATTGCGCAGCTATACGTGCAGATACTCTATTCTAACGAGGCCATCAGCGTCAGCAAGGAGAGCCTCAACACCAGCAAGACCAACGAGGAACGTGGCAAGACTATGGTTGAGGTGGGCAAGATGAGCCGTGCCGACTTAGCTCAGCTTACGGCCCAACGTGCCCAAGACGAATACAACATTGTGGAGGCAGAGAGCAACTTGCGCAACTATAAGCGCCAGCTTAAACAGCTCTTGCAGATTGCAAACGACGAGGAGTTTGACGTCAGCATCCCGCCTACCACCGACCAGATGGCCCTTGAGGATGTTCCAGCTCTCAACGATGTGTACACCGCTTCGCTCCAACAGCGTCCGGAGATTAAGAACGCCATGCTTGGCATAGAGAGCAGCGACCTTAACGTCAAGATTGCAAAGGCTGGCAAGATGCCGACAATAGGCTTGAGCGCAGGCCTGTCTACCAACACCTCGTCGATGAGCAACAATGGCTGGGGCTCGCAGATGAAGAACAACTTTACGGTTGGCGGAGGCGTTACGGTCAGCATACCGCTCTTTGACAACCGACAGACAAAGACAGCCGTAAACAAGGCTAACATCCAGAAGCAGACCTACCTGCTCGACTTGCAGGACAAGCAAACCACTCTCTACTCTACCGTGGAGAACTACTGGCTGCAGGCTGTCACCAATCAGAACAAGTTTAAGGCTGCACGTGCCTCTACCGAGAGCGCCCAGGCAAGCTACGACCTGCTGTCAGAGCAGTTTAAGCAAGGACTTAAGAACACCGTAGAGCTGATGACGGGCAAGACCAACCTGTTGCAGGCTCAGCAGAACGAGTTGCAGAGCAAGTATCTTGCTATACTTAACCTTAATATGCTGGAGTTCTATAAGACGGGAGAGATTAAGTAAAAAAATAGAGACAAGAATAAGAGAGTTATGAAAAAATTAAGTAAAGTATGGCTGATAGTGGCAGGTGTCATTATCATAGCCCTTGCTGTCTATGCTTTGTCGGGCAGCAAGAAGAAAGAAGAGATTTCGTTTGAGACGGTTGCGGTTGCACCGGCAAACATCATGAACAGCATTACGGCTACGGGTACCATTGAGCCTGTTACCTCTGTTACGGTAGGTACACAGGTCAGTGGTATCGTAAGCAAGCTTTATGTCGACTACAACTCGGTTGTGAAGAAGGGTCAGGTTATTGCCGAGCTCGACAAGACCAACCTTATGAGTCAGCTCAACACAGCCAAGACTCAGCTTGCCACAGCACAGAGTCAGCTCAACTATCAAACCACCAACTTCAACCGCTACAAGACACTGTACCAAAAGGGACTCGTAGCTGCCGACGAATATGACAACGCCAAGCTGTCGTATACCCAGGCTAAGGAGCAGGTTGCCTCTGCCAAGGAGGAGGTGCAGCGTGCCCAGACCAACCTCGGCTATGCCACCATTACATCGCCTATCGACGGCGTTGTGCTGTCGAAGTCGGTTGAGGAGGGGCAAACCGTTGCCGCAAGCTTCTCTACCCCTGAGCTTTTCAAGATAGCGCAAGACCTTACCAATATGCAGGTTGTAGCCGATGTGGACGAGGCTGACATAGGCGACGTTAAGGAAGGCGAACGTGTGTCGTTCACCGTCGACGCCTATCCGGACGACACCTTCGAGGGCACAGTAAAGCAGGTGCGCCAAGAGGCCACAACCACCAACAACGTTGTGACATACGAGGTGGTTATCTCGGCTCCCAACACCGACCTCAAACTTAAGCCGGGTCTTACCGCCAACGTTACCATATACACCGCCGAGCGCAAGGGCGTGCTGTCGGTTCAGTCGAAGGCTCTGCGCTTCACTCCGAAGAAGGAGACTGTGGGCAAGATGAAGATTGTAGACAAGACCGGCAACGCCAAGAACAAGGTATGGACCATCGAGGGCAACAACATCGTGGCTCATAAGGTGAACATCGGTATGACCGACGGCACCAACACCCAGATTCTTAACGGCATTAGCGCCGGAACCAAGGTTGTCACCGGCCTTAACGTCATTGGCGGCGAGGACGATAATGCTATGGCTGATGCAAGAGGAGAGAAGAGTCCGTTTGCTCCTGGCCCTCCGGGAAAGAACAAAAAGAAGTAAGAAGAGGAGGTTAATAGATATGGACGAAAAGAAAGTAGTAATAGAACTCGACAACGTAAAGCGCGACTTTCCCGTGGGCGACGAGACGGTACACGCTCTGCGTGGAGTGTCGTTCAAGATATACGAGGGCGAGTTTGTAACCATCATGGGCAAGTCGGGTTCGGGCAAGTCTACCCTGCTCAACCAGCTCGGTTGCCTCGACACACCAAGTTCTGGCGAATACTATCTCGACGGAGTGTCGGTTAGAAAGATGTCGAAGTCGCAACGCGCCGTACTGCGCAACCGCAAGATTGGCTTCATCTTCCAGAACTACAACCTCCTGCCTAAGACCACAAGCGTTGAGAATGTTGAGTTGCCATTGATGTACAACGCTGCCGTCAGCGCCAAGGAGCGTGAGGAGCGAGCCATTAAGGCATTGCAGGCTGTAGGCCTGGGCGAGCGCCTGTACCACAAGTCCAACCAAATGTCGGGTGGACAGATGCAGCGCGTTGCCATTGCAAGAGCATTGGTAAACAACCCTGCCGTTATTCTTGCCGACGAGGCAACGGGCAATCTCGACACACGTACCTCGTTCGAGATACTCGTTCTCTTCCAGAAGCTTCATGCAGCGGGCCGCACCATTATATTCGTTACGCACAACCCGGATATTGCCAACTACTCCTCACGCAACATCATGCTGCGCGACGGACACGTGATTAGCGACGAGTACAACCGCAACATCCTCTCGGCTGCCGACGGACTGGCTGCTCTGCCTGCCAACTCGGACGAATAAGGGAGTTAGGAGTTACGAATTAGGAGTTAAGAGTTAGGAGTTAAGAGTTAATAATTAAGAATTTAGGTTCATCTATATTTAGTTCCCACAGAACTCACAGAAGACACAGAAGCCTACGGGGTTAAGCTTTTCGAATCCACAGAATGGCCTACGCTTCGCGAGGCAAGAATCCAGAAATGATTGTATGATTCGCCGCCTTCGGCGACACAAGCAATCGCTTCCGTGCTTTCTGTCGTATGACGCGCAGCGTCTATACGCTCTGTGGATTCGAGAAAAATACCCCGTAGGCTTCTGTGTCTTCTGTGAGTTCTGTGGGAACTACAAAAACAAAACATCCGATGAACCAAAATCAAGAGCAAACAATAAAACAATGAACTATAGCAATCTTTTAAAGATAGCCCTCCGAGCAATAGCCGCCAACAAGCTACGCTCCTTCCTCACAGCCCTCGGCATCATCATCGGTGTGGCTTCGGTCATCACGATGCTTGCCATCGGTCAGGGTTCGAAGAGGAGCATACAGGCCAACATTGCCGAGATGGGCTCCAACATGATTATGATTAGTCCGGGTGCCGACCGACGCGGACCGGGCGGTGTAAGGCAGGATGCCGCGTCTATGGAGACTCTGAAGATGAACGACTACCAGTCGATTAAGGACGAGTGCAACTTCATCAAGGGCATTAGCCCCACTGTCAACAGCAGCGGACAGTGGATTTACGGCAACAACAATGCCCCGTCGTCTATCTACGGCGTCAACCAAGACTACCTGGATATACGCCAGCTGTCGGTAGACGAGGGCGAGATGTTTACCGATGCCGACATCAAGGCGAGTGCCAAGGTGTGCATCTTGGGACAGACGGTGGTGGACAACCTCTTCCCCGACGGCTCCGACCCTGTAGGCAAGGTGGTGCGATTCAACAGCATCCCCTTCCGTGTTGTCGGCGTACTGAAGAAGAAGGGCTACAACTCTATGGGTATGGACCAGGACGACCTTGTGCTTGCGCCATACACAACGGTTATGAAGCGCATCTTGGCTCAGACCTATCTCGGAGGCATCACCTGCTCGGCTATAACCGAAGACCTTACAAGCAAGGCTATCGACGAGATAACAACCATCCTGCGCCGCAACCATAAACTCAAGGATACCACCGACACCCAGGCTGCCGATGACGACGACTTCAACATCCGTTCGCAAGAAGAGCTGGCAAGCATGATGAACTCTACTACCGACATGATGACCATATTGCTGGGCTGTGTGGCTGGCATTTCGCTCATTGTTGGTGGTATAGGCATTATGAACATTATGTATGTAAGCGTTACCGAGCGCACACGCGAGATTGGTCTGCGTATGTCGGTAGGTGCTCGTGGTGTCGACATCCTCAACCAGTTTCTTATCGAGGCTATCCTGCTTAGCGTTACGGGTGGCTTGATAGGTGTGGCATTGGGTGTTGGAGCCTCGTATGCCGTCAAGCTTATAGCCCACTGGCCTATCTACATCCAGCCTTGGAGCATAATTATGAGCTTTGCCGTTTGTACATTCACCGGTGTGTTCTTCGGTTGGTATCCAGCCAAGAAGGCTGCACAACTCGACCCGATTGAGGCTATAAGATACGAATAGCCGAAAAACTTGGAGAAAACCACCGACAGCACCTTTGTCCAGAATTCGCGTCCCATCCAATTTATTGTAAACAGGATAAACGTCAGCGATCAAGACAGAGAGTGGATTACCCATGTCCTCATTCCCCAGCTTGAAGCTTTGGACGACAGAGGCATCGTCCTTGGACGTGCCACAGCATCGCCTGAAGGTCCATACGACAACAACTGTCGTCTGGACAAGGGTCGTCGTGCCTCTGTGGACAGGCTGCTCGGCAGCTACGGCATCAGCCCAGACCGCATACGCTATGATGTCATACCCGAGGATTATGCCCTTCTCCGCACGCTGATGCACATCAGTAAGGATGCAAGATTGCATGAGGTCGACTCACTTATCAACCAATGGGAACAAACTAAGGCTTAATTGGTCTGTCATCAAGGCTTGATTGGAAGGTTACAAAGCCTTAGTTGGAAGGTTACAAAGGCTTGGTAATAATAGGAAAGGTGTATCTCTTGCGACTTTAGACACACTCTCTCCTATGACAATGTTTTTTTTCTGCCAACCCATCATTCTGTCACTTTTCAGAACAGAAAATCTCGTAACACGTTGAGAGTTAATGGATAGCAGGAGTGATAGGTTGCGGCTCGAGGCGTTCACCTATCATTGATCTATCACTAAGGTCTCACTCTACTAATACAGCACATTACAGTGGGTGGGGCTTTGGCTTATTGTGAGTGAGACTTTAGTGATAGATCAATGATAGGTGAGCCTTGTATCTTGTCACCCATCACTCGTGTATACCATTAATAATCAACGATATACACCGATACAGGGAGCAAAAAGTGATAGAATGAGGGGTTGAAAAAAATAAAAAACTTATATATACAATGACCCTACCCATAAATCTCCCTAAGCGGAATCATTACAAAGTCGCGCTCTTTCATCAATGGGTGCGGCAGTGTAAGCTCTGGGGTATTGATGTGCAAATCGTCGTACATCAGAATGTCGATGTCTATGGGTCGGTCGTGGTAGTGGCCGTCTACCGACTTCGACATCCTTCCAAGCTCCCGTTCAATGCCCTGCGTTGCGGCAAGAAGCTGTTGCGGCGACAACGGGGTGAGCACCCTGACGCACATATTGAGAAACTTATTGGCAGACTGGAAGCCCCAAGGCTCGGTCTCGAGCATTGCCGACTGGCGGTCTACCGTGCCTACCTCCCTGCCCAACAGGTCGATGGCACGACACATTGTGGCGTGTCGGTCACCAAGATTGGAACCGAGCGAGAGGTAAGCCGTATGTATATCAGCGCTTGACATTAGTCGTTGAGGATAAGCAGCGCGTCGCCGTAGCAACCAAACATATAGCCGTTCTTGACGGCAAGGTTGTAGGCTTTCATAACGAGATCGTAGCCGCCAAAGGCACAAGTCTCCATAAGCAGGGTCGACTGCGATTGATAGAAGTTTGAAATCATCGAGTCGGCAAGACCAAAGTCGTATGGCGGGAAGATAAACTTGTTGGTCCATCCCTCGTATTCCTTAAGCATACCGTCGGTACCGACGGCAGTCTCTGTAGCCTTAACAACGCTTGTACCAACGGCACATACATGATGTCCCTCCTGCTTTGTCTTGTTGACAAGGGCGCAAGCCTCGGCACCGATGTGCATCTGCTCAGAGTCCATCTTGTGCTTGGTAAGGTCTTCTACCTCGATGTCGTGGAAGTTGCCCAGTCCGCAGTGCAGTGTGATGTATGCAAAGTTGATGCCCTTAATCTCCATACGCTTCATCAGCTCGCGTGAGAAGTGCAAGCCAGTAGCCGGAGCCGTAACGGCACCCTCGTTCTTTGCGAATATGCACTGGAAGTCGTCAAAGTCGTCCTCGGTGGCATGATGGTCGTCGCGGCGGTCGATGACGTAGCGTGGCAGCGGAGCCTCGCCGAGCGCATAAAGCTCGCGCTTGAACTCGTCGTGCGGACAATCGTATAGGAAACGCAGCGTGCGGCCGCGGCTTGTGGTGTTGTCGATGACCTCAGCCACCATTGTACCGCTCTCGTCGAAGAAGAGCTTGTTGCCTATACGTATCTTGCGTGCAGGCTCAACGAGCACGTCCCAAAGGCGCATCTCCTCGTTAAGCTCGCGCAGGAGGAACACCTCAATCTTAGCGTCGGTCTTCTCCTTTGTGCCGTAAAGGCGCGCCGGGAACACCTTAGTGTCGTTGAAGATGAACGTGTCGTGCTCGTCAAAGTAGTCGAGCACATTGCGGAAGTCGAGGTATTCGCCCTCAATAGGGTTTCCGTCGGCGTCCTTCTTAAACATATCGATAGTTTGAGATTTCTTATGCAAAACCATCAGTCGGCACTCGTCGCGACGTGTTATGCGGAAGGTTTCCTTCTCGCCGTTGTCGTTCTCAAACTCACGGTAGATGCTGTGAGGATATAGTGCAATCTGATTTTCGGGTAACTTAAATTTAAACTGTGATAACTTCATAGTCTTTTTTATTTATTCATCTTCTGTAGTTTCTATTGTCTGCTGTGCCAGCCACTCCTCAAACTGCTCCAGCTCGATGCAGTTCTCCACACGATACTCGCCAGAGCGTGTGCGGCACAATGCCGTAAGGTAGGCACCCGAGTTTAAGGCCCTGCCAATGTCGCGAGCCAACGCACGTATGTATGTACCCTTTCCGCAAGCCACACGTATGGACATCTGCATCTTCTCGGCATCGAAGCCGAGCAGTTCTATCTCGTCTATACGTATCTGCTTGGGCTTAAGCTCCACGTCCTGTCCCTTGCGGCGGAGGTCGTATGCACGCTGTCCGCCTATCTTGCAGGCACTGAATGTGGGCGGCACCTGCTCGATATCGCCCTCAAATTGGTGCAGCACCTCTTCGATACGCTCGCGTGTTATGCCGTCGGTGGGATAGGTCTCGTTTACGGGATGCTCCATATCGTAGCTCGGTGTTGTGGCTCCGAGCTGCAAGGTGGCTGTATATTCCTTGCCGTGCTGCTGAAACTCCTCTATGCGCTTGGTGAACTTGCCTGTGCATAGCACCAACACACCTGTGGCAAGAGGGTCGAGCGTTCCGGCATGGCCAACCTTAAGCTTCTTCACTCCGAGGCGAACACAGAGGCGCTTGCGCACGTATGCCAAGGCGCCGAAACTCGTCATTTCAAGAGGCTTATTGATGGCGATAACTTCGCCTTTGCTGAAATTCATATTGTCTTTGTTCTATTGTTTAGAGCAATGAGCACACTATTGTTACGGCACCTGCAATGGCACAGTAGATGCCAAAGTAGATAAGCTTGCCTTTCTTTACGATGTTTATCATCCACTTGCAGGCAAGACATCCGCTAAAGAAGGCTGCAAGGAAGCCTACAACGAGCGGCAACACGCTTATGTCGCCAAACGCCTCCTCGCCCTTTACTGCCTTAAGCACGTCGAGAAGAGCCTCGCCGAGGATTGGCGGTATAACCATAAGGAACGAGAACTGTGCCAGATTCTCCTTCTTGTTGCCAAGCAACAGACCGGTGGCGATGGTAGAACCAGAGCGCGACAAGCCCGGAAGCACGGCGCAAGCCTGTGCCAAACCTATGATGAAGGCGTCCTTAAGCGAGATGTGCTCGCGCTGACGGGGCTTGGCATAATAAGAGAAGGTGAGCAGGACGGCTGTCAAAAGCAGGCAGCAACCTACAATGAGCAAGCCCGAGCCAAATATCTCCTCAACCTTGTCCTTAAAGAAAACGCCAACGATGCCGATTGGTATCATCGACACTACGATGTTGAGGAAGTACTTGGTCTCGTCGTTCATCTTAAACTTGAAGAGACCCTTCAATATCCAGTCTATCTCCTTCCAGAGCACAACGAAGGTACTCATAACTGTTGCCACGTGCACCAATACGGTGAAGGCAAGATTCTCCTCGCCGTCGATATCAAAGAGATACGAACCTATGGCAAGGTGTCCACTGCTACTTACGGGCAAATATTCGGTAAGTCCCTGTACGATGCCAAGGACCAAAGCTTGTAACCAATCCACTTTTGTTGTTTCGTTTTAGTATTACCAATTCTTACTTATATAATATAAGCCATTGCTGTTTCTTACTACTCTACCTTGTCCTTAGGTTTGCGAATAATGGCATAAATGATAGAGATGAAGCCGACGAAGCAAACCACTGGAGCCACCTTGATGCGGCGCACGCTGAAGATGTCGTTGTTGAAAACCGTCTCGTCGCTACCTGCTCCACTCATAAGAATGAAGCCAAGAATAACAACCAACATTCCTACTGCCAAGATTATGAAGTTGGTCTTGTCGAAAGCTAAATTTCTTTTATCCACGATTTTATTGTTATAAAGTTGAATGTTTAAATCTTGTAGAGGTCGCCTGCCTTCATGCGCAAGAACTTGTTGACCGATATTGTCGAGCAGATGGCGGTGATAAAGAGTCCGAAGAACACCACAACACCTGCCGTGATGGCAAACTCCTGCCATGTAAGCACCTCAAGGATGCCCGGCTCGTACATATACAATGCGTAGATGGCGCCACCCAATGCACAGCAGGCTATGAGCGCGGCAAACAGGCCAAGAGCCATGTATCTACGCACAAACGGGCCACGTATAAAGCCCCACGAGGCTCCAACGAGCTTCATTGTGTGTATGGAGAAACGGCGGGCGTATATGCTAAGGCGCACCGTGTTGTTGATGAGCGAGAACGAGACGATGGTAAGCAGCAAGGCTATTGCCAACAACACAACGCTTATCTTGGCTATGTTGGCATTAACCTGGTCGACAAGGTCCTTCTCGTACTTAACCTCGCTAACCTTGGGGTAGCTCTTGAGCTCCTTGGATATGTACCGCAGCGAGTCGCTGTTGGCATAATCGGCGTTGAGCGTCAGCTCCACAGAAGAGAGGAATGGGTTGGCGTCGGCAAACTCGCGAGGGTCGGCACCCAACGTCTTTATGCCCTCACGCAGAGCCTGCTCCTTGCTTACATAGGCGAGGCTGCATACGTATGGGCGCTTCTGGAGCTTGGCACAAAACTGCCTTGCCTCACCAGACGTCATGTCGTCCTGAAGCATCATTGTCACCACGATGTTCTGTTTTACATAATTGGAAAGGTTGCGGGCTATGAGCACCGAGAACACTACCATTCCCAATAGGATAAGCACCATTGCCGTGCTTATGCACAACGTTATTGCCTGCAATCCTTGACGGTTGCCGGACTTAGTTCTTTTCTTTGCCATTTCGAAATGGGTATATTATACCAAATTTCCTGCAAAATAACAAAAAAAAAATCGGATTGGCGAGTGATTAACGACAATTAACATGCAATAAACCCGCAACTAAAGCGTTATACAATAAACAAAAAGCCATATTAATATGTCTACAATACTTTATCCATCGCCTATCGTCGGACCGATACACAGCCGCCGATTGGGCATTTCGCTCGGAGTGAACGTCAATCCTGCCGACTCAAAGATATGCACCTTCGACTGCATATATTGCGAAGTGGGCTATAACAGTTGGCACCGCCCTACATCCAAGCGCCCGTCAAGAGAGCACATAGCCTCGTGCCTCGAAGCTAAACTGAAGGATATGAAGGCGCAAGGCTCAAGCCTCGACGTCATAACCTTCTCTGGCAACGGCGAGCCTACATCGCACCCACAATTCTTAGGCATCGTGGAAGACACCATACTGCTGCGCAACAGGTACTACCCGGAGGCTAAGGTGTCGGTCCTGACCAACTCTACCCTCGCCCACATACCCGAGGTACACCGTGCTCTCGAACTGGTGGACAACAACATCATGAAGCTCGACACCATAGACCCCGACTATATAAATAAGGTGGACCGCCCCACATCCCCGGCTTACGACGTGAAGGAGGTTATAGAGCAGATGCAGTCGTTCAAGGGTCATGTCATCATACAGACGATGTTTATGCACGGCACCGACGACTTGGGCAATGACGTATCAAACACCTCCGACCGCTACGTCGACCCGTGGCTCGACGCCATACGGCGCATCAAGCCAAGCGAGGTGATGATATACACCATCGACCGCGACACCCCGTGCGCACATCTAAGCAAGGCCACGCACGACGAACTGAACGCCATACGCGACCGTGTTGCTGCCGAAGGCTTCGAGTGTATCGCCGCCTACTAAGGCTGGTTAGGCTTCCGTGCCTTGGCTAAGTATGTCGGCAGGGGTCTCCACCAAGGTGGTGGCTCCATGCCGCAAGAGGAAGTCGCGGTCGCGAAATCCCCACAACACGCTGATGCAGGGCATGCCCGAATTGCGTGCCGTCTCAATGTCCACATCGCTGTCGCCTATGTATACGGCGCCATCGGCAGTGACGCCAAGCTGTCGCATAGCCTCTATCACGGTGTCGGGAGCCGGCTTCTTGCGGATGTCCTCGCGCTCGCCAATAGCCACCGGCACAAGAGAGCCAAAGAAGTGGCGGCACAACTCTTGCGTCGCGGCATAGAACTTATTGCTAACCACAGCCACCTTCTTGCCGCGGCGGTGCAGCTGCTGAAGCAGGTCCATCACCCCGTCGTATGGCTTGGTGGTGTCCAGATTGTGCTCCATGTAATGCTTGCGGAAGTCGGCATACGTCTTGCTGAACGCCGGATTGTTCTCGCCGTCGGGCACGGCACGCTCCATAAGCTTCTTAACGCCGTTGCCCACAAACCGTCTTACCTCGTCAAGGGTGCGCTCGGGCATGCCGTTTGTGCGCAAGGCATAGTTGCAACTTGCGGCAAGGTCGCCAAGAGTGGACAGCAATGTGCCGTCCAAATCAAAAATATATGTGCTGTACATACCTTATATTATATAATACCTTTTTATAATAAACAATACCTTCTTTTAAAAACAAGTGCGAAGGTAGCCATAATAATCATAATACGTATAAAAAAAATAAATTTATTTTGTCAGATATCCCAATTCATATACCTTTGCACCCGAAAACAATAACGCATAAAACCATTTGAAACATGAAGAAGAAGAAAAGCAACAAAAGAAAATATCTCATACCCTTAGGCGTGTGCCTGTTGGTTGTCTTGGGTGCGGTATACTACTTTTTCTTTGCCTCTATGTCGTCAAGCGACGAGACAAAGTATGTCTATATCGACAACGACGACACCATCGACTCGGTTTACACCAAAGTGGCTGAGGTGGCAAAGGCAAGCAGCATGACCGGATTCAAGACCCTTGCAAGCCACAGCAAGTATGCCGACAACATACGCACCGGACGCTACGGCATCCGCCCGGGAGAGGGTGCGTTTGTTGTGTTCCGCCACCTTAAGAACGGGCTGCAGACACCTGTGAACCTCGTTGTGCCGTCGGTGCGCACCACCGAGCGCTTGGCTGCCGAGCTGTCGAAGAAGCTCATGCTCGACAGCGCAACCATATACCACGCTCTTGCCGACGAGGCAACCTGCAAGAAGTATGGCTACGACACGGCAACCATTGCTGCAATGTTCATCCCCAACACGTACGACATCTACTGGAACGTCAGCGCCGAGAAGCTGCTCGACCGCATGCAGAAGGAGAACCAGAAGTTCTGGAACCACGAACGCACGGAGAAGGCACGCATCATAAAGCTCAGCCCGGTGGAGGTTAGCACCTTGGCAAGCATCATTGACGAGGAGACAGCCAACGACGGCGAGAAGCCAATGGTGGCTGGCATGTACTACAACCGACTGATGCTGCGCAATGCCGAATATCCCAATGGCATGCCGTTGCAAGCCGACCCAACCATCAAGTTTGCCTGGAAACGGTTCGACCTCAAGCGCATCTACAACAACCTGCTGTCCATCAACAGTCCGTACAACACCTATAAGAACCCCGGACTGCCCCCAGGACCAATACGCATACCGTCCATAGCCGGCATCGACGCCGTGCTAAACCACGTGCACCACGACTATATATATATGTGTGCCAAGGAAGACTTCAGCGGTACGCACAACTTTGCACGTACATACAACGAGCACCTGCAGAACGCCAAGCGCTACAGCGAGGCTCTTAACAAGAGAGGAATAAAATAAAGAAAATGCCGGGTTCTTCGCAGAATCCGGCATCATTATCAATAGGTATTAGTCTTTTCTTAAGGTAAAAAGATTGTATTCAGGATAACACCACAAAGGTAGGGCTTTTAGACGTAACTTCCAAATAAATTTTCATATTATTAAGCATAAAATCGCTTTTATTGCCACCCTACCCTTTTCTACCTGCAATACAGCCGCCCTCAGACATCGTAACCTTATTTATTGAACGACAGAGTCGACCTCCTACATTCTGCAAGCTATACAGATGACATAAATCAATATATCCACTATATCAAACAAAAAAGCCAAGAAAAATGGCAGAAACATTTGGTCGTGTCAAAAGAAATGTCTACCTTTGCACTCGCAATTAAGAAACACGCCTAATTGCAAGCAAAATTGGCTCCGTAGCTCAACTGAATAGAGCATCTGACTACGGATCAGAAGGTTGCAGGTTTGAATCCTGCCGGAGTCACAGCTTTTTATCAACTCATTCCACAAAGAGGACGTTATTTATATGACGCCCTCTTTTTTTATTATAGAAACTAAAATAACACCCCAATGAAATAAATGGCACAAAACTTTGCCAGTATCAGAAATATATAGTATTTTTGCACTTACAATCACATTTATGTTGCAACATATTAATATGAAGAAATTGCTCATCCCCTTTGTCTTAATGACAATAGTACTGTTATTCGACGCCTGTTCGTCTGCAAAACAGGTGGCTTATTTCCAGAATATCGATTCTACAAGTCTCGCAGCATCAAAGGGTCTCTACGACGCACGCATTATGCCGAAGGACCTTTTGACTATAACTGTCGTTACATCCAACCCTTCTACATCTATGCCGTTCAACCTCTCTATCTCAAGCACACTTAGTGCTGATGGACGTTTAGGCGGTAGTTCGGGCTCGCTCTTGCAGTATCTTGTCGACAACAACGGCGATATAGAATTTCCGGTCGTAGGCAAGCTGCATGTCGCCGGTCTTACCAAGGACCAGTGCGAAGAACTTATCAAGTCGAAAGTTAAGCCTTATCTCGCCGAGGCAGAGAATCCTGTTGTTACGGTGCAGATGTCGAGCTACCGTGTTACGGTTGCCGGAGAGGTGACATCGCCTAAGGTTGTTCCCGTTTCTACCGAGAAGATGAGCGTGCTTGAGGCTCTTGCCCAGGCTGGCGACCTCACCATCTACGGACGTCGCGACAACGTGCTTCTTATCCGCGAGAATGCCGACGGACAGAAGGAGGCTCACCGCCTCAACCTCAATGATGCCAATATCATCAACTCGCCGTACTACTATGTACAGCAGAACGACTATATCTATGTAGAGCCGAACAGTGTCAAGGCTAAGAACTCTGCTATCGGTCAGTCTACGACGTTGTGGTTCTCATTCGTGGGTATCGTAACGTCTATAGCTTCGTTGGTTATTAATATTATAAGGAATTAGTGCCCTGTGGCACTCAAATAAGCGTTGGGTAAAGAACCTGACGCTTAATTTTTACCCATAAGCCAAGTGTTAAGGCAAACAGACGACAAAACGTCATTGCCTTATCTTCGATAGAGAGACATATAGAAAACATAAACACAACCATTCAAGGATAATAATCGTGGAACCATTAAAGCATGAGTGTGGCGTGGCAATGATAAGGTTGCTCAAGCCGCTTGAATACTATCAAGAGAAGTACGGCACGTGGATGTTCGGCCTCAACAAGCTCTATCTTATGATGGAGAAGCAGCACAACCGCGGCCAGGAAGGCGCGGGCATGGCTTGCGTAAAGCTCGACGGACAGCCCGGAACAGAGTATATGTTCAGAGAACGTGCCGAAGGAAAGGATGCCATAACCGAGATATTCGGACGTGTGCAGAAGGAGTTTGCCGGCCTCTCACCCGAGTTGCTTGCAGACGCCGACTTTGCCAAGGAGCACTTGCCGTTTGCAGGCGAGCTGTATATGGGACACTTGCGCTACTCCACTACCGGAAAGAAGGGTCTGTCGTACGTACACCCCTTTCTGCGACGCAACAACTGGCAGGCCAAGAACCTGTGCATCTGCGGCAACTTCAATATGACCAATATCGACGAGATATTCCAGAAGATGCTCACACGAGGCATGTTTCCACGCATCTACAGCGACGGATACACGTTGCTCGAACTGATGGGACACCGACTTGACCGCGAGGCAGAGCGCAACTTCGTAGAGGCTAAGGCTCAAGGACTCGACGGCATGGAGCTGACACACTATATAGACGAGCACATGGACATGGCGAATGTACTCAAGACATCAATGCCCGACTTCGACGGCGGCTACGTAATGTGCGGACTGACGGGCTCGGGAGAGATGTTCTCCATGCGCGACCCGTGGGGCATACGCCCTGCCTTCTACTATGCCAACGACGAGTTTGTAGCCGTAGCGTCTGAGCGACCCGTACTACAGACAACGTTCGACCTCGAGTGTGAGGACATACTCGAGCTGCAACCAGGACACGCCCTGCTCGTAAGCCGACAGGGCAAGGTGCGAATGGAGCAGATACTACAGCAGCGCGGCGACTCGGCGTGCTCGTTCGAGCGCATCTACTTCAGCCGAGGATCAGACCGCGACATATACCGCGAGCGCAAAATGCTCGGCGAGCTGCTTGTTCCACAGATACTGAAGGCGGTGGACAACGACATCGACCACACCGTATTCTCCTTCATACCCAACACGGCAGAGGTGGCTTACTATGGCATGCTCTCCGGATTTAAGAAGTACAGCAACCGCTTGAAGGTTGAGAAGATAAAGCAATTAGACCACACCCCAACCGACGAGGAGCTGCACGCCATACTCGACACGCTCGTACGATCGGAGAAGGTGGCTATAAAGGACATCAAGCTGCGCACCTTCATAACCGAAGGCAACTCGCGCAACGACCTCGCCTCGCACGTGTACGACATTACATACGGATGTATCGAGCCGTACGTGGACAACCTTGTGGTGATAGACGACTCTATCGTAAGAGGCACAACGCTTAAGGAGAGCATCCTGCGCATACTCGACCGTCTGCACCCAAAGAAGATTGTGATTGTGTCGTCGGCTCCGCAGATACGCTACCCCGACTACTACGGCATCGACATGCCGCGTCTTGAGGAGTTCTGCGTGTTCCGCGCAACAATGGAACTGATAAAGGAACGTGGCATGCAAGACTTGCTAAAGCGAGTGTACGAGTCGTGCAAGCTCGAGCTGCTCAAGCCAAAGCAGCTTATGCGCAACTGTGTGCGCGACGTATACAAGCCGTTCACTATAGACGAGATAAACCAAAAGATTGTAGAAATGCTGCGTCCGGACGGACTGGAGACACCGGTAGAACTGGTATACCAGTCGATAGACGGACTGCACGAGGCTATACCAAACCATAAGGGCGACTGGTACTTCACCGGCAAATATCCAACGCCGGGCGGAACAAAGCTATGCAACCAGGCATTCGTCAACTATATGGAGAAGCTTATGTAGACATTGGGGCAAGGGCATAAAAGCCTTGGCACCAGGTTGGCAAATACCAGCAACACACGCCCTGGAGGGACAAAAGTATATACCACGATTTACACTTTTGCGCTTTCAGGGCGTCTGTGCGCGAATAAGTTGCGACGGCACAATATGCCAAACGCAACAAACAAGAATATAAGAAACTAAAATATTCAAGACGAACAAAGAGAAGATATAAACTATGAGAAATGTAACTTTAGTATTGGAAGACGGAACCAAGTTCCATGGTAAATCATTCGGTTATGAAGCACCTGTGGCTGGAGAGGTCGTTTTCAACACAGCGATGATGGGCTACCCAGAGTCGCTCACAGACCCTTCGTACGCCGGACAGCTCATGACACTGACCTATCCGCTTGTAGGAAACTATGGCGTGCCTTCTTTCTCTTTTGAGGAGAACGGACTGCCCACGTTCATGGAGAGTGACAAAATCTACGCTTCGGCTATCATCGTGGCTGACTATAGTGAGGAGTACTGCCACTGGAACGCCGTTGAAAGTCTTGCCGAATGGCTCAAGCGCGAACACGTGCCGGGCATCACGGGCATCGACACCCGCGAGCTTACAAAGGTGCTGCGCGAGCATGGCGTTATGATGGGCAAGATTATCTTCGACGACGAGCCTGAGAACATTCCGACAGCCGAGTATGCTGGAGTTAATTTCGTGGATAAGGTTAGCTGCAAGGAGATCATCCGCTACAACGAGGGTGCCGACAAGAAGGTTGTGCTTGTCGACTGTGGCGTTAAGGCCAACATCATCCGCTGCCTCATCAACCGCGGTTGCGAGGTTGTACGTGTGCCTTGGAACTACGACTATACCGATATGGAGTTTGACGGACTGTTCCTTGCCAACGGCCCTGGCGACCCCGACATGTGCGAGGCTGCCGTCAAGATTATACAGAAGCAGATGAGCCGCTCGGACAAGCCTATATGCGGTATCTGCATGGGCAACCAGCTGCTCGCTAAGGCTGCGGGTGCTCATATCTACAAGCTTAAGTACGGACACCGTTCGCACAACCAGCCAGTGCGTATGGTTGGCACAGAGAAATGCTTCGTTACATCGCAGAACCACGGCTATGCCGTTGACGCCAAGACATTGGGCGCCGACTGGGAGGAGCTTTTCGTAAACATGAACGACGGCTCTAACGAGGGCATCCGCCACAAGTCGAAGCCTTGGTTCTCAAGCCAGTTCCACCCGGAGGCATGCTCGGGTCCGGTAGACACCGAGTTCATGTTCGACAAGTTTGTGGAAGCAATGAAGTAAGTGAAAAGAGAAGAACGAAAAGTGAAAAATCCAAATGTTTAAGTTTGTATGTTTATGGCATCAGCCATTTAGACATCAAACATTAATCAATTAAGCATTAGAATAAATGAAAGACGAAAATATAAAGAAAGTATTGTTGCTCGGTTCGGGTGCCTTGAAGATTGGCGAAGCGGGCGAGTTCGACTATTCAGGCTCTCAGGCTCTTAAGGCTCTGCGCGAAGAGGGTGTGAAGACAGTGCTCATCAACCCTAACATCGCAACCGTGCAGACATCTGAGGGTGTAGCCGATCAGATTTATTTCCTTCCCGTTCAGCCTTACTTCGTTGAGGAGGTTATCAAGAAGGAGCGTCCAGACGGCATCCTTCTCTCGTTCGGTGGACAGACTGCTCTAAACTGTGGTGTTGAGCTTTACCGCCATGGCATCCTCGAGAAGTACAACGTAAAGGTACTTGGTACACCGGTTCAGGCCATTATGGACACCGAGGACCGTGAGCTATTCGTCCAGAAGCTCGACGAAATCGACGTCAAGACTATCAAGAGCGAGGCTTGCGAGACAATGGAGCAGACATGCAAGGCTGCTGCCGAACTGGGCTACCCTGTCATCATCCGTGCCGCTTACGCTCTCGGTGGACTGGGTTCGGGCTTTGCCGACAACGAGGAAGAACTCGTTAAGCTCGCCGAAAAGGCTTTCTCTTTCTCGCCACAGGTATTGGTTGAGAAGAGCCTCAAGGGCTGGAAGGAGATAGAGTATGAGGTGGTGCGCGACCGCTACGACAACTGTATCACCGTATGTAACATGGAGAACTTCGACCCTCTGGGCATCCACACCGGCGAGTCGATCGTTATCGCTCCATCGCAGACACTCACCAACTCGGAGTATCACAAGCTCCGTGCTCTCGCCATAAAGATTATCCGCCACATCGGTATCGTGGGCGAGTGTAACGTGCAGTATGCTTTCGACCCACAGTCGGAAGACTATCGCGTTATCGAGGTGAATGCTCGTCTGAGCCGTTCGTCTGCCCTTGCATCTAAGGCTACTGGTTATCCTCTCGCCTTCGTTGCCGCCAAGCTTGGTATGGGCTATGGTTTGTTTGAGTTGAAGAACTCTGTAACCAAGACCACAAGCGCCTTCTTTGAGCCTGCACTCGACTATGTTGTCTGCAAGATACCACGTTGGGACCTCTCTAAATTCCGTGGTGTAGACAAGGAGCTTGGCTCTTCAATGAAGTCAGTAGGTGAGGTTATGGCTATCGGCCGCAACTTCGAGGAGGCTATACAGAAGGGTCTGCGTATGATAGGCCAGGGCATGCACGGCTTCGTGGAGAACAAGGAGCTTGAGATTGAGGACATCGACGCAGCTCTGCGCGAGCCTACCGACAAGCGCGTGTTTGTAATCTCTAAGGCTATGCACAAGGGCTATACTGTAGACCAGATACACGACCTTACCAAGATTGACAAGTGGTTCCTTGAGAAGCTCAAGCACATCATCGACATAGACGAGGCTATGAAGAAGTGCAACATCAACACTCTCGACAAGGAACTGCTCCGCACAGCAAAGGTATACGGCTTTACCGACTTCCAGATAGCACGTGCCGTTGGCTTGGAGGACGAGCTTAAGTCTATGCGTAAGGCATCGCTCGTTGTGCGCTCACGTCGTAAGAACTACGGCATCCTGCCTGTTGTCAAGCAGATTGATACCTTGGCTGCCGAGTATCCAGCACAGACCAACTATCTGTACGTAACATACGCTGGCGTAAAGAGCGACATTACCTTCGAGAACGACAAGCGTTCTATCATCGTACTCGGCTCGGGCGCTTACCGCATCGGTTCGTCTGTAGAGTTCGACTGGTGTGGCGTTCAGGCGCTCAACACCATCCGCAAGGAAGGCTACCGCTCGGTTATGATAAACTATAACCCTGAGACCGTGTCGACCGACTATGATATGTGCGACCGTCTATACTTCGACGAGCTTACATTCGAGCGCGTTATGGACATCATCGACCTTGAGACACCTCACGGCGTAATCGTTTCTACAGGCGGTCAGATTCCTAACAACCTTGCCATGCTACTCGACGAGCAGCACGTGCCTATCCTCGGTACCAAGGCTCAGGACATCGACAATGCCGAGGACCGTGCAAAGTTCTCGCAGATGCTTACCAACAACGGCATCAACCAGCCTGAGTGGAGCGCGCTTACAAGCATGGAGGATATCGACCGCTTTATCGAGCGTGTAGGATTCCCGGTACTCGTGCGTCCGTCGTATGTGCTTTCTGGTGCTGCCATGAACGTTTGCTCTAACGAGGACGAGCTTAAGCGATTCCTGCAGTTGGCTGCCAACGTTAGCGAGGATCACCCGGTTGTAGTGAGCAAGTTCATCGAGCATGCCAAGGAGATTGAGATGGATGCCGTTGCCAAGAATGGCGAGGTTATCGCATACGCTATCTCTGAGCACATCGAGTTTGCCGGTGTACACTCTGGTGACGCTACTATCCAGTTCCCGCCGCAGAAACTCTATGTCGAGACTGTACGCCGTTGTAAGCGTGTAGGCCGTCAGATTGCCAAGGAGCTTCACATCAACGGACCATTCAACATCCAGTTCATGGCTCGCGACAACGATATCCTCGTTATCGAGTGCAACTTGCGTGCATCACGCTCGTTCCCATTCGTAAGCAAGGTTCTGAAGATTAACCTCATCGAACTGGCTACTCGCGTAATGCTTGGATTGCCTGTTGAGAAGCCGAGCAAGAACCTCTTCGACCTCGACTACGTTGGTATCAAGGCTTCACAGTTCTCGTTCAACCGCTTGCAGAAGGCCGACCCTGTGCTTGGCGTAGACATGAGCTCTACCGGTGAGGTAGGTTGCTTGGGCGACGACACCAACACAGCATTGCTCAAGAGTATGCTCTCTGTAGGCCACCGCATCCCGAAGAAGAACATCCTTCTTTCTACCGGTGGTGCAAAGCAGAAGGTTGCTATGCTCGACGCTGCCAAGATGCTTATAGAGAACGGCTACAACCTCTACGCTACTGGTGGTACAAGCAAGTTCCTAACAGAGAACGGCATACATAACACACACGTGCTCTGGCCTTCAGAGGAGGGTGACGAGCCTAAGGCTCTCGACCTGTTGCACGACCATACAATCGATATGGTTGTCAACATACCGAAGAACCTTACAAGCTCAGAGCTAAGCAACGGCTACAAGATTCGTCGTGCCGCTATCGACCTCAACGTGCCGCTTATCACCAACGCCCGTCTTGCAAGTGCGTTCATCTACGCATTCTGCACAACGAAGCTTGAGGATATCGACATCAAGGCTTGGGGTGAATACTAATATTCAAGTTGAGAATTAAGAATTGAGAGTTGAGAGTTATGAAATCCTCAACTCTCAATAACATAAAAAACGACAATAGAGACTATGACAGACAACCGTTATAGGGTTGTCTGTCATAGTCTCTATTGTCGTTTTTTTTATAGCTTAATGATACACATTTTTTTCTTTATGAAAGATATCAGATGAATATTTGTACGAATCATTAAAAAAAAGTATATTTGTAAATCAAAACAACTGATTATGAAATATCCTATAGGAATGATACTAAATCGTACTTGGCTCGCCTTTGCCAACAGAAAAAGGTGTAGACATGCTGACGCAATCCACAGTCTTGGATTTATCAGCTGGAGAATGGGAAGAGCACGTTTTTCTATTGGAGACATTGTGTATCTTTTTATGTCTGATGAGCGTTGTGTACGCTTTAAAATGGTGGTGACCGCAGAGAATTGCAAACGTGAAGATCAAGCGTTTTGGGTAGAAACACCACCTAATGATATTACCTATAAACTTGAACTTCTTGAAGAATATGAAGGCACAAAGCTTTCTGAAAAAGAACTGTGTATGCATGGCTTGAAAGGAGGCAGATCTCTTGAGGTTCCTAATTGCAACAATACAGAACTTATTAGCTACATTAAATCAATATTCTAAGATACTAATGATGGTATACTAAGCAAGATACAGTAAGAGAATTTATCGCTTCCAAAGCGACTCAATATTTTATTCCAAATCGGTCATTAGAAAAAGCTTCTTGTCATTTTTCTAATGACCGATTTGAATTTATGAGAGTAAACAGGCTGACTCATGCATGTTTTGCTCTTAATAATTGAGATTTATGATAAAAAACATTAGTTTTGCGTAGCGAAATAATAACTCTTGTGTTATTATTAATGTAAAAACAAATAGAAAGAAATGACGTGGAAATACAAGAGTTTGTGAATGGTGCAGAGAGTCTGCGCGATGGTTTGCTCAAGCAGGCTATACACTATCTTGGTAATGGCTCTGACGCTGAGGACACTGTTCAGGAAACTCTCTTGAAACTGTGGACTGTACGTGAGCGTATAGCGGATGCTACAAAGATGCAGCACATGGCTTCGGTTGTGTGTAGGAATGTATCGCTTAACATGCTTCGTGACGCAAGATGTAATGTGCAGATAGATAAGGTTGGATATATGGCTAATGCTGACAATCCGCATAACCAACTGGAAATTAAAGAGAGTGACCGTATGCTGAAACAGAGTATCAGAGCACTTAGCGACAGGCATCGTGCCATTATACGGATGCGCAACGTCGAGAATATGCCGTATGCAGATATTGCACGTATAATTGGCACTACGGAAAGCTCGGTGCGTGGAATGATAAGCAAGGCACGAATGGAACTTATTAAGAATCTTAAAAAGGTAAAACAATGAAATACTCAAGAGAATATATAGAACGACTGTTGGGCAAGTTTGTTGATGGTCTGACTACTGAACTTGAGGAACAGCAGCTTGCAGAATACTTCGATACAGCTGATGATATTCCTACGGAATGGCAAGTATATAAGGAGATGTTTCGTAGCTTCAAGACTGATAATTACAACTTCAGCAATGCGGAACTTGCTGCAATGCTCACATCTGATGTGGCTGTTGAACCCTCTGCAGCGCATATACTGCCAAAACATACATCATATGTATGGCGTTGGGTGGCTGTTGCGGCATGTGCAGCAGTAGTGGCATTTGTTGCTATCCGACCATGGACAGCTTTTACAGACAATACTTCTGCTGTAGACAAAATTGTTGCTGTAGAAAAGCCTAAAAAGGCAGACGGGGTAAAATATGATGTGGGCATAGTCAAGACACAAGATACTGACGCAATAGAAAAATCTACAGAGGAAAAGGTTGATAATAACACCCAAAGTAAGACTCAATCCAAGCGATTGACCAAAAAGCGATTGCCTACAGTCGAACCAAGTGTAGTCAATAGGGTTGATAATATCATCGCTACGGTAACATTACCAAACGAACAGGTGGAAAGTTATGAGATAAGAAAAGTGGGTGAGGCAAACATTGTGACCAAATGTTATGATGATGGAACGTCTGCCTCCTTCATTGTCTCATGTTCTGACGATGAGTTGAGCAGTCAGCTTATTGCACTCAATTAAAACCTATAGCTCTCGATAGAGATAATAAACAACTTAAAATATTATACTTATGAAAAAGTTTTTTGTCCTTACATTTATTGCGCTCTTTGTGGCAGCAGCATCGTATGCGCAAGAAAACGTCTTTATCATTAATGGCGAGAAGATAGAGAATTTCGACGGTTCGCAACTCACGGGAAAGAAGATTATCTCCTTCAATGTCATTAAGAATGAAAAAGGTGATATATATAATGTACATACTGACGACATATTGCCTGATAGTTTGAAAAACCGACCATTGAAAGTAACGTCTAAAGTTCAGCATATCACACCAAAGGCTTTGTTGGTTGTGGATGGTAAGGAATACACTGGGTCTATCAACTATATCAAGTCTGGCGACATAAATTCAATAAATGTGTACAAGCCTGGGTCGGACGTAGCCAACGCCTACGGAGAGAAAGGGAAGAATGGTGTGCTGAAAATCTTTACCAAGGCAAGCAAGGAGAACATATTGTATGTAGTAGATGGCAAGTCGGCAACGTCTCAGGAAGTGAAAGACATTGCACCATCGAAAATCTCAAATATCGTTGTGTTGAAGCGTGGTTCTAAGGCTGCTATGGACTATGGGGAAGTGGGCAAAACGCATGATATCTGTATTATCAAGACAAAGTGATGCTTGTGTAATGAATTACTATGATAAGAAATAATCAATATATGAAAAAACTATTGTTACTATTCGGCTTTTTATGTGTCGCATCTCAGATGATAGCACAGGACAAGATAGTGCCAATGTATAGAATTAGAGGCCATTATTTCTCTAAGGAATTGCCGATGGATGAGGCTTTTAAGATTAGCAGTTCGATAATGGCACTTGCCGACAAGGACGGAAATAGGGTTGTAAATCTCTTTGTAGGCGACGACTTCAAGGTGCCGCAGGCGATAAAGAAGTATGAGATTCCTTTTGAGAAGGTGCTTAATGCTGAACAACTGGAGGAAGGAGCACTGAACTATGCCAAGATGAAAAAGCTTATCAGTTCAACTGATGTAGAGAAGTTTGTTGTTGGCAAGGCTCTGCCGGAGGATTTCTCTGAGAAAGATATTGACGGCAAGACATGGACTAAGGATGGATTGAAAGGTCGTGTAACGGTTGTAAATGTGTGGTATTCTGGTTGCGGACCGTGCCGTAGGGAGATGCCAATCCTATCGACATGGAAAGACAAATATCCTGATGTGCAGTTCGTTTCAGCCAATTTCGAGAATGTTGATAAGGTGAAGCAAGTTGCTGGGAAGGAAGGTTTCAATTGGACACACATTGCCAATGACACGTATTTCACCAAAAGAGTGGGCAATGAGGGCTATCCATTGACCATTGTTGTAGATAAGGATGGCATTGTAAGATATTGCAAGTATGGCGCTAATGATAATGTCAGCAGTGAGATATTGCAAATGATAGATGCTTTAGTTGGTAATAGTTGAAGCTTAAGCAGAAAGAAAAACGGGAACAGCGAATGATAGAAGTTCGCTGTTCCCGTTTGTTATTAATAAATGTAGCTTTTACTTCTTTGTCAGCACGTACAGCTTAGCCATTTCGCCTTCAGCCTCATTGCCAAGCGAGTCGGTCATAACGATGCTCTTGCTGTCCTTAACCTTATAGAATGTATGCTCGCCGCTTGATGGACGTACAAGCATCAAGACATTGCCGTTGAGCACTTGCAGTACACCGCTTGCTTCGTCGTGTCCGTCCTTACGTTCTATATAGTCCTGCTTCAGCTCGTATGTACTATCAGCATTGATAGTGAGCACGGTCTTGATGCCCGGGCAGTCGGCAGCGGGCAGCGTACCCTCGTATGTTCCGGCAACAGCAGCCAGGTCAACATTCTCGCCAGCAACAGTTGTGTCTGCCACACTTGTAGAATCGTGGTCAGCATCAGCCGATGCCGTCTTCTTTCCATTACAAGAAGTAGTAAGTGCAACAGCCGCAGCCATTGCAAAATAAATCATTTTCTTATTCATACCTATTAATTTAGTTATTTAATCTCGCTTTCAGAGGGCCTGGTATAACACATTATTTGGGTTATATCTACTCCTATTGTTATTTGCAAATTTAGATAAAAGAATTGGGTTAGACAAATAAACGTTGAGGTAAATTGTTTTCATTTAAGCCAATCGCCCACAACCTCGGCATACGCCCCGATACATCCGTAGCCTCCATGCACATTGGTATATGTAGCGATAAAAGTCGCTCTCCCAGTCGCTTAAGTCATTTAGATGAGGGATAGACAACAAACAGAGTAGTTAGAATGAGAAACAGATAGCTGTATGTTTTCATCTTCGCTCAATCTTTATGCCCAACGTTGTTTCGAGCACATCTATTGCATCCTCCACCTTCGATGCTTCTATTTCTCCAGTAACACTCTTTGTGGTGTCGCTTGCATAGAGATTGGTGTTATAGTATCTCGACAATTCGCCAAGCACTTTGTTTATAGGTGTGTGGTCAAATCTGAAAACGTCTGTAGTGTCGCATTCCTCATAATCCTCTATCACATAAGCTGTATCTACAGGTATTGGCTTTAATATAGGCTTTTGTGGCAACATATAGTTGTGGTAGCCTATTATTCCGGCAGCTACGGCAATGCCTACCGCCAATATTATAGATGCGGCAACGGCTATCTTGGGCTTATAGTGTTTTACAACAAAACGCAGTTCATCGTCATTTATATTGTTCATAATTATCACCTTATTATATATGTGTTTCGTGCTCCTTAATGTTACAATTGTAACAACAGTAGGTATATCGCCTTGGCCCGTCCACGCAATGTGGCGTAAGCCTTGTGCATGTGTGCCTCAACCGTCTTTATGCTTATGCCGAGTGTTGATGCAATGTCGCTGTTGCGTTTGCCGTCGCGCTTGCTCATAAGGAATACGCGGCGGCACATAGTGGGCAGACTGTCTATTTCTGCCCACAGGCGTGCTTCGCGTTCGCTTTGTTCTTGCAGGTCGGTATCGTCTGCGGGCAGGTTGGCAAGCCAGAGCGATATCATACCTATATAAATATGGCCGCAAAGATACAAAAGTAGTGGTGATTAAGAATAAAATCATTGAAAAAATAGAGAAATAACTTTTGTTCTGCCTTTATGTGCGAGAAAATAAGTAAGTTTGCACCATAATTTCAATATACCGGAATAATGACTTACACTATCGAAAAAGTTACAACTCTTATAGGTTCCCACCGGTTCGGCACAGCCGACGCCAACATAGGGTTCCTGCTTACCGACAGCCGCTCTCTCTGCTTTGCCGAGGAGACATTGTTCTTCGCCTTGAAGTCGGGACGTGGTGACGGTCATAATTATATTTCCGACCTCTACCGCCGTGGTGTGCGCAACTTTGTGGTGGAGGATGTACCTGCCGACTACGCCACGACATACGCCGACGCCAACTTTCTTAAGGTGGAAAACTCGCTTGTTGCGCTACAGCGACTTGCCGAGCGACACCGCGACGAGTACGACATTCCGGTTGTTGGCATAACCGGCTCCAACGGCAAGACCATTGTCAAGGAGTGGCTCTACCAGCTGTTGTCGCCAGAGATGAACGTTACGCGGTCGCCACGCAGCTACAACTCGCAGATAGGTGTGCCTCTCTCGGTATGGCTTCTTAACGAGCAGAGCGAGGTGGGCGTGTTTGAGGCTGGCATCAGCGAGCCGGGAGAGATGCTTGCGCTGCGCGACATAATACAGCCTACCATTGCCGTGCTTACTTTCATCGGCGACGCCCATCAGAAGAACTTTGCATCGCTCGAGGAGAAATGCCGCGAGAAGATTATACTGTTCCACGATGCCAAGACCATTGTCTACTGCAAGGACGACACCTTGGTGGACGATGTTGTGAAGAGCTTCGACTATAAGGGCGACAACCTGTCGTGGTCGATGAAGGACCCGGAGGCTGCGCTGTATGTAAAGCAGGTGGACAAGAACGGGCTTACATCTACCGTACATTATATTTTCAAGGGCGAGGAGGGCGAATACGAGCTGCCCTTTATCGACGAGGCTTCTGTGCGCAATTCGGCAACTACGGCTGTCGTGGCATTGCACCTCGGACTGTCGAAGGAGCTTCTTGCCGAACGCATGAAGAACCTTGAGCCTGTGGCTATGCGCCTTGAGGTGAAGGAGGGTCAGCACGGATGCACGCTTATAAACGACTCGTACAACTCGGACATCAACTCGCTTGATATTGCTCTCGACTTTATGAGTCGCCGACCCGACCACAAGGGGTTGGGCCGCACGCTTATCCTGAGCGACATCTACCAGACGGGCGAGCCTTTGGAGCAGCTTTACACAGGCGTTTCCAACCTCTCGCTAAAGCGTGGGGTGAACAAGATTATAGGCATCGGTCCGCAGATTATGGCTCATGCCGACTTGATAAAGGTGCCAGAGAAGTTCTTCTTCCACGACGTCACGTCGTTTATACACAGCACGGTGTTTGAGAATTTGAGAGACGAGGTTATCCTTATCAAGGGTGCCCGACGTTTCGGTTTCGACAACATAACAGAGCTGCTGGTCAAGAAGGTGCACGAGACGATACTTGAGGTGAACCTCTCAAACGTGGTGAAGAACCTCAACTTCTACCGCTCGTTTATGAAGCCCGAGACCAAACTGGTGTGCATGATTAAGGCTGATGCCTATGGAGCCGGTGCCGTGGAGATAGCCAAGACGCTGCAAGACCACCGTGTGGACTATCTTGCCGTGGCTGTGGCTGACGAGGGTGTAACCCTAAGAAAGAACGGCATAACGTCCAACATAATGATTATGAACCCGGAGATGTCGGCTTTCAAGACTATGTTCGACTACGACTTGGAGCCGGAGGTCTACTCCTTCCGCCTGCTCGACGCTCTTGTGCGTGAGGCTCAGAAGAACGGTATAAGCAACTTCCCCGTACACATCAAGCTCGACACAGGTATGCACCGCCTCGGTTTCGACCCGTTGAAGGATATGCCGGAACTGATAGACCGACTGCAACATCAATCGGCTGTAATACCGCGTTCGGTGTTCTCACACTTTGTTGGCAGCGACAGCGATTCGTTCGACGAGTTCTCGGCACATCAGTTCGAGCTATTTGACAAAGGCAGCAAGCAGCTGTGTGCTGCCTTCCCGCACAAGATATTGCGACATATCGACAATTCGGCTGGCATTGAGCACTTCCCGGAGCGACAGCTCGACATGTGCCGACTGGGATTGGGACTGTACGGATACGACTCTCGCGACAACTCGATGATAAACAACGTGACGACGCTGAAGACTACAATACTACAGATTCACGACATTCCCGCCAACGAGACCATCGGCTACAGCCGCCGTGGAACGCTGACACGCAACTCGCGCATTGCCGCCATACCTATAGGATATGCCGACGGACTGAACCGACATCTCGGCAACCGCCATTGCTACTGCCTTGTAAACGGCAAAAAGGCCGAATACGTGGGCAATATATGTATGGACGTTGCGATGATTGACGTTACAGACATCGACTGCAAAGAGGGCGACCAGGTGATTCTCTTCGGTGAGGAATTGCCCGTTACGGTGCTGTCGGATGCTATCGACACCATACCCTACGAGGTGCTTACCGGTATAAGCAACCGTGTAAAGAGGGTTTATTATCAAGACTAAAGGGAGACAGACAATTACCAAATAGAATGACGCGCCAAACGTTTTTGTATCCAAACGTTTGGCGCGTCTCTCTTTTTATTCTACCCAAAATATATACCCTAAGCTAACCACGCTTATACATATCCACAATATTACGCCTTGAAGCAACGGCTTCAGTCCAACGCTGCGCAGTGTCTCGCGTGTTAGCGATGCACCGATGAAGAAGAGCGAGAGGGTGATGAGATGCTTGGCAAGCTTGTTCACGGCTCCGCTGAAACAGCTGCCTATGCCGGCTGCCGTGTCGCCAATGAGCGAGGCATTGCTCAAGATGTAGGTGTTGAAGAGTATAGCCACGATGAACCACACGATAAAGCGCGGCACACACTTGTACCAAGGCTTTGAGCCGCCCTCGGCAGATGCCGCCAACGACTTGCGGAAGAAGAAGGGGGTGACCAGTGCCAAGACCACAATCCACAAGGCACGGGTAAGCTTTATGGTTGTTGCTACCTCAAGGGCGCTTACGCCCTGCGACGCTACAAGCTCGGGGTGCATCTGGTCGTAAGCGGCACCAGCACCCACAACAGACGAGGTATCGTGTATGGCTATGGCTGCCCACATACCAAACTGCTTCATCGTCATACCTATGGCATCGCCAATATAAGGAAACACAAACAGGGCTATGGCATTAAGGACAAACACTACACCAAGTGCCACCGACATACTCTCTGCCTTGGCCTTAATTATCGGACCTACTGCCGCTATAGCCGAACCGCCACAGATGGCTGTACCCGACGACAGCAGATAGCTTGTCTGCCAATCGACGCCAAGGAGCTTTCTGCCGAACAACCAACCCAGGGCCAATGTGCCAAACACGCTGACTATGGTGAACAGCATACCCTCCGAACCCGATGCAAGAGCCTTGTCGACATTCATACCGAAACCAAGACCGATGACAGAGTATTGCAAGAGCTTCTTCGACATCGTCTTGTTGAAGTCGGGAAAGGCCTTGCCAAAAACCAACGCAAACACAAAGCCTATGGCAAGAGCGATGGGCGATGACACCCAACGGGCTATCCATGCGGCACTGCCAAGGTTGACGTTAAACACTTCTACGGCGAATCCCATCAACAGCGAGACGCCCAATACGGCTACTACCAATATGTAGCACAGTTCTTTCTTTCCCATTATCTTATTGTTATTATTATTTGTCTTAGGCAATTTGCCTATACATTCCACTTATTGTCTGAAACCAACGGCAAAGGTAAGAAAAAATTACGAATCATTAGACTATGTCAAACGTTTGCACAAGCAAATCAATAGATTTTGATAACAAAAAATTCTACATTGTTTGCAGAAGTTGTACATTTGCATACGTAAAAACGGAAGTAGTATAGTATTAGTTAATATAAGGTTTGGTTATAGATTTTGTTAATTACTGAATTAAGGTTTGTTTTATAAGAGAAAACTTAGGTAGTTAGTTTTAATGAGGTAAAAAGACTTGTTTGATTGTTGTTAGTAACAGCAAACACTCGAAAAGATCAAGTCAAAGGGCAGGACTTCGAGAGAAGCCCTGCCCTTTTTTTGTATTTACTAAAGAGTCCACTTTACAAAGTGGACCCTTCTCTGTATCTTTTATTCGTCTGCCTGTTCTTCCAATGTATACTGGCTTGAGCCGTCGAAGCAGTGGGTACATACCTGACACTTAGGAAGACCTATGGCCTTAATAAGCTGCTCAATGGTGTTGAACTTCAAGGATGTCAGGCCCAACTGATTGCGAATCTCCTCCACCATACGCTTGTACTGAGGCGAGTCGGTTGTAGCATATTTGTCGAGGTCCTTGTTGGCATCGCCCTCAAACTTCTCTATGATGCGGCGTGTTATAAGCTCCATATCGCTCTTTGACGATGTAAAGCCTATGAACGGACAGCCATATACCAACGGCGGACAGGCTATACGCATGTGACACTCTTTAAGGCCGGCCTGGTCGAACAGCACCTTTACATTGTCGCGCAGCTGGGTGCCACGTACGATAGAGTCGTCGCAGAACAGAACACGCTTGCCCTTAAGCATGGCTTTGTTGGGGATAAGCTTCATCTTGGCAACGAGCGAGCGCATCTCCTGGTTGGCAGGTGTAAACGAGCGGGGCCATGTAGGAGTGTACTTGGCAATGCAACGCTGGTAAGGCACGCCCTTTCCGGCAGCGTAGCCCATAGCCATACCCGTACCCGAATCGGGTATACCCGAACAGCAATCCACCTCTATATCGTCGTTCTTTGCAAGGTTAAAGCCATTGGCAAAGCGAGCCTCCTCAACGTTCTTGCCCTCGTATGTGGATGTAGGAAAGCCATAGTATACCCACAAGAACGAGCATATCTGCATCTTCTTGTTGGCAGGACGAAGCTGCGTCATGCTGTCGGCAGTAAGCTCTACTATCTCGCCGGGGCCTACATTATAGCACTCTTCGTAATCAAGATTAGGGAAAGATGTCGACTCGCTCGAAGCTGCATAAGCTCCATCCTTCTTGCCTATAATTATAGGTGTGCGTCCCCATGCGTCTCGGGCGCATATTATCGAGTCTTCGGTAAGAATCATCATGGTGCACGAGCCCTTGATGTTGTTGTATACGTTCTCTATACCCTCCTTGAACGTCTTGCCTTGAATAATGAGCAAGGCCACCAGTTCGGTTTGGTTTGTAGCGCTTTGCGAGAGTTCGGCAAAGTGCATGTTGTTTTCAAGCTGTTTCTTTGTGAGTTCCTCAAGATTTGCAATCTTGGCTACGGTGCAGATAGCAAATTGTCCGAGGTGAGAGTTGATTACAAGCGGCTGAGCATCGGTGTCGCTTATTACTCCGATACCCGCGGTGCAACCTTTGAAGCGGTCGAGTGTTGGTTCAAACTTGGTACGGAAGTAAGAACTCTCCAAGTTGTGAATCGAACGTACGAACCCCTTTTCCTTACTGTACATCGCCAAACCGCCACGGCGTGTTCCGAGATGTGAGTTGTAGTCAGTGCCATAGAAGACGTCTGCCACGCAGCTCTTCTTGGTAATGGTGCCGAATATGCCTCCCATAAATTCTAATATTATGCTTTCTTATTGAAAATTTGTGCTGCAAAGTTACGTATAATATACGAGAAACGTATATATTTTTTATTATTATTGCAAACTTGTTGATATAAATAAATTGTAAATATATATTATATAATAAGGTGCTATGTGTTCTGTTTATACCCAAATAAGGATGGTTTTGTGCATTTTCCGAGGCTTATATTTGGCTGCGTAACATAAAGTTATTACTTTTGCAACATTGAAACTACAATAATTTATTAACAATATGAGTTTGAAAATTGTTGTACTTGCCAAGCAAGTACCCGACACACGAAATGTCGGCAAGGACGCAATGACTGCCGAAGGCACTGTCAACCGCGCCGCTCTGCCGGCTATCTTCAATCCCGAAGATCTTAATGCGTTGGAGCAGGCTCTGCGTCTGAAGGAGCAGAATCCTGGCTCAACAGTAGGTATATTGACCATGGGTCCTCCCCGTGCAGCCGAGGTTATACGCCAGGGCTTGTATCGTGGAGCCGACACAGGATGGTTGCTCACCGACCGTCTCTTTGCCGGTGCCGACACCCTTGCCACATCTTACGCCCTTGCTACAGCCATTCAGAAGATTGGCGATGTAGACGTTGTTATCGGTGGTCGTCAGGCTATCGACGGCGATACAGCGCAGGTAGGCCCACAGGTGGCACAGAAGCTCGGCCTGTCGCAGGTTACATACGCCGAGGAGATTCTTAAGTGCGAGGACGGCAAACTAACAATACGCCGCCACATCGACGGTGGTGTTGAGACAGTTGAGGCTCCAATGCCGCTTGTTGTCACCGTTACTGGCTCGGCTGCACCATGCCGTCCTGCCAACGCCAAGCTCGTGATGAAGTACAAGCGTGCCACTGCTCCTATGGAGCGCCAGGCTGAGGGTAAGTACAACTACCTGTACGAGGAGCGTCCTTACCTCACACTCAACCAGTGGACCGTAGCCGATGTAGACGGCGACCCACAGCAGTGTGGCTTGAGCGGTTCGCCTACTAAGGTGAAGGCCGTTAAGAACATCGTGTTCCAGGCTAAGGAAAGCAAGACTCTTACAGGCAGCGACGCCGACATCGAGGGTCTTATTAAGGAATTGTTGGACGAAAAGATTATTGGATAATGAACAACGTATTTGTATATTGCGAGATAGAAGGCACTCAGGTTCAGGAAGTGTCTCAGGAACTTCTCACCAAGGGTCGTAAGCTTGCCAACCAGCTTGGCGTCGACCTCAACGCCATCGTTGCCGGCACTGGCATCAAGGGTAAGGTGGAGGATCAGATTCTGCCATACGGTGTCGACAAGCTTTTCGTCTTCGACGCTGAGGGCCTGTTCCCATACACATCGGCTCCTCACACCGACATCCTCGTCAACCTCTTCAAGGAGGAGCAGCCGCAGATAGCACTCATGGGTGCTACGGTTATTGGTCGCGACCTCGGTCCGCGCGTTTCGTCATCGCTCACAAGTGGCTTGACTGCCGATTGTACAGAGCTTGAGATTGGCGACTACGACGACAAGAAGAGCGGCACCCACTACGACAACCTGCTCTATCAGATTCGTCCGGCATTCGGTGGCAACATCGTTGCAACCATCGTAAACCCCGACCATCGTCCACAGATGGCTACTGTACGCAGCGGCGTTATGCAGAAGGCTATCTACGAGGGCAAGGCTAAGGGCGAGGTTGTTTATCCGGACGTAGCCAAGTATGTACCTCAGGCCGACTTCGTTGTTAAGGTTCTCGACCGTCATGTTGAGGCTGCAAAGCACAACCTTAAGGGTGCTCCTATCGTTGTAGCCGGTGGCTATGGTGTAGGCTCTAAGGAGAACTTCGACATGCTCTTCCAGCTTGCTAAGGAACTTCATGGTGAGGTTGGCGCAAGCCGTGCTGCCGTAGACGCTGGCTGGTGCGACCACGACCGACAGATTGGTCAGACTGGTGTTACTGTTCATCCTAAGGTATACATCGCTTGCGGTATCTCAGGACAGATTCAGCACATCGCCGGTATGCAGGATTCGGGCATCATTATCTCTGTAAACAACGACCCAGAGGCTCCAATCAACAAGATTGCCGACTATGTGATTACGGGTACTGTGGAAGAGGTTCTTCCTAAACTCATCAAGTATTATAAAGCGAATAATAAGTAATGGCTAACTATTATACCGACCACCCGGAGTATGATTTCTATTTGAATCATCCCGAAATGCAGCGTGTTGTAGAACTCAAGGAGCGCAACTACGCTGATAAAGACAAATTTGAGGATGCGCCCGTCGACTTCGAGGACGCTATCGAGAACTATAAGCGTGTGCTTGAGATCACTGGCGACATCGCTGCCAACATCATCGAGCCTAACTCGGAGGATGTAGACCTTGAGGGTCCACATCTCGTAGACGGTCGTATGCACTATGCATCGAAGACATACGAGAATATCGAGGCTACACGTCAGGCTGGCTTGTGGGGCATCTCTATGCCTCGCCGCTACAACGGTCTCAACATGCCTATCACTCCGTATTCTATGGCTTCGGAGATTGTATCGTGTGCAGATGCCGGCTTCCAGAACATCTGGTCGCTCCAGGACTGTATCGAGACTCTCTACGAGTTTGGTTCGGAGGAGCAGCGCCAGAAGTACATCCCGCGTGTTTGTGCCGGCGAGACCATGTCTATGGACCTGACCGAGCCTGATGCAGGTTCAGACCTTCAGCGTGTTATGCTCAAGGCTACACAGGACGAGGACGGCACATGGCGCTTGAATGGCGTTAAGCGATTCATCACCAATGGCGACTCTGACATCCACCTCGTGCTTGCACGTTCGGAAGAGGGTACACGCGACGGACGTGGCTTGTCTATGTTCATCTACGACAAGCGCGACGGCGGCGTAACAGTACGCCACATCGAGCACAAGCTTGGTATCCACGGTTCGCCTACTTGCGAGCTTGTATACAAGAATGCAAAGGCAGAGCTTTGCGGTTCGACACGTCTCGGACTTATCAAGTACGTAATGGCTCTTATGAACGGCGCACGTCTTGGCATCGCAGCCCAGTCGGTTGGCGTTAGCCAGGCTGCCTACGACGAGGCATTGAAGTATGCACGCGAGCGCAAGCAGTTTGATACAGAGATTGTAAAGTTCCCTGCCGTATACGATATGATAGCCCGTATCAAGGCTAAACTCGACGCAGGCCGCTCTATCCTCTACCAGACAGCACGCTACGTTGATATCTACAAGGCCCTTGAGGACATCTCTCGTGAGCGCAAGCTTACAGCCGAGGAGCGCCAGGAGCTTAAGAAGTACTCGCGTCTTGCCGATGCCTTCACTCCGTTGGCAAAGGGTATGAACTCTGAGTATGCCAACCAGAACACCTACGATGCCATCCAGGTACACGGTGGTTCGGGCTTCATCATGGAGTACAAGTGCCAGCGTCTGTATCGCGACGCACGTATCTTCTCTATCTACGAGGGTACAACACAGCTTCAGGTAGTGGCTGCTATCCGCTACATCTCTAACGGCACTTACCTCGGCATCATCAAGGAGATGCTTGAGAAGGAGGTTGCCGAGGAACTGAAACCGCTTAAGGCTCGTGTAGAAGAGATGGTTAAGCTCTACGAGCAGGCTCTCGAATACGTTAAGGAGGGTCAGGACCAGGAGATGCACGACTTCCTTGCACGCCGTCTATACAATATGACTTGCGAGATTATCATGTCACTCCTTATCCTCGACGACGCTACACGCTCGGCAGAACTCTTCGCCAAGAGTGCCAACGTATACGTTCGCATGGCCCAGGCCAACGTCTTTGGCGAGCACGCTTACATCACCAACTTCGTCAAAGAAGACCTTCCAAGCTTCCGCGCTGAATAATACATTGGGATATATAAAAGAACAGGAGGAAAACTTATTAGGCTTTCCTCCTGTTTTTTATGTTTGTCAGAAACAAACAATTACAGATAAAGTACCTTTCTACTTCACGCAAATCTCATCAACAAACAAGAATCCGGGCTTGCCCTTGCCGTTGTGCCATGCCGGTATGCTGTGTTCCGACTTAACGAGAAGCTTTATATAACGAGCCTTTGTTGGGTTGAAGTCAACCTTGTGATTGTACACCTTGTTGGCATCCTTCTCACTCATTGCAGGCAGTTCTTTGGTAGCAACGGTAGTGAAGGTCTTGCCGTCATCAGACACGCTAACCTCTATGCCACGTGCATCAAACACCCACGAGCCTTTCTCCACACAAGTGTTAAACTCTACATGAGAGAAGTCGGCAGGCTTCTGAAGGTCTACAACAGCCTCAAGGTCCTTGCCGCAGAAGCCGAGCCAACGGCCTGTGCCATAACCCGAGTCGCCCACAACACCGTCTGTCAGAATTACGCCGCCATCAAATGTGTAGTTCTTATGAGTTGGCTGAAGCAGAGTTATTGGACAAGTTGTAGCCTTGTTGAACGATACATCCTGACGTACCACGTTGCTGCTCTTGCCGTTGCGGAAAGCTGCAGCGCAGATATTGGCAGAATTCTGTAGGTGTATAGGTCCGGTATACAGTGGGCTCGACATAGTAGGCACAGAGCCATCGAGTGTATATCTTATCTCTGCATTGCCGGCTGTAGTAAGACGCACAACAACCTCATGCCACTTGGCGTCGCTGTCTACGTGTATAGCCACGTTGTACATGTGCTTGGCATAGTTGTAGCCAAGCTGCTCGTAGCGCTTAGCAAAGTCGATAAGGCGACAAGCAAAGTTCTTGTAATCCTTCTTCTCAGGCTGAGTCCACTGCACCTCGCTCAATGCCGCCAAACGTGGCAGAGCCATATACTGCATGTGTTTGAATGTAGCCATATACTCTGTCCAAATATTGGCCTGTACACCGATGATGTGGCGGGCCTCATCTGCCGTCAGTTCCTTAGGCATAGGCTCGTAAGAGTAGACTCGCTCAAGAGGCAGATATCCACCGATAGCCTCAGGCTCATTGGCCTTGTCGAGCGACTGATAATAGTCGAAGTAGAGATATGTGTTAGGAGTCATTATCACATCGTGGTTCTGCTTGGCAGCAGCAATACCGCCACTCTCGCCACGCCACGACATAACGGTAGCACCATCGGCGAGTCCGCCTTCAAGAATCTCATCCCAACCAATGATGTTACGGCCAAGCGACTTAAGCAGTTTTGTGGCATGTGTTATAACGTAGCTCTGCAATCTCTCCTCGGCTGTATGGCCGTCCTTAGCCTCAAGGTGCAGCGCCTTGATACGTGCCTGACACTTAGGACACTTCTTCCACTGAACCTTAGGACACTCGTCGCCGCCAACATGGATGTATTTTGAAGGGAACAGTCCAACAACCTCCTTCAGTACATCGTCGATAAACTTCATTGTCTTATCGTTTCCTGCACAGAGCACGTTGTCGGATATACCCCACATCTCCAACACATTATACGGACCGCCTGTACAACCCAATTCAGGGTAAGCCGCCAATGCAGCCTGCATGTGTCCGGGTAGGTCTATCTCCGGAACGATAGTGATATAGCGGTCGGCAGCATACTTCACGATGTCGCGAATCTCCTTCTGGGTATAGAATCCGCCGTGAGGCTTGCCGTCATACTTGCCCGAGTTGTGTCCAAGCACAGTTTGATCGCGCTTAGAACCTATTGCAGTAAGCAACGGATACTTCTTAATCTCGATGCGCCAACCCTGGTCGTCGGTCAAGTGCCAGTGAAACTTGTTGATGTTGTGCAAAGCCAACATATCTATAAACTGACGAATAGAATCGGTAGTTACAAAGTGGCGAGCCACGTCGAGATGAGTGCCACGGTATGCAAATCGCGGAGCATCGGTAATGTTTACAGCCGGAATCTCCACCTTTACCGCCTTGCCGCTAACGATAGGCAGCGACTTGCGCAGCGTCTGTATACCATAGAACACACCAGCAGGAGTAGCGCCGCAGATGCGCACATGCTTACTATCCACCTTAAGGGTATATCCCTCGGCATTTTTAATGCTCTTGTCGATGTCGAGCGCAATAGTCAGGCCGCCCTTAACAGCCTTGCCCACAATGGGACGTATGCCTGTCGACTGCTCGATATACTGTGCCAGCATATTGGCATCGTGCTTCAAGTTGCCCTTTGCAAAGCTGATGTTTGTCTTCTGGTCGAGCACAAACGGAGCAACCGATTGCGCAATCTCCACCTTCTGTGGTTGCGGAATAATGTTGAAGTTGGCAGTTTGTCCCGATGCCATACCGGGTAGGAGCATAGCAATAGACGCCACTACTCCCGATAAAATCTTAATGTTCATTGTTGTTAGTTTGTAAGTAATTGGGTTTAGGAAGGTTTGAAACTTAATGTTCTTAATTATACTGCAAAGTTAAATAAAAATATCATAAAAGCACACAAGCAACATTTATTTTCTTTGTTAATCTTTTAAGCGAAGAGCAAATAAAAAACAAAGGCATTGACAAGCCGTCACGACCTGTCAATGCCCATCTGATCCGATTGTGATTTATTCAAAAAAAAGACCGTTTCCTCGTTTCTTATTTCAGTTTCTTATAGCCGTAGGATGCATTATCGCCCAACTGCTCTTCGATGCGGATAAGCTGATTGTACTTTGCCATACGGTCGGTACGGCTCATAGAACCTGTCTTGATCTGACCAGAGTTGGTTGCCACAGCGATGTCAGCGATTGTGGTATCCTCGGTTTCACCGGAACGATGTGAAGTAACGGTTGTGTAACCATGACGATGAGCCATCTCTATAGCATCCAACGTCTCGGTGAGCGAACCAATCTGGTTCACCTTGATAAGGATAGAGTTAGCCGCTCCCATCTTGATGCCCTTCTCCAGGAACTTCACGTTCGTAACAAAGAGGTCGTCGCCAACCAGCTGGCAACGGTCACCGATGGCAGCTGTAAGCTTCACCCAGTTGTCCCAATCGTTCTCGTCAAGACCGTCCTCGATGGAATCGATAGGATATTTGGTGATCAGTTCTTCCAAGAACTTTATTTGCTCATCAGCTGTGAGTTTCTTGCCGTTAGGATCCTTCTTCTTGCCATCCTTCAGCTGGCGATAATCGTAATACCACTCACCATTCTCCTGAACAGCAAACTCGCTGGCAGCACAGTCCATTGCAATCTTCACATCCTTTCCCGGCTCATAACCGGCATCCTTGATTGCCTGACAGATGCTCTCAAGCGCATCCTCTATGCCGTTGAGTGCAGGGGCGAAACCACCCTCGTCGCCGACAGCTGTAGAAAGTCCGCGGCTCTTCAGGAGCTTTGCCAAGGCATGGAACACTTCGGCACCCATACGGATGGCCTCCTTCTCTGTAGGAGCCCCCACCGGACGAATCATGAACTCCTGAAAAGCAATCGGCGCATCAGAGTGAGCACCACCATTGATGATGTTCATCATAGGAACGGGAAGTGTGTAAGTGTTGCAGCCACCGATGTAGCGATACAACGGGATGCGGAGATACTCGGCAGCAGCATGAGCCACTGCAAGCGATACGCCAAGAATGGCATTCGCACCCAAGTTTGATTTTGTCTTGGTGCCATCCAGCTCCAACATCTTACGGTCGATAGCACGCTGCTCCAAGGTTGAGAATCCAACCAAAGCCGGTGCAATTACATTATTCACATTCTCTACGGCCTTTAATACCCCCTTGCCACAATAGCGGCTCTTGTCGCCATCACGAAGCTCCAAAGCCTCGTTCTCACCTGTTGAGGCTCCAGACGGAACTGATGCACGGCCTACAACGCCAGACTTTAATGACACCTCAACCTCTACTGTAGGATTGCCACGAGAATCCAAGATTTCTCTTGCATGAACTTTTTCAATAATCATAATACAATAATACTTTTAACTTTATAAAACTATATTCAAAACCGCATGAACACAACATCGTGTCGCATAAATACGGTTTCTTATTCCGAATGCAAAAATAGTAATCATAAGAAAAAGTTCCAAATTAAAAGCATCCTAAAAAATAGGTAATTTCTGTACGCCTTCCTTTTCCAGGATTTCTTCCAGAAATTCAGAAGCGTCAGCCACGCAAAGAGGACATTCGCGAAGCACCTTTCCTGTATCCACCCCTTTGAGCAATTTGCATTGTGTGGCACCGTTGCGCTGCTTGAATTTATCCATAATCTGTCTCATGCCCTTGACGGACTTCGTCTTGTCCTTAGTTGCAAGTCCGAGTATGATGCCTGCGCCTACGATGGCTCCGCAAGTTCCCTCCATATTACCCATACCTGCCGCAAAGGCATTGCCTACATTCTTGATGGCTTCTTCTTCCATGCCGGCGAAGTCGTGATAGGTGCAGAGCACAGCCTGGGTGCAATTATGCGAACCACTAAGCTTCTTATCAGCTGCTATTTCTTTTCTTGTTTCCATATTATTTTGTCCTTGTTATTTTATTTGTAGTTTTGATTTCGGCTACAAAGATACTGCTTTTATTATAGATACATAAAAGATGTCAGCTATACTTTAATAGACAATTTCTATCATTCCCTTACACGAGGGCTTACATAGGACTTCCATACACTAATCTTTTCTTTGTTTTCTTTTTCCTTTCTTGTTTAGTTTTCCTATCTTTGTAGTCTAATAATGACAATTCTATCAAGAATAAGTCTATTGGTTTTAATCTAACCTCTGAACAACATTGGAAGATACTACCAACCAGCCTTCTAAGGCAGACGCTTCATTGTATAATGGGCAGCCATCCGACACTGGCTTATCGTGTCCAAGTGCTGGACTTACCTCCCGCACGCCCTCCATTTCTGATGATGTCAGGAATGGGGTGTCGGTAGAGAATGTGCCTGTCGGTAACAAGCAATGGTTCGTACTACGCGTTTCGTATGGACGCATTGACAAAGCAAAGACCTATGTAGAGGCAAAAGGAATGGAGTGTTATGTTCCTCTGCAATATAAAGAGGTAAGGAAGCAAGGTAAGAAACGAATCATCACCACCCCACTCCTCCCCTCTTTAATATTCGTCCATGCATCAGCAGAACAAGTTGAAACTTTGCTCCACGACAACAAGATAGTGGCAAATGAAAGCCGAGCCTTGCTCAGTTACTACTTTGACCATACAATCCATTGCCAGGACAATCCCGACCGCAATCCACCACTCAAAATACGAGATGAAGCCATGAACAACTTCATCCGCCTCACCTCCATCAAGAATCCGCACATCATCCCTGTTACTTCCAACAGCATCCAGTTTAAACTAGGTGATAACGTAGTTGTAACAGAAGGTGAATTCAAGGGTGTTCATGGCAGAGTGGCAAGAATTGCCGGGCAACAGCGCGTGATTGTTGAGCTGTTCGATGGCTGCTTGGTGGCTACGGCATATGTGCCACAAGAGGCGATGAGGAAAGAAAAATCAATAACGCTGCTTGATTAACGCAACAGATTAAACACTATATAATAAATGAAATAAGCAATTCTCCTAACATATAATAAAAATATACAATCAAATGATGAAAGAAGAATTTATGAATATGAAAAAGTTGTATCATTACACAAAGTTTGATACTGCAATTAAAATATTGGAATCCCATAGTCTAAGATTTGGAAGGTTGCATAACATGAATGACATTCATGAAAATGACAAACTTTCCTATGTCGACACAACAGGAACTCTTATCAATAGTTTTCCATCCGATGTATTGGATGCAATAGATTGTGAGATGGCAAAATATCGACAGATTAGCCTTACCGCTGATGATGACAAACAGGATAAATTGGGGTTCGACCTTCATCAAATGTGGGGACTTTATGCCGATAAAGGCCAAGGCGTCTGTCTCGTATTTGACAAGGACATATTATGCAAACAAATTGATGATGCCGTTCTGCACAAAATTGTATCATACGATACCTCTGTAGAATCGTTTTATATTGCAAACTCCAATGACTCTCAAAGTATCCAACGCAACATACAAAAGCAAGCCGAGAAGTTATTCTTTCACAAGCGAAAAGAATGGGAGCACGAACAAGAATACCGATTTGTTAAACGCTGTACCAACCTCAATAAAGAGGAATACTTGTATTATGGCAAAGCCTTAAAATATATCATCTTGAATTCTGCAATTGAAGATGCTGACGTTAATATATTCAAGAAGATGGTTAAGGACTTAAACACACATTCTAAGGATGTCCCCCAATTATTATATGGTAATGCGCTGCTTGATTATTCTCTTATTGATATAAATCACACGGAAATAATCTGGAATTCTACTAAAGGGTATGATATTCTCATTCTTGAAGAGAATTGTAAGATAGATATTTGACGTTTCAAAAAAAAGAAATGATATGAGTTCAATATTAAAAAATATTAGAAGATATTCAAAGCTTCGTCTATTGCGATTTTGAGCAAGTTGGCGAAGCTATTCCCGATTCCATATTTAGATTGCATATATTGTGTAATAATAATGAAGATAACTCACTTTTATGAAAACGAATCTTAAAACAATTCTTAATACTGGAAGCTACAAATACTGCTACGAAAATGGTAAGTTCACATTCTATGACAATAGAATTGGTGATATTACAAAAGGAAATTACAATTCTAGTCTGTTTTCTGCTATTAGGCTGGAACATATCGTCATATTAGATTTATCAATGTGCCCTAATGTACCAGATGTAATTAGCGGTTTTCCATATGTTACAGAGATTATAATGCCAACATTAACAGACAATATACCATCCATTGCTAACTGTCCTAAATTGGAAAAGGTAACATTTGATCCTTCTACCATAAAAATATTAAAAGAGAAATCATTTGATGGGTGGCCACCTATCAAACAGATTTCCTTTGGAGAAGATTTTGAATATATGTCGTCCTTTTGTATAAGCCAAAATGCACAAATAGACAGTTTGGACTTTTCATTATGCAAACATATGCATTTAACAGCCCATGCTTTTCAACGAAGCAAGATTAAAAGTATAAGCTTACCTGATCATATAACAAATCTGCCCGAGTATGTTTTTTTTGATTGCCCTAATCTTGCTTCCATATTAGCAATTGGTGTCATCAAAATTTATTTCAATGCATTAAGAAACTGCAACTCTTTAGAGCATTTAAAGTTTGCAGAAGAATTCCATACAGATAATATTGATAGGTATTTTCATGACGAAGATTATGATACTTCACGATGTGGAATCGAAATAGGCAAAGATGATATATATTCGTACATATGGTGCCTAACTAACTTTAAGTTTTATTATACAGAGCGTTTAAGTGATGAATGGTCAAATAGAATCTTCAGCTTTAATCACATGAACCGACGCTCTTTTCTCATGTTTTTCGGTGATATTGACATTTATAGCAATTATAAAGACCATTATGCTTCGAATATATCTGAAGGCTTTCTTAAAACCTCAAGCCGTTACACAAAAATAACCCACAATGGAATATATGTTGGATCTGAAGATTTGCAAAAGAATGCAATTAAATACTATTATGAAGTCGACAAAAGGTTAAAGACAGACATCAGAGATGTAATAAAACAAATAGAAGAAGAAGTTGATAAGTTAGACATTAACAGTATTATTGACTCATACGAAACAACTATATCGGAATGGACAAAAACAAAAATTGGAGATGATGACACATTCTATTCTGAAACACACAGATGTTCATATTATTCTGATGCATATTTAGAAACCATATTACCTAGTTACCATAGCGAATACAAAGATTCCGGATATACCACAAACTGGCCTTGGACATCAAAGAAGGAAATAGACGAAATGCACTTGGAAGACAGTAGAATCAGAGAAATGGCCAGAAAGTCATATTCAAAAGAAGCTCATATAACCTATCTTATAAAAGAATATATTCAGTATATAGCTAATAAATCTGCGGAAGTAGAACATTATTTACACATTGGACGAGCAAAAGAAGTCTTTGAACAATATGCTTATCTTCATGGTAAAGAGCGTGTGTCAGAGTTGAACAGAGTCATTATTATATAAAAATAGAATTATGAAGTGTGATTGTTAGTATAATGAGATATCAACAACACAAGGTGTTCAGTAAATACGAAAAAGGCATTTCTGAATTAGTGCAGTTTTTAACAGAACATCGCGAATATGAATGGTATATCTAGAAGCTGTGCATCTTTATAAGACACATACAAAGTCTGATTAGAAAAGAATTTATAGCATAATGACTATACAATTTCAATGTTTAATAAATAAAAGAAGAAAAATGAATCTGATAAGAATGTATAACACAAATGTAGATGTTTTGGTGGTAAGGAAGTCAGACTATCAGAATAACAATATCGGCGATGGATATTTTATTGTTCCTAAAGAAGAATGGCTTTGTGAAGATGATGGACTCAAAAGTTTTCATTTATTCCTAACCAAGTTTGATGGAAACAGAGTTTCCTTGTTTTTGACAAGTGAAGGGCATCCTGTTATTTTCAGAGAACTACCATTATCACGAAGAAGTGATTATATTGAGATATAAATATTACTGAAACAGAATGAAGTATTGATTATGCTAGAACTCGAATTACAACAATATCTCCTCCGTGAGTACCCACAAGAGAATGCTCGCTGCGAATGGAAGGAATTTAAGAATTTGAAGAACTCGTTCTGTGGGAACGAGAAAGATGATGTCATATCCTACGTGTCGGCTATCGCCAATATGGAGGGAGGCCATCTTGTGATTGGTGTTAAAGACAAGACACTCGAAATTGTCGGAACTGACATTTCAAGGCTAACCTTTAATGGTCAGCCTGCAAACACGCAGTCGGCGACGTTCAAACTCACAGAACAATGCACTTACCTTTCATCGGAAGGTCTGAGCATTGAGGAGTTTGTTACGGATGACACGAACAAGCGAGTATGGATAATACATATTCCAAAGCATTTGCCTCGCCGTCCAGTCCTTGCCCACAAGAAGGCATGGCAACGTATAGAAGACTCTTTGGTTGAATTGACCCAAGAAAGAATGTCTGTTATTCTTGAAGAGCCAATCTATGCTGCAAAGGACTGGTCTGCAGAAATTGTACTTGATGCAACTATAGACGATTTGGATGAGGTAGCCATTGCTAAGGCTCGAATGATGTTTAAGAAAGTCCATAGTCGCATACCTACGGAAGAAGTGAATGCTTGGAATGTCGAAACGTTCCTGAGCAAGTGTGGATTGACGAAAAACGGAGGCATTACTCGGGCAGCAATCGTTTTGTTGGGCAAATACGAATCCGCTTTCAAGCTTCGTCCTGCCGTTGCACAGGTTACTTGGACTCGTAGAGACAAGAATCAGGAAGTGGTTGACTACGAACACTTCACCGTACCTTTTATATTGACAGTAGACGAAATCCTATCAAAGATAGAGAATTTGACATTGCGTGAGATGCCTGGAGGTACGCTTTTTCCTGACACGATGAAGCAGTATGATGACTATACCATTCGTGAGGCTCTTCATAACTGCATTGCTCATCAAGACTACACTCTTCAGCAACGTATCAACTTTGTTGAAAATCCTGGATATCTGTATTATTCCAACGCTGGCACATTCATCCCTGGCACTTTGGAGAATGCTTTAAGGAACGAAGAGCCTCAGACGCATTTCCGTAATGAATGCCTGTGTAGGGCTATGGTAGATTTTAATATGATTGATACTGTAAGCCGTGGTATCAAGAAAATGTTCAATGAGCAATGGCGCA
>OIWV01000102.1_pt1 | contig 77723 bp, 65 predicted proteins | sample 1587751 | NCBI WGS metagenome assembly OIWV01 (sample SAMEA3888913, study PRJEB22519) | human gut metagenome | biome: human gut; feature: human-associated habitat; material: faeces | place: Denmark | collected 2010
TGTAAATATAATTATTCAAATTTTTAGCGGTGTCCAGAAAACTGGGTACATATCAAATTTCTTGTTGGTTTTAATATTTTTTACGTAAAAATAAATTGCAACAGTTTTCATACTTTTCTTGACAGTGCAATATTTAAATGATATACTTGTAAACAGTATTGATTCCGAAAACAGATAGAGGTACAAAAACATATATGTCTGAATAGACATATATGTAAATGACTGGTTTTGGCTATGGCGGAGTTTGCCGAATTTTAACCTGTCATAGCTGTAATTAGTATATATTTTAAGGAGTGGTATGAGTATGCAGAAAAAAGAACTATCCAAGTTAGTCCTGACAACCCTGTTGACCGGCAGTGTACTTTGGGGGGGGACAGCGTTCGCTGCTGAAGAGAATTTACAAGAGTTTTCTTTGGACACCATGGTTGTTACCGCAACCAGAACGGCAATGACCGTTAAGGAAACCCCTTCGACCGTAGAGATTGTTGACAGCAAAAAGCTGGAACAGACACAGGCTAAAACCTTGCATGATGCATTAAAGGGCGCTTTGGGCGTTAATGTATTTAATGATTTCCAGGGACGTAGCAATGTCAGCATCCGCGGCAGTGAATCCCGTCACGTATTGATTATGGTTGACGGCAAGCGTTTAGGCGGCGAGGCAGCTTACAACTCTGCCAATGCCTGGGACGTAGACCGTATTCGTATGGAGGATGTTGAAAGAGTAGAAATCATCCGCGGACCTGCAGGCGCACTGTATGGCAGTGATGCAATGGGCGGTGTAATTAACGTTATTACCAAAACTCCGGATAAGACAACTGCTGACATTAACTATGAATATGGCTGGTATGAGGACGGCAAGGGCGCAGGCTATAAAGGCAACCTGTATCTGCAAGGCGCTGAAGGAAACTATTCCTATAAAATCAACGCCGGCCTGAATAAAAACAGACCGTATTTGGATCCCAAAGGCAGCGGAGATTCCATGAACTTTTATGGTAAGCAGCAGCCGCTTTCTTTGAATGTAGGCTATAAGTTCGATAATGGCAATGAATTAAGCGTAGATTTCAGCAAGATTAAAGAAGAAAATCAAAAATCTACGACCAGCACAACTGTTATGATGCCCGGTAAGGTATGGCAGGATAAGGTTCAGACGATTTATAACGATAATAAGCGTACTGACTATGCTATTACTTATAAGGGCTCCGATGATAAGCAGGACTGGATGTTCAGAGCTTATAAATCAGTATTCGATAAGCACTACAAGAATCAGAATCTAACCCGCATGACGATGATGGGCAGGCCCGGCAAGTGGACTCTGCAGGCTCCGAAGGTTGATACTGTTAAACGTACCCTGAGCGTTATTGAAGGCAAGGATACCTTCAAACTGAGCGATAAGAACAAGCTGACTGCCGGTTTCGAATATCGTAAGGATCAGAGCGAAGGCACCCGCTTAAAGAAACCGAGTACCTCTTTGAACGGTGCTGATGCTCATGCAGCTTTTGACAAGGCAGATATCAACTATCTGGCAGCATACGTTCAGGATGAATTCAGACCTGATGATAAATGGCTGATTATTCCTTCCGTACGTTTTGACCACAGTGATCAGTTCAGCAACAAGCTGACCGGTAATCTGGCTGCAACCTATAATGCTGCCGATGATGTACGTATTAAGGCTGTAGTTGGTCAGGGCTATAAAACTCCGACTGTAAACGATTTGTACATTTTCTGGGAAATGTATGCTGCAAATCCGGGTGGTAAAGGCCAATTCTATGTTGGTAACCCTGATCTGAAACCGGAAAAATCCTTAAGTTATGAATTATCTGTTGAAAAGGACTGGGGTGACAGATCTACCGTCCATCTGGGAGTATTCAGAAATGAAGTTAAAGATTTGATCAGCACCTATTGGACCGGTAAGCTGACCGATGATGATCCGGATTTGTATCCCGGCGTTAAAGGCGATATGGTTATGGCTTATGAAAATATTCCGGAAGCAACTCTGCAGGGCGTAGAGCTGTACGGTTCTCACAGACTGGGCAAGAATATTTATCTGAATGCCGGCTACACCTTCCTGGATGCTAAAGATAAAACTAATGGAACTCGTCTGAAAGATAGAGCTAAGCATCAGGTAACCTTCGGTGTTTCCTATCAGCCGGAAAATATTTATGCTTGGGACCTGAGCTTTGATCTTGTATCTAACATCGGCTACTACTTCAATAATGGCGATAAGAGCACCATGGGCAACTTCGTTTACGAAACCAAGGACTTCACTATTGCTAACATCATGGCTTCCAGACATCTCAACAAGGATACCAAGATTTATCTGGGCATTGACAACATCAGCAACCACCAGAACTTTGGTCCTTATTCTGATGGCAACCTTGGCCGTTTGTACAGAGTTGGCATGGAATACAAATTCTAAACATAACCGGTAAAGCAAAATAACAAATGAAGCAGGCCCTGTGGCCTGCTTTATTTGGCTAAGAGGAATTATTATGCGAAAAGTTTTTAGTTTCATTTTTTCAGTTCTTATGGTATGCTTATGTATAAGCGGTTGCACACCGCTAACCGGCAGCTCCGGTTCAGGCTCCGCAATAAAAATAACCGATGATAACCAGCGTATTGTTACCTTGAAGAAGATTCCGGAAAGAATCGTTGTCCTGTCCCCGTCCTTCCTGGAGCTAGTGGAGGCAGTAGATGGCAAGGTTGTCGGGCGTGCCAAAACACAGGTAGGCAAGGTGCCCGCTTTTGCCAAGGATGCTGCCGAGGTAGGCTTTATCTTTAATATCAATGTAGAAAAAATCGTGGAGCTGAAGCCTGATCTGGTAATTGCTTACAAGGGCATGCACGAGCGTTATCTGCATACATTGGAATCCAACAATATTCCAGTTGTTGTGCTGAATCTGAAGTCATATGAGGATGTTAAGCACAGCATGCTTACCATTGGCAAAATAATGCGTAAGGATGATAAGGCGCAGAAGGTTGTGGCAAGCCTTGATAAGGATATTGATGCTACCGTCAGCAAGCTGCCTAAAAGCGAGCGCAGCGTAGCGATTCTGCACACCACCAGCATGGGCATCACCATGGAAAAGGAAACCAGTATTGCCGGCTGCTGTGCTAAAATGCTTAAATTACGCAACGTAGTACAGGGCGAAACCAAGCCTGTCAGCGGACCGATGGGAACTCAGCCTGACAAGGCTCCCTATAGCTTAGAGGATTTGCTGGAGAAAAATCCGCAGGTAATTTTTATCACCTCTATGGGTGCGCCGCGTGATGCTGAGGGCAATCCCAAGCTGGAGATTATGAATAATGAAGCATGGCAATCTATCGACGCAGTAAAAAATAAGCAGGTATTTTTCCTGCCTGATGATTTGTTCTTGCTCAATCCGGGGTTGGAATATCCTAAGGCAGTACGCTACATGGCAACAAAAATGTACCCTGATGCAGTAAAGGAGTAGGCTGATGATTGATTACGCAAAAAATATCCAAGCCTTTTATGAGCGTGATGATTATAAGGCTCTTGCCGGCCAGCCGGGGGTTACTGCTGTAGAAGCAAGCTTCAAGGACCTGACCTATGTTCCGCGCAAGACAAAACCGCTGCCGGGGATGATGGCGGGGACGATGCTGCAGGAGTTTGCTTTGCAGCCGCAGCAGCCGACGGCGCTGTATCTGCATATTCCGTTCTGCAATCTGCGCTGCTCCTACTGCAGCTTTTACCGCAATCCCTTTGATGCAGAACAGGTGGAAGAATATGTGCAGGCGCTTTTGGCAGAGCTGGATTTTCTGCAGCAGCAGGGCGTTTTTGCCAAGCAAAGACCGGAAGCTGTATTCTTTGGCGGCGGTACGCCGTCCGTGCTGAATCTGGCGCAGATAAGCGCGTTGCTGAACAAAATTCACAGTGCTGCCAGCCTGGCGGATGATTGTGAGGTAACCTTTGAAAGCAGTATCTATGATTTATCGGCGGATAAGCTTGCTGTCTGCATTGACGGCGGCGTGAACCGCTTCAGCTTCGGTGTGCAGGCCTTTGATACGCATTTGCGCCGCTCCTTAGGCAGGCTTAATGCCAAGGAGGAGGTAACGGCCAAGCTCGAAGAGGTGGCAGCCAAAGGCGTAAAGGTTATCATCGACCTGATTTACGGCTTGAACGGCCAGACGCAGACCATGCTGCTGGACGATATCAGAACGGCGCTGGCCTGCGGCGTGAGCGGCATGGATTTGTACAAGCTGCAGATTATGCCTAAATCTCCCTTAGGTCAGGCGATTGCCAAGGGCAACATCAAATACGAATATAACGACAGAATGCTGGCGGAAATGTTCATTGCTGCCGATGCTCTGCTTGCAGAGCAGGGAGCCAAGGCGCTGAGCTGCTGCCATTGGGCAATGCGCGAGGATGAACGCAGCGGTTACAATACGCTGGTGAAGAGCGGTGCGAACATCATTACCTGCGGTGCGGCCTGCGGCGGTCACATGGGAATGTACAATTATATGAAGACTATGGACCGAAGCGACTATGTAAAAAAGGCTACGTCCGGGCAGTACGCCGTTATGGGCATGGGCAAGCATAACGAAAACTATCTGCTCCTCGAAAAGCTGTCCGGACAGTGTGATTCTGGCAGATTTGATTTTGCTTTGCTGAAGCAGTATAGCGATGCGGATTGGGAAAGCTTGCTTGCGCCGCTGTTGGAGCAGTGGGAGCTTTTGGACCTGCTTTATGCTATGGACGGCAAGTATTTCTTTACGGCGAAGGGAAAATATTACTATCGTCAGATGGACAGAGTGCTGCTGACAGCTGCGGAGTATACGCTTTACGGCAAGCCGGGACTGATGGAGCAGGCAGGCCAGAAGATGATGGGCATTATGAAGAATATGAAATAAAAGGAGTGTACTACTATGCAGGACATTTTAATCGTTTATGACAGCAAAACCGGTAATACGGAAAAGGTTGCCAAGGCTTTGGCCGAGGCTGCAGGCGAACGCTGCGTGCTGGCGCAGGTTGATGCTGCTCCGGCTGCGGATGACTTCGCTGTTGTTGTAGCAGGCTACTGGGTTGACAAGGGCGCACCGAACGCAAAGATGAAAAAATATCTGGAGAATTTGCACGGCAAAAAGGTAGTGCTGTTCCAGACTTTGGGCGCAGACCCGGCGAGTGATCACGCTGTAAGCTCCCTGGTAAATGCAGGTGTACTGATGAACAAGGACTGCAAGGTACTGGGTACTTTATCTATCCGCGGCGCGATTGACCCGGCGTTGATTGCTATGATGCGCAAGATGCCGGCAGGCAGCCCGCACAGCCCCAGTCCCGAGAGCGAAGCCCGTTGGGCTGCGGCTGCCAGCCATCCGGATGCAGAGGACTTGGCAAAGGCCAAGAGCTTCATGCAGGGATTTTTGGCTATGTATGACAAGTTCCTGAAAATGATGTAAGAGCAGTCCGTCATATAAGAACAGTGTTTTATAATGCGCAGTCGCAGTTTGGCTGCGCATTTATTATTGTAAAAGCATTTTAGGGCAGAGAAATTTAAACGATGAACTAAAAGTGTAGAACTATTGACAAAATTGTGTCTTGCATAAAGTTCTTTCATAGTGTACAATGGAAGTAGTCATAAAATGCAATTTTGAAAGGAAGGTGCATTATGAAAAAATTATTAGTGCTCATCATGGCAGCTTTGATGATTCTTGCTATGGCTGTTGCAGGCTGCGGCGGCGATGACAAAGCTGACAAAGGCAGTACTGCACACAAGGAGAAGCTGGTTATCGGTACCGATGCCGATATCAACAACCTTAACCTGCAAAAACAACAGGACGCTGCCAACAACGTTATTCTGAAGAACACTCACCAGACTCTGGTATTCTTCAATAACGGCTCTCAAGGCAAGGAGCGTTTCGGCCCTGGTCTGGCTACCGACTGGAAGTTCGTAGATGATACCCATATCATCATGAACCTGCGTAAGGACGTATACTTCAACGATGGTAAAAAGACTCCGATGACTGCAGATGACGTTAAATTCACCCTGGATATGGCAATGAAAAACGTTATCAAATCTGCTCTGGCAGGCTATGTAAAATCTACCGTTAAAGACAAATATCAGATTGAAATCGAAATCAGCTCCTATAACAACGAGTTCATTCAATCTCTGTCCTCCGTTCCTCTGTCCATCCAATCCAAAAAGGCTTATGATGATGGCGTAAAAGAGCCGTGGCTTATCGGCACCGGCCCTTACAAATATGACAAATGGGTTCAAGGCGAATACTGCCGTCTGACCAAGGTTAAGGATTATTGGGGCAACAACCTGCCTGCAACCGATAACTTTGCTCCCGGCGTATCCGATATCATCGAATTCCGTCCGATGATTGAGGCTTCTGCTCGCGTAATGGCTCTGCAGGCCGGCGAAATCGATGTATGCGTAAATCCGCCTATCAGCGATCTGAAATTCTTGAAGGATGACAAGAATATCACTGTTTACGAACAACCCGGTACCCGTCTGTTCTACTTCGCATTCAATGTTGAAAAGAAACCGTGGGATAACCAAAAACTGCGTCAGGCTGTAGCTTGCGCAATCGACAAGAAATCCGTTCTGGACGCTGCTCTGAATGGCAAAGGTACTCTGCAAAAAACCATTCTGAACCGTGGTCTGTGGGGCTTCTATGATGAAATGCCCGGCTATGACTACAACCTGGAGCGTGCTAAACAGCTGATGAAGGAATCCGGCGTAACCGGTCCTATCAAAACCACTCTGACCTATGCAACCGGCGCTCCCTACGAGCAGATTGCAACTGTTATCCAAGCTAACCTGGCACAAATCGGTATTACCGTAGATTTGGTTCCGATGGAGCAAGCTGCTCTGAAGGCTGCCTGCAAGGACGGCAAACAAAGCCTGTTCCTGTGGCGTTGGAACGAAGACTCCAAGGTTGACTTCGTATATCGCGACCTGTTCTACACCGGTTCCGGCTCCAACTATCATCACTTCTCCGATCCGAAGGCTGACAAGCTGATTGATGATGTTGCAACCCTGAAGGATCAGAACAAACGCATGGAAGCTGGCGTTGAGCTGCAAAAATACCTGGTTGACGAATGCCCGCAGGTTCCTCTGTACATTGCTAACCTGGTAGTTGCCTACAATAAAAAACTGAAAGGTCAATATTTCTACGGCGGCGGCAACCACGATTGGCGTCATGCTTATATCGCTAAATAATTTTGCTGAAAAATTTACAAAGGCGTAAAACAAGGGAGGCGTAGTCCTCTCTTGTTTTATCATAGCACCTTTTATTTGAGTTCTACGGAAAGGAGCTTTGTTGAATGCTTAAATATGTTGTCAACAGACTCCTCAGTTTGATTCCGGTAATTTTAGTAACCTCTTTTCTGATTTACTGGGCAATGAGTCTTACTGAGGGCGACCCCGCAATGATGATTGCCGGCGACGGCGCTTCGAAGGAAATGATTGATCAGATCCGCCATGAGCTTGGTCTGGACCAGCCTTTCCTGCTGCAATATTTTAACTATATGAGAGGTATGCTTGTAGGTGATATGGGCAAATCCTATGTAACCAACAAGGACGTATTCCATACCTTCTTCCAATATCTGCCGAACACCCTGTATCTGGGCGGCGCTGCTGTTATTATCGCTACTTTGGTATCCATTCCTCTGGGTATCTACACAGCTATCCACCAGAACACCTGGAAGGATACCGCAGGCATGATTTTCGCACTGTTCGGTACCTCCATGCCTAACTTCTGGCTGGGCCTGATGCTGATTATTATCTTTGCTCTGCATATGAGATTATTCCCGACCGGCGGTAACTTCGGCTGGAAGAGCCTGGTTCTGCCTGCTGTAACCGTTGGCTTCGGTCTGGCAGCTTTGATTACCCGTATTACCCGTTCCTCCATGCTGGATGTTATGCGTCAGGATTATATGACCACCGCACGTGCTAAAGGCTGCAGCGAGCATCGTGTAATCTATAAGCATGGTCTGAAAAACGCACTGATTCCTATTATCACTGCTATCGGTCTGCAAATGTCCTTGGTTATCACCGGCTCCGTACTGGCTGAAACCGTATTCAGCTGGCCCGGTATTGGCCGTCTGGTATACGAATCTATTACCAGACGTGATATTCCGATGGTAACAGGTTCTATTATTCTGTGTTCTATTTTGATGTGCCTGATTAACCTGGTTGTCGATCTGGTATACGCATTCTTTGATCCGCGTATCAAGGCACAGTACAGCAAGAAGGGGTGAGGAAGATGGCTGCAAAGAAAAGAACTAAAAGACGCACCATGTTCCAGGAAACCTGGCATCGTCTGCTGAAAAATAAGGGCGCTGTAATCGGCATGGCCTTTCTGGCATTGCTGTGCGTCATCGCTTTGGTAAGTCCCTTGGTATTCAACTATGAAACCGATGTTATCGGTCAGAACCTGGCTATTAAGCTGCAGCCTCCCAGCGGGGAGCACTGGTTCGGCACCGATGAATACGGCCGTGACCTGTTTGCACGTGTTATGTACGGCGCACGCTATTCTATGGCTATCGGTATCGGTTCCGTAGGCTTCGGTCTGATTGTTGGTACCATTTTAGGCTCTATTGCCGGCTTCTACGGCGGCAAGGCCGATGATATCATCATGCGCGGTATTGATATTTTCTACTCCATTCCTAACATTCTGAAGGCAGTAGTAATCGTATCTCTGCTGGGCACCAGCACCATCAACCTGATTATTGCTCTGGCAATTTCCTGCGCAACCAACTATGCGCGTATCGTGCGTGCTTCCGTTATGACGGTGCGTGATTTGGAATATGTTGAATCCTCCTATGCGATGGGCCTGCCCACCTGGAAGATTATTCTCAGACATATCCTGCCGAACTGCCTGTCTCCGATTATCGTACAGACTACTCTGCTGATCGGTACTACTATTATTTCCGCTTCCTCCCTGAGCTTTTTGGGTATCGGCGTACCGGCACCTGCTCCCGAATGGGGCGCGCTGCTTTCCGGCGGCAGAGGTCATATTCGTGATGCCAGCTACATTTGTGTTATTCCCGGGTTAGCTATTATGTTTACCGTATTAGCCTTGAACCTGTTGGGCGATGGCCTGCGCGATGCGCTGGATCCTAAGCTGAAGAAATAAGGGGGCTGCATTATGGATTTAGTATTAGATATCAAGGACCTTGTGGTCCATTATGAAACAGAAGACAGTGATGTACATGCTGTCAACGGCATTGATATCGCTATCGGTAAAAAACGTACTCTGGGTCTGGTAGGCGAAACCGGTGCTGGCAAAACTACTACCGCACTGTCTATCATGAACCTTGTTCCGGATCCTCCGGGAGTTATTAAAAGCGGTACGATTAAGCTCGAAGGCAAAAACGTACTTGAAATGAGCGAGAGTGAGCTGGAGGAAATGCGCGGTAACGACGTGGCAATGATTTTCCAGGACCCGATGACCGCTCTGAACCCTGTTATGACCGTAGGCGAGCAGATTGCCGAAAGTCTGGAGCTGCACCAGAACCTTACTCCGGAGCAATCTCTGGAAAAGGCTAAGGATATGCTGAAGCTCGTTGGTATTGCCGAGGCAAGAGCCAACGACTATCCGCATCAGTTCTCCGGCGGTATGAAGCAGCGTGTAGTTATTGCTATCGCGCTGGCCTGCAGTCCCAAGCTGCTGATTGCCGATGAACCAACCACCGCGCTGGATGTAACTATTCAGGCGCAGGTACTGGAGCTGATGAAGGACCTCATCAACAACCGTGATATGTCCATGCTGATGATTACGCACAGTTTGGGTATAGTTGCCGAGGTCTGCGACGATATGGCAGTTATGTATGCCGGCCGTATTGTGGAGAAGGGCACTGTTGACGATGTATTCAACAACATGCGCCATCCCTACACCGAGGGCCTGTTCAACAGCCTGCCAAACCTGAAGGAACAGGGCGAAATGCTGGAGCCTATCAAAGGCCTGATGCCCGACCCGGCAGACCTGCCGCCCGGATGCACCTTCGCTCCGCGTTGTCCCTATGCTACCGAAGCATGCTCTGCCTCCGTGCCTGAGCTGCATTCCGTAGATGGCAGCAAAACTCATTTTGTAGCCTGCCACGCTTATTCCAGACCCGGATTTGCTTTAAGGAGGAACCAAAAATGAGTAATGCTCCGCTGTTAGTTATTGACAATCTGTCCAAATATTTTAATACCGCTGCAGGTCAGCTGCATGCCGTCGACGGTGTAAGCTTTACTCTGGAGGAAGGCAAAACTCTGGGTATCGTAGGCGAATCCGGCTGCGGTAAATCCACCACCGGACGCTGTATTCTGAAGCTGATTGAGCCCACCAGCGGCAAAATCATCTTCCAAGGCAACGATATCACCAAGCTGAGCCGTAAGGAAATGCGCCCGCTGCGCCAAAAGATGCAGATGGTATTCCAGGATCCGTTTTCCTCTCTGGACCCGCGTGAAACCGTTATGCAGCTTATCAGCGAGCCTATTATCGAGCATAAGCTGATTAAAGGCAGGGAAGCGATTGAAGAACGCACTCTGGAGCTGATGCGTACCGTTGGCTTGGCTGAGCGCTATGCCAATGTCTATCCGCATGAGCTGGACGGCGGCCGCCGTCAGCGTATCGGCATTGCCCGCGCTTTGGCGATGAACCCCAAAATCATTGTTTGCGACGAGCCTGTTTCCGCGCTGGACGTTTCCATTCAGGCGCAGATTCTGAACCTGCTCAAGCAGCTGCAAAAGGATTTGGGCCTTACCTATATCTTCATTACCCATGACCTGTCCGTAGTAAAATATTTCTCGGATGATATTGCGGTTATGTATATGGGCACTATGGTAGAAAAAGCACCTGCTAATCTGCTGTTCAAAAATCCGCTGCATCCTTACACCAAGGCACTGCTTTCCGCAATTCCGCTGCCTATCGTGGGCAAGGATAAGCCCAAGCGTCAGGTTATCAAGGGAGAAATTACCGCTCCTATCAACCTGCCGGATGCCTGCTGCTTCATGAAGCGCTGCGACTGCCCTGTTGCCGGCGTTTGTGATAAAGGCAATCCGGTATTGCGCGAGGTTGAGCCGCAGCATTTTGTGGCCTGCTCCTGCGTAAAATAATTTATATTGAAAAAATTAATCGCCCTCTGAAAAGCTGATTTCAGGGGGTGGTTTTGTCTAATATTTGTTACTTTCGTCCAATTATATACCGATTTTGGACGAAAGGTTAAGGAGTTGGATGAATAGGGTCGGGTTTTCCCTTATCCTATTGGTGATTCCCTTATTTTATGGTATAATTTAAGAGAATGGAAGGAGGAGTAAGGGAATGAGAAGCTTTAACTACTCAATAATTAGAGAACAAAAATGGGATTCAGAAATTTTGAGCTTGATAGCTGCAATTTATAAAGAGGCAGGTAAACAGGAGCTTTTTGTAAAGCAACGGCCGGAAGAGCTTAATAAGCTGGTAGAAATAGCAAAAATTCAAAGTACGGAAGCGTCTAATGCGATTGAGGGCATTGTTACGACTAGCACTAGAATACGTGAGCTTGTAAACGAGAAAACAACACCGAGAAATCGTGATGAGCAGGAAATTGCCGGCTATCGTGATGTATTAAATATAATACATGAGAATTTCGATGTTATCCCCATCTCCAAAAACTATATTTTACAGCTTCATAAAATTTTGTACAACCATATGAATAACCAATTTGCAGGGAGAACTAAGAGCGTGCAAAATTACATCAGTGCTACTTACCCGGATGGTAGTACTACGATTTTATTTACACCGCTTGCTCCTTACGAAACACCGGAAGCGCTTGAACGTATCTGTGAAGAATATAATAGAGTAATAGGTAATTTGGAGCTAGAGCCACTTATTGCTATACCTGTTTTTATTCATGATTTTTTATGCATTCACCCATTTAATGATGGTAATGGAAGAATGAGCCGTTTGCTTACAACCTTACTTTTGTATAGAAATGGTTTTTATGTAGGCAAATATATTTCGTTGGAAGCCAAAATTGCTAAGAATAAGGATTTATATTATGAAGCTTTGGCTGATTCGCAAGTAGGCTGGCATGAGGGTAAGGAAGATGCTATACCATTTGTAAAATATATTTTGGGGACAATTCTTGCTGCTTATAAAGACTTTGAAGAACGTATGACTATCATTGAGCCTAAGCTTTCTGCGCTGGAAATGGTACGTAGAGCAAGTGAAAATAAAATCGGACGCTTTAATAAGCAGGATATTCGTGAGCTTTGTTCTACGCTTAGCGACAGCTCTATTGAAGCTGCTCTGCGTAAGTTGGTGCTTTCTGGTGAATTGCAAAAAGAAGGCAAGGGGAAAAGCACTTGCTATTTTAGAGTTAAATAGGGTTATATCTGAACCGCCCTCTGAAAAGTTAATTTCAAGGGGCGGTTGTTATTATATTTGCTGGTTTCATCCAAATAGATGATGGTTTTGGACGAAAAGCAAATAGGCTGGATGAAAGAAGAAAATAATAAATCATTTTTCCCCTCTTTATCTTTTGCTCAAAAAGTGTTATAATAAACATCAAATTGAATCGACCCCTGATAACACGATGAACAAGCAAGTAGGCTTAAGGCTGTGTTTAAGAGAGCGAAGTCACCGGCTGTAAGCTTCGCACACAAAATTATGCCGAAGTTCCCTTGGGAGTGTCCTGCCTGAAGGCCGCATGGCTGCGTAGGGTGGGCGTAAGGCTGCGTTAAAGCTTGCAAATGAAGGAACAAATTTGGGTGGTACCGCGAAGTTTTTCGCCCCTGTAAACTTATCAGTTTTGCAGGGGCGTTTTCTTATTTTTGGCTGACAGCTGATAAAGCATCATCTACTGCAGAAACAGCTTCTTGCACCAAAGGTATTAGCACGACCAACGATTTATCCAATTCGCATTAGCTCATGATAAATCGGGTCTTTGCGTCACGTACCTCCGGTACGCCTGTGTCGCGTTTCTTTGTATCTGATACTTTCTAAGCCGTCCAATGAAGAAAGGATGAAATCAATGAAAGAAAAATTAGAAGCATTAAAAGCTCAGGCTTTAGAAGAGCTTGCTGCCGTAACTTCTCTTGATGCGCTTAAGGACCTGCGCGTCAAATATCTGGGCAAGAAAGGCCCGATGACCGAAATCCTGCGCGGCATGGGCAAGCTGCCTGCCGAAGAACGTCCGAAAATCGGCCAGATTGTTAACGAAATCAAGGCTGAGCTGGAAGGCAAAATCAACGAAGCAACCGCCGTGCTGGAGAAAAAGGCGTTGGCTGACAAGCTCGCTAACGAGCAGGTTGATATTACTCTGCCGGGCCGCAAGCCGAAAACCGGTCATCTGAATCCAGTAACACTGACCATGCGTGAGATTAAGAAAATCTTCATGCGTATGGGCTTTGATGTTTGCGACGGTCCGGAAATCGAGGATGTATACCACAACTTCACCGCACTGAACCTGCCGCCTGATCATCCGGCACTGGATATGCAGGATTCCTTCTATATCACCGAAAACTATCTGCTGCGCACCCAAACCTCCGGCGTGCAGGCGCGCACCTTGGAAAGCAAGGAGCCTAACACTCCGATTCGCATGATTTGCCCCGGTACCGTTTACCGCTGTGACTACGACGCAACTCACTCCCCAATGTTCCATCAGGTAGAAGGCCTGGTTGTAGACAAAAACATCAGCCTGGCAGATTTGAAGGGCACTCTGGAGCTGTTCTGTAAGCAAATGTTTGGCGACGATGTTAAGGTTCGCCTGCGTCCTTCCTACTTCCCCTTCACCGAGCCTTCCGTTGAGGTTGACGTATCCTGCCCGATTTGTCATGCTAAGGGCGGCGGTTGCCATGTCTGCAAGGACAGCGGCTGGCTGGAAATCCTCGGCGCCGGTGTTGTACATCCCAACGTATTGCGCATGAGCGGTTATGATCCTGAGAAAATGACCGGTTTTGCCTTTGGTCTGGGCGTTGAACGTATCGCTATGCTGAAATACGGCATTGACGATTTGCGCCTGTTCTTCGAAAATGACCAACGCTTCATCAGTCAGTTCAAATAAGGAGGATCAATCATGCTTGCATCTTTAGAATGGTTAAAACAATATGTAGATATTAACATCTCCGTTGCGGAGCTGTGCGATAAAATTACCCGTGTCGGCCTGGAGGTTGACACCGTTACCCAACTGGGCAAGGGCCTGGAGGGTGTTGTTACCGGTAAGGTTATGGAAATTCACCGTCATCCCGACAGCGACCACCTGTGGGTTTGCATGCTGGATTACGGCCAAGGCGGCGCGCCGGTGCAGATTCTTACCGGTGCGCAAAACGTACATCAATATGACATTGTGCCTGTTGCCGTAGTTGGCAGCGTACTGCCTCCGAGCGAGCGCAACCCGCAAGGCCTGAAGCTGAAAAAGGCTAAAATGCGCGGTCTTGATTCCTTCGGCATGCTGTGCAGTGCCGATGAGCTGGGTATTGAATCTAAGCTGCTGCTGCCGGAGCAAAGAAACGGCATCTTCATTCTGCCGGAAAACACTCCGATTGGCGTAGACATCAAAACTGTTTTAGGCTTGGATGATACCGTTATCGATATCGACCTGACCAGCAACCGTGCCGATTGCTTCAGCATTATCGGTCTGGCGCGTGAAATCAGCGCTATTACCGGCTGCCCGCTGAAAATGCCCGCTATGGACGTTAAGGAAGCTGCCGCAGGTAAGGCCAGCGATTATGTAAACGTTAAAATTGACGCACCGGAGCTGTGCTCCCGCTTTGCTACCCGCGTGCTGAAGGATATCAAAATCATGCCTTCTCCCGAATGGATGCAGCGCCGTCTGCGTGCCTGCGGCGTGCGCCCCATCAGCAACGTAGTTGACGTTACCAACTATGTAATGCTGGAGCTGGGACAGCCGATGCATGCTTATGATGCAGACAAGGTTGCAGGCCACACTCTAATTGTGCGCCGTGCAGAAGAAGGCGAAAAGCTCGTTACCCTCGATGGCAAGGAGCGTGAGCTGACCTCCGCTATGATTACCATCGGTGATGCCGAAAAGGCTGCCGGTCTTGGCGGTGTTATGGGCGGCCTTCTGACCGAGGTTACCGACGAAACTAAGAACGTTATTCTGGAGGCTGCTTCCTTCCACGGTCCTTCTATCCGCCGCACCTCCCGTGCGCTGGGCCTGCGCAGTGAAGCCAGCGGCCGTTTTGAGCGCGGCGTAGATACCATCCGCGACCATGACGCACTGAACCGTGCTGCTCACCTGCTGGAAGAAATGGGTGCCTGCGAAACCTTCAGCGGTATCGTAGAGGCTTATCCGGAGGAGCTGGAGCCGGCAGTAATTACCACTACCGCAGCAAAGATTAACGGCCGCATTGGCGTAAACATCGCTGAGGACGAAATGGTTGCTATTCTTAGCAAATTGGGCTTCGGCGTAGAAGCAAAGGACGGCGAGCTGCTGATTACCGCTCCTACCTGGCGCCGTGATATTGACTGCGATGCCGACATCAGCGAAGAAATTGCCCGTATGCATGGCTATGATTTCATCGAAAGCCATCAGCCCGAGCTGACCATCACCCAAGGCAGCCAGTCTGTGCTGGACGATGTAAAGGACGACGTACAGGATTACATGGTAGGCGCAGGCCTGAGCGAAATGATGACCTACAGCTTCATCAAGGCTAACGCTTATGATAAAATGCTGCTGGCAGCAGATGATGCACGCCGTAACTGCATCGAGCTGCTGAACCCGATTACCGACGCCTTCTCCGTAATGCGCACCACCATGGTTCCGAGCGCACTGCAGACTGCTTCCTTCAACCTGCGCAACCACAACAACAGTGTTGCCCTGTTTGAAATCGGCCGTATCTTCCTGCCGAAGGCACTGCCGCTGACCGAGGATCCCGCAGAGCGTCAGCTGCTGACCGCAGTACTGAGCGGCAGCCGCAAGGCTCTCAACTGGTGCGACGATAAAGGCAGCGTTGACTTCTATGATATGAAGGGCATCGTTGAAGGCCTGCTGGAAGCAATGCAGGTGAGCGATTACACCATGACTCGCAGCCAACAGCCGTATCTGCATCCGGGCAAGAGCTGTGACATCGTTGTTAATGGCGAGGTTATCGGCTCCTTCGGTGAGGTGCACCCTGTAGTTCAGGAAAACTTTGAACTGGATCAGGTTACCTACGTGCTGGAAATGGCCGTAGAGCCTTTGGTAGCAAGCGCAACCGCTGTACCGCAATACAAGCATCTGCCCAAGTTCCCGAGCATGAGCCGTGATATTGCCGTTGTTGTTCCGGCAGAGGTAACCAACGCCGAGCTGGAGCAGGTTATCCGTGCGCATGCAGGCGAGCTGCTGCAGGGTGTGCGTGTATTCGATATCTACACCGGCAAGCAGGTTGCTGCAGGCTGCAAATCCATGGCCTTCAACCTGACCTATCAGGCTGCAGACCGCACCCTGACCGATGCTGAGGTTGATGCTTCTATGAAGAAGGTTATCGCTGAGGTCGCCGAAGCATATAAGGCTAAGCTGAGAGATTAATTAAGATATTATTATTACATATAAAAGGACTCGCTGCCGCATTTTAGCGGTGCGGGTCTTTTGCATTGATACAAAGATTCTGTTATGCAAATATCTGCTTTACAAATTCCTATCGATGTACTATGATAATAATGAGGTTCAATATTTTTTATTGAGGGGGTTTTCTTATGTACAAATTATGGAATATGTTAGCAGAAATGAAATCAGATGCTTATGAATGGGTGGAGCTTTCTCACTCTATGAACAATGACAGCCCGGTGTGGAGCGGTATTCCTGCAGGCTCCGTAGAGGTTAGCAAGACAGTTTTCGATTGGGGCAACCCGATGCTGGAATGTTTGATTCAAACCTTTAAATTTCCCGGCCAATACGGCACACATATTGACTTTCCCGGTCACTTTGTTAAGGATATGCCTTTGTCCGAAGCGTTTGGCGCGCAGCAGATGCTGTTTCCCTTGTGCGTGATTGATATTACTGCCAAAGTTGCAGAGGATGTGCATTACGCTGTAACGGTGGAGGACATCAAGGCTTATGAAGCGGAATACGGACCGATTCCCGACGGCGCCTTTGTGGCACTGCGTACCGACTGGTATAAAAATTGGCCGGATATGGATAAGCTGAGCGGTATTGCTGACGACGGCAGCGAAAACTTCCCCGGCTGGTCTTTGCCGGCGCTGCAATATATTTATGAAGAACGCAACGCTGCAGCCAATGGTCACGAAACACTGGATACCGATGCTTCGGCAGAGGCTGCCAAGGCAGGAGATTTGGCGTGCGAGCGCTATGTGCTGGGGAAGGGCAAGCTGCAGATTGAAGTGCTGCAGAACCTGGACCGCGTGGCACCTGCGGGAGCATTGCTTGTTGCGGCCTGGCCGCGTATTGAAGGAGCGACCGGGCTGCCGGCGCGCGTGTTGGCGATTACTCCGAAAAAATAATAAATTTACAAGTGTTAAACTGACAGATTAAAAATGAAGCGTACATATGACTTGCGAGTATGTACGCTTTTTTATGTGCGTGAAAAGTAATAGAAAGTAGTAATATTTATTGATTTTGCTAAAAAGAAGAGTGATAAGGGTGTCTAAAAAGTAAAATTAGTTTTATATAAGAATTATGAAATTTTAATCGGATGAAATCGTCTTTAATCGAATTAAGAAATAAAGAAAGGTAAGAGTATAAAATAAACTTAACAAGAAATAAAAAGGAGAATTCAAACTATCGGTTTAAGTCAACAGGTCATACATAAAATTTTCTGTATATTTACTTGCAATGTTGATAATGAAAGTGGTATAATGAATTCAGGTAAACTTCAAAATTAGATGCCTTGGCTAATTTTGTTGTATTTATTAAAATTTAATGAAAAGAAGGGTTACTTATGAAAAAGATGTTGGCAAAAGCTGTAGCACTTAGCTTAGTATTGGGTGGCGTTGGTTTTGTTGCAAATGATGCATTGGCTGCTGACATTGGTCCTGCAGTAGATGTAGAAACAATATATGGCGATTGGGATAAAGTACTGAGCCATAAAGATGGCCAGGCAATTAATGCTGAAGTTGCTACCAATGAAGCAAACATTGCTACCAATAAAGCAAACATTGCTAAAAATGCAGAAAATATCTCTGCTAACCAAAAAGCAATTGATAAAGAAGTAAAAGATCGTCAAGACGCAATTACGCAAGAAAGAAATGCACGTACAGTTGCTGACTTAAACTTGGGTGAACAGATTACTCAAGAGAAAAATGCACGCGAAGAAGCTGACAACAAACTTGGCGAAGCAATTAAAACTGAAGAAAAAGCTCGTAAATATGACAGCTTAATCTTAGATGATAAGATTACCCAAGAGAAAAATGCACGCATTGATGCTGATAAAGCAGAAGCAGCAGCTCGTGAAGATGCTGACAATGCACTGAGAACAGACCTTAATCAAGAAACTATTGACAGAGTAGATGCAGATAATCGTTTGCAAACTGCAATCGATCAAAAAGCTGACAAGACCACTGTAGCAGAAAACACTGCAGCAATTGAGTCTAACAAAGCTGCAATCGCTCAAGAGAAAAAAGATCGTGACCATGCAGACCAAAAACTGCAAGATCAAATCACTATCAACAAAGGTCAAATCGAAAACGAAGCAACCAACCGTGCTAATGAAGACAAACGCATCGAAGCTAAATTTGACGGCGAAGTATCCCGTCTGGATGGCAGAATCGATAAACTGAATGATAACGTACAAAAGGTTGGCGCTATGGCTGCTGCTATCGCAAACCTGCACACCATGGGTTATGATCCGGAAGCTCCGACCGAAATCGCTGTAGGCGTTGGCCAATACCGCGACAAGACCGGTCTGGCTCTGGGTGCATTCCACTATCCTAACCGCGACTTCATGCTGAGCTTCAACGTATCCACCGCTGGCGACGAATTCATGGGCGGCATTGGTGCAACTTGGAAATTCGGCCGTAAATCTCCGGAAGAACTGCGTCAAGCTGAAGCTGAAAAAGCTGCAAAAGCAAAACTGGCTAAAGCAGAAGCTGCTAAAAAAGCTGCAAAAGACGCTCGCGTAGCTGCTCAACAAAAGAGACATGCAGAAATGCTGGCTGCTCGCACCGGTAAATAATTAATTTTAAAGAATTAATTTAAAATCCACTAATCATCAAGAGGGCAAGGGTGACTTTGCCCTCTTTTTGTTATATAATGGATATAATAAAATTGTTGATTATGCGAGGTGCAAAAAATGCGTTACATTAAGCTTTTGATAATGCTGATATTATTGAGCATTGCTGCCGTAGGCAACTGCCAGAACCTGCAGAAGGCGGGCGAAACTGATGTTGGTACACTTTATGTGGATGTTGATTCGGTGCAGAGCCTGAGCAAAAGCGGACAGCTGTATCTGGCTGTGTTTGCGGAGGAGCAGTTCACAGACGCTGAATTTTTAAAGTCACTGCGCGAGGAGGAATCGCTGCAGAATGCTGTAAGTGCCATGTATTTATATCTTTTTAACAACAATGGTACGGAATATACTGTAGCGGCACATTATATAATTGATAAAGACGGCAAAGTGTGCCTTGATATGGGCGGTGAAACAGCAGTGCAGCAAACAAAGGGCAAAAAGGAAATGCTTAATGTATATACCAAGGCCTTGGATGCATTAAACAAAAAGGCACAGCAGAGTAAATGGCTGCGCAAATAAAAGCCTGCCGCAGAACCCGGACTGCGTGGCACCCGCAGGAGCATTGCTTGTTGCGGTTGAGCATTCGTGCCGGAGGTTAAAGAAAAAATTTATACACTTTAAACTGACAGATTAAGAATGAGGCGTACATACGGAGTGTGAGTATGTACGCTTTTTTATTGGCGTGATATAATAAATATATCAGCAAACGAAGCTGCTGATTTGTAAAAGAAAAGGGAAGTATGATACACATGCGTAAATTAAAGTTTGTTTTTCAGATTATCATAGCCTTCATTGTGGCGCTGGCAGCGTACAGCGGCCTTTATCAGCCAAACGCCGAAAGCGTGCGCGCTGCAGTCAAAAACAACCTGCCGCAGAGCATGCAGCAAAAGCAGGACACAGGCACAGCGCAGGGCAGACTGCGTATCAGCGTGCTGGATGTGGGGCAGGCAGATGCGATTTTGCTGCAGGACGGCAAGCGCAATATCATGATTGACGTGGGCAATGACGTTAAGGACAAGGTTGGCGACAGCGGCGGCAGGCAGGCGCTGATAAAGGCACTGGACAAGGCCGGCGTCAGCAAAATCAAGACGGTTTTTGTGACACACCATCACCGTGACCATATGGGTAATATCATGTATGTGCGCGGTAAATACGGCGTTAGCAATATTTATGACAGCGGTTATGTCAACAGCGGCTACAAAGCTTCTGTGGCGTTGAACAGTGATTTGCGCGCCGGCAGGTATAACGGACAGGCGCTGAAGGCCGGGGATACGATTAAAATTGACAAAAATTATTATATCGAGGTGCTGGCACCGGGAGATTTCCTAAGCAAAAAGGACCTGAAGAATATGAATAACACCAGCCTTGTGCTGATGCTGCATTATGGCAGCTTTAAGATGCTGCTGACGGGTGATGCGGAGGCGCCGGTGGAGGATGCGCTGCAGCAAAAATACGGTACTGCGCTGCAGGCGGACGTGCTTAAGGTGGGCCATCACGGCAGCAAAACATCGTCCTATTGGCCGTTTATTAGCAAGGTTAAGCCTAAATACGCGCTCATCAGCTGCGGTGATTTTTCGATTTACAAGCATCCGAACAAGAACGTGGTGGGCAGCTTAACGCATCTTGGCGCGAAGGTGCTGACGACGCATGACCACGGTACGCTGACGGTGACGACAGATGGCAAAAGCTTTGAGGTGAAGACGGAGCGGTAGGTGGTTGCCTAAGGAGAAGATGTGGGGTAGAATAGGGAATAGAAAGAAGAAGCGGAGGTTGTAATGATGAAGCATTATGAGGTAGTGGCAGCGGTAATTGAGCATGATGGCAAGATTTTGTGTATGCAGCGTAATAAAGGCAAATTTGATTATGTAAGCTATAAATTTGAGTTTCCCGGCGGTAAGGTAGAGGCTGGCGAAGAACGTCACACTGCGCTGGAACGCGAGCTACGCGAGGAAATGGACATGGATATCAGCATTCCCGAGGATGCGTATCTGATGACGGTGGAGCACACCTATCCGGATTTTGCGATTACTATGCATGCGTATGTGTGCAAGCTGGCACAGCCCAAGTTCGTTATGAAGGAGCATGTAGCCGCAAAATGGCTGGCTCCGGCAGATTTAAGCAGCTTAGATTGGGCGGCAGCAGATATGCCGATTGTGGAGCGCTTGCAGCATGAGGAGATTGAATAATCGTGAACAGCAGTGAACTTGCCTTGTATCTTGAGGCTGGCTTTATTGATTTTAATATTGAAACTGACGAGCGCTTTTTGCCGAAGATATTAACCAATAATCAGCAGGAGCAGGTAAAGGTATTGGAAAACCTGCTCTTTGAGCTAGAGCATTGTGATGAATTTTTCTTTTCTGTGGCGTTTGTAACTAACAGCGGTATTGCCTGCTTGATTGATACGCTGAAGGAATTGGAGAATAAGCATATTAGGGGAAAAATTTTGGCTTCGCAATACCAAAACTTTACTGAACCGCGAGCGCTGCGCAGATTACTGCAGTTTCCTAATCTTGAATTGAAGATTATCACCTCTGATTATAATTTCCATGCCAAGGGTTACTTGTTCCATACACACGCAACCTCTGCTAAAGATGAAAATTACACTATGATTGTCGGCAGCAGTAATTTGACGCAAAGTGCGCTGACGGTTAACCGTGAGTGGAATGTGCAGCTTTCTTCCATGAAGGATGGCGCTTTAATCAGGCAGATGCAGGAGGAGCTTAATCAGGCGTGGGATGATGCTACGCCGGTTACTGAGGAATGGATTGCTGCCTATGAGCGCATTTATGGTGAAGCGCGCAGCCAACGACAGCGTGCTTATACAAAAATACATAAGCTGTACAAAATCAATCCTAATAAAATGCAGGCAGCAGCCTTGCAAAATATTGCAGCGCTCAGGGCAGAGGGCAAAAATCGTGCTTTGCTGATTTCTGCTACTGGTACCGGTAAAACGTATCTTTCGGCCTTTGATGTGAGGGCAGCGCAGCCTAAACGCTGCCTGTTTATTGTGCATCGCGGGCTGATTGCGCGTAAATCTAAGGAGAGCTTTGAGCAGATTATTGATGAGCATATCACGACCGGTTTGTTTACCAGCGGTCACAGAGAAATAGACAGGGACTATGTTTTTGCTACAGTGCAGACCTTGGTGAAGGATGAAAACCTGCATGCCTTTGCGCCTGATGCTTTTGATTATATTATTATTGAAGAAGCGCATCATGCAGGAGCCAAGAGCTATCAAAAGGTGCTGAGCTATTTTAAGCCTAAGTTTTTGCTTGGTATGACAGCAACGCCGGAGCGTTCTGATGACTGCGATATTTTTAAAACCTTCGACCATAATATTGCTTACGAAATCCGTTTAAATCAGGCCTTGGCTGAAAATATGCTGGTGCCGTTTCATTATCATGGCGTAAGCGAAATTGTTGTAGATGGCGAGCTTTTAGATGATAATGCCGATTTTGTGCGCCTGACCAGTGAAGAGCGTGTCAAAAATATCCTGTATTATGCAGATTTTTATGGCTGTGACCAGGGGCGCGTCAAGGGTATTGTCTTTTGCAGCAGGATAGAAGAAGCGAAAGCCTTGTCAGAGGCGTTTAATAAGCATGGCAAAAAAGCAGCCTTTTTGGCTGGTGCTACCAGTGAGGAAGAGCGCGCAAGGCTTATCAAACGTCTTGAAAGCGACGAGGAGGGCGTAGATAAGCTGGATTATCTTTTTTCCGTTGATGTTTTGAATGAAGGCGTAGATATTCCTTCTGTAAATCAGATTATCATGCTGCGTCCTACGCAGTCTGCTATTGTCTTTGTGCAGCAGCTTGGCCGTGGTCTGCGTAAGAGTAAGGCAAAGCGCTATCTGGAGGTTATTGATTTTATCGGTAACTATGAAAACAATTACATGCTGCCAATAGCTTTGTATGGCGACCGTAGCGGCAGTAAGGAAAAGCTGCGTCGCATTGTGCATAATAACTTTTTACCGGGGGCATCGACGGTTTATTTTACCGATGTAGTTCGTGAGCGCATTTTTGAATCATTAAATAAAAATAATTTTCTGGAGCTGCGTCAGCTAAAGGAATCCTATCAGTTAGTTAAATCTAAGCTTGGTCATGCACCGATGATGCTTGATTTTCTGGCTTTGGGTGACAAGGATCCATATCTGTTTATCCAAAAGAAAAAATCCTATTACAACTTCAGACAGTATGCAGATCCTTACGAAAGCACGATGAGTGCCTCTCAGTGCAAGCTATTGGAGTTTATCTGCTTGGAGCTTGCTAATGGCAGACGCTTGGAAGAGGTTGCGCTGTTGCGCTATTTAATGCAGCATACGCAAATTGACGTGCCTGCATTTATGCAATATATGCAGAATAAATACCAGCTTACTACCTCGGCAGCAACTGTTGCCAGCGTAGTGAATGTATTGAGTATGCAATTTTTTAAGACTGCTGATGCCCAAAAATATGGTAATATGCCGTTGGTGAATGCGAATGCAGACAGCATTTGCTTAAGTGAAAAATTTAGCAGCATGCTTGCAAATAAAGAATTTTACGGCTATGTTAATGATGCTTTGGCCTATGCGGAAAAACGCTTTTTGTCTGATTATAAGCCAGCAAAATTTTATCATGGCTTCAAGCTGTATGGTTCGTATACGCGTAAGGATGTCTGCCGTATATTGAACTGGGCGAAGGATGAAAGCGCTGTTGTTTATGGCTATAGGGTAAAATATAATACCTGTCCGATATTTGTAACCTATAAAAAGGACGAAAACATCAGCGAAAGCACTAAATATGATGACAGATTTGCCAGTCCGACAATATTTAATTGGCAGACGCGCAGCAGAGTTAATATTGATTCGCCGGAGGTTGTGGCGATTGAGCAGCCGGAAACACTGAAGCTCCTGTTTATCAAAAAGAGTGATGCTGAGGGCTCAGAGTTTTATTTTATGGGCGAAATGCTGCATAAGCAGAGCATCGGTACAACTATTACCGGCAATAAGGGCGAAAAGCTTTCTATAGTGCAAATGTTTTATGAGATGAAAACGCCGGTAGAGGCAAAGATTTATGATTATTTTGAAGGATGATTACTTATAGTCTTATGTGAAAGTCTTTTTGATGACGAGCTTGGCGTTAAGCAGAAACCCTACGGAGGTACACCATGGAAAAACCAATAGTTAAAGACGAAGCCTTTTTGGCACAAAAATCGCAGCCTGCAACCTTTATGGATATTGCAGTAGCACAGGATTTATTAGATACGCTCGCAGCTCATGCGGACCGTTGCGTGGGCTTGGCCGCAAATATGATCGGCGTGCAGAAATGCGTTATTGCCGTAAATATCGGCCCTACGAATATTGCGATGCTGAACCCGGAGATTACCAAGCGCTCCGGCAAGTATATGACGGAAGAAGGCTGCCTGTCGCTGGAGGGCGAGCGTGCTGCAGTGCGCTACGAAAAAATTACGGTTGCCTATCAGGATATGCAGTTTAAAAAGTGCAAGCAGAGCTTCAGCGGCTTTACGGCGCAGATTATCCAGCATGAGATTGACCATTGCAATGGTATTATAATTTAAGTGCAGGATGGCCTGAAATCCTGCAAAGTGCTTGTGTATTCAAAAAGAATGTTAGAAATTATCTTAGAAAATATCGTCACTGCTCCCGAAAGGCTTGGCCTGCCTGCAGTGTATGCGGAGTCTGACGTGCTGATTTACAGGCAGTACGGGCGCTATGACACTGTTGCCGTGCAGCGCGAGGGCAGGCAATTACTCGAGCGTGCGGAAGCATTGCAGGAGGAGTATGACATCGCTGCATTGCCAAGGCTTGCCAAGCAATATGCCGAGTGGAGCAAAAAGCTGCAGCAGTTAAAGTTCAAACGCCTGCTGCATGGCGAGTTTGCTGCGGGCAAAGGCATTACGCTTTATGTGAATGCTATCAGGCAGGAATGTGCTGAGCATGGCTGGGATTACGTAGCCTATTATGATTCCGCGCTGGTGCATGAGCGTGTGCACCTGCTGCATTATCAGGCGGTGTTGGCGCACTTCGGCGCTGCCGGCGCAGCGGTGCAGAGTGCGGAGTACAAGCAGGCGCAGCGTTATTGGTACGGACGGCAGACGGAGGCGGCGCAGGCCGCCGTGGTCAAGGAAACGCTGGCGGAGTTTGCCCGCTGGCTGTGGTGCCTGCAGCAGGGGCATTTGGCGCTGGCGCAGGCGCTTTTGCAGATGCCCGAGGAGGCGCAGACGTGCATTCCGTACTATCCTTATGCAGGAGTGCGGGGACTGTGCGCGTTGCATGTAAGTTCGCCGCAGGCTGCAGTGCGGGCGTACAGCGAGCTGTGGCAGCTGTCACTGACGAGTTGGCAGCAGGCGTATGCGTTGATAAAGCAGCTGGATACAGCAAAATAATCTTTGCAAAATCAGGACCACTCGTCAAACGGGCGGTTTGACGACGGGCTATAAGCCCTTAATAATAGCCAGCACTTCAAGACGTTGGCTTTCACTTTTTTCAAGCCAAATTGTACTTATCACCTTCGCCGCTCCTGTTAGGGGCGTTTTGACTACTAGTTACCATTGAAAGGGGTTTCGTACTCTTTTACACTTAATTTATCCAAAGCTATACCTAAATTGCAATAAGAAGCAGCACACTTTTTACTGGCTTCACAAATTGGCAAGCAGTATAAGGTGTACCACTTCACATATTTTCTCAAATTCCTCTGAGAGTCAATTTCCGAAATTTGTTTGTTGGGATGACATTATAATCCCCTTTAGTCGTATCAGAAGATGCTGTCTGCTCGTTCCACCTGAACATTTACATGAAAAATCTCCGTCATTCTACAACAGAACAACGGAGATTTCAAAATAATATATTTTCTTTTACTCTTTTACAATCCAACTGCCAGTTTTCTTTGAACCAATTCTCTCTAATCGTCCTAATTCAGACAACTCTTTAATCATTCTCTGAACAGTGCTTCTCGACAAAGAGACTCGTTCAATAATTTCTTTTTGCGTAATTGTTGGATCATTGCGCAACATATCAAGGAGCATTTTCTGATTATCAGTTAAAGCTTCATTTATTGCCTCATTTAAAGCTTCATTACTTGATGCTTTAAAATTCAGATTTGGAAGCTTTACAGTAAATTCCACTCGATTGGATCGGAAGGTCGGTTCCAAACCCGGTTGATAATTTGCTGCATTTTCGTATGCGGTACGGATTTTACTTAATCCACTGCCTTGACGTTCCATATATCCAAGGCGGGCAAAAATATCTGCAAGGACAGGATTTCTTCTGGTTGAAGGAATATCATCAATATCACGTCCCTGAATCTGTGTTCCATCAGGCATTCCACCCGGAGAATAAATTAAAAGGCGGTCATCGAACATATCCACATGAACTTCACTGCCATTAATCAGATAATCCCTATGAATCAACGCATTGACCAAAGCTTCGAAAACACTTCGCTCGCAATAATCCGGCATTTCAATTCTGGAATCAGGTGTTTTCTTCCAAATGGTTTTCATGTTACGCTTTACAAAACTCATGCCCTCATTCAGAAGAATGATAAGACTGCCACTATACTCGGCACTATCCAAAGCATCAACCTGTCCGCCACTTTTATCTAACCCATTCCATCTTGTGCAGAAAAGACGAGACCAGCGAATGGGTGCATCATCAGCAAGCAAAGCGCCTGCATTGGTAAGGTGTCCATTTGCATCTCGGATACCGAAAGACTCAAAACTTTTCTCCGTCATACTGTTGCCAGTCCAGGATTTATAGCGTTCTCTCAGCTTACTGAAAGAAAAGTCCTCATAATTGTATGGTGACATCACCGAATCATAAGAAGAGTTTCTACCACGCATAACCAAGCGTTTCAGTTCAGTCGCATCAGCAACAACGCTTTCATTACCAATACGAATGTAAGCTTCTGTCACACCATCGCCAGTATAATAGTAAGGTGTTTCTGCACCTGCCGGTACATAAAGCAACAAAAGGTCTTTTTCATCTTCGGTTTTACGAAGCTTCATTATAACTTCTGGAAATGGTGAGATTCTTTCTTTGATTTTCTGGCTAATAAATTCAGAATCGGATTTAATATCTTCCAATCCAACAATTTCTTCACCATCTGTAATACCAAAAATTAAAGTTCCGCCCGCTGTATTCGCAAAGGCACTGACACTTTTAAGCCAACTTTTCACTTTCTTATGTTCAACTGCCTGCTTTTTATCATATTCTGTTGCTTCTCCAAGAAGATCTGTTATCTTCATGCGCAGTCCTCCCTTCGTGTTATATTGGACATTTCCGCAATGTTTGTATTATACCATATGAAATTATGTTTTAATAGAGGTATGCATAATTCATTTCCCATCAAATCCATTCTTTGGCTACATCTCTTTGCAATAGTGACTTGAACACTTACTATTGTATATCGGAATGACGTATTTTTGTATAACAATCAATGCGCACCCGCATAGCGGATGGTTCTGTGTGAAGCACCATCTCGTTTCTTCGAAAAGAAACTTGATAGTGCTCCACGGGCTAAAGCCACAAAAAATAACAGCCCAATTCTCAAAGCATGAGTTTTGGGCTGTTTTCGTATGCAATTTTTTAGGCGAAGCCAAGCATTAAGCCGATTTGTCTTACAATAAACGCTACGCACCAGGCCACAACAAGCTCATAGCCCATAAGGCAGAGCGTGCTGGTATCCGAGTTCAGCTCGCGACGGATGGTGGCCAGCGCTGCTACGCAGGGCGGATAGAGCAGGCAGAACACCAGGAAGGTGTAGGCTGTGAGCGGCGAAAAGAGGCTTGCCAGATCAGGCGCACCGCCGCTGCCGACTGCAAGCACGGAAAGCGTACTGATGACAACCTCCTTGGCGGTAATACCGCAGATGAGCGAGGTCGTTGCCTGCCAGCTGCCGAAGCCGAGCGGCGCGAAAATAGGCGCTGCCAGCTTGCCGATGGAGGCGATAACGCTGTCGGAAGCGTCTACCATGTAAAAGCGCACATCAAAGTTTTGCAGGAACCAGACGATGATGCTGACGAGGAAAATAACTGTGAAGGCCTTATGCAGAAAATCCTTGGCCTTTTCCCACATATGCATGATGATGTTGCGCGCCGTCGGCAGACGGTAGGCAGGCAGCTCCATGACGAAGGGAACAGGCTTGCCGCGGAACACCAGGCTGTTGAGCAAAAAGCCGGAGATAACAGCTACGCAGATACCGGTGAGGTAGAGCGAAAGCATGACCAGGCCACCGTTATGCGGGAAGAAGGCGGCGATGAACATACCGTAGATAGGCAGCTTGGCGCTGCAGCTCATGAACGGTGTGAGCATGATGGTCATTTTGCGGTCGCGCTCACTGGCGAGGGTGCGCGAGGCCATGATGGCCGGCACGCTGCAGCCGAAGCCGATGATCATCGGAACAAAGGATGAACCGGAGAGGCCGATTTTACGCAGCATCTTATCCATAACGAAGGCGACACGCGCCATGTAACCGCTGTCCTCCAGCATCGAAAGGAAGAAGAACAGCGTAACGATGGTCGGCAGGAAGGAAAGCACGGCACCGACACCGGAGAAGATGCCGTCGATAATCAGCGAATGCATCGGCGGTGCAATATCCAGCACGGTGAGCGTGTTATCAACCGAAGCTGTTATAGCATCTATAACATCGCTGAGGATGTCGCTGAGAAAAGCTCCGATAACGTCAAACGTGAGCCAGAATACAAGGCCCATGATAAGCACGAAAATAGGAATAGCATAAAATTTATGCGTCAGATAATGGTCGATTTTGACGGAGCGCAGCTGTGCTTCCGTATGCTTGGGCTTCTGCACGGTCTGCGCGCAGAGGTCCTCGATATAGGCATAGCGCATATCTGCCAGCGCCGCTTCCTTATCTGTTTTGAGGTTTTGCTCCATTTCGGTAACGAAGTGGCCGATGATATCACATTCGTTTTCCGAAAGCTGCAGCGCCTTGGCGAAATCGCTGTCACCTTCGATAAGCTTGGTGGCGGTAAAGCGCAACGGCAGGTTCTGGCGGCGTGCTTTAGTTTCGATTAAGTGGGCGATACTGTGAATTGCGGTATGCACAGGACCGCTACAGAAGTCCAGACGCTGTGGCAGCTGCTGGTTTTGCGCTACCTCTACGGCGCGGCGCAAAAGCTCGCCTACGCCCTCGCCGGAGTTGGCGGTGATGGGGACAACGGGCACGGTCAGCGAATCCTCCATTGCTTTGATGTCGATGCTGCCACCGCTGCCGGTGAGCTCGTCCATCATATTGAGGGCGATGACCATCGGGATATTCAGCTCGATGAGCTGCAGCGAAAGATAGAGGCTGCGTTCAATATTAGTTGCGTCAATGACGTTGATAATTGCGTCCGGCTTATTGTATAAAAGCAGGTCACGCGTAACAATTTCCTCCGAGGTGTAGGGAGAAAGCGAGTAGATGCCGGGCAGGTCGATAACGCCTGCGTCGGGAACGGCGAGAATAGTACCTTCCTTTTTCTGGACGGTTACGCCGGGAAAGTTGCCGACGTGCTGGTTACTGCCGGTGAGATAGTTGAACAGCGTGCTTTTGCCGCAGTTCTGGTTGCCGACGAGGGCGAAATGCAGCTTCATGCTTCGCTCACCTCCGGCGTAACGGTGATTTTTGCGGCTTCCTCCGCACGCAGTGTCAGCTCGTAGCCGCGCAGAGAGATTTCCAGCGGGTCACCGAGCGGTGCGCGCTTGCGCACCATGACGCGGGTGCGGGGCGTGAGCCCCATATCCAGCAGACGGCGACGCAGAATGCTGCCTTCGCCGCCGACCTTAGCGATGATAGCCTCCTGACCTAAGGGAAGCTTATCTAATGTTGTAGTTTCCATGATTTGACCTTCTTTGAGTGATTTTGCTTAAGCTTTAATTATATATATGAAGCATGAAGCGGTCAAGTAAAACAGGGGTTTTACCGATAAACTTTAATAAAAAAATATACAATGTAGATTTTGTTACAGCTTTACATGACGGTGCCGTTGGTGAGGCGGATTTTTTCGGCCTTGGCTTCGGCCAGCTGTCCCTGATTAATCATACCGTATTTATGCATAGCCGCCAGCACCAGCAGCTGACGTTTTTTGCAGCCCTCGGGGTTTTCCAGCGGATTGAGGCCGGTGGGCGCGTAGGGAAGCGAGGCGATGACGGCGGCCTCGGCCAGAGTCAGTGCCGAAGGTGCCTTGCCGAAGTAGGTTCTGCTGGCCTGCTTAATACCGGTGCTGCCTGCGCCGAAGTAGGTGGTGTTCAGATAAAGCTCCAGAATTTCGTCCTTGCTGTAATTATCCTCCAGCATGAGCGAGAGCACGGCCTCTTCAATTTTACGCTCCATGCTTTGCTCGTGCGACAGAAAAACATTTTTGACAAACTGCTGTGTCAGCGTGCTGCCGCCCTGCACTACCTCGCCGGCGTTGATGTTGGCCAGTGTGGCGCGCAGAATGCCTTCTACGGCAATAGCGCCGTGATTATAAAAAGCGTGGTCCTCGATAGCAATCAGGGCCTGCGGTATATCGCGCGACATGGCATCAAGACTTGTCCAGTTCGGGTTTTGGCGGATAGGATCAATAACCTCATCCATATTAAAGGCCAGATAAAATTTATGTACGGGCGAGGGCCATTCCTCCTTGGGAGGCAGCAGGCTGGTGAAAAGCGCCATAGCGGCGGATTTTTCGTGCTTGCTGACCTTCTGCTGTTCCTGCTGTACGGGGGTGGTAGGCTGGGCCTTATCCGTAATGTTGTCATAACCCACCATGCCTATAAAAATAAGCAAAGCCATGATAATGATTTTAAACATAAGATACACCTCGTTAGTAATTTTGATATATTTTAAACAGTGACGTGTATAGCTTTCACGTCTATTGTAACAATAAAGTGTGAATTTGGCAAAAAAATACTGGTATATTTACCTTTTAGGTAGTAAAATGAGATTGTAAAATGGATTATTGTCCCTTAATTTTTATAAAAAAATTCACAAAGTGCTTGCAAAATTATACAATTCAGTTGTATAATTATCGAGTACAAAGGAGGATGGATATGAAAGCAAGTGTTATCGGTGCAACAGGCTATGCAGGAGTTGAGCTTCTGCGACTTCTGGGCGGACATCCGGAAGCGGAGATTGCCGTGATTACCTCTGAAAGCAGTACGGGAGAGGCGATTGCTTCTATGTATCCGCATTTGTCGGGACGTATTGAAAAGAATCTGCAGTCTATGCAGGAGCTGGATGCTATTGCTGCAGCAAGTGATGTGATTTTTATTGCTTTGCCTCATGGCCATGCTATGAAGATAGGCAAGCAGCTGCGAGGCAGCAAGACCAAGATTATTGACCTCGGCGGCGATTATAGATTTAAGGATTACCATGTGTTTGAACAGTGGTACAAGGTGAAGCATGAGGACCCGGAGGCACAGGCTGTCTACGGACTGACCGAGCTTTTCCGTGATAAGGTGCGCGGGGCGCAGCTGGTGGCAAATCCCGGCTGTTACACAACCTGCAGCATTCTGGCGCTGGTGCCGCTTTTAAAATATAAGCTGATTGAAACTAAGGGTATTGTGATTGATGCCAAAAGCGGTACGACTGGTGCGGGCCGCAGTTTGAAGGCAGGCAGTCTTTACTGCAGCGTCAACGAAAGCTTTAAGGCCTACGGCGTTGCTTCGCATCGCCACACGCCGGAAATCGAGCAGATTTACAGCGAGTTTGCCGGTGAAGATGTAGTGATTCAGTTCACACCGCATTTGCTGCCTGTGGACCGCGGTATTTATGCAACCTGCTACGCACAGCTGAAGCAGGGCGTAACGGATGCACAGATTGAGGAGGCCTATCAGGCAATGTACGGTGATGAATTTTTCATCCGCCTGCGCGGTAAGGGAGTTTGCCCGGAATTGAAGAATATCCGCGGCTCCAACTATGTGGACCTTGGCTGGCAGACCGATAAGCGTACAGGCCGTATTATTGTAATGAATTGTATTGATAATCTGGTTAAGGGTGCTGCGGGACAGGCAGTGCAGAACATGAATGTGATGTTTGGCATTGATGAAGCTGCCGGCCTGCGTCAGCTGCCGCTTGTTCCTTAAGCTTGTTATAACTATTATACTATAAAAAGGTGCTTAGCGGTGATGCCGCTGCAGAAGAAAAGATGTAAGCACCAAGGAAAGAGGGGAATCTCATGAAGAAAATCGAAGGCTGGGTGACTGCACCGCAGGGCTTTATTGCTGCCGGCGTCAAGTCCGGTATCAAAGCCAGCGGCAATCATGATGTAGCTGTAATTTTCAGTACCGTGCCTGCTGCCTGCGGTGCGGTATTTACACAAAATAAAATGTGCGCTGCTCCTGTGCTCGTGAGCCGCGAGGTCAACAAGCATGGCTACGCGCAGGCTATCGCCGTAAACAGCGGCTGTGCTAACGCCTGCACGGGCGAGAAGGGCCTGGCGGATGCCAAGAAAATGCAGGCGCATACGGCAGAGCTTTTGGGCATTGCTCCGGAAGCAGTCTTTGTCTGCTCCACCGGTGTTATCGGCCAGTTTTTGCCGATGGACAAGCTGCTGACCGGCATTGCCGATGCTGTCGACAGCCTGGACGAATGCGAGGGCGAAAGCTGCGCTATGGCGATTCAGACTACGGATACCTTTATCAAGCACGCTGCCTATGAAACGGAAATCGGCGGCAAGAAGGTAACCTTTGCCGGTATTGCCAAGGGTGCGGGCATGATTCATCCGAACATGGCAACTATGCTGACCTTCATTACTACCGATGTTGCCGTTGCTCCCGATGTGCTGAAGCGCGCGGTAAAAAAGGCTGCCGACAAATCCTTCAACATGGTTGTTGTCGACGGCGATACCAGTACCAACGACAGCATGATTGTGCTGGGCAACGGTCTTGCCGAAAACGAAATCATTCTTTCGGAGGAGCATCCGGATTATCCGGCCTTCTTTGAAGCGCTGGTTGCCTGTGCAACCGACCTTGCTAAAATGATTGCGCATGACGGCGAGGGCGCTACCAAATTCCTCGAGGTAAATGTTACCGGTGCTGCAACCTGGGAGGATGCCAAAACAGCAGCGATGGCGATTGCCAAATCGCCGCTGGTAAAAACAGCCTTCTTCGGTGAGGACCCGAACTGGGGACGCATTGTCTGCGCTGCAGGCTACAGCGGCGCTGCCATGGAGGCAGATAAGGTAAACCTGTCCATCGGCGGTATCCGTCTGGTAGAAAACGGCATGAACTGCAACGTGCCTGCCGAAAAGCTGGCGCCGACTATGGCTGAGCATGATATTTCCATGAGCATCGACCTGGGTGCCGGTGAGGAAAGCGCAACCGTTTGGACTTGCGATTTTAGTTATGAGTATGTGAAGATTAACGGCGAGTACCATACCTGAGCGAAGGCATCTTTAGAGAAAAGTAATAATAAATATGAACGCAAGACAAATATAAAAAATGAGGGAGGACATCACCTATGTTAATGAACGAACAACAAGTACATACCTTAATGGAAGCACTGCCGTATCTGAGCAATTTTAAAGATAAAACCATTGTCGTAAAGTACGGCGGCAACGCTATGCTTAACGATGATTTGAAAAACAAGGTACTGCAGGATATCCTGTTTCTGCAATACGCCGGCATGCGTCCGGTAGTTGTTCACGGCGGCGGTCCGGAAATCAGCCGTCAGCTGGAGCAGGCCGGTAAAAAGAGCGAATTTGTCGGCGGTCTGCGTGTAACCGATGCAGAATCCGCTGCTATTGCCGAGATGGCGCTTGTAGGCAAAATGAACACCGACCTTGTCGGCCGCCTGAACGCTTTGGGCGGCAAGGCTGTTGGCCTCAACGGTAAGGATGCTAACCTGCTGAAGGCTAAAAAATATCTGGCTGATGTTTATGAAAACGGTGAGGTTAACCTGGTAGATATCGGCTTTGTCGGCAGCGTTAAGGAGGTCAACACCGATTTGATTAACTGCCTGCTCGACGGCGGTTATATTCCTGTAATCGCTCCGACCGGTGTCGGTGACGAGGGTGAAACCTATAACATTAACGCAGATGTTGCTGCCGGTGAAATTGCCGGTGCGCTGAAGGCAGAAAAGCTGCTGGTGCTGACTGATGTCCGTGGTATTTATTCCGCATATCCGGATGAAAGTAGCTTCATTTCCACTTTGAGCTTTGAAAAGGCTCATGAGCTTATCCTTAAGGGCAGCATTGACGGCGGTATGATTCCTAAGGTTCGCTCCTGCATTAAGGCTCTTAGCGGCGGTGCCAAGAAAACACATATCATTGACGGTCGTGCCGAGCATTCTATTCTGATGGAGCTTTTCAGCGACAAGGGCGTTGGCACCGAGGTAGTTAAGGAAATCTGACAGCAGGGGGTTGTATGAGGGGGAGATATTCTTGACGATGGATAAAAAAGCAATTATAGAAGAAACAGAAAAATATTATCTGCCTGTATTCGGCAGATATCCGATGGTTATGGAGCTTGGCCAGGGCTGCCGTGTGTGGGACAACGAGGGCAATGAGTATGTGGATGCCTTTGCCGGTATTGCTGTCAACAGCCTGGGCTACAATCATCCTGTGCTGGTGAAGGCTATCAGCGAGCAGGCTACTAAGCTGATGCATTGCTCTAACCTGTATTATACCGAGATTCAGGCGAAGGCCTTGCGTGTTGTTGCCGAGGCTACCGGCATGGACCGCATTTTCTTTGCCAACTGCGGCGCAGAGGGCAATGAGGGCGCTATGAAGCTGGCGCGCAAATACGGCGTGAGCAAAGCACCTACGAAATATAAAATTATTTCTGCGGACGAATCCTTCCACGGACGTACCTTTGATACGCTGGCTGCTACCGGCCATGATTATTATCATGTAGGCTACGGTCCGCTGAGCCCCGGACACGTGCTTGTGCCCTACGGCGATATTAAGGCGCTGGAGGCACAGATGGATGACGATGTCTGCGCTGTACTGCTGGAGCCTATCCAAGGTGAGGGCGGCGTGTATGTACCGCCTGCTGAGTATCTGCAGCAGGTGCGTGCGCTGTGCGACAAGCATGATGCGCTGCTGATTTTCGATGAGGTGCAGACCGGTGTTGCGCGTACCGGCAAATGGTTTGCTTATATGCACAGCGGCGTGAAGCCTGATATCCTGACCTTTGCCAAGGGCATCGGCGGCGGCTTCCCGGTTGCAGGCTTTGCTGTACCGGAGCGTCTGGCGCATGTGTTTAAGCCTGGCGACCACGGCGGCACCTTCGGCGGTAATCCGCTGGCCTGCGCCGCTGTATACGCAACGCTGACAACTATCAAGTCCGAAGGACTGGTAGACAAGGTTGCTGAGAAGGGCGAATACTTTAAGAATGAGCTGCGTAAGCTGCAGGAAAAATATCCTGACAAGGTTACCGATGTCCGCGGCTGCGGCCTGATGCTTGGCATGGAGGTTGCAGGCGAGGGCAAACCGATTGTGGAAAGCTGTTTGGCGAACAATGTTATTGTGAACTGCACTGCAGGCAATGTTATCCGCATTGTACCGCCGCTGATTATCAGCAAGGAAGAAATTGATATTGTGGTTGCTGCGTTGGATAAGGCGCTGGCGGCCTGTTAAAAACGAGAGGGGATAAAAAATGAGTTTAAAAGACAAAGACCTGATTTCTATTCATGACCTTAGCGTAGGCGAGGTCGCAACAATTCTTGATGTGGCAAAAAAATTGAAACGTAAGCAAAAGGCCGGTGAGCCTCACCAATATTTGAAGGGCAAAACTCTGGCTATGCTGTTCTCCAAGGCTTCTACCCGTACCAGAACCTCTTTTGAGGTAGGCTTCTGGCAGTTGGGCGGCCATCCGATTTATCTGAGCGATTCCGCTTCCCAAATCGGCCGCGGCGAACCTATCCGTGATACCGCGCGTGTACTTTCCCGCTTCGTTGACGGTATTATGATCCGTACCTTCTCCCACGATTCCGTTATTGAGCTGGCTAAATATGCAAGCGTTCCCGTTATCAACGGCTTGACCGATTTGCTGCATCCCTGTCAGGCTCTGACTGATATCTTCACTATTCAGGAGAAGATGAAGGTGCTCAAAGGCCGTAAGCTGGTTTACGTAGGCGACGGCAACAACATGGCACATTCTTTGATGTTTGCCTGCGCCAAGGTTGGCATGAACATGATCTGCGCCAGCCCGAAGGGCTATCAGCCTGATCCGGAAATCCTGCGTCTGGCACAAGAGGACGCTGCCCAGACCGGCTGCAGCATTACCGTAGAGGAGGATCTCTTCAAGGCTGCTAAGGGCGCCGACGTGCTCTATACCGATGTATGGACCAGCATGGGCGAGGAAGCAGAGCGTGAGGTTCGTTTCAAAGCATTGCATAATTATCAGATTAACCAGGCGCTGCTGAACGAAGCACGTCCGGAAGCAATCGTTCTGCACTGCCTGCCCGCACACCGCGGTGAAGAAATTACCGAGGAAGTGCTGGAAGGACCGCAATCTGTTGTATTTGACCAGGCAGAGAACAGACTGCACGTACAAAAGGCTATTATGGCGCTGCTGATGAGCGACGAAGTACTCTAAATCAGGTCTTGAATGTATAAATATAACGGCTGAGCGTATAGTTTATATGCTTAGCCGTTCTTGTATACAGACAAAATTTTCTGAAACAAGCTATATTTTAGGTTTTTTGTTACATCTAGTACACAAAAAGTATTGTATACATGCGCTTAAATACTTGATTTATGCATAAAAAGGGTATATAATACAAGAAGTTTGTAAGTTTATTCACTAATGCATAGCATTATACAGAAATGGGAGGCTATTATAATGAAAAAAGAAGATATTAAGAAAGTAGTTCTGGCTTACTCCGGTGGCCTTGATACATCCGTAATCATCCCCTGGCTGAAAGAGCATTACAACAACTGCGAAGTTATCGCTGCCTGCGCTGACCTTGGCCAAGGCGACGAACTGGAACCTGTTCATGACAAAGCACTGAAAACCGGTGCAAGCAAATGCTACATCATGGACCTGAAAGAAGAATTCATCAGCGACTATGTATGGCCCACCGTTAAGGCCGGCGCTGTATACGAAAAGAAATACCTGCTGGGTACTTCCTTCGCTCGTCCGCTGATTGCTAAAAAATTAGTTGAAATCGCTGAAAAAGAAGGCGCTGACGCTATTGCTCACGGCGCTACCGGCAAAGGCAACGACCAGGTTCGTTTCGAACTGTCCGTAAAGGCTTTGGCTCCGCAACTGGCAATCATCGCTCCGTGGCGTGAGTGGGAACTGCGCAGCCGTGACCAGGAAATCGACTATGCTGCAGCACACAACATTCCTATCCCTGTATCTCATGACCATGACTATTCCATGGACCGCAACATGTGGCATCTGTCCCATGAAGGCAGCGATCTGGAGGATCCGTGGAATGCACCGAAAGATGAACTGTTCATCGTTACCAACATTCCTGAAAAAGCTCCTGATAAACCGGAATATGTTGAGCTGGAATACGTTGAAGGCGTACCTGTAAGCGTTAACGGTGAAAAACTCAGCCCGGCTAAGCTTGTTGAAAAACTGAACGAAATCGGTATCCGCAACGCTGTTGGTATTACCGATATGGTTGAAGACCGTCTGGTTGGTATGAAATCCCGTGGCGTTTATGAAAACCCTGCCGGCGCTATCATCTACTACGGCCACAACGATCTGGAAAATCTTTGCCTGGACCGTGCAACCCAATCCTTCAAGCAACAGGTTTCCATCCGTTATTCCGAGCTGGTTTACGATGGCATGTGGTTCAGCCCGCTGCGTGAGGCTCTGGATGCTTTCGTTAACGAAACTCAAAAAACCGTTACCGGTACTGTTCGCATGAAACTTTATAAAGGCAACATCTACAGTGCAGGCGTTAAATCCCCGTACTCCCTGTACAGCCAGGAATATGTAACCTTCGGCGAAGATGAAGTTTACAACCAGGCAGATGCTACCGGCTTCATCAACCTCTTCGGCCTGCCGCTGAAAGTAAGAGCGCTGATGAAGAAAGGCAACCTGAAATAATGGCTAAGCTTTGGGGCGGTCGTTTCAGTAAGAATACGAACGAATTGGTGGACGCATTTAATGCATCTATTGATTTTGATAAACGCTTATATCACGAGGATATCCGCGGCAGCATTGCTCATGCCGGTATGCTGGCTAAATGCGGTATCATTCCGGCAGAGGACGGGGAGAAAATCATTGCCGGTCTGAAAGACATCCTGGCTGATATTGAAGCAGGCAACTTCCATTTTGACGTTGCGCTGGAGGACATTCACATGAATGTGGAAGCGCGTCTGACCGAACGTATCGGCAGCGCCGGCGCCCGTCTGCATACCGCACGCAGCCGTAACGACCAGGTTGCGCTCGATATGCATATGTATATGAAGCGTGAGGTTGCCGAAATTGCCGAGCTTTTGCTTAAATTTGAGGAAGCTCTCTTAACAGTTGCCAAAAAGCACGAAAAAACTCTGATGCCGGGTTATACCCATCTGCAGCGTGCGCAGCCGATTACCTTTGCTCATCATATGCTGGCATATTTCAATATGCTGCAGCGTGACTTCCGCCGCCTGCTGGGCGTTTGGGAAGGCGCGGACATGATGCCGCTGGGTGCCGGTGCGATTGCAGGTACCACGTTCCCCATCGACCGCTTTATGGTTGCGGAGGAGCTGAACTTCGGCACAGTTTATCCGAACAGCATGGACGCAGTAAGCGACCGTGACTATATCATTGAATTCCTTTCCTTTGCTTCCACTCTCATGATGCACATGAGCCGTCTGAGCGAGGAAATCTGCCTCTGGAGCAGCACCGAATTCGGCTTTGTAGAGCTGGACGATGCTTTTGCTACCGGCTCTTCCATGATGCCGCAGAAGAAGAACCCTGATATTTCCGAGCTGGTACGCGGTAAAACCGGCCGTGTGTATGGCCATCTGATGGCTATGCTGACGACGGCTAAGGGCCTGCCGCTGACCTATAATAAGGACCTGCAGGAGGATAAGGAAGGCTTCTTCGACGCTATCGACACCGTTAAATTCACGCTGGCTGTTTATCGTGATATGATTCTGACGATGACGGTTAATGTGGACAAGATGGCACAGGCAGTGAGCAAGGATTTCTCTAATGCCACTGACCTGGCAGACTATCTGGTACGTAAGGGACTGCCCTTCCGTCAGGCACATGAGGTTGTCGGCAAATGCGTTGCCTATGCAATTCATCAGGGCAAATTCCTGCCGGAAATTTCTCTGGAGGAATACAAGCAGTTCTCCGAACTCTTCGAGAGCGATTTGCTGGTAGCTCTGAAGCCCGATCATTGTGTAGAAGCACGTAAATCCTACGGCGGACCCGCTTTCTCCGAAAACGAGAAGCAGTTCGCTATCGGCGACAAGGTGCTGGCTGTGCAGCAGGCTAAGCTGGAGAAGCTGCAAAGCAAACTGTAATAAAAAATAAGGCGCGCAGCGCATAAAAAATGAGCAAGACAGTAGCGAAAACTACTATCTTGCTCGTTTTGTTTTTGCTTATGTTATTTGAAGAACATTGCGTAATAGCCGTTGAAGAAGATGTACAGGACAATCAGCGGCAGGATGTAGGTTGCATAAAAGCGCATCCATTTCGGGAAGCCGATGCCCTTGCCGGTATCAACCTCTTCAATGAATTTGTTCCAGCCCCAGCCGTAGCGGGTAGTGCAGAAGGCCAGGAAGATGAGGCTGCCTAAAGGCAGGATATTGTTGCTGACGAGGAAGTCTTCCAAATCCAGCACGCAGGTGCCTTTGCCCAGAGGCTCAAAGCCGCTCCAGATATTGAAGCCGAAAACGCAGGGCAACGACAGCAGAATCATGCCGATAACAGCAAAGGGGATGAGGCGACGGCGGTCACCGCCGGTCAGCTCGCAGATGCTGGAGATAATCATTTCGAATACGGCAATAACAGTGGACATTGCCGCAAAGAGCATGAAGAGGAAGAAGAGGGTGCCCCAGATACGTCCGCCGTTCATAGCGTTGAATACGTTGGGCAGGGTGATGAAGAGCAGGTTCGGACCTGCATCCGGCTGGATACCGAAGCTGAAGCATGCCGGGAAGATAATCAGACCGGCAACAATTGCTACGAAGGTATCGAGGAACATAATCCACAGCGCTTCGTTGGTGAGCTTCTGCTCCTTGCCGATGTAGCTGCCGAAGATGGACAGAGAGCCCATGCCGATGCTCAGGGTGAAGAAGGCCTGGCCCATAGCTGCGAAGATTACCTCGCGTACACCATGCTCGGCAATTTTGTCGAAGTCGGGGTAGAGGTAATACTTGAGGCCGGCTTCACTGCCCGGAAGCAGCATGGAGTTGACTGCAAGCACAACCATCAGCACGATGAGGAAGGCCATCATAACCTTGGTGATGCGTTCAACGCCGTTGCGAACGCCCATGTAGCAGACGCCGAAGCAGAGCATGATGATGATTGCCATGTTACCAGCCATAGTTGCCGGGTCCTGCAGCAGAGCACCGAAAACACCTTTGATGCCCTGAGCGTCCAGGCCGGAAAGATCACCGACAGCCATTTTGTAGAGGAAATAGAGCATCCAGCCGCTGACGGTTGTGTAGAACATCATCAGGATGATGTTGCCGGCAATAGTTACATATTTGAACAGATGCCATTTAGTTCCCTTCGGCTCCAATGTGTCGAAGGATTTGGCCGGACTGCGTCTGCTGGCGCGGCCGACAGCGAATTCCGCTACCATGATGGGCAGGCCCAACAGCAGCAGGAAGCACAGGTAGATGAGCACAAAGGATGCACCGCCATATTGACCTGTGACGAAAGGAAAGCGCCAGACGTTGCCTAAGCCAATGGCACAGCCGGCAGAAATCAGGATAAATCCCAAGCGTGAAGAGAAGCTCTCACGTTCCATAATACATATCGACTCCCTTACTAATACAATAATAGTATATAGTATAAGCTATTATCCTGTTTTTAGCAAGCTAAAGAGAAATAAATGCTCTCGCAGGCTGAGGTAACGGCAAATTTGATATAGGCCTATCGGGAATATTAAATATTACAAACCGTTATAACATTTAACTTGACTATAGGCAGAGCCTATTTTATAATAGCCTCACACACAGAGATGGGTTTTGTGTGTAGAGGAGAATTAAAATGGAGAAAAAATATCTAATTATTTTGAGTACTGTCATTTTATCTTTATGCGGTGCTGCCAGCCTGGTTTACTATGATGCTCTTTTGAGAGCATAGCTAAATTTAAGCGGCGGCAATTTACATCCGGCAATCGTAGCTGCAGGACATTATCAGAAATATAAAATGTCTGCAGGATTACCCCACCCGGATGCCAATAATAATTACAAGGCGTAAGCAACGGAGCTTACGTCTTTTTTTTCTGCCCGCAAACGCTTGCGGATGTGTTGGTATATAATTATAGCAAGGAATTTTCTTCGCACGGAGTTTGGCAACATGATATAATATAATTAATATAGACTGTCTGTTATTAGCTTGTTAAAAGTAAATATAGTATAGATTAAAAGAATACGCATTGACACTCTGGTTTCAACGAAGGAGGGATGAAGCAATGCTGTTAGGTATTGATGTAGGCGGAACCTTTACGGATGCGGTGGTGCTGCGGCAGGGCGAGGTAGTGGCGCAGGCCAAGCGCGCGACGACGCATGACGATGTGCTGCAGTGCGTGCTGGCAGCGCTGGATGCGGTGCTGCAGCCGGGAATGGCGCAGGAGCTGGAGCGTGTGGTAATATCCAGCACTATTGTGACCAACGCATTGACCGAGGGCAGCCTGCCGCCGGCATTTTTGGCAATTATCGCCGGACCGGGCATGAACGTCAAGGGACATCTGCCGGTAACACCGTATTATCTGTCGGGTTATGTGGACCATCGTGGCAAGATTACGGCTAATATCGAATGGAGCAGGCATCAGGAGCTGCTGCGGCGCAAGGGCAGCGGCGTGTGCGCTGTGAGCGGCAAGTTTTCCGTGCGTAATCCGCAGCTGGAATATCAGGCGGAGCATGAGCTGAAAAAATGCGGCTACAGCAAGGTGTTTTTGGGCAGCGAGCTGAGCGGTGAGCTGAACTTTGTGCGCCGCAGCAATTCGGCCTATTTTTCCGCGCAGGTGTATGAGCTTTTTACGCGCTTCTGCAGGCGCATCGAGCGTGCTTTGGCAGAGCGCAGCATCAGCGCTCCGGTGCATATTCTGAAGGCGGACGGCGGTACGCTGCCGCTGGAGGCAGCCTTGCAGCAGCCTGTGGAGGCTGTGTTTACCGGTCCTGCTGCTTCCGTACTGGGTATAGAGGCGCTTTGCGCTCCCGAAGTGAACAGCATCTCGCTTGATGTGGGCGGCACTACTACCGACATTGCCTTCTGGGAGAATGGCCTGCCGCTGATGGCCCGCAAGGGTGCGGCGGTTGCCGGTTATCCTACGGCAGTGCGCGCCTTTCATATGCGCAGCATCGGCATCGGCGGCGACAGCAGGCTGCATAAGACGGAAAACGGTTATGTTGTCGGCCCCGAGCGCGAAGGTCCTGCTGCCGCTGTCGGCGGCAGCATAGCGACGCTGAGCGATGCGCTGATTACGGCGGGTTATGTGCATTTCGGTGATGAAGAGCGGGCGCAGGCGGCGATTGCCGCTCTGGGCGGCGAGCCGCAGGCGGAAGCACGCAAGATTGTGGCTGCCGCTGTTGAGCAGATTAAAACAACGATTCGGGAAATGCTGGACGAATGGGCCAAGCAGCCCGTATATACGGTTAACGATGTTATCAAGGGCACGGAATTTATTCCGCAGCAGCTGATTGGCGTCGGCGGCGGCGCACCGGGCTTAATCAGGGCGCTGGGCGAATCTATGGCGCTGCCGGTGGATATTCCTGCCGGAGCGATGGTAGCGAATGCTATCGGTGCAGCGGTGGCAAGGCCGACGCTGAGTGCAGGACTCAGAGCGGACACTACCGACGGCTATTACATTATTCCTGAGGGCGGAAAACGCGAAGCCTTGCCGCGACGCTTCAGCAAGCAGGCGGCAGAGGAGCTGCTCGCAAGCTGGCTGCAGGAGCAGACGGCGCAGTGGCAGCTGCCCGACCAGGAAACGGAGCTTATCAGCTACGAGCATTTTCATACAGTACACGGCTATTACGAAACCGGAGATATCTACAGCCTGCGCATGCAGCTGAAGCCGGGAATTCTCTATAAGGTTAGCGGCAGGGAGGTGAGCTTCTGATGGCAAAGAATACCTTGGGATTAGTATTTTTCCCTGCGTTTGACTGGATGATCAGCCCCGGTCACCCCGAACGGCAGGAGCGCTTATTATATACGCGCGACCAGCTGGAGGAGGAGGGCCTCTTCGACTGCGAGGAGATTAAGGAATATCGCCCGCGTCTTGCTGAAATCGAGGATTTGCAGCGTGCGCATGTAGGCGTGCCGTCGATTGCACGTCTGATTACGCCGGCACACCTGACCTCTGCGGGAGGCTGCCTGGTGGCGGCCGATGCCGTAATGCAGCGGGAGGTACAGCGTGCCTTTGCTCTAGTGCGTCCGCCGGGACACCATGCTATGCGTGTAGTACACGGAATCCGTGGTTTTTGTACTATTAATATTGAAGCAATAATGGTAGAATATTTACGTAGCAGGTATAATATCCGTAAAATTGCTGTTGTGGATACCGACGTGCATCACGGCGACGGCTCGCAGGATGTGTTCTACCATGATCCCGATACGCTGTATATCTCCTTCCATCAGGACGGGCGAACCTTGTATCCGGGCACAGGCTTTCCTAATGAAGCAGGCAGTCCTGCGGCTTGGGGTACGAACATCAATCTGCCCTTGCTGCCGGGAACAGGCGATGAAGGACTGCACCGTCTGTATGACGGCTTAATCACGCATATTCTGGAGGACTTTCAGCCGGAGCTGATTATCAACAGCGCCGGCCAGGATAACCATTTCAGCGACCCGTTGGCTTCCATGCAGGTGACGGCGCAGGGCTATGCGCGTCTGGCGGATAAGCTGCAGGCGGATATTGCGGTGCTGGAGGGCGGTTATTCGATTGAAAGCGCCCTGCCTTATGTCAACACCGGTATTATTCTGGCGATGGCAGGCATGGATTACAGCAAGGTGGTGGAGCCTGATCTGCGCGGACTGCGACCGCAGGATGAGCGCTGCAATAAGCGCGTAGACCAGCTTATTGCCGAGGTAGGCGATTTGTACTTCAATCGTGAGCGCACGAGCAAGGAATTGCTGAAGAAATGCGGTAATATCTGGCAGCGCAGCAAGCATATCTACTACGATGAGGAGGGTATCCGCGAGGAGCAGGTGGAAAGCGTGCATTATTGCGAACGCAAGGCCTGCCGCGGTTATTTTACCCTGCAGACGGCGGCCGAAGGGACGCGCTTTGGCGACCAGAGCGCTTTCATTACCTGCCTGACGCGCGAAATCTGTCCGCATTGCCGGCAAAAGGCCTACGATGCAGCGCTGGCAGAAAAGAAGCGCGGCCGCTGGCAGTATGTGCTGGTGCAGGATATTGCCACAGGTACAGTAGAAAATCTATAAATAATAAGCATTAGGACGTCGGCAAATAAATATGCGTCCCGAGCTGAGAATCGAGGTTAAATAATGATTAATGAATTGGTTGTAGCTACCCATAATCAGGGCAAGGTGGAAGAGTTTAAGGTTTTAATGAAGGATTTGCCGATTGAAATTAAATATCTGGCAGATTTCGACGCAGTGGAAGCGCCGGCGGAAACAGGCCGTACCTTTGCTGCCAATGCCCGCCAAAAGGCTACCTATTATGCAAAGAAGCTGGGCAAGCCCTGCATTGCCGATGACTCCGGCTTGGAGGTGCTGGCGCTGGACGGTGCTCCCGGTGTGCGCAGTGCGCGCTATGCCGGCGAAAAGGCCAGCGACGAGGACAACAACAACCTGCTGCTGCACAACATGAAGTTTCAGGTTAAGCGTACCTGCCGCTTCCGCTGTGCGCTGTGCGTAGCACAACCCGACGGCAAGGTGCTCAATGAGGTAGACGGCATCTGCGACGGCATGCTGCTGCATGAGCCTTTGGGTGAAAACGGCTTCGGCTACGATCCGCTGTTTTGGTCTACAGAGCTGCACAAGGGTATGGCAGAGGCTACTATGCAGGAGAAAAACAAAATCAGCCATCGCGGTAAGGCAATCCGTAAGCTGGTTGCTATCTGGAGCAAAAAGAAATGAGAATAGGCATTACGGGTGATACGCATGGCAGCGCGCAGGCGATTCGCCGCATTCTGCAGCAGACACCGCCTATCGAGCTGTGGCTGCATACAGGCGATTATGCGGCCGACGCCAACCGCCTGCATGATGCAACAGGCATCAAAACAGTGCGTGTGCGCGGCAACTGCGATTTATTGGATGATGGCAGTAAATATGATGAGTATCTGGAAATAGAAGGCTATAAAATCTGGCTGACGCACGGACACAGATATATAGAAAGAAATGTGCAGGCTGATTTGGGCTATTGGGCCAAGCAACTGGGGCAGGATATCGTGGTGTTCGGTCATACGCATGTGCCGATGGCCGAGTATTATGCGGAAACGCTGCTGGTGAACCCCGGCAGTCCGTCCCGCCCCCGCGGTGGCTCGGAGCCTTGCTTTGCGGTGCTAACACTGCAGGTGGGGCAGATTCCGCAGGTGGAATTTTTCAAGGTCTGAGCCTTTGGCTAAGAAAATTTTGCACAGTAAGCAAAAATCTTTTGACAATTCCTCGAAATGATGTAGTTTACACAGAAAACATCTTGCAAAACAGGGTAGTTTAATATACAATAAGTGTATACTATTTATCGGACGGAGCTAATGATTTTTTAGACAGCTTACGTCGGGAAATCTTGGGAGGAAAAAAAGATGACAATGACTCTGCGTGAAGAAGCTCTTAAATTACATATGGACAATAACGGCAAAATTGCTGTAGTAAGCAAGGTGCCTATTGCAACCCGTCATGATCTGGCTATTGCCTATACCCCGGGTGTAGCTGAACCCTGCAAGGATATCAAGGAGGACAAAAACCTCTCCTTCGAATATACCTGCCGCGGCAACATGGTTGCTATTATTACCGACGGTACCCGCGTACTCGGCTTGGGCGACATCGGTCCCGAGGCTGCTATGCCGGTAATGGAAGGCAAGGCTGCACTGTTCAAAACCTTCGGTGATGTTGACGCTGTGCCTGTTTGCCTCGATACCAAGGATCCGGACGAATTCATTCGCACCGTTAAGCTGCTGCAGCCTAACTATGCAGGCGTAAACCTGGAGGATATTTCCTCTCCCAAATGCTATGAAATCGAAGATAAGCTGAAAGAAATCTGCGATATTCCTGTATTCCACGATGACCAGCATGGTACCGCTATTGCCTGCCTGTCTGCTGTACTGGGCGCACTGCGCTTTGTTAAAAAAGACATTGCTACCGCTAAATTCGTTGTCAACGGCTGCGGTGCTGCCGGCAGTGCTATCGGCCGTCTGCTGGTAAACATGGGTGCACAAAACGTAATCATGGTTGACCGTTTTGGCGCTCTGTATGAAGGCATCGACGCTAAGCTGGACCGCATCCAGAGCTATCTGGCTAGCGTAACCAATAAAGAACATAAGCAGGGTACTCTTGCTGATGTTGCCAAGGGCGCGGACGTTATGATCGGTGCTTCCGCTCCGAACGTATTCACCAAAGAAATTATGCAGAGCATGGCTGAGAAGGCTATTGTTTTTGCTCTGGCTAACCCTGTTCCGGAAACCAGCTATGATGCTGCCAAGGAAGCAGGCGTTGCAGTTGCAGGCACCGGCCGCAGCGACAGACCGAACCAGGTTAACAACGTAACCGTATTCCCGGGCGTATTCCGCGGTGCTATTGATGTACGCGCACGCGCTATTACCGAGGAGATGAAGGTTGCCGCTGTTTATGCTATTGCCGACCTGATTGACGAAAAAGACCTGCGTGAGGACTATGTAGTACCTGACGCTTTTGACCCGCGTGTTGCTCCTGCGGTTGCTGCCGCTGTAGCTAAGGTTGCTATTGAAAAGGGCCTGGCACGCAAAATTGTAGATCCTGAGGTTGTAAGAGCCAATACTGCTAAACGCATCGGCCGTTAAGCCGCAGTATACAAATATTATTCTCACAATGACAATGTGAGCTTAGGAGGATGAAAACATGAGAGAAATAAAGGTTAGTGAAGTCACTGATGTTATTGCCAAGCTGTGCATGGATTCCTGCTACTATCTCCCGCAGGAGATGATGGACAAAATCAGAAATGCCGCTGTTGAAGAAGAATCTCCTTTGGGCAGGGAAATCCTTGCTACCTTGATTGAGAACTTCGAGCTGGCTAAGAAAAAAGCTGTTCCTCTGTGTCAGGATACCGGTCTGACCGTAGTATTCCTGGAAATCGGCCAGGAAGTGCATTTCGTTGACGGCGATTTGTATACTGCCATTCATGCAGGCGTAGCAAAGGGCTACACTGAAGGCTATCTGCGTAAATCCTCTGTAGGCGACCCGGTATTTGATCGTAAAAATTCCGGTGATAATACTCCGGCAATCATCCACACCAAGATTGTTCCCGGTGAAAAGGTTAAAATTATCGTTTGCCCCAAAGGCTGCGGCAGCGAAAACATGGGCGCTTTGAAGATGCTGAAGCCGGCAGACGGTGTTGAAGGCATCAAAAAATTTGTTGTTGATACCGTGCGTGCCGCAGGCCCGAACCCCTGCCCGCCGATTACCGTCGGCGTAGGCATCGGCGGCAACATGGAGCGTGCCGCTATTCTGGCTAAATACGCGCTGACCCGTACCGTAGGCGAGCACAACAAGGATGAGCGCTATGCGGCACTGGAGGACGAGCTGTTGGAGCTGGTAAACAAGACCGGCGTAGGTCCTTCCGGATTAGGTGGCAGCACTACCGCTCTGGCTGTAAATGTTGAATTTACCCATACCCATATCGGCGGTATGCCCTGCGCTGTAAACCTCAACTGCCACCAGGCACGCAAGGCTGAAGCAGAAATTTAAAGGAGGCGCCTGAAGATGAGTGAAGAAGCTGTAATCAAATATATCAATGCTCCGCTGACCGAAGAAACTGTCAAAGACCTGCATGCAGGCGACGTTGTACGCATCAGCGGTTATATCTACACTGCACGCGACGCTGCTCACAAGCGTTTATATGAAGCGCTGGAGCGCGGCGAAAAGCTGCCTTTGGACCTGACCAATAATGTTATTTATTACGTTGGTCCTACTCCTGCCAAACCGGACGAGGTTGTCGGCAGTGCCGGCCCCACCACTAGCGGCCGTATGGATAAATACACCCCGACCATGATCGAGCAGGGCATGCGCGGCATGATCGGCAAAGGTCTGCGCAGCCAGGAGGTTATTGATGCCTGCGCTAAGCATGGCGCTGTTTATTTCGTTGCTGTAGGCGGTGCTGCTGCGGTAATCACCCAATCCATCAAGAGCGAAACCATGATTGCTTACGAGGACCTGGGACCGGAGGCTATCCGCAGATACGAGGTTAAGGATTTCCCGGCAATCGTCTGCATCGACAGCGAGGGTAATGACTTCTATAAAGTTGGTATTGCCAAGTATAAAAAAGAGTAACATTGTTAACAGATTAAGGGCAGGATTTTCTGCCCTTAATTTTTTTTGCGATTAATGTTGACAAAGACACTAGGATAATATATTATAACTCTCAACTCAATAACACGCTCTTATCAAGAGTGGCGGAGGGAACAGGCCCTATGATGCCCGGCAACCAGACAAATGTTATGGTGCTACATCCTGCAAGTGTAATCTTGAAAGATGAGAGGAAGACCAGCTCCTTCCTCAGAAGGAGTTTTTTTCTTAGGCGGATGTTTTGCAAGACGTGTTGGATAAAGAAAGGGAGTAAGAAAAGATGAAAAAATTATTAGTTGCATTACTGGCATTAGTGAGCCTTGCAGTAGTAGCTGCAGGCTGTGGCGGCGGAGACAAAAAGGCAGACAACGGTGCTGACAAAAAGGTAACCTTGAAGGTTGGCGCTACCGCTGTACCGCACGCTGAAATCCTCAACCAGATCAAAGGCACCTTGGCTAAAGAGGGCGTAGACCTGCAAATTATCGAATTCAGCGATTATGTTAAACCGAACCTGGCTTTGAACGATAAGGAGCTGGATGCCAACTTCTTCCAGCATGAGCCTTATCTGGATACCTTCGTTTCCGAGCGCAAGATGAATCTTGTATCCGCAGGCAAGGTACATATCGAGCCGATGGGCATTTATTCCAAGAAAATCAAATCTCTGAATGATATCCCCGAAGGCGCTAAAATCGCTATTCCGAACGACCCGTCCAACGGCGGCCGTGCGCTGGCTCTGCTGCAAAGCGCTAAGCTGCTGAAGCTGAAGGATGGCGTTGGCGTTAAGGCTACCGTAGGCGATATCGTTGGCAACGACAAGAAGCTGAAGATTGTGGAAATCGAAGCTGCTCTGCTGCCGCGTTCCATGGATGATACCGATTTGTCTGTTATCAACTCCAACTTCGCTATGGAAGCTAAGCTGAATCCGGTGAAGGATTCTCTGTTCACCGAGCCGAAGGAATCTCCGTATGCTAACATCGTTGCTGTACGCAAGGGCGACGAAAACCGTCCGGAAATCCAGAAGCTGATGAATGCTCTGCGTTCTCCCGAAGTTAAGAAGTTCATCGAGGATAAATACAAAGGCGCTGTTGTTGCAGCGTTTTAAGCAAAGCAAAACTGCTGTCGCATGTCAAAGTGCGACAGCTTTTTTATATAGCAAAATTTTGTTGCCGATGCAGGTGTAATAATGATACAATTATAAAAAAGACGGGATGCGTGTAGAATGGTTTACTGCTGCGGAAAGGGGGAGCTTAGCATATGACGGAAGCTTTAAAACTGCCTGTGGGAATAGAAAATTTTGCGGAAATTCGTCAGGCGGGCTTTTATTATGTTGATAAAACAAAATTCATTGAACAGCTGCTGGACGGCTGGGGCAAGGTTAATTTGTTTACAAGACCGCGGCGCTTCGGCAAGACGCTGAATATGAGTATGCTGCGTTATTTCTTTGAGATAGGAGCAGATGCTTCGTTGTTTGACGGCCTGCAGATTGCAAAAAACAAGAAGCTGTGCGAGGAGTATCAGGGAAAATATCCGGTAATTTTTCTTTCCTTTAAGAATGTAGAGGGACTTACCTTTGCCGATGCGCAGTATCGTTTGGCAGAGCTGATTGCCGGAGAAGCGGAGCGCTTTGCTTTTTTAGCGCAGAGCGATAAGCTGATGGAAAATGAGCGAAGCTTATATTGCGGATTGACGGCGGTGCGCGAGGGACGTTATGCGTTGGCAGATGAAGTCCTTGTTTCTGCCTTGCAACTTTTATCGAAGCTTTTATCTAAGCATTACGGACAAAAAACGATTATTCTGCTTGATGAGTACGATGTGCCTTTGGATAAGGCCTTTCAGAATGGCTATTATAAGGAAATGGTGTCACTTATTCGCGGTATGCTCGGGCAGGCCTTAAAAACTAACGAGTTTCTGCAGTTTGCTGTGTTAACGGGCTGCCTGCGTGTTTCTAAAGAAAGCATTTTTACCGGCCTGAATAATTTTAAGGTGCTTTCGATTACCGATAACCGCTTTGATGAACAGTTTGGCTTTACGGATGCTGAGGTGGAGCAGCTTTTGGCGGCTTATAATCTGGCAGACCATCTTGATGAAACCAAGGCGTGGTATGACGGCTACCGCTTTGGTGATGCTGATGTTTATTGTCCGTGGGATGTCATTAATCATGTGGATATGCTGCGCAGCAATCCGTCGGCCAAACCGCAGGCTTATTGGATAAATACCAGTGGCAATGCTTTGGTGAAGCTCTTTATAGAGATGGCTGATAAATCGACGCGTGATGAACTGGAGCGTCTTGTTGCAGGCGAGGCTATAGAAAAGCATATCCGCTTGGAACTGACCTATGATGAAATAGACAGCAGCATAGATAATCTTTGGAGCGTGCTTTTTACCACCGGTTATCTTACGCAGAAGGGCGTGGCAGAGAACGGTGCGTATAAGCTGGTGATTCCCAATCAGGAGATTCGCGAGGTGTACAAGCTGCAGATTCAGGAATGGTTTAAAAAGAAGGTTTTTGCCGACACTGAGCAGCTGCAGAGTTTTTGGCAGGCTTTCGCCATGGGTGACAGCGAGGCGGTAGAGCTGTTTTTGAACAGGACGCTCAGCAACTCCATCAGCGTTTTTGATGCCAAGGGCAGGGATGCGGAAAGAGAAAATTCCTATCACATGCTTTTGGTAGGTTTGCTAGCAGGAAAGGCAGACTGGCTGGTGCGCTCTAATGTGGAAGCAGGCGAGGGCTTTGCTGATATTATTGTTGAAACGGATGATTTAGATGATGGCGTAATCGTAGAGCTGAAGTATGCACAGACGATGACGGCTATGGAGAAAAGCTGTGCGAAGGCGTTGGCGCAGATTCGCGCAAAACGCTACGCAGATTATTTGTATAACAATGGCAGAGAAAAAGTTTTGCTTTATGGCATAGCTTTCTGCAAGAAAAGGTGCAGGGTTGTGGCAGAAAAGCTGTAGATAGCTTGTAGGCTTGTGGCTTTACCTGATGGTAAGGCTATGGGCCTGCTTTTTATTTTTTAACGCATCCACCTGCAAAATATGCTATACTTAAAGAAAAACTAATCTTAAAATCGTGAGGTAGAGTATGCGTAAATATGCAAAATTTTTCGTAACCCCGAAGGGAGAGCGTGCTGCACGCGGCGGTCATCCATGGGTGTTCGGTGAAGAGGTAACTAAAATCGAAGGCGAGTATGCCAACGGCGATCTGGTGGATGTAGTAACGTCCAAGGGCAAGTATTTGGGCACCGGTTTTGTGAACGACCATTCCAAAATCCGTGTGCGCATTATTTCCACCAATACCAATGACAAGTTTGACGAAGCCTTTTGGGAGCGTCGTCTGCGCTATGCGCTGGATTACCGCCTGACGGTTATGGGCGAGCGTGATTTTAACTGCTGCCGCCTGATTTTCGGCGAAGCGGATATGTTCCCCGGCCTGACCGTAGACCGCTACAATGATCTGCTGGTAACGCAAACACTGTCCCTGGGCATTGAAATGCGCAAGCAGATGCTGTTTGAGCTGCTGATTAAAATTTTGCGTGAGATGGGACAGGAAATCCGTGGTCTTTATGAGCGCAACGACGTAAGAATTCGCCTGCTGGAGGGCATGGAGGAGGGCAAGCACTGGTTTGCTACCGATTTGTGCCCCGAACCCGGCGCTGTGACTACCGAGATTGTCGAAAACGGCATCGAATATACGGTTGATGTAGAAAACGGCCAAAAGACAGGCTTTTTCCTCGACCAGAAGTATAACCGTCAGGCGATTGCCAAGATTGCCAAGGGCAAGCATGTGCTGGACTGCTTTACCCATACCGGTTCCTTTGCGCTGAATGCTGCCAAGGGCGGCGCTGCCAGCGTTACCGCGGTTGATATCAGTGCGGAGGCAGTGCAGATGGCGGAGCATAACGCAGCGATTAACGATTGCTCCGATGTTATGCACGGATTGCAGGCCAATGTTTTTGATTTGCTGAGCGATTTGTTCAACAAGCATTCGCGTGAATATGACTTTATTATTCTGGACCCGCCGGCGTTCACTAAATCCGGCAGCACGGTGAAGAATGCGATTCGTGGCTATAAGGAAATCAACCTGAAGGTGATGAAGCTGCTGCCGCGCGGCGGTTATCTGGCAACCTGCTCCTGCTCGCACTTTATGAAGGAGGAGCTGTTCGTGAAGATGCTGCAGGACGCTGCGCATGACGCCAATGTTTCTCTGCGTCAGATTGAAGCGCGCCAGCAATCTCCGGACCATCCGATTCTGTGGCAGGTGCCGGAAACAAATTATCTCAAATTCTATATCTTCCAGGTAGTATAAAAACTCAGTCTAAAAATATGCTGCTGTTAAGGGGGCGTTATTGTGCAGGCTTTAGAGGGTATTCGTGTGCTTGATTTGTCACGGCTGCTGCCGGGACCGTATTGTACAATGCTGCTGGCCGATTTCGGCGCGGAGGTTATCAAAATCGAGGAGCCGGGGCGGGGAGATTATGCCCGTAGCTTTCCGCCGTTTTTAAAGGATTTCGGTTATTGGCATCTGCAGCTGAATCGCAATAAAAAGAGCGTAGTGCTTAACCTGAAGTCGGAGGCGGGATGCCGAGCGTTTCTGGAGCTGGTGAAAACTGCCGATGTGGTGGTGGAAAGCTATCGTCCGGGCGTACTGACGAAGCTGGGTATTGACTATGCGGCGGCGAAGGCGGTGAATCCGCGAATTATCTACTGCTCGCTGACAGGCTACGGCAAAAAGGGACCGCTGGCCAAGCAGGCCGACCATGATATCGGTTACGTGAGCCTGGCAGGCATTACCGCTATGAGCGGTGAGGCGCAGGGCAAGCCGGCGATTCCGGGTGTGCTGATGGCGGATATGAATGCGTCGATGGCGGCGGGCATGAGCATTATGATTGCACTGCGCCATGCACAGATGACGGGCGAGGGGCAGGAAATAGATATTTCGCTGTATAACGTGGCGATGACGCTGATGCCCGGTGCTGCCAGCCTGTACTTCGGCAGCGGCTTTGTGGCGGAGCGCGGCAACAACTGGCTGACGGGTGCCAACGCCAACTACAATATTTATGCGACGCAGGAAGGACGCTACCTTGCTGTAGGTTGCTTGGAAAAGAAGTTCTGGAGCAACCTGTGCGCTGTGCTGCAGCGCCCCGATATGACGGACCTGATAGATGATGATGCTAACCATGACTACTTAAAGCAGCAGCTGACGCTGGAATTTGCTAAACACACGCTGCCCGAATGGGAGCAGCTGCTTGCGGGCAAGGATACCTGCGTAACGCCGGTGCTGGATTTTGCCGAGGCGGTGGCTGCGGAGCAGACCAAGGCCAACGAGATGGTGCTGAACGTAGAGGACGCAGAGCTTGGAAGCTACCGGCAGCTGGGCTTTGCTATGAAGCTGAGCGCAACGCCGGCCGCGCTGCGAAAGCGTGCGCCACGCCTGGGCGAGGATACGCAGCAGGTGCTGTCGCAGGCGATTGCCGATGAAAAGCTGCTGGCGGAAGCATTGCAGAGCAAATAAAAAATGACCTCCTGAATTTTCAGGAGGTCTGATTTTTTTTTAGCTTTAAACTTTTTGTGAGCTTATTTTTCTACACGGCCGGGATATGCTTTGAGTGCTTCGCCCAGAATGTAGATAGCGCGCTCCAGATCCTCGCTCTTTAATACATAAGCAAGGCGTGCTTCGTTGATGCCGCTGCCGGGGGTGTTGTAGAAGCCGTTGCCAGGAGCAAACATAACGGTTTCGCCGTCGATAGCGAAGTTTTCCAGAGTCCAGATAGCAAATTTTTCTGCATCGTCAACAGGCATGTTAACCATGATGTAGAAAGCGCCCTTCGGATCGGAAGCCTTTACGCCGGGGAGCTTCTTCAAAGCTGAAACGATGGTGTCACGGCGTTTTTTGTATTCCTTGTTAACCTCTTCCAAATAGCTTGCCGGAGTGGTGTACAGAGCTGCTGCACCGACCTGCTCCAGAATCGGGCTGCACAGGCGAGCCTGGCAGCATTTGATAACCTGCTTGCTGAGCTCCTTGTTTTTGCTGATGATACAGCCGATACGCGCACCGCAGGCGCTGTAGCGCTTGGAAACGGAATCGATGATGATCAGGTTGTCGTCCAGCTCGGGCATGGTGCCGAAGCTGCGATATGCACCGTCATAAACGAATTCACGGTATACTTCGTCAGCGATTAAAGCCAGGTTATGCTTGCGCACGATGCGGGAAATCATATCCTGCTCTGCTTCGGTATAAACTACGCCGGTAGGATTGCCGGGGTTGGTGAGCAGAATTGCTTTGGTTTTCGGAGTGATGTGTTTTTCGATTTCTTCTTCGCTGGGCAGGTGGTAACCGTTTTCAACGCTGGTAGGAACAGCGTTGATTTTAGCGCCGAACTCCTTGCAGAAGGTGGTGTAGTTAGCGTAGAAGGGTTCGAAAACCATGATTTCGTCGCCGGGGTCGCACAGAGCCATAACTGCGAAAATCAGGGCTTCGCTGCCGCCGTTAGTAACGAAAATATCTTCAATAGCATAATCCATGCCTTTTTCTGCATAATATTTCTGTACAGCCTTTAAGAGGAACATTTCGCCCTTGGAATTGCTGTAGGCGATTACCGGTGCCTGGAATTCACGCACGCTGTCCATGAATTGTGCCGGAGTGGCAATGTCAGGCTGGCCGATGTTCAGATGATAAACCTTTTTGCCTGCAGCCTTGGCTGCGTCAGCATACGGGGACAGCTTTCTGATAGGAGATGCTGTCAGGCTTTGAATACGTTGAGAAAGTATCATGAAAAAAACTCCTTGCTGTTATATTTTTGTTTGGGGCAGATGTAACTGCTTTGTTTATTATAGCACAGATTTTGCCGAGATTGTATATAGTAAAATATTAATACTGTATACATTTGACTTTTTGACGCAAGCACTTTTACTGCCAGAAGTACGTGAAGAGCGCCGGTATCGGTACGCTGAGCTCCCTCATGCTGCTGTACACTATTACGTTACTGGTTACTTTGACGATTATGCTGTATGCTTTCTGGTTTATGGATTTACCGTTGGGCTTACAGGCTGATATGTGTACCCGCGTAGAATGTAGTGTTTGAAGACGAACGATAAGGGCGCATCTGCTTTTCTAAATTGTGTTATAATGTAATAAGTAGTTTTATGAAAGAAGGTCTTTGAAAATGTCTTTGCAAGAACGTTTGACTGAACGCTTTTTACGTTACGCTGCCGTACCATCCCAAAGTAAGGAGGGCTGTGCTGTTGTCCCAAGTACTCCCGGCCAATGGGATATGGCTAAGCTGCTGAAGGAGGATTTGGCTGAGCTTGGTCTGGTGGACCTGGAAATCAGTGAATTCTGCGTGCTGACCGGACGTCTGCCGGCTAACCTGCCTGCAGGTCACGCTCCCGTGCCGAATGTAGGCTGGGTTGCGCATATGGATACCGTTGACGTAAACCTTTCTCCCGAGGTACATCCGCAGATTGTGAAAAACTATCAGGGCGGCGATGTACTGCTGAACGCTGAAAAGCAAATCTACATTAAGGTAAGCGAGCATCCTGAGCTTAACAAATATATCGGCAGCGACCTTATAACCACCGACGGTACCTCCGTACTGGGCGCAGATAACAAGGCTGCTGTTGCCAACCTGATGGTAGCACTGGAAACCATCATTAAGGAAAACCGTCCGCACGGCGAAATTTATGTAGCCTTTGTTCCGGATGAAGAGGTTGGCCTCTGCGGTTCCAAGAAGATGGATTTCAGCAAGTTCCCGGTTGAATTTGCATATACCATTGACTGCTGCGAGCTGGGCGAGGTTGTATACCAGACCTTTAACGCAGGCAGCGCACACATCAAAATCAAGGGCGTAACCGCACATCCGATGTCCGCTAAGAACACTCTGGTTAACCCGGCGCTGGTTGCCGTAGATATCATCAACTGCTTCGACAGAATGCAGACTCCGGAGCATACCGAGGGCACCGAAGGCTTTATCTGGGTACAGGCTATTAAATCCAACGCTGCGGAAGCAACTCTGGATATCAAAATCCGCGACCATAACAAAAAGATGTATGAAGCACGCAAGGAGTTCATCCGTCATGCTGTGGAATATGTACAGGCCAAGAATCCGAAGGCCGGCATTGAGCTGAACATCACCGACGTATACGGCAACATTGCCGATGCGCTGAACGATGACAACAGAAAATGCGTTGAGTACATTTTCGAGGCGATGAAGGAGCTGGATATCGAGCCGAAGGATATCGCTATGCGCGGCGGCACCGACGGTTCCTTTATTTCCACCAAGGGCATCCCGACGCCGAACTATTTCACCGGCGCACTCAACTTCCACTCCAACTGCGAATTTATGCCGATGGCTGCAGTGGAAAAATCCTGCCTGATGACTTTGAAGCTGGTTGAGCTGATTACCAAATAAAAAATGCTTGACAAATGCGTCGCTTTCCTGTAAAATCTTACTTGTTTCCGACGCAAATGCGCGCGAAGCCTTTTGGGGGCGTAGCTCAGCTGGGAGAGCACCTGCCTTGCAAGCAGGGGGTCAGGAGTTCGATTCTCCTCGTCTCCACCAATCGTTAATTAGCGGTCTTACTTTGGTAAGACCGCTTTTTTGTGCGCAAAAAAAAGACGCCCATGTATATGAGCGTCTGCGTAAATTGTTTAATGGCTCAGCAGCCTTCGTTTTCCTCCCATTCCTCGCTGTTTTCGTTGATGTACCATTTGCCGTTGATACAGATCTTTTCTTCGATAGTACGCGGTCCCCAGATAACACTGCCTTCAGGCCCGTAGTCCTCGCCGTCGTCGGGGCAGATGTCGGCGTAGGTGATAAAAGAGCCGGTGACGTTGATAGTGTCTGATTCTATATCATTTTTTTCCTGCTGCTGCGTTATGGCAGGCGGCTTTAGGATCAGATGGTATGCCATCAATAGATGGATAATATAAGCGAAGCAACCAAGCAGCACTATATCCTTTCGCAAATCAAAGAGGATAAAAATGAAAAGCAGAATTACTAAAACGGAGTTATAGATGAAAGCGTTCTCCTGATCAAGTTTTTTTATTTTATGTAAAAGATAAATAATCAACAGTGTTATGGGCAGCAGCACAAGAAAATAGCCTAATGATGTATGCGTAAAAATTAAAATAACGAGCGTTAAAAGGAGTATTAAAGCTATAAGGGCAATTACCTTTTTTATGTTACTGCAAAAGCTGTCGATAAAATTCATGGCACGCACCTCACTTTTATCTGTATTATAGCATGCCGGTGAATTTTCTACAAAAAATCTAAAAAAACTGCAGAAATCGCTTGAATATGCCCTTTAAATGTGATATAGTATACACTATATTAAGGATTTCCCCAGAAAAAAGTATAGTATTTTAAAAGGAGCAAATTATTATGGAGAAAGAAAAAGCATTCCTGCTGTGGTTTGACCAGCTGGAGAGAAAAGACGTAGCAATCGCTGGTGGTAAGTCTTCTTCCTTGGGCGAGCTGACCTCTCATGTTGACGTACCTGTACCGTATGGCTTCGCAACTACTGCCTGCGCTTACAGATACTTCTTTGAAAAGACCGGTCTGTACGAAAAGATCAAAGCTTTAATTGCCGGTCTGGACGTAGACAACAGCGCTCAGCTGCGCGAGGTTTGCGCTAAGGTCCGCCAGGCAATTATGGACGAAGAAATGCCGCAGGATCTGCAGGACATGATTGCCCAAGCTTACAAAGAGCTGGGTGAAAAGGTTGGCCAGGCTGATCCGTTCGTTGCTGTTCGCAGCAGCGCTACCGCAGAGGATTTGCCGGATGCAAGCTTTGCAGGCCAGCAGGACACCTACCTGAACGTAAAGGGTGCAGAAACCATCGTTGCTAAGGTTAAGGAATGCTATGCTTCCTGCTTTACCGACCGTGCGGTTTACTACCGTGAAAAACAAGGCTTTGATCATCTGGATGTAGCACTGAGCGCTGCAGTACAGATGATGGTATTCTCCAAGGCTGCAGGCGTTATGTTCACTGTTAACGTTGCTACCGGCGACGACAAGAACATCCTCATCGAAGGCGCATGGGGCTTGGGCGAATATGTTGTTCAAGGCACCGTAACTCCGGATAACTATACTGTAAATAAAGCTACCTGCGAGATTGTTGAAAAGAACGTTAACGCGCAGGACATTAAGCTGATCCGTAAAGCTGACGGCGACTGCGAAGAAGTTGTTGTTCCGCTGGATGAGCAAAACGAGCAGAAGCTGACTGATGAGCAAATAAAACAATTGGCTGAATGCGCTAAGAAAATTGAAGCACACTATGGCTGCTACATGGACATGGAATGGGGCGTTGACGAGCGCGATAACAAGGTTTACATCCTGCAAGCCCGTCCTGAAACCGTATGGAGCCGTCGTAACAAAGAAAATGGTGCACCGAAAGAGGAGAAGAAAGTGACTACTGATCGCAAAGTTATCGTTAAAGGCTTGCCTGCCAGCCCTGGTAATGTAGCAGGCCGCGTACATGTAATTTTGGATCCGTCCCATATCGACGAGTTCAAGGAAGGCGAAATTCTCGTAACCGAAATGACCGCTCCTGACTGGGTACCGGCTATGAAGAAAGCGAAAGCAATCGTAACCGATAGCGGCGGAATGACCTGCCATGCTTCTATCGTATCCCGCGAGCTGGGCATTCCCTGTATCGTAGGTACCAAGAGCCGTGGCGAAGCTGCTACCACCACCATTCCCGATGGCATTGACGTAACCATTGATGCTACTCATGGTGTTGTTTATGAAGGCATCATCGAAGAGCCGAAGGCTGAACAGCCGGCACAACAAGTAGTTGCTGCTGCTGAATATTTCCCACCGACCGGCACCAAGATTTATATGAACCTGGGCGATCCTGAGCTGGCTGAAAAATATGCTACTCTGCCTTGCGACGGCATCGGTCTGATGCGCGAAGAGTTCATCTGGACTACTTATATCCATGAACATCCGCTGTATCTGATCAAAATCGGTCAACCGGAAAAGGTTGTAGACCAACTGGCTGAAGGCATCCGCCAAGTTTGCCAGGCTATGGCTCCGAGACCGGTAACCATGCGCTTCTCCGACTTTAAGTCCAGCGAATACCGCGACCTGAAGGGCGGCGACGAATTCGAGCCGAACGAGCCTTCCGCTCTGCTGGGCTGGCGCGGTGCTTCCCGTTACTATGATCCTAAATATATCGAAGCATTCAAGCTCGAATGCATGGCTGTTCGCAAAGTTCGCGAAGAGTTCGGCCTGAAGAACCTGAACGTTATGATTCCGTTCTGCCGTAACGTAGAGGAATGCGAAAAGGTTACCAAGATTATGGCTGACTGCGGTCTGTCCCGTGGTAAGGACTTCAAGGTTTGGCTGATGGCTGAAATTCCGTCCAACATCATTCTGGCTGACCAGTTCAACAAATTTGTCGATGGCTATTCCATCGGTTCCAACGACCTGACCATGCTGGTTCTGGGCTGCGACCGTGATAACGATACTGTTTCCCATATCTATGACGAACGTAACCTGGCTGTACGCCGTGCAATCCGTCACCTGATCGAGGTTGCTCATAAGGATGGCAAGACCGTTTCTATCTGCGGTCAGGCTCCGAGCGTATATCCTGAGTTCTGCGAGTTCCTCATTAAGAGCGGTATCGACAGCATGTCCGTTAACCCGGATACTGTTAAGTTCACCAAGAAGCTGGCTGCTCAAATCGAGCAACGCATCATGATGGATGCTCTGACCGGCAAAGGCCGTCAAGAGGTTGAGGACCTGAACTGGTAAGAGGCAATTAAAGACTTTCAGCTCTTTAGCTAAGCGCATTGGCTTTATCTGGAAGCAGAAAAAGTAAATATGTAGTAAAGAGTTTTAGGACTCCTGTATTGTAGTACAAATTGCAATATGGGAGTCCTATTTGTTTTTTTGGGGGTAAAAGACGATTTTAAGGAGGTAAGTATGCTGTCGATTATTTTCATTTTTTGTTTGCTCTATCACACCTATACGGATATGAAGTCTATGCTGCTATATGACAAAGTGACATTGCTTTTGGCGGCAGCAGGTGTAGTGCGTGCCTTTTTTGAGCACCAGCTGTTAGAAGCTCTTTATGGTGCAGGAGTACTGCTGGTAATTATGCTGTTTTTGTATTTTGTTAGTCGCGGTGGTATGGGAGAGGGAGATGTTAAGCTGGCGCCGGCTCTGGGTATCTGGCTTGGTCTGGAGCAGGGGCTGTTATGTCTGCTGCTGGCTTTTGTCAGCGGTGGCATCGTGGGTGCGTTATTATTGTTGCGTAGACGAGGCGGACTAAAACAGGCAATTCCCTTCGGACCGTTTTTGTGCGCAGGGGCTGTTGTTGCGTATTTTTGTGGTAAAGAAATCATTACATGGTATTGGAGGATGTTCTTATGATGAAGTATGGTAAAAGTATTAGTGTTGAAGAACTATTTGAGCCTGTACTGTGCGCTTTGCGCTGCCGTTGGCGCCGTAAGCAGGCGCTTTTGCTGTTGTCAATGCAAACGGGGGAGGTTGCGTATTGGCAGAATGGTGAGCATAGCTGGCAGGAGCAGCTGAAAAAGGAATGTCTGGCAGATAAGCAAAGTCTTACAGATGAGTTACGCGAATTACTGTTACAACATGAGGTTGAGGAGGATGCTGCGGTGCTTATTTTGCCAGCGGCAGAAGCTCTATATTCTGAGCAGCTGCTGTTACCTGCATTGCAGCGGCGTGAGCTGCAGGCTGCCTTAATGTGGGAGCTGCAGCAGAGCGTTCCCAAGGCAGAAACAAGCTATAGTTACAGCTTTGAAACGAATGTCGTCGGTGAAGCAGATGAACAGCAATATCAGGTGACATATACGGCTTTGCCAGATACATATCAAGCTGAGCTTGAACAGCTGTGTAGCAGCTTGTTACTGAAGCTGCAGGGCATTTGGCTAGGAAAGGTAACTCTTGACGCAGCTGCAACAGCCTGGTTTGCCGGCAAGCCGTTGCCGCCGGTATACAGGCAGCAGCAAAAAAGCCTGCAAAGTGCAGCGGCCACTTTTGGCCGCTGGTTGCCTAAGGCTAGTTGTGCTGTATTTGCTTTAGCACTATTAGCTTATGGCAGTGCCTTGGGAGGCTGCTATTTGGCGCAGCATAATTTGCAGAAGGTAGAACAGAAGCTTAAGCAGTATGAAGTATGGGAGCAACGTATCCAGGAAAGCGAAGCTATGGAAAGCAGTTGTCAGCACTTGGAAAAGCTGTTGGCTGCAGCACCTAAGGCATCTAAAGAGGCTAATGGTGAAGTGGAGCGTATCTGTCGCCAGATGCTGCCTGGTTGCTGGCTTACTGCTTTGGAATATGGCGGTACGAAGAAGCCTTTATTATTGCAGGGAAGGGCAGTTGATGCATTAGCTTTGGAAAGCTTAGTTGAGCAACTGCAAAAATGTGGCTATTATAGCAGAGTAGAGCTGTTGCAATCAGAGCAACAGGGAAATGCTATTGCTTATAAACTCAAGCTGGAGCTGAAGGAGGGCAAGAAATGAAGCTGGGAGAAAAGACGGTTAATGTATTAGCCTGCGTAGCAATTTTAATCGCTATTAGCCTGCTAGCTAATGCATGGTCGCTGTGGACTGAACGTCAATTGGCAGTAGCAAAGGCGGATAAGCTGCAAACAAAGCTGGCGCGGCAGCTGCGCTTTGCTAATGAGCATAGTGATTATGAAACGTATAAGACAAGACTGCTGAGTAAGCGGAATGGTTTAGAGCAGAAGGTAGAGCAGCAGCTTAATTTGAACATCGGGCTCCAGCGACTGCAAAAGCAGGCGCAGGGGCAGGGGATTCAGCTGAGCAAGCTTCAGATAGAAGGGAAGCCTGTTGCTTTGCAGAATGGCTTACAAATGCAGACATTAAATGTTAGTGCTGTTGGTGAGTTTTATTCATTGCTGCGTTGGCTGCGACAAGTGGAACGCGATGGCTGCAAGGTAAAGGAGCTACGCTTGCAGAGCATAATGCAGACAAAAGATGTGCTGAAAATAGATATCTCTCTGAAATTTCATGTTGCAAACTAAATCTTTCAATTAGCCTACGCTAATTTTATCTTGACAAAACCCCTATCTTATAAGATAATGTCATAGTAAAGTTAGACTAGGCTAATTTAATTTCAAAGATAGCACTAGCTAATATTGTAAAGGGAGTTGCGTATGAAAAAATATATCTTACTCGTATTTGTCGTAATCATAGCCCTGGCAGGCTACTTCTTGCTGGCAAGAGGTCAGCACAAGCTCGCAGCCAACGCCGCCGTCAGCGTAACCGACAGCACCGGCGCCAAGGTACACATCCCCGCGGAGCCCAAAAGAATCGTCTTTCTCAATGCCTCCAATCTTGAAATCTTCGCCTCCATCGGTGGCAAGGCCGTCGGCAGACCTACCAGCACTTCATATCCCGACGATATCAAGGAAAGCATTAAGGACATTCCCGAAGTAGGCATGATCCACGCGCCGAATCTGGAAAAAATCATGAGCCTGAAGCCTGACCTGGTTGTAGGTACCAACGTACCCTTCCACGTAATGCTGCGCAAGCCTCTGGAAATGGCCGGCGTGCCGCTTTACCTGAACATGATAAACTCCTATGAGGACGTGCTGAAAAGCATAGACGACTTCGGCCGCTTTGCCGGCAGAGAAAAGGAAGCTGCCGCCAAGCGTGCGCAGATAGAAAAGGAATATGCCGCGTTGACGCAGGACGTACAGAAGGGCAGGGATCCGAAGGTGCTGATCATCTTCGGCTCGCCGGACAACTTCAATATGTCTACTAAAAAGAGCTTCGGCGGTGATCTGGCAGAGCGTTTGGGCGCCGTAAACATTGCGGACAAGGCCGAGAATGTGAAGGACAGCAGCTACATCCCGCTGAGCATGGAATTCGTAGCCAAGGAAAACCCCGACATCGTGATGCTGATTACCATGGGCGGCAGCAAGGAAATTCTGGAGAAGCTGCGCGCCAATATGCGTGACAACGCCATCTGGCATGACGTGAACGCCGTGAAGAATAACCGTGTGTACCAGCTGCCGCCGAGCCTGTTTACCGTTAACCCCGGTACGCACACTATCGACGCGATGAAGATTATGAAAGAATATATGTATGGAGAGGCCAAGTAATGAGTAATGATGCCAAAACAAAAGAAAAAGTGCGCATAGCAGTGTTCTTCGGCCTGTGTATCCTGCTCGTCGTAGGCATTTTCGTGAGCATCGGCAGCGGTACGGTGAACCTTTCGGTGGGTGAAACATGGGCAGCACTGCTGGGCGAGGCGGATGCTGACACCGACCGCATTGTGAACCTCATCCGCCTGCCCCGCACGATTGTTACCGTGCTTGTAGGAGCTAACCTGGCTTTGGCAGGCTGCAACCTGCAGGGTGTGCTGCACAATCCGCTGGCAGACCCCGGTATCATCGGCGTGAGTGCCGGTGCGGGCCTTTTTGCGATGGTGATAATGCTGCTTTTCCCAGAACAATCTGCCATGGTGCCGCTGGCAGCCTTCGTCGGGGCCGTGCTTTCCACAGGCATCGTCTTTTTCCTGGCGTGGGAAAAGGGCATCAACCCCTTGCGCATGATTCTGGCGGGCGTGGCGGTTGCCACCTTCTTCGGCGGCGGTATGGCGGCGCTGAACGTATTTTACAGCGACAGAATCCAAGGCACGGTTATGTGGATGGCCGGCGGCTTTCAGGGGCGCAGCTGGGGGCATGTGGAGATGCTGCTGCCTTATAGCGCGATTGGTATTATCGGCACGATTTTGTGTGCGCGTTCCCTGAATGCGTTGCAGTTGGGTGATGAATTGGCCAAGAGCTTGGGCGTACGCGTGATGCGTATGCGTACAATTTTAATCTTTCTTTCCGCGCTGCTGGCGGCGGTTTCCGTAAGCGTAGCAGGCATGCTGGGCTTTGTGGGCCTCATCGTGCCGCACATCATGCGACTGTTAATCGGCAGCGACCACGAATACCTGCTGCCCTGTGCGGCGATTGCCGGCGGTGCGGTGGTAACTCTGGCTGATACGGCGGCAAGAACGCTTTTCAGTCCGCTGGAAATTCCCGTGGGCATCTTCATGTCCTTCATCGGCGGTCCGTTCTTCTTGTATCTGCTGAAACGGAGGATGCGTTAAGCTATGAATATCCCGACATTACATACACAAAAAATTACTCTGCGCTACGGCGAGCACACGATAATCAGGGATCTGACACTGGATATTTCCCAGCCGGAAATTGTGACGATTATCGGGCCGAACGGCAGCGGTAAATCAACGCTGCTGAAGGCGCTCTGCCGCTTGCTGGAGCCTGCGAGCGGTGCAGTTTATCTCGACAGCAAGGATATCAACAAAATGTCCACGGAAGAGGTGGCGCGCACACTGGCGGTGATGGCGCAAAGCGCGAATGCTCCCGGCGGCACGACGGTGGAGGAGCTGGTGTGCTACGGACGTTTGCCCTACCGCAGGTTCTTCGACGGCCTCAATCAGGAGGACCGCCTGGCGATTGAAGAAGCACTGGAGTTTACTGAGCTGGGACCGCTGCGTACGCGCCTGGTGCATACACTGAGCGGGGGCGAACGTCAACGCGCGTGGCTGGCCATGGCGCTGGCGCAGAAGCCGAAGATTCTGCTGCTCGATGAGCCTACGACCTATCTTGATGTGCATCATCAGCTGGAGCTGATGGAGCTTGTTGTGCGATTGCATAACGAAATGGGGCTGACGGTTATCATGGTGCTGCACGATTTGAACCATGCGGCGCGCTACAGTGAGCGACTGATTGCGCTGAAAAAGGGCACGATCATGGCAGACGGACCTACGGACGATGTGTTCACGCAGTCTGTGATTGAAGAGCTTTACGATGTGAAGGCTGTGATTATGCGTGTCGAGGCCAACGGGACGCAGTACCCCGTGTGCTTTCCGTATAGTGTAGAGGAGCATGATTAAGATGAATAAATTCATGAAAACAATCGCTCTTAGCATGGCAATGCTATGCCTGGGCGCAGGTGCCGCAGGTGCGGCGCAGTTCAGCGATGCGCAGAGCGGTAAAAATTTAACAGCAGCGCAGCTGGCAAGCAAGCTGCAGAAGTATGATGTAGTTTTCTTTGGTGAATATCATGACCAAAGTGAAATACACCAATATGAATTAGAGCTTTTGGAGGCAATGTATAAGGCAAAAGGCGCGAAACTGGCCTTATCCATGGAAATGTTTGAGGTAGATAACCAAAGTAAGTTAAATAACTTTTTGGCAGATACTCTGAGCGAAGAAAATTTTCTCGCTGCAAGCCGTCCCTGGCCTAATTATCGTACGGATTATGCTCCGCTGGTAAATTTTGCCAAAGAAAAGAAAATGCCCGTTATTGCCGCTAACGTACCGCGCTTTTTGGCAGCGCACGTAGCGAAAAACAACGCTTCGACGGAGGGCGTGGAGGCGCAGTATCAGCAATGGCTGCCCAAGCATACCTATGCTCCCGAGGGCGCGTATAAGGATAAATTCTATGCGCAGATGAGCTCCCCGGCAGCTCCGATGAAAATGCCGCCGCAGCGCCTGGCTGCCGTGTATGCGGCGCAATGCCTGAAGGATGACAAGATGGCCGAGAGTATTGCTGCGTTTGCCGACGCACATCAGAATATGCAGATTTTGCATATCAACGGCTGCTTCCATTCCGATGCGCATCTGGGAACAGCGCAAAAGCTGGAAGCTTTGCGTCCTGAGCTCAAGGTTGCCGTAATTACACCGCTGGAGCGCAAACAGAAGGGCGAAAAGCCTGCGGGTGATTTTGTCGTTTGGTTCGACAGAAAATAAATTCTTCCGATATTTTTTTATCCGCGGGTTAGCGGTCGCTGACCTTGCGGGTGTGAAATATACCATAAAAATAAGCAGAAAAAAGAGGTGCATTATGAGAAATTTAAACAAAAAGAAGATAGCCTTACTCACTGCCTGCGTTGTCAGTGCAGTCGGCCATATGGCATTTGCTGCGGAGGCAGATAATTACGATGAATACAGCGGTGCGGATTACGTTGTTACCGCTACCAAGACACAGCTGGAGAAAAAAGAGGTTCCGCAAAGCGTTGAGGTTATCACCCAAGAGGATATCAAAAATACTGCTGCTTATAACGTGCGCGATGCCTTGCGTTTTGCAACTAACATTGATGTGCAAGAGGTTGGCATGACCGGCAATGTGGTTATGGTTCGCGGTATGGAAAGCAAGCATACGTTGATTTTGGTTGACGGTCGTCGTATGGCTGCCGAAAACACCGGTTCTACAATGAATGCCTATGAGCTGAGCCGTATCAATCTTGCAGATGTAGAACGCATTGAAGTTATTCGTGGCAATGGTTCTGCTTTGTATGGTAGCGATGCTATGGGTGGTGTTATTAACATCATTACAAAGAAAGCCAACCAAGAGCATGCAAGTATCGGTGCTCATACCGGCACTAAAGAAATGGGTACAAACTTCTATTATTCTTCCGGACGTCAAGGCAAAGTAAGTGTAAAAGCCAGCGGCGGTATTGAAGATGTCCGTAAAGAGGTTAGCGGCTATTACAATAAAACCAAAGGTTATGATACTAGCAGCTCCAATATGTATGGACCTCGCCGTTTCTTAAATCTTGGTTTTGATTATGCCTTTGATGCTAACCGTGGTCTTGCTTTAGATTTGAATTTTATGCGTGAACAGTTCACCAGTAATAGCAGTGAAGGCACTGACAAAGGTGTTTATAATTATGATAACAACCGTTCCGATTATGCTTTGACCTATTATGGCAAGGATAATAAAAACGATTATAATCTGCGTATGTATTACAATACATTAAAGAAAAGCAACGTAACAAACGAAAATAATGCTATTACCGATTTTGACCATACCTCGTATGATACTTTGGTGTTTGAAGGCAAAAACAGCATGAAGCTGAATGATAAAAACACTATGACTTATGGCGCTGAATGGACTACGACCAATATGCGTGGTACACGTTTCGGCGGTGGCGGTGATAACAAATATAGCGAAACCTTTGCAGGTATCACTAAAGCAGGTTCTGAAAAGGATGTAGATACTTATGCTGCTTATCTGCAGGATGAATGGAAAATTACTGATAAATGGCTGCTTATTCCTGCTGTGCGTTTTGACCATCACAATGCCTTCGGCAGTCATACATCTCCTAAAATCGGTACTACCTATAGCTTCAGCGATAATAGCCGCTTTAAGGTCAACTATGGCAAGAGCTTCCGTGCGCCGACAGTATATGAATTGTACTCTACCATGGATAAACGCATGGGCATGATGAATGTTCAGGTATTAGGTAATCCTGATTTAAAACCTGAGAAAGCAACTAATTTCGATATTGGATTTGAAGCAGAACAAAGTAAATGGTCCAGCAAATTAGGTTATTATCATAATGAAATAGATAATCTTATTGATTCCGATATGTTCTATCAAGGCTATGTTCCCGGTGTCGGCATGGTTGTCAAGAGCAAATATTACAATGTAGGCGAAGCGGAAATCAGTGGTGCAGAAGCAGAGGTTGGTTACAATTTCAATGATAATTGGAATGTTAAGGCTACTTATAACTACACGGATGCTAAGGATAAAACCACTAATGCTCGTCTGAATAACAGAGCCAGACAAAACGGTGTTGTCCAATTAAGTTACACCGATAATGCAGAATTGCCGTTTACCGCAACTTTGTGGTCTAAGTGGTATGTAGATTATCTGTACAAGGTTTCCAAAAATGTTAATACCTATACCTTTAACACGTTTAACTTTGTTGCAGACAAGCAAATTACTAAAAATCTGCATGTTTATGCTGGTGTAGACAATATCTTTGACAAGACCTTACCCTATGATGAAAATCATAGCTATACTATCGACGGCCGCACCTGGCGTGTAGGCGCAGAGATGACCTTTTAATTAACTCAGAGTTTTGATTCCATAATATACAGCATACTGCTCCTTTCTGTACTTTGGGGAGCAGTATGCACCTCCTGTAAAAGTACGACAGCATTTGTAGATTTGTGAGGAAAATATGCAGGCAATAACAGATTTGATAATGTACTTTCATAAGGGCGGACTGGTTATGTGGCCGTTGCTCGCCTGTTCTATAACTGTGATAGCAATCGCCATTGAGCGGTTTATATATTATAAGAGCGTGGACAGCGGCGCAGCCTTTGCCTCCCACTATTGTGCCGCCGTGCGCAGCGGTGATTTTGCTGTGGCGACGGAGCTGGCGCGCAAGGGCAGCGGTCAGTGCGCGCAGATGCTTGCCGATGTGGCGGCTGTTGCAGGCGGTAAGGCAGAAAAGAGCGCCTTCCTCGAGAGCCGTGCCGGTATTTTTATGGCGACGTTGCGCGATAAGCTGGATTACCTGGGCATTATCGTAACAATGTCCCCGCTTCTGGGACTGCTGGGAACCATTGTTGGCATGATTGGTGCCTTCAGCATTTTTAATGTAGAGGCAGGTGCGCCGATGGCGATTACCGGCGGCATCGGTGAAGCGCTGATTGCAACGGCGACGGGCTTGTGCGTGGCTATTCTTTCACTGTGCGCACATTCCTATTTCGCTCACCGTATGGACAACATGATTACGGATATGGAGCAGTGCTTCAGCGCGCTGCTGGAGGCTGAAACAAGGAGAGGAAGATCATGAAGCTGCGAGATGTGCGTAACAGGAAAACGCCGCCGCTGATGATTATCCCAATGATTGATATTATGTTCTTCCTGCTGGTCTTTTTTATGCTGAGCACGATGTATATGATTGACCTGAAAACGATTCCGGTGAAGCTGCCGCAGGCTAAAAATGCGGCGACGGATACTACGACCACCTTCGCCGTGACGATGAAGGCCGACGGCAGTATTTATCTGGGCGATGCCCAAACGGATGCGGAGGCCTTGGCGCTGCAGGCAGGCCTGGAGCAGAAGAAGAACAAAAACTTCGCCGTTGTCATCCGTGCGGAAAAGGCGCTGGAGTACGGCAAGGTGATTAAGCTGGTAGATAAGCTGAAGGGTGCAGGCGTAGCACGCTTCGGCCTGGCGACGGATGGCGGTAAGTAACTATGAAGCAGATAGAAAAGCTGCAGGCGAAGGCACGTCATCGCTTTGGCTTTTGCGGTTCACTGATAATACATTTTATATTGTTCGTCGCACTGGCGTTTTCGGGCGTTTTTGCCATGCAGCCGCCGGTTGCGGATGCTGACACTGTTGTGTTCTTTGATGCCGGCGGCGGAGGCGGAGGTGGTGGCGATGAAGCTGTCGCTGATGCTGCCGACGATGGCGAGGAGCAGGTGGAGAAAGTCGTGGAAGAAGAAACGATTACTCTGCCTGATGGCAAGATAGAGCATAAGCAGGTTGTGAAGCATGTAGTGAAGCATGTGCCTGCAGGTGAAAAAAAAGGCAGCGGCAGTGGCAGCGGCGGCGGTCACGGAACAGGCCATGGCACAGGCAGCGGCAGCGGTATTGGTGCAGGCAGTGGCAGTGGCAGCGGCGGCGGTCACGGTGCGGGACACGGCACCGGCGTCGGCGATGGAGCAGGTCCCGGCATTGCGCGCAATCCCAAGGTGCCTCCGCGCGTAGCCTCAACTGTGGCTCCGGTTTATCCGCAGGCATTGCGTGATGCGGGAATCGGCGGGCGCGTTGTCGTGCGTGGCGTTATAGGAACTGACGGGCGCGTAGAAAGCGCCGAAGTAGTGCGCTCCAGCGGCAACAGCACTCTGGACAACAACGCCCTCAGCGCCTTCTATAAATGGCGCTTCAGTGCTGCCAAAAACGACGCCGGACAAAAAGTACGCTGCTACTTCGTACAAGGATTCCCATTCGTAATTGAATATAAATGACAGTCTATAAGACAATTTTAACTTAGATTTTCATTGCGCCTGATAATCAAAACTTTGCTCAAACAAACAGGACACCACCCTCGGCGCTGCGCAGACCGGAACGGACGACGGGCCAGCCAGCACACCGATGTTCTGCGAACATCGCAAGCAATGGACAGGCACAGGAATTTTTCGCTGGAGTGTTGACGCATCCTGCGGATGAACGCCACGCAAAAATCAGCGACGTGAAAAATTCTGCGAATCTAGTCGCCGGAATCCGGCGAAGCAACCATTAAGGGCGTTTTTTGGATACTTTTTGCCGCCCCGGGCAAAAAGTATCATAGCACGCAAGCGTAAGGGAAGCACACCAATTCATAAATAATAATAATACCCACAAGGAGAAAAACATGAGAAAAATAGCAATCTATGGTAAAGGCGGCATCGGCAAATCCACCACTACCTCTAATTTATCCGCAGCCCTCGCATTAAAAGGCTACAAAGTAATGCAAGTAGGCTGCGACCCCAAAAGCGACAGCACCAAAAACCTCATGGAAGGCAAACGCATCCCCACAGTATTAGAACAACTGAAAGCCAAAGGCGAAGCCTTGAAATTAGAGGACATTGTCTTTGAAGGCTTCGGCGGCGTTCTGTGCGTAGAAGCCGGCGGCCCCACCCCCGGCATCGGCTGTGCAGGCCGCGGCATCATCTCCGCCTTCGAAAAGCTGGCTGAGCTGGAAGCCTTTGAAACCTACAAGCCTGATATTGTCATCTACGACGTATTAGGCGACGTAGTCTGCGGTGGCTTTGCCATGCCCATCCGCGGAGGCTACGCACGCGAGGTATTCATCGTATCTTCCGGCGAAATGATGGCCCTCTACGCGGCAAGCAACATCGCCCAGGCCATCAAAAACTTTGGCCGTCGCGGCTACGCACGCTTAAAGGGAATCATCCTCAACGCCAAAAACATTGAGAATGAGCAGGAGCTGGTAGCCAAGGCTGCCGCAGAAATCGGCACCGAGGTTGTGCAGTACGTACCGCGCAGCGGCGATATCCAAATCGCCGAAAATCAGGGCGGTACCGTCAGCGAATTTGTCAAGGATTCCCCAATGGTACAGGTATACAACGAATTAGCCGAGCGTGTGCTGGCTATGAGCGAGGACGAAGAAGAATAGGAGGCAGTACATGGGCTTAAAGGAAGATGCAATGTGGAAGATGGCCGAAAAAATGGGCATGCCCAAAAGCGCCATCGAAGCCATCAAGGCTAAGCAGAAAAACGGCGACAAAAGCGCTATGCCCGACATGGGCAAGATGATGAGCATGATGCAGGCCATGAAGGGCGAAAAAAAGGATGAAATGCGTAAAATGGCTGAGAAAATGGGTATGCCGCCGCAGGCTGCAGGCATGGACGGCAACGAAATCTTAGGCCGTCTGAACCGCCTGAGCAAGGTGCAGACAATCAAGGATGTGCCTCAGCTCACAACAGCGCTGTTCCCCGGCACCCACTGTCCGCTGATGGGCGCGGCGATGGTGGCAGGCGGTATCGACGATTGCCTGCTGGTAATCGTAGGCACGGACGAATGCAGCTATTACACCAAAAGCCTCACCAGCAACGAGCGCTACGGCGGTATTGCGGGACGCTGCGTTTCCGTTGTACTCGACAGCCATGACGTGACCTTCGGCAGCACCGAAAGCATGCACAAGGCTTTCAAAGAAATAGTGGCGGAATATCAGCCGAAATGCGTGATGCTCGTCACCACCTGCGTAATTGAGGTAATCGGCGATGATTACGACGCCATTGCCGCAGAGCTGACGAAGCAGTACAATATTCCGGTGATGGCTGTGCACACCGAGCACTTTAAGTGCGAGGATCACTTCCCCGGTCTGGAGCGCGCCATTACTGCCTGCGCTGCCATGATGCAAAAGCAGGACTGCGACGGCAGTGTCAACGTTCTGGGACAGCGCATGGGCAACTTTGCCGACACGGAGCTGCACGCATTTTTAGCGGCAGCAGGCGTCAAGCTGGGCGTACAGCTGCCCAGCGGCTGCACTGCTGAGGAAATCCGCCGTGCTCCCGCAGCGAAGGTGAACATCGTCGTGCATGATATCGCACTGCCGTTGGCGCAGGCTATGCAGGAGCGGTACGGCATTCCTTACGTTTACTTCAACCGCTTCGCAGCACCGGAAAAAATCCTGCAGACCTATCAGCATCTGTTTAATTATCTGGAGCTGCCGCTGCCTGCGGAGATTGGTGCTAAGTTTGAGGAATGCAAAACGTTGGAGCAGGAAATAAAGCCGACGGTGCAGGGTGTGCCCTATATCTACGGCAATACGCAGTATGACTGCTTTGAGCTCAACAGCTATCTGTGCAGCCTGGGACTGGTGCCGCAGCTGATTCAGAGCAATAAGCTGAGTGAGGCTAATTTTGCTGATATCGAAAGCATTCTGGCGCAAACCGACCCGTACATCTGCAAGGCGGCGAATATCGCACCGCTGCAATACGTTTACGACGTACTGCATCCGTGGTTCTACATGGGCCATGAGTTCGGTGAGCGCCTGCGCCGCAAGGGCATTGCCCTGCTGCACAGCGACCAGGCAGGCAAGATGCTGGGCTTTGAATGCAGCAGCTTCATGCTGCAGGCAGTGGCGAGGGCTGTAGCCGACGCAAAGAAATTCAGAGAGGAGGCCGGACTGTGAGCTTAGTAAGATTTTTACCGACACCGTCGGACAGAATGGGAATTATCTGGAGCCTTTTGACCGTACAGGGAGCCATCGTGCTGGAGTACGGCCCCGCCGGCACCACGCACTACAGCATGGGCTTATACGGAGGCTTGGGCCTGCGCTTTCAAAACCGCCTCTTTACCACGCATATGAGCGAAGATGATGTTGTCATGGGCGATGTAACACGTCTGGAGGAAGCAATTATCGAACTGGACAAAAGCTATGCGCCGAAGGTTATCTTCGTTGTTGCCTCTTCCGTAACTGCCGTCATCGGCACCGATATCAAGGGCGTGTGCCGTTATATGCAAAACGAGGTCGAGGCTAAGCTTGTGGCCTTCGAGCAGGGCGGTTTCCGCGGTGATTACAGCGTCGGTCTGGCGGAAACCTATAAGCTGCTCGTGCGCAATCTGCCAAAGAAGGACGTAGCGCAGGAGGCAGGCGTGTACAACATCATCGGCGCCTCTGCGTGGCGCTACCGCATGGCAAGCGACATTTGGGAGGTAAAGAGCCTGCTAGATGAAGCGCTGGGACTGCGCTGCAACGCCTGCCTTTGCTGCGACACCAGCGTAGACGAGCTGCAGGCCATGGGCAAGGCACAGGTAAATATTGTGCTGGGCAACGAAGGTCTTGCCGCTGCCAAATATCTTGAAGAAAAGTTCGGTACGCCATATGTTTATGCCGTCCCCTATGGCTACAGCGGCACCGTAAGCTTTTTGGAGCAGGTAGGCGCAGCAGTTGGCAAAGCTCCTGAGCCCATAGTGCTGATGCGCATCAAAATGAAGGAAAAGGGCATGTCCATGCTCAGTATGTTTGCCATGATGGGCGGCAGTAAGCCAAGACAGGCCGCAGTTAAAGGTGATTATGACCTTGTGCGTGGTGTGGGCGCTTTTCTGGAACAGGCAGGCATCAGCGTGACGCACAAAATGTGCGCGCACAGCCTGAAGGCCATTACCGAACCTGCGGCAGATGTAGAAGCCTACGCCGAGGAGGGCGAATGGCTGCAGAAAATCCGTGAGCTGCGCAACACGCTGCTTTTTGCGGATGACGTGGCGCTCACGCAGGCAGATGCAAGCAACATGAAGGTGCTCATCAGCGCGCCGTTTATGAATTGCGTAGTGGCAACACACCTGCCGTTTATTGGCGAAAAGGGTGCTGATTTCCTGCTGGAGCAAATCCAGGGTTATTATCAAAAGTAAAGTTTAAAGCAAAAGGAGGACACTATCATGAAACAAATTCCTGTAATTTTTTGGACCGGTACCGGTAACACACAAATGATGGCTGACGCTGTTGCAGAAGCAATTAACGCTGCCGGTGCGGGGGCTGTTGTAAAAAATGTCAGCGAAATCACTGCTGACGAGGCTGCAGGCTATGATGCTCTGGCACTGGGCTGCCCGGCAATGGGCGCAGAGGTGCTGGAGGAATGCGAATTCGAGCCGTTCTTCACCGAGCTTGAAGGTAAGCTGGCAGGCAAAAAGGTAGCGCTCTTCGGCTCCTATGGCTGGGGCGGAAGCTATATGCAGGACTGGGAAGCACGCGTTAATGATGCGGGTGCGACACTTGTAGCTGACGGCGTACTGGCGCTGGGTGCTCCCGATGACGAAGCAATGGCCAAGCTGGCGGAAGCAGGTAAGCTGCTTGCCGAATAAGGCTTAAGCAACACCAAAAACTGCCTTTCGATTTTAGGAAAGGCAGTTTTTTAGTGAAGCGCTTGTGTTATAGCAATTGGCAAATAACTCGCTTTATGATATTATTTAAGAACACATCCTATTGACTTTATACCTGCTATATAGTGTAGACTGTATCATCATAAAAGAAAGTATATAACGTCGCGGCAGTGTTTTGACAAAAGCTGCTGCCCGCGCTTTAGAATATATATGAATAGAGGATAGGAAGCTTTATGTTCAAAACATTTCTCAGCTATTATAAACCGTATAAGGGTATTCTGCTCTTTCTCGTGATAGGCTCGCTGCTGCGTGCGCTGCTCGAGCTGTTCTTTCCCTATGTAGTGAAGCTGATGCTGGAACAGCAGCTGCCGCTCAAAAATCTGCCGCTGCTCCTTGAATGGTCGGCGGCACTGCTGGCCATGTATCTGGTAAACTTCGGCATGCATTTCAGCATCATCTACTGGGCGCAGTCCATGAGCTATTCCATGGAACGCGACATGCGCCGCGATTTGTTCAGCCATCTGCAAAAGCTGTCCTTCGGCTTTTACGATAAAAACAAAAGCGGCCAGCTGCTTTCGCGCCTCACAAGCGATTTGAGCGAAATTAACGGCTTCGCAGGCAATGCGCCGATTGATCTTATCGTCTGTGGGCTGACGATGGTCGGCACAATGGTTATTCTGATTTACATGAATCCTATGCTGGGCAGCCTTATTGCCTTCCTGCTTCTGGTGAAGGCAGTGCATACCGTTTTCGTCAACCTGCGCATGAAAAAGGCCTTTTTCGCTAATCGTGTGGCAATGGGCGAGGTAACGGGCAAGGCTGCGGAAAGCATTAACGGCGTGCGTCTGATCAAAGCCTTCGCCGGTGAGCGCAGCGATATGGCGCAGTTTATGGAAAAGGCGGATGCCTATCTGAAAGTATGCAAAAAATCCTTCAAAATAACATCTTATTTCGTCGGCAGTATGATTTTCTTCAGCAACTTTATCAATGTGGCGATATTAGTAGTGGGCGGCCTGCTGATAAATCAGGGGCTGATGAGCTTCGGCGAGCTGGTGGCCTTCTTCCTCTACGTGGGCCTGTTTATGAAGCCGCTGATGCAGCTTTTAGGCTTCATTCAGGTATATCAGCGCGGCATGGCAGGCTTCAAGCGTTTTTATGAGCTGCTGCAGGAAAAGCCCGAGATTGTTGATGCACCGGATGCTAAAATCTGCCCGCCCTGCAAGGGTAACATCACCTTTGATAACGTCAGCTTTGCCTATGCTGACGGCAGACCTGTTATCCGCAACCTTTCGCTGAGCGTGGCAGCAGGTGAAACTGTGGCCTTTGTGGGCGCTACGGGAGCAGGCAAAACAACTATTGCCAGCCTTTTGCTGCGCTTTTACGAGCCGCAGAGCGGCAGAATTCTGCTGGACGGTAGCGATATCCGTGAATTTACGCAGGAGTCGCTGCGCAGGCAAATCGGCCTGGTGCAGCAGGATGTCTTTCTCTTCGGCGACAGCGTGCGCTATAACATAGCCTACGCTAAACCGAATGCGACAGCGGATGAGGTGCAGGCGGCAGCGAAGGCGGCTGCGGCGGATGAGTTCATTCAAAAGCTGCCTGCAGGCTACGATACCGAGGTGGGTGAGCGCGGCGTGAAGCTGAGCGGCGGCCAGAAGCAGCGCTTGGCGATTGCGCGTGTCTTCCTCAAAAATCCTCCGGTAGTAGTGCTGGATGAGGCTACAAGCGCACTCGACAATATTACTGAGCAGCAGATACAAAAGGAGCTCGACGAGCTGGCGGTAGGACGTACCACGCTGATTATTGCGCACCGTCTTTCCACCATCCGTCATGCGGACAAGATTGTGGTGCTTGACGAGGGCGCTGTTGCGGAGTGCGGCAGCCATGAGGAGCTGCTGGCGCGCAAAGGGCGTTATTATGACTTGTATCAGAAGGAGTAAAGCAGAGGCTTGCGGATGCAGGCGTACTGCAGAAGATAATAAAATAGCGCATGCTGTTGCTAAAGTGTGCGCTGAGAATACAGAAAACCCATGTCTTGCCGATTTCGGCGGGACATGGGTTTTTGAGTTTGGGTTTAATTTTTCGTAGTAGGGTTGCTTTACGTGCTTAAGCCTCTTCCTTTAGCTTCTCTACATCAGCGAAAGATAAATTTGTAAGCTCAGCGATAACCTCGAGAGAATAGCAGCCTTTGGCCAGCATGCGCTTAGCAGTAGCGAGTTTCTCTTTAGCAAGACCGATAGCTTCACCTTCAACAAGGCCGATTTCCTTGCCTTTGGCAATACCCACAGCTTCGCCTTCACGTCTTTCATCTAATAAACGTGCTTCCATAAGCATAAATTCTCGCCTCACTTTCGTATCTAATTTGAGATAGCTGATTTCATCGTCAATCTGTTTAGTGAAATCAGTATTAGAGTGGTTAAGCGTCTTCCTTCAGCTTTTCCACATCAGCGAGAGATAAATTTGTAAGCTCAGCGATGACCTCGAGAGAATAGCATCCCTTAGCCAACATGCGCTTAGCAGTAGCGATATTGGCATTTGCTTCACCTTCGGCAATACCTTCACGTCTTTCATCTAACAAACGCGCTTCCATAAGCATAAATTCCCGCCTCACTTTCGTATCCAATTTGAGATAGCTGATTTCATCGTCAATCTGCTTGGTGAAATCAGTAGTTACAATGTGGTTGTTTACATAATCATAAAAGCTCTTGATGTCCTTAGAAATATCGCCATGCGTACCCTTAGTATTCAACAGCATAGTGGTTGCTTCATCAGGAAGCTCCAACTCCCGATTTTCCAGACAACATTTTTTAAAGGTATAGACATAATTACCCTGTTCAAAGAAATCAAAAACGCAGATAAAAATGATAAAGGTCGGTGGCAGCAGGTCATACGGCTGTCCCTTCTGCA
>OIWV01000109.1_pt1 | contig 74955 bp, 59 predicted proteins | sample 1587751 | NCBI WGS metagenome assembly OIWV01 (sample SAMEA3888913, study PRJEB22519) | human gut metagenome | biome: human gut; feature: human-associated habitat; material: faeces | place: Denmark | collected 2010
TGCAAGTAGGAGTTTTTGCGAAAAAGGGTGCGTCATGGACTTATGACACACCCTCTTTTTTGCTTCTTCTTTATTTGCCTTTTACCTTGCTTTTTGATACTGTACCTGCTGCTTATTCACAGGATGTCTTTTTCCTCAAGCTATACTTTCCGTGCTTATCGAATACAATCCAATAAAGCACAGGAAGGATGGTGGCGATGAGTACCATCGAGATGAGGGTTCCGAAGAAGATGACGGCTCCCATCGGAGACCACAACGTGTTGTTCTCTATCATCATCGGCAATACGCCTACCGAGGCTGCTGCTGAGGTGAGGAAGATAGGACGCATACGGCGCTCACCTGCCTGGAAGGCGGCATCTCTTACCGAAAGACCCTTGTCACGGCGAAGTTCCTCGGCATAATCGAGCATGATGATACCGTTTCTTACCAGAATACCCATCAGACTCACGACACCCAGAATGCAGGTGATGCTGACATCGAAGCCGGTAATCAGGAGTCCTATCGCAGCACCGAAGATGCAGAGCGACATGGAGGAGAGATTCACCAGAGCCAGGCTGATGCGCTTGAAATGGAAGAGCAGAATGAAGAAGATGATCAATACCGCTATCAGCACACCCGATATCACCTGGGGCATGGTTTCGCCATCCTTTTCTGCCATACCGCCAATCTCCCAATCCAGATCGGTACCGAGCGGGAGTTTCGATACTTCCTCTTTCAGCTTGTTGGACAACTGGTTGGCATTATAACCTCTCATCGGTTCACCGACGATGGAAATGGTGCGTATGCCATTGCGTCGGACGATGCAGCCATCGTGCCAGTCGGGAGAAATCTTAGCCAGCTGACGGAGCGGCACACTCGATGTTCCGCCCATCACAGGGATGTATTCGTTGGCAAGGTCGCTGTCGTTCTCCGACTTCAGTACCATCTTCACTGGATAATCGCCTTCCCAGAGGGTGGACATCGGAATGCCATCACCAAAATGAATGGCAAGATCGGCAGAGAGCAGCGTCTTGTTCACACCCAGACGGTTTGCCTCGGTAGCATCCGGCGTAACTCGGATGCCCGGCAACGGCTCCTCGAAATTGGTACGGATCAGATTGATACCTTCTATCTGATGCATGCAGGCGGCTATCTTTCTGGCGGCTACCTTCAGATCGCTGATGCTGTCGCCGCTCACTCTTACTTCGATAGGATAGCTGGCATTGTTGTAATCCATCTGCTTGAAGCGGATGTAGCAATCCGGGAAGTAGTTGGAGTAGCGGTCGGCATATCGGTCGAGTACCTCTTCGGTGGCACCGTTATCTACTGTATTCACGATGAACTGGGCAAAGTTGGGACCGCCAATCTGCGGAGCGTAGGTGGTATGGAAACGGGGCGAACCCTGTCCGATAAACGTGGTTACCGCCGTTACCTGCGAGTCGCGCTGCAGGATGTGAGCCATCGAATCTGCTACCTGTGCAGTTCTATCGGCTGTGGTTCCATTAGGAAGATAGAACTCCACGGCAAACTGGTTTCTCTCGGCAATAGGCATCATTCGTTGCGGAAGATTCACGAAGATGACGGCACCGATGCTTACCAGCACCACGCCCACGATGAGGGTGATGCGAGGACTGGCGAAACAGTGCTTCAACAGCCATGTGTAACCCATCTGCAGATAATCGAGCGGTTTCTTCCGGGCATTGGGGGTAGGCTGACTGCTGATGCCCCGATGAATCACCCTATATTGTAAATAAGGTGTAAGCAGCAGCGAAACCGTGAGCGAGATGCTCAGGATGATGAACATTGCCCAAGGGAACGACTTGACGAAATCGCCCATATCACCATGCATGGTAAAGAGGAACGGGAAGAAGGTGAGCGAAATGCTGAGCGTGGCGGAGAGTACCGACATGAAAAACTCGCGTGGGGCAGCGATGGCTGCGTGCCAGCGCGACATGCCGTGGCCCAGCTTCTCCATATAGTTGTCGATAATGACAACGGAATCATCCACCACCATACCCAGGGTTACGATGAGGGCAGCCAGGGTGACGGTGTTCAGTTCCATACCGAAAAGATAGAAGATGCCCACCGAAGAGAAGATGGTGATCGGGATGCTGAGGGCGGATACCTCTGCCACGCGGCGTGGCATCAGCAGGATGACCACGATGATGACGGAGATGACTGAGATGAGCAGTTCTCGGAGGAAGTTGAGCACTGATTCGCTCACCACCTTGCTCTGGTCGGTGATGGTATTGATATGCACATCATCGGGCAGGGTCTGCTCAAACTCATCTATCGCCTGGTGAACGTCTTTTCCCATCTTCACGATATCATTGCCCGGTCGCATCTCGATGGAGAGGAGCACGCATTTGTTGCCGTTGCTCTTGATGTATTTGCTCAATTTGGGATATTCTCTCCTGATCTGGGCAATATCCTTCAGGCGCACGATGTTGCCCTTGGGGTCGGAATAGACGATCTGTTCTGCCACATCGCGCTCGTTGTTGTAGGAGTCGGTGATGTGGATAGGCAGGTTGAGGTTCCCCAGCTCCAGGTTTCCACTCATGGTGGTGAAGCCCTGTAGGGCGAGCTGGTTGAGCACCTTGTAGGAACCGATGCCGTATTTAGCCAACTTGTTCTGGTCCAGATAGATACTGATCTGTTCGTTCTGCAGTCCGTAGGTGCGGAGGTTGGAGATGGCATCGATGCGGCGCAGCCGGTCCTTCAGCCTGTCGATGTAGGTGTTCAGTTCCCTATAGGTTTTCTGCTTGCTTTCCATCGTGATGAGCAGGGCAGAGGTATCGGCGATGTCGTCCACTGCCTGCAGGGCGAGAACGCCTGATGGGAGTGACGCCTTGAAGGCCTGCAGTCCGTGCTTGAACTTGCTCCAGAAGGCATCCCTGTCTTCTACATCATCGTTGAGCTCCAGAAATACGATCAGCATGCCGTCCTTGCTCTGGGTGTAGGTCTTCTTCTTGTTTACCTCCTTGTATCCGAAGATGAAATTCTCCAGGGGTTTCGCCACCCGTTCTTCCACCTCATCGGATGTGGCACCGGGATATACGGCAACACAGGCACCCTGGCGGATGGTGAATTGCGGCATTTCCTGCTTAGGCATGATGCAGATGCCCAGAATGCCCACGAAAAAGAGCATACCCATGAGGAGCATCACGATATTATGGTTGCACATCGCCGATTCGATGAACGAACGCTTGATGATGCGGTTGGGCTTTCTCGTAATGCGAGCCTTGATATGGTCGTGAAGGGCGGTGTCCTTCTGCGGAATCTTCGGCTTGCTTGTATCTTGATTTGTGTCTTGACTGATATCTTGATTCATATCTTTTCCCTCCACATTTTATCGGTCGTTACTCTTTCCGGTATCCACCTTCATACCTTCTGATACCTTCTGCTGACCATTGATGATGACCTGGTCGCCAGTATGAAGTCCTGAGAGAATGATGATGCCATCTCCCTCGAAATCGCCTGTGGTTACAGGTTGCTGGTGCGCCTTGCCGTTTACTACGGTCCAAACGAATCGGGAGTTATCTACATCCAGTTCAACGCTTTGCGGCGGAACGATGATATGAGTCGGGGATGCTGCACTGCCTTGAATCTGGGCGTTGCAGACCATACCCGGGAGCAGACGACCCTGCGGATTGGTGATAGCCACCTTGATGTCGTAGGTATGCGAGATAGGGTTGGCATCGATGCCTTTTTCTGAGATGGTTCCGTAGAAGACGGCACCGGAAAGAGCGGTAACCGTCAGCTTCACCTTGTCGCCTACGTGGAGAAGCGAGATTTCAGCTTCGGGTACGGAAACCTTGGCATTGACCTGAGCCACATTGGCGAGTTTCAGCACGGGCTGACCAGGAAGCACGTAGGTTCCCATATCCACATTCTTGGCAGCAATGACGCCTGAAAATGGAGCTGTGAGTGTAGAGTGGGAGAGTTGCTGACGGGCGATGCTTTCGGCAGCCTTCGCCTGTTCCAGTTTACTTTCTATCTCCACCCATTTCATATCCGAGATGGTTCCCGACTGATGGAGGGGCAGGAATCTCCTGTAGGCATCTTCTGCCTGCTTCAGGGTGGTGAGGGTAGCCCGGTGAGCCTCCTTCACGGTAGTAGGGTTGATGGTGGCAAGCAACTGACCCTTGCTGACTCTGTCGCCCTCATCTACACGGATGGAAGTGATATTTCCGGCGATTTCGAAACTGAGTGTTGATCCCATTTTTTCCTCGATGGTACCCACATAGTCTTTCGTTCCCCCCAGGTTTGTATTTCCTACGGAGATAGTTTCTACCTTGACATTCTTCTTTTCCGTCTTCTTGAGTTTTTCCGTGCATCCTGTCAACAGCAGGCTGAATCCCGTAATCATCAGACTGCATCCCATGAATATCAGACAGCTGCTACTGCATTTCATTAGCCATCCTGTCATACCATCTTTCTTTTTCATATCTTCTTCTTTTTGTTATTTTTTTGCAAAGGTATGAAATTATGGCGAATGTAAGGGGAACAAAGTATTAAATATGTTTAAGAACTAACGTTTTTTTAGAAAAAAGATGTACCTTTGTATGCTGGAATAAACCATATAATTAAAATTCAATATGAAGAAAATCTTATCTATTGCTTTTGCAGCCTTATTGGCAACATCTTCTTTTGCCCAGAAAAGCGAAACGCTGCTGGAGCGCAACCAATTAGCAAAAACTCCTCCTATGGGATGGATGACATGGAATCTCTTTAAAGGTGACATCAGTGAACAGCTGATCAAGGAAACTGCCGATGCTATGGTAGAACACGGTTTCCGCGATGCCGGTTACGAATACATCTTTATAGATGACTTGTGGCAAGGTGGCCGTGACCGCCATAATAACATCATCCCAGACCCTAAGAAGTTCCCGAATGGCATCAAGGCGCTTGCCGATTATGTTCACTCCAAGGGATTGAAGTTGGGTATCTATTCTGATGCCGCCCAGCTTACCTGTGGTGGATGGACAGCCAGTTATGGTTTCGAGGAGCAGGATGCCCGTACCTTTGCTTCGTGGGGTATCGACTATCTGAAATATGATTACTGCAATGCTCCGGAGGACAGTGCCACAGCCCGTAAACGCTATCATACGATGGCTCAGGCTTTGAGCAAATCGGGTAGAAACATCGTTCTCGGTATCTGTGAATGGGGACAGCGCAACGCCGAAGAATGGTGCGAGCAGGTAGGCGGTTCGCTTTGGAGAACCAGCTATGATGTAAGAGATATGTGGAAAGATATCGTGAAGCAAGGCGGTATGGGTATTCTCGATATCGTGAATATCACAGCACCGCTTGCCAAGGATGTTCGCCACGGACAGTGGCCGGATATGGATATGCTGGTTGTGGGACTGAATGGCAAGGGCGGCCCATCCAGTGACCTGGGCGGTGTCGGCTGCAGCTATACTGAGTATCAGACTCAGATGAGTATGTGGTGCATGATGTCATCCGTACTGGCATTGAGCAACGACCTCAGAAAGCTTTCTGCAGAGGATAAGCGCATTCTCCTGAACAAGGAAATCATCGCCATAGATCAGGATCCGTTGGGCAAGGCTGCTGAGCGCAAGGTGAATCAGGCTGATCATCAGATTTATGTTCGTCCTTTGGCAAATGGTTCTCATGCCGTTGCCATTCTTAACTGTGGTGATAAAGACATTCGTGTGCAGGCAGATTTCAAGCAGTTGGGCTTAAACGGCAAGTATCTGGTAAGAGATGTATGGCAGCATCGCGACATTGCCAAGAAGGCAAACAGATGGAAAGGCACAGTGAAAGCTCACGAAACCAAGGTGTTTGTATTGAAATAAGCTATCAGTTGGGCTCTCTTTCTAAGTAAGAAGAGAGCCCCTACTATTATCTGTTTAAGGGACGTTATGATAAATAGAGGTTTTAAAAAGCATCGTTTAGGGAATTTCCTCTATCGGTTTAGGGAAAATCCTTACTATACCTCCAGAAAACGTCTTATCTTTGCAGCAGAAATCAGAAAGATGACTGAATTTGCGATGATTCGGGAATCTGATGGTTTCCTGGAAAATGGAAATTTAACATATTAATAAGATAAGATTATGAAGAAGTTTATCATAGCACTAGTCGCAATGTTCATGCTGACATTCACTTCTGCATCAGCAATGAGTTATGAACAGGCTCGCCAGCAGGCACTGTTCCTGACCGACAAGATGGCTTACGAGCTGAATCTGACAGACGATCAGTATGAGGCTGCTTACGAAATCAACCTCGACTATCTGATGGGTGTAGATACTTACGATGATCTCTACGGCATCTATTGGCGCCAGCGTAATCTCGACTTGAGCTACATCCTTCTGGATTGGCAGTATCGCTCATTCTGTGCCGCAAGCTATTTCTACCGTCCTCTTTACTGGGATGGCGGATTTTTCCACTTCGGCATCTATGCCCGCTACCCACGCAGAGATTACTTCTTCTTCGGAAGACCTCATTTCTATGCAGTATATCGTGGTGGACACAGCTGGAGAATGAATGGTGGCAGAAGCTGGTATCGCGGACGTGAATTCGGCGGTCCGCGCCCTGGTGGTCCACGTGGTCAGCAGCCAAGATTCGGCATGCGTGATGGATTCAATCGTGGCGATTATGGTCGCGGCAAGACCTTCGGCAATCTGAACCGTCAGAGCAGTACAAGAACAACGGTTACACGTGATCATTCTTTTGGTAACTCAAACCGTCTGGAAATGAATGGTGGGTCTTTCAATAATCGTCCAAATAACGATAGAATGAATCGTCCAAACAATAACAGTAGTTTTGGCAACAGTCGCCCAAATAATGGTACATTCGGAAGCGGTGTTCGTGGCGGTGGTTCTTTTGGAGGTAATAACCGAAGCGGATTCGGCAGTGGTTCTACCAACAACAGCCGTTCGTTTAATAATGGTTTCACTCCACGTTCTAGCACTCCAAGTAATGGATCTTTCGGTGGTCACCGTGGCGGCAATTCCTTTAAATCCCGTAGCAAGAGCAACAATGGCGGCAGTTCATTCGGTGGCAGAAGATAGTTAGACCAATTTATCAAACCAAATATATACCAAAAGAAGGGACATTCCAAGTGATTGGGATGCCCCTTTGATTTTTTCAGTATGATGAATTAATATTCTTTCAAAGATCATCAAAAGAGATAATCTACAGAACTATATAACTGAATGACAAGTATATAGATGATAAAGAGAGGTGCAGAAAGGCGTACTCCATCCGCCATTGCCTCTCCCATTGCCTCGATGCTGTTCAGCCTTTGGCTGACTACGCCGAAAGACTGTGCCATAACAATGATCATCAAGCAGATATAGGGTAAGATGCTTCTGGAAAAACTGCTGGAGGCATATCCTCCCATCACATTGAGCAGAATGGCATGAGGAATGAGCGTGAGCAATAGCATCACGCCGATGAACAGGACGAATTCCAGGCAAACCAACCGCAAGGCATTGCGCTGTCGGTAAACTTTATGATCGTAGTTTAACAAGCCGCTAGCCCGTAGCGTTCCCCAGGCAATGCTGATCAGCAATAGCCACACCAGCCAAGGTGACTGCAGGTTGGCGGTGAAAGTGCCAAAGAACCATCGGATACCTTCCGGGCTGAGCAATGACCGGGGAAAGACATCGGGCATTGCGGCAGTGATGAGCCAGGAAGCCAGCACCAGTACTATCTGTGCCAGTATCAGCAGGAACATGGCATAGCCACATATCCTGCTGAATGTATGACTATTCTTCATCAGCCTGCAGATTATCAATATCGATGATGCGTAACTCGCAGGCCCGTACCACGAGTCGGGTGGCATTCACGCTCATGCCATTATTTCCATCAGGGAAAAGCTTCTGTACGAGTTCATTCTGTCGCTTTTCCAAACTCTTTACTCCGAATGGCATTCCTCGCAGATTCGTGATCTGCTCCTTGGTGTAACCCAGGGCGAGATGGCGGAGGAATCGCTCGTCGTACTCATCAATCTCGTAATTGATCATCGCCTCCTGATGCATCAGTTGGCTTCCTACGCTCTGCTTGAATCTATCAACGATCTTCTGGAGAATCGGCTGGTTGAAAACCAGCTTCTTACCACTCATGCAGGAAGCCACGTCACCACGGGTAAGCAATTCTCCGCTCTTGAGGATAATGCCTTCACATCCAGCATCGAGCACATCTACCCATAACTTCTCGTTGAGAATCTCGCCGGTAAAGATCAATACCTTCACATCAGGAAATTGTTCCTTTGTACTACGGCAAATCTCTACTCCAACCGTGGTGGAGCCACCCAAGCCAAGATCAAGCAGAACAAGGTCTGGCTTTTGCTGTTTGATGAGTTTCCAATAAGCGATTTCACTATCCGCAGTGCCGATGATTTCAGCTTCGGGTATGTCGTTCTTGAAGATTCCTTCTGTGCCTTTCAATTCCAGAGGCACATCCTCTACTATAATAACCTTAAATTTATTCATGTCTTTGTCTTTATTATTTTTTCAGGTAAAACGATTTCTATCATGAGTTTGCCGTCAGATGACGGCTTGGCAAGAATGCCGCAGCCACGCAGGTTGGTTGCCTCCCCTATTTCTCTCACAATCTGGCGAGCCACGAGATATTTCATATCGCTGGTGAGCGGTGTGAAGAGATGTGGGTGCCGGGTTGCGTCAAATGGGATATCGTGAAGGATATACTGGCAGGTAACATAGGCGGATGATGTGGATGCTTCCTGATAAGTGAAGTTCTTCACTCCGCCAGTGATAAGCTTCCTGAGATATGCCAGTAAGTCTGCATCGCATTTCACGGTCCCTTCCACCTGCTCCATTGCCTGTGCACTGAGCATCGTGTATATAGCCTTGTAGTAATCCACCAACTCCTGCAGGGAAGTAACATCCTCCGGCGTACTGTCGATAAGCTGTCTGATTCGCGAAGGATAATACATCGTTTCGTGCTTGAGCGTAGAGAGACAGTTGTCGAGCACGGAATTGGCAATGTGCAACTTACCGTTTTCATACTCAGCACGATGCAGTTCATCTTCTGCCATTTCTATATTCGTAGCCTCATTCTGCTGCATCTCAATGCTTTGCTTCAGCGCTTGCGAGATGTGTTCCACCACCTCATTGAGCTGTGGAAAAAGCTGGGCGTTACGTATATTATTGCTGCCGGATGGAGTCCAGATCCGGGTGATCTGCTTCAGCTTATCCGTGTTGGAATCACCACTGAGCAGCACCTTGTTGATGCCATTGATTTTTTCTACGGCATAGCGATAACGGAGGATATGGCGATAGTATAGCAGATAGTATGCCAGCGGCAATTGTAACAGCAGGATAATCAGCAAGACGATGGCTACTGCCTTCGAGTTTTCTGAAGTCTGCATGGTTCTTACGTAGTTATCGAGCGAATTATCCGCACTCCGTTCACGGAAGAGCTGGGTATATACCTTGTTGTTACTATCGTATAGTTCCCATTTGTGGAGCGCCAGCGCTGCCACGGCACTCTCGTTGCGGATATCGAGTATGACCTCGTAGTTGGTTGGCAAACTGTCGTGCAGCCAATGGATTTCGGCTGCGGTTCCTTTCATGGGATGTGACACCATCAGATATTTTCCATCAGGATTCAATGTCAGATAGTATCGGTTGAGATAGCTGCGAGACGAATCTGCCATAGCCAGGGTTCGCTCGTAGGTGCCATTGATATTACTGAAATAGGCACTATCGGCATAGGATGCTGCTAACTGCAGCAATCGGGACGTCTGCTTATTGTCTCCGTGCCTGTTAGTTCTGTGCTTATCAGTTCTGTGCATAGAGACATTATTCCAGGTGCTTCCCTGTACGGCAGATGGGATATTACACCCTATCAGCATCAAGGCAAGCATCAGTATCATTTGTATTTTCCGAATACCGCAAGGCAGTCGGAAAGTGAACCAACTACCCTTTCCCGGCTCACTCTCTGCCTGTATGTTACAAGGAGAGAAGAGCGAACTGATTTTCTTGTACTTATCGATGATGCCCTTACAGTTGAGCAACCCGAATCCATGTCCGCCGGTATAGGTCCGGTCGAAGATATGTTCCAGTTTTTCTTCATCCATACCTTTTCCCGTATCAGCTACAGATATTTCCACAAATGCCTGATGGCTCTTGGCACTTACTACGACCTCACCTCCTGCAGGTGTAAACTTCCTGGCGTTGTCGGCGATGGTATTAATCATGAATAGAGTCAGTGTACGGTCAGCCTTTACCGTGGCATCCGTAGGTTGTACGGTCAGTTTGACCCCACGCATCTGAAAACTCATTTTTCCTTTGGCTACAATATCGAAAAGTGGCTGGAGCGGGAAACTCTCAATGCGGAGATTGATGGCTCCCTGGCGCATCTGTATCCAATCGGTGAGAACCGAATTATATTGGTTGATCTTATCTGTCAACTCAGATATATAGGTATATCGTTCCTGTTTCACTTCTTCCGGATCATTGCCCTTCATCAGTCTATCTACCTCATGAATCATGCGGTCGATAAATGGAGTGATGCTATTGACCAGAGAAAGCTTGGCACGCTGTTCCAGGTTGCGGCGCCTATTGTCTGATATATGGAGCTGAACCATATTCTTGGCTTCTTCCAATTCTTCATGCTTTTCAGATAATGCATTGATATGCTGTGTGTTCTGTTCTTCCCATTCATGTAAAGGTATCAGTAGGGATTCTACAGAACTTTCCTTGGTGTTACGGCGCTTCATTCTGTCGAAGACATAGAGCAAGACCACAACCAAGACTATCATAAAGATTACCGCAGCAATCATCGTGTTCAGCTGGACGGCGTTGTTGTCCAACTGAGTGGCACGAGCTTCCAACTGCCTATCCTGTCGGCTCTGCTCCTGCAAATCGAGGTAAATATTGCGGTTGTAATCGCTTTCTGGCTTATCATCGATGGCAGAATAAACCAGGCTGAGTCTTTCTCGGATAGAAGCCACCAGGTCTGGCGCCTGTTGGATAGCCCTGTTCTGGTTGAGTGCCCTATTCAGACAATCGCCTGCAGATTTATAATCCTTGATCTGCCAGTAGCATTCTGCCAGTGTACGATAAGCTCCTGCCGTCTGGTAAACGTCTCCATATTCTGAAAAGATATTGAGTGCGCGTTGCGCAAAGTTTCCTGCCAGAAGTTCCAAAGGCATCTGTTCTACATTGAGATACTGGAAAGCCGGCAGATTGTTTTTTACCAGGAAATCGCGCTGTTCCGGGTCCTGGATATGTTCGCTGATAGATTGCAGTGCGTTTGCCTGCCAGTATGGATAAGGATTGCTGCCACTAGCCATAAAGTAGAGGCGAATGAGCATATCAAATTCCGCCTGACAGATCTCCTGTGGGGTGCCATGAGTGATGGCGCCACCAGATCCCATATTATAGAGATAGTTGAGATACTGTGCCGTATCCTGTTCCAGTTCATCTGGGTCAAGATCTGCCAGTGCATTGAGCATCGGCTTGTCTAGCTGTACATAATAAAAATAGGTGGCAGCAACGATATCAAACTCACTCTTCGCATAAATGGCGCGTTGACGCTCTCGAAGAGGGAGGTTATCTATTTCCTCACCGATTCTGCGCAGTTTGCGGATGGCTTTTGCTCTAAAGCTATAAAAATCCTTGTTGCGGGCCTCACGCTGACAGAGTCGCATATTCTGAACGTCGGCAATAAGGAGTTCTATCTGGTTGTCACTGCGTTCGTTTACCTTGTCCAGCCATCGCTTGGCAGTATGGTAATCCATCTTGGCAATAGCCACAAAAGCCAGGTTGTTGCAAGCCTCCGCGTATCCGGCAGGATAGTCTTTAGAAAGAGCCAAAGCTTTCTCTGCCAATACTTTAGTGGAATCAAGGTTACGATAGTGAAGCGCATAAGAAAGTTGATTCAGCTCATCAACTTCGCCCTTATGCGATGGCGAACAAGCTGAAAAAACAAACATCGCCACCATCATACAGATGATGGCGATGCCATAAATATGATGAAAACTTTTATGCATTCTGATTATGCACGTGCCTTAGCAATGTAGCCCAAAGCTTCCTGGCACTTTGCTGTGATGGCAGCCCAATCTGCAGCAGCAACAGTCTCCTTAGGGAAGAGCTTAGAACCCATACCTACACAGAGAACACCCGCCTTGATCCAAGGAGTAAGGTTCTCCTCTGTTGGCTCTACTGCACCTGTTACCATGATGTTGCTCCAACGCAATGGTGCCATTACATTCTTTACGAATGAAGGACCACCTACATTACCTGCAGGGAATACCTTGGTTACATCGCAACCTGCTGCCTGAGCATTGTTGATCTCTGTTACAGAACCACAACCTGGTGAATAAGGCACCAAGCGACGGTTACATACAGGAGCAATATCAGGATTGAAGTTAGGACCTACGATGAAGTTTGCACCCAACTGGAGATACAAAGAAGCTGTACCAGCATCAACCACTGTACCAGCACCCAGGATCATCTCAGGGCACTCCTTGTCAGCCCACTTTACCAACTCCCCGAAAATCTCGTGAGCGAAATCGCCACGGTTAGTGAATTCAAATACACGAACGCCACCCTCGTAGCATGCCTTGATTACGTTCTTGCAGATTTCGATATCTTTATTGAAGAATACAGGAACCATACCAGTCTCTTTCATAGCTGCCATGACCTGCATTTTGCTAAACTTTGCCATTTTCTTGTTTTAATGTTAAATGTTTAATGTTAAGTGTTATCGCTGTACACGACCATTAGCGTTACCGCCAGCAAGGCTCTCAACCTCGTCAACAGAAACCAGGTTGAAGTCGCCAGGGATCGTGTGCTTCAAGGCAGAAGCAGCAACAGCGAACTCAAGTGCCTCGCCCTGAGTCTCCTTAGTCAAGAGACCGTGGATCAAACCGCCAGAGAAAGAGTCACCACCGCCTACGCGGTCGATGATAGGGTTGATGTCGTAGTGCTTGCTCTGATAGAACTCCTTATCGTCATAGATAAGAGCCTTCCAGCCATTGTGAGTAGCAGAGAGAGACTCACGGAGAGTAGAAACGACATACTTGAAGCCGAACTCCTCCATCATACCCTTGAAGATGCCATAGTAACCCTCAGCATCAGTCTTACCGCCTTCTACGTCAGCATCTGGCTTGAAGCCCAAGCAAAGCTGAGCATCCTCCTCGTTACCGATGCAAACATCTACATACTGCATCAATGGGCGCATTACAGAGATAGCCTTCTCTGATGTCCAGAGCTTCTTGCGGAAGTTGAGGTCAACAGATACTGTTACGCCATGACGCTTAGCAGCCTCACAAGCCAACTTGGTCAACTCTGCAGCCTTGTCGCTGATAGCAGGAGTAATTCCACTCCAGTGGAACCACTGAGCGCCTTCCATGATCTTATCGAAGTCGAAATCAGAAGGATCTGCCTCTGCGATAGCGCTGTGAGCACGGTCGTAGATAACCTTAGATGGGCGCATAGAAGCACCAGTCTCTGCATAGTAGAGACCTACTCTATCACCACCGCGAGCGATAAACTCTGTGTTGACGCCATAACGACGAAGACCATTTACTGCAATCTGGCCAATCTCGTGCTTTGGCAACTTTGATACGAAATATGCATCGTGACCATAGTTAGCAAGGCTAACAGCTACGTTAGCCTCACCACCACCAGGGATGATGCGAAGTGACTCACTCTGGATGAAACGATCGTTGCCCTCTGGTGACAAACGAAGCATAATCTCGCCTAATGTTACAATCTTTGCCATTGTTTGATAGTTTTAATTTCTTTGTTTTTATTGTTTGTTTACTAATAGACAATTTTATTGTAGTTGTCCGTAACCGTTGGCAAAAATAGCTATAATTTCTCGAATACCAAAATTTAATCGCAGTTTTTTTCATTTATCGCCCTATTTTTTCGTATTTTTCTCACTTTTTCCATTTTTTTCTCTTTTTTTTTCGATTTTTGTGCAAAAAAAGAGCTGTGCATTCGCACAATTCAAAAAAATGTTGTATATTTGCGCCCGAATGCTGATGGTGTGACCGCACACAAACCAGCAGTTCAACAAAACATAGTTAAAAGCACAGTTTGTGCGCACAGTTATGAAGGGAGCAAAGCCTTCTTGCAGGAAGAAAATGCATCCTATATATAATAAGGTGTGAACGACTTGCTCAAACCATAAACTTAAAAACAATGGCCGAAAGAATCAGAATCAAGGATATCGCCGAAAGAGCAGGCGTATCTGTAGGAACAGTGGACCGTGTGCTCCACGACCGCCCGAACGTGTCGAAACCGGCTCGTGAGAAGGTGGAACAAGCGCTCAAGGAAATGAATTATCAACCTAATATGTATGCCAGTGCATTGGCATACAACAAGGCTTATACTTTTTATCTTCTGATACCGAAGCATGAATCGGAAGCCTATTGGGAAGAGATAGAAGAAGGAGCCAGAAAGTGCGAAGACCAGCGCAGGGATTTCCATGTCAATGTTGAGATTCGATTCTACGAGCGTTCCTGTGAGGATTCTTTCAAGGCTGTTTCACAGGAGATTCTTGGTGCCAATCCGGAAGGAGTTATCGTGGTACCATCATCTCTAGAAGTGACACGTGGTTTTACAGACCAGTTGCATCAGAAGGGTATTCCGTTTATCCTGCTCGACTCTTATATGCCAGACCTGCGTCCTCTCTCCTTCTTTGGTCAGGATTCATTCTGCTCTGGCTATTTCGCTGCCAAGATGCTGATGATGCTTGCGGGTAATGAGAAAGAAGTGATGCTGATGAGACAGACCAAGGACGGTCATGTGGTCAGCAAACAGCAGGATAACCGTGAAGTGGGATTTCGTCATTATATGCACGACCATTTTCCACAGGTTGTCATCCATGTGCTCGATCTTCCGCTCAACGGAACCCGCAACGAGTACCAGAAGATGCTGGCTCAGTATTTTGAGGGACATCCTGCTACCCATCATTGCATAACAATGACATCGAAGGCGCATATCGTGGGAGATTATCTGCTCAAGTCCAATCGCCGTGATATACAGATCATGGGTTATGATATGGTGGGCAAGAATGCGAAATGTCTGCGCGAAGGCAGCATCTCGTTCCTCATCGCACAGCATGCCTATATGCAGGGTTACTATTGTGTAGATACCCTCTTCCGTGCCATCGTTCTCAAGAAGAAGGTGAATCCGGTGAATTACATGCCTATCGAGCTGCTGATGAAGGAGAATATCGATTTTTACCGCAGAACGCAGATCTAAGGCAGAAATGAAGAGGTAAAAAATAGAAATTATAAATATATAAATAAACAAAAACAAAACTACAGAATGAAACTATCAAGCTTTATCAAGATTAACCCTGCCGACTCGGTAGTGGTTTGTTTGCGTCCTATGCAGAAGGGCGAGGTTATCGAGGTGGATGGCAAGAGCATCACTCTCTTGCAGGATACTCCAGCTGGTCATAAGGTACTCATCGATGATGCTGCCGAGGGACAGGACATCATCAAGTATGGCTACCCTATCGGTCATGCCAAACAGGATTTGAAGCAGGGTGAATGGGTGAATGAGAACAATCTCAAGACCAACCTTGCCGGTACGTTGGAATATACCTATAATCCAGTAGAAGAGCAGTTGAACATTGCCAAGGAATCCCGTACCTTCCAGGGCTATGTGCGCAAGAATGGCGAAGTAGGTGTAAGAAACGAGGTATGGGTAGTCCCAACCGTAGGTTGTGTGAACGGTGTTGCCGAGAAACTCGTAGAGCTTCTGAAGAAGGAGACTGGCTGTGAGGGCATTGATGCCATCCACGCATGGCACCATAATTTCGGTTGTTCTCAGCTTTCCGGCGACCACGAGAATACCCGTAAGGTGCTCCGTGACATCTGCCAGCATCCTAACGCCGGTGCCGTTCTCGTTCTCTCATTGGGTTGTGAGAACAATCAGCCTGATGACTTCATGAAGATGTTGGGCGATTATGATCAGGACCGCATCAAGCTCCTGGTAACCCAGAAGGTTGAGGGTGATGAGATTGAAGAGGGAATGAAGATTCTCCGTGATCTCTATGCCAAGGCTAAGGAGGATAAGCGTGAGGAGGTACCTGTAAGCAAGCTTCGTGTAGGTTTGAAGTGTGGTGGTTCTGATGGCTTCAGTGGTATCACTGCCAACCCACTCGTAGGTGAATTCTCAGACTGGTTGGTTGCTCAGGGCGGTACCAGCATCCTTACCGAGGTGCCTGAGATGTTTGGTGCTGAGACTATTCTGATGAACCGTTGTGAGAACAAGGAACTCTTCGACAAGACCGTTCATCTCATCAATGATTTCAAGGAGTATTTCCTCAGTCATGGTGAGCCTGTTGGCGAGAATCCTTCTCCAGGTAACAAGGCTGGTGGTATCTCTACTCTGGAAGACAAGGCATTGGGTTGTACCCAGAAGTGCGGTCGTGCTCCAGTCAGTGGTGTGCTGCAGTATGGTGACCGTTTGGAGACAACAGGTCTGAACCTCTTGTCTGCTCCTGGTAATGACCTCGTGGCAGCAACCGCATTGGCTTCAGCAGGCTGTCAGCTTGTGCTCTTCACAACGGGTCGTGGTACCCCTTTCGGAACATTCGTTCCAACCATGAAGATTTCAACCAATAGCAAGCTTGCCCAGAACAAGCCAAACTGGATTGACTTCAATGCCGGAGAACTGGTTGAAGGCACCGATATGAAGGAGTTGGTAAACAAGTTCATCGACAAGATCATAGCAGTTGCCAGTGGCGAGGAAGCTCGCAACGAGTACAACGGCTATCGTGAGATTTCCATTTTCAAGAATGGAGTAACATTGTAATAACTTAAAAAGAAACATGAGTAATAAGAAAGGATTGTTGGCGTTGTCGCCATTGTTTTTGTTGATTGTCCTCATCGTGGCGTTCACCGTCTATTCGGTAGATGCCAGTCATAAGGATACCAATTTGTCGCTCACCGTGGCATTCATGATCTCCAGTATCTATGCCGTAGCGATTTCTGGTGGTATGCCCATCAAGAGTCGTGTAGATACCTACAGCAAGGGTGCCGGCGCCAACAATCTGATGCTCATGTTGTGGATATATGTGTTGGCAGGTTCCTTCGCAGCTTCGGCCAAGGCGATGGGAGCTGTCGATGCAACTGTCAATCTAGCACTCAGCATACTTCCGGCGAGCATGATTCTGCCGGGACTGTTTCTGGCAGCCTGCTTTATCTCCGTATCCATCGGAACAAGTGTAGGTACCGTTGTGGCACTTGTTCCGATAGCTGCGGGACTCGCCCACTCTATGGGCGGAAATATAGGTATGATGACAGCTATCATCGTTGGTGGAGCTTACTTTGGAGATAATCTTTCCTTTATCTCTGATACCACGGTAGTAGCTACCCAGACTCAGAATTGCAAGATGAACGATAAGTTCCGTGTCAACTCTCTTATCGTAGTACCTGCCGCCGTTATTGTACTGGCTATCTATGCCGTGATGGGTATCGGTCTGCAGGCACCTACTGATATTCCGGAGGTAGAGTATATCAAGGTACTCCCTTATCTGGTAGTACTTGTCACAGCTGTGGCGGGTATGAATGTAATGGCGGTTCTTACTATGGGAACATTGCTCTGCGGTGTGATTGGTGTAAGCAGTCAGCTTCTGGGTGCTGCCGGAGGTTACGATCTCTTCGGCTGGTTTTCAGCCATGGGTAACGGAATCATCGGTATGGGCGAACTGGTCATCATCGCAATGATGGCGGGTGGCATGCTCGAAATCATCCGTGAGAATGGCGGTATCAATTATATCATCGATAAGATTACGGCTCACGTCAGCAACAAGCGAGGAGCCGAACTGTCCATTGCCGCACTGGTCTCCATGGTCAACGTATGTACAGCCAACAATACGGTTGCCATCCTTACGGTAGGCAACATTGCCAAGAAGATCGGTGATAAGTTTGGTGTAGATAACCGCAAGGCAGCCAGTATCCTCGATACTTTCTCCTGTGCGGTTCAGGGCTTGATACCTTACGGAGTACAGATGCTTCTGGCAGCAGGTCTTGCCAATCTGAGTCCGATGGATATCCTTCCATACCTCTATTATCCTCTGGCTATCGGTATAGCTGCACTGTTTTCGATACTATTTCGTTACCCGAAGCGATATAGCTAGAATGGAAGTAGCTTATTATCAGTTGTTTAACTTTTAAATGAATACACGATGGATTTTTTACAGAGAAACCTTTTTGTCAAGCTGCGTTCCGACAACTTCCATACGAAGGAGGAGATGGAACCGATGACTACCTTCAAGCAGAAGAAGATAGCCCAGATGATGAAGAACCTCAGCGATGTGCCTGCGGGTGAAGTACGCATGAACAATGGTTTCCTGAACCGACGTTTAGCCAGCATACAGGAAAACGAGCGTCATGCCATCGACACCTCTATCGAGACCATCCACTTACTTCGCATCATCGTATCCAATATCAATGGAATATTAGCAAATGGCGTTAATCTTGGCGGCATCATCGAGATGGGAAACTACCTGCGCACCAAGGGCGACAAGGTAGATTTCGTAAAACTGGAAAAATGGCTGCGAAAGCTCCGCATCCAGCGAATGGCGCAGTTGCAGGGCAGTGTACTTATCCTTTTCTTCGAATTTGAACAGGATGAGATACCTCTCGTGCGCCATGTAGAACGTGGTGCCTACAAGCTGACTCTCCGTTCGCTTTATTATAACAGTCTCGATCAGCAGGAGATTTTATTCGAGCAGACTCAGGCAGGATTCGTTCGCACTACCGGTGGAACGATGCGCAAAAACCTGCGCCGCAGCATGCGGTATCTGGAATATGCGCCCATAGAAACCATCAGCAATTTCTGCAATAACTTCTTCCGCTCACTCTCAGAAATAGAAGAATAATATAAAATATATAAAAAATAAGCATACTCTGTGACGAATTTCAAGCGATTTTCGTACCTTTGCAGTTATGAAACGATTTTGTATAACGATATTATCATCAATTATAGCATTATGCGCAAGTGCGCAGGTGCAATGCGAGGATACCTGCAGTCATGTGCATGGCATAGACCTCAGCCACTATCAGGGCAATGTGTTCTGGGAAACGGTGGGCGATAACTCCAAGATGGCGTATGTCTATCTGAAGGCTACCGAAGGGGGAACCAATGTAGATAGCAAATATAAGCAGAATATTGATCTGGCGCATAGATATGGACTCAAGGTGGGTTCATACCACTTTTATCGTGCCCGTATTCCGCAGCAGACCCAGCTGGAGAATTTCATGGCTCAATGCCGCCCGGGCGACCAGGATCTCTTGCCGATGATCGACGTAGAGACCAAGAGTGGTTTGGAGACAGAGGAGTTTTGCGACTCACTCTTCAAGTTCCTGCATCTCGTGGAAAAGGCATACAGACAGAAGCCTCTCATCTATACAGGTGCCAACTTCTACGACCATTATCTCTTGGGAAAGCTCGATAGCTATAAGCTGATGATAGCCCAATATACCAAGCGTGAGCCTGTGCTCAAGGATGGAAGAGACTTTGAAATGTGGCAATATACCGGTAAGGGAAAACTGAATGGTATTAACGGCTACGTGGACAAGAGCAGATTCATGGGTAGGCATCGATTGAGAGAGATTAGATTCAGGCACAGATAAAACATTGAACTTTGAACTTGGAGCTTTGAACTTTATGATTAGCTTTCGGGATCAAAGGTATATGATGTTTGGAAATATATAATATATATAAGTAAAACATAAACTTTAAATAAAACTATGGCAATTATTAAATGTCCAGAATGTGGTCGCCAAATCAGTGACAAGGCTCCTACCTGTCCTAGTTGTGGCGTTGAGATAGCAGGAAAAATCACTAAATGTCCTCATTGCGGGGAGGTATATTTCAGCAGTCAGGAGATGTGTCCAAACTGTCATGAGATAGCTGTAGGAGTAACACGCCCTCTTGCGGCAGCTACATCACCGGTGTCGTCTGCAACATCGGCAGCATCGGCAGCAACACCGCAGGCTCCTGCGGCTCCAGCAACTCCTTCAACACCTCCTACCCCTCCTGTTCCACCAGTACCTCCAGTACGTCGTCCTAGTGTTACTGCGAACGGAAATGATGGTGGCGAGGGTAATACTCCTCAGGAACCACAGAAGAAAAAGAACACCCGCTCTATCTTCATCATCTCATTCATCTTTGCAGTCATGGCGTGTGGTATTATGTATTACTTCTACGACAGTGCCAATCGCAATAAGGAGATGGAAGCTTATGAGTATGCGATGCAAAGCAGTGACCCGATGGTGCTGCAGAGTTATCTCGATACCTACAAGGATGCCGATGAAGCACATCGCGATTCCATTATGGCTCATCTTGATCTGTTGAAGCAGAACGACCAGGATTGGACCAATGCGGTAGTGAGCGGTTCGAAAGAAGCTTTGGAAGCATATCTCCAGAAGTATCCTAACAGTTTGCACAAGCAGGAAGCTTTGCTTAAAATAGATTCCCTCGACTGGAATGTGGCTAAGGCTGCAGATACAGCGGATGCCTACCAGGCATATCTGGATGCGCATACAGATGGAACTCACATCGAAGAGGCGGAAAATGCCCTGAAGAAGGTGAAGAGCCGTAATCTCCAGCCTGAAGAAAAACAGATGGTAAGCGGATTGTTCCGTCAGTTCTTCCAGAGCATCAATTCCCGTAATGCGGATGGATTGACTGCTACCTGTGAGGATATTCTCTCTTCCTTGCTCGGTAAGAATTCGGCTACCAAGGCAGATGTCGTTACCTTTATGGATAAGCTCTATAAAGACAATGTTGCCAATATGAACTGGCACATCAACAACGACTACCAGATCAAGAAGCGCGAGGTTGGCGATGAGGATTATGAGTATCAGGTACAGTTCTCTGCCCGCCAGGACATAGATTTGACAGATGGTTCGAAGAAGGAACAGCTCTTTAAGATTTCTGCAGTTGTTTCACCAGATGGCAAGGTGTCTGCCTTCAATATGAACAAGGTTTCTGATTAAAAAGAAAGCTCCGGTGGATTATTGATTCCATCGGAGCTTTCTTTTTTCTTTTTTCTTTTACTTTGCTTCCTTCATCTGTCGGAGCAATTCCTTCTGTTTTTCATTCAAACCAGTAGGCAACTTCACGTTATAGGTAATCATCAGATCACCGAAGGTTCCGTCACCTCTGTCATAACCTTTACCGCGAACACGTACCTTGGTACCATTCTGGGTTTCTGGTTTGATCTTCAGTTTAATCTTTGAACCATTGCTCAATGTGATGATACCCTCACCACCGAGCAGTGCGGTGTACATGTCGATATTCACATTCATGTTCATCTCGCCCGTATTCGTTCTGGCACTATGACCACCGCAGCCACCGTTACATCCGCCTGTGCCATATTCAGCACCGGCACCGAAACCAGCACCTGCTCCGCCGAATCCGCCAAAGCCACCGAAACCGGCACCTTGTGAACCACGGGCACGACCGCCACCGAAGAGATTTTCGAAGAAGCTGGAGAAGCCGCCTCCTCCACCGCCGAAGCTGCTGAAGTCGAAGCCTTCGAATGGATTTCCGCCAGCGGCACCTCCGCCGGCAGCTCCATCATAGCCTCCACCACCGAAGCCTCCTACATTCTTCCACTGTTCGCCGTACTGGTCGTACTTGGCACGCTTATCCGGATCAGAAATCACCTCATACGCCTCGTTCAGCGCCTGGAACTTAGCCTTCGCCTTAGGGTCGTTAGGATGCAAATCCGGATGAAACTGTTTGGCACGCTTGCGATATGCAGCGCGCACATCCTTCTGCGGGATGTTCTTATCTACACCGAGAATCTTGTAATAATCTACAAATGCCATAGTATAATACCTCCTATTTTTATGATTTTTATAAGAAACCAACAAAAAGTATGCCGTAATTGCCAACTTTTTTGTATTTTTGCAGTTGAAACAAATAAATTCGAGAAAAAGTATGAAACAGTTATTCGCAGCGCTCCTCTTGGCGCTCACTTTTAATTCACAGGCAATGGCACAGCAGCGCACCGTTAAACTCAGAGTGATTCAGACGAGTGATGTCCATGGTTCTTTCTTCCCATACGATTTCATCAATCGCAAACCGAAGGCAGGAACCCTGGCACGTGTTTCCTCTTATGTCAACGATCTGCGCAAGACATACAAGGACAATGTCATCCTCCTGGAGAATGGCGACATCCTTCAGGGACAGCCTACCTGCTACTTCTATAATTATGTCAATACCCAAGCTCGCAATGTTACAGCTGATGTAGTCAACTATATGAAGTATGACGCCCAGGCTTTCGGTAATCACGATGTAGAGACCGGTCATGCAGTTTACGATAAGTGGATCAAGGAGTTAGATTGTCCGGTACTGGGTGCCAACATCATTGATACCAAGACCGGAGAGCCTTATGTAAAGCCTTATATCATCCTGAACCGTGAGGGTGTGAAGATTGCCGTTCTCGGTATGCTGACCCCAGCTATTCCTAACTGGCTGACAGAGAATCTCTGGAGCGGAATGCAGTTTGAGAATATGGTGACCAGTGCCCGTAAATGGATGAAGATCATCCAGGAGAAGGAGAAGCCGGACGTTGTCATCGGTGTCTTCCACAGCGGTAAGGATGGCGGTATTGTCACTCCTGAATATGAGGAGGATGCCTCTCTGCGGGTAGCAAAGGAGGTGCCAGGCTTCGACATGGTGCTCTTCGGACATGACCATACCCGCTATAATGAGACGATCCTGAATGTGGAGGGCAAGCCTGTGGTATGCCTCGATCCTGCCAATAATGCCCTGAATGTGGCAGACGCCGAGGTGACCATTACCCTGGACAAGAAGAAGGTGAATGGCAAGAAACAGTATGTTGTGACAAACAAAAAGATAGTTGGCAGTCTGCCAGATGTGACAAAATGTCCTATTGATGAGGATTTCATGAAGGCATTCGAGCCTCAGATTGCAGAAATCAACAAGTTCGTAGGTAAGCAGATCGGAACCTTCAAGAATACCATACATAGCCGCGAGTCTTTCTTCGGCAGCTGCGCTTTCAATGATTTCATCCTGAATCTGCAGCTTCAGATCACGAATGCAGATATCGCTTTCAATGCACCCCTCCAGTTTAATTCTACCATCAAGGCTGGTCCTATCTATGTTGGTGACATGTTCAATCTCTATAAATATGAGAATCAGCTCTACGTGATGCGCCTTACCGGTGAGGAAATCCGCAAGCATCTGGAGATGAGCTATGATCTCTGGGTGAATACGATGAAGAGTCCTGATGACCATCTGCTCCTGCTCGATACCCAGACCAAGGGCGATCAGCAGCGTCTGGGCTTCAAGAATCTCTCCTTCAACTTCGATAGTGCTGCCGGCATTGATTATGAGGTGGATGTTACCAAGCCAGACGGCGAGAAGGTGAAGATTCTGCGTATGAGCAATGGTCAGCCTTTCGATGAGAAGAAGTGGTATAAGGTAGCAGTGAACAGTTATCGTGGCAATGGCGGCGGTGAGCTCCTTACCCGTGGCGCCGGTATTCCAAAAGATAGTCTGGATAGCAGAATCATCTATCGCAGTGAGCGCGACCAGCGTTACTATCTGATGGAGGCCATCGAAAAGATGGGAATTGTGGATGCCAAGCCAAACAACAACTGGAAGTTTGTGCCGGAAGCATGGACCAAGCCTGCTGCCCAGCGTGACTATGAGTTGCTTTTCGGAAAAAAGCAATAGCCCACTAGTCCCCAAAAAACGCCGGGAACTACCCGCCAAAGCATATCATAAAGTTCAATATTCAAAGTTCAAAGTAAAGAATGAAGTATTGGTTTATATTTTGCAAGACAGATATCTTGCTCGAGAAGAGAGAAGATGGAACCTATACGATTCCATGTAATGAGGAAAGTCCGATAGCAACCAAGCCTTGGACCCATATCCTCAACATCACACCGATGAATGACGGTACGGAAGTGAAGACTTTCACCATTCCAGAGCCCATAACCGACAACCCGAAATATGAGATGTGTGGTTTGCGCCCTAGCTTCTACAAGCTCTCCCCAGAGTTGTATCAGAAGGCTGGAAAATGTCAGGAGCTGAACTATTGGGATATGAACACCCAGTTTTGCGGGGTGTGCGGTTCACCGATGAAGATGTCAACAGATATCAGTAAGAAGTGTACCGAGTGTGGCAAGTCTGTCTGGCCATCTCTCGCAACAGCCATCATCGTTCTTATCAAGAAGGGCGATCAGGTGCTGCTGGTTCATGCCCGCAACTTCAAGGGTAACTTCGATTCCCTGGTAGCCGGTTTTGTGGAAACAGGTGAGAGTCTGGAAGAAGCCGTTCATCGTGAGGTGATGGAAGAGACCGGTCTGACCATCAAGAACCTCAAGTATTTCGGTTCCCAGCCATGGCCGTTCCCAAGTGGCTTGATGGTAGGATATACAGCCGAATATGTAGATGGTGAGATTCATCTTCAGAAGGAAGAGCTTTCCCGCGGCAAATGGTTCAGCAAGGATAATCTCCCTATTCTGCCGGAGAAATTATCGATTGCCCGCAAACTCATTGATGCCTGGCTAGAGAATAGAATATAAACTTTCGCAAGCAGACTATACTCGCCCTGGACTCATGATAAGTATAGGGTAGAATCTTGAAATTAAGAAATACAGAAGAAATGAAAGAGAAACTTTGGAATGCGAATTACATCAAGGTGATGACCACCAACTTTCTGCTCTACTTTGCCTTCTATCTCCTCACCCCACTCCTCCCACTCTATCTGAGTGAGACCTTCGGGGCAACCAAGGATGTCATCGGCATCGTGCTGAGCGGATATACGGTGGCGGCACTCATCATCCGTCCCTTCAGCGGATATGTGGTGGATGGATTTTCCCGTAAGAAAGTGCTGATGATCTGTCTGGCTGCTTTTGCCATCTTCTTTGCAGGATACATAGCTGCCAGTACCATCCTGATGTTTGCCATCTGCCGAACCCTGCATGGTGGACCCTTCGGAGCGGTAACTGTAGCCAACAGTACCTGTGCCATCGATGTCTTGCCTGCCAGCAGACGCAATGAGGGTATCGGTCTTTATGGATTGAGCAACAACTTCGCCATGGCGATAGCCCCTTCCATCGGTATCTATCTGCACAATCTGGTGGGTAGCTATATGGTATTGTTCTGGATAGCCTTTGTGGTAGCCATTGCTTCTGTGGTGATTGCTGGAACGGTGAAACTCCCAGAGAAGGAAATCGTCAAGAACAAGGAGAAGCTCTCGCTCGACCGCTTCTTCCTGACCCGCGCCTGGTTGTTGGCCATCAACATCGGCATGTTTGGTTTCTGCTGGGGTGTACTGAGCAACTACCTCGCCATTTACAGTAAGGAGGAATTAGGCATAACCGGAGGAACGGGAACCTATTTCGCCATTCTCTCTATGGGATTGTTCATGAGCAGATTGCAAGGCAGAAAGGCTTTGAGTCAGGGTAAGCTGACCCAGAATGCTGCCGAAGGAATGCTGATATCGCTCGTTGGTTTTACGATATTCGTAGCCATCAAGCATCCGGTAGCCTACTATCTTTCTGCAGCATTGATAGGCTTGGGAAATGGTCACCTGTATCCAGCCTTCCTGAATATGTTTATCAATGTTGCCCGCCACGACCAGCGTGGTACGGCTAACAGTAGTATCCTGACCGGTTGGGATCTGGGATTCGGAATCGGTTGTCTTCTGGGTGGGGTTGTAGCCGAGCATTTCGGTTATAGTGGTGCCTTCTGGATGGTAGCTATCGAAAATGCAGCCGCTGTGGTATTGTTCTTTGCCTCATCCCGTGCATTCTTTGAAAAAAGAAGACGAAACGACTAGTAAGGGAATAAAAAAGTATAAGTTTTTTCCAGGTTAAAGTTTAGCTTCCATCAAGGGCTAAACTTTTTCCTTTAAGGCTAGAAATATTTTCCCTTAAGGGAAATAATATTTTTCCTTAAGGATAAATTTATTTTCTCTTAAGGGCAGTTTTCTGCCGGTTTAAACCGGTATGGAAGTCCAATTAAAGAAAAAGAGCATTCGTAAGGATTGTGGAAACAAACCCTTTCGAATGCTCTTTGTAATTTTCTTACATGCTTTCTCTCTTAGAATGGGAGATCATCTGCGCTGCCACCTGCTGCTGGAGCTGCAGGCTGAGCAGGAGGGAATGGAGCTGTTGCACCCTGAGCAGGAGCTGGAGCTGCCTGAGGAGCCGCACTTACTGGAGGGAATGGAGATCCAACTGGCTGCATGCCACCCTGCATAGCAGCAACAGCATTAGGATCTACACGCTGAATATTCCAAGCGCGGACACTGTTGAACCAACGACCATTATATTCGTGTGCATCCAAATCAAAAGAAACCAAAAGTTCCTCACCACTCTGGATGTTGAACTGAGCAAGACGGTCTGCTCCGAAAACATCGAAGCAAAGCTTCTTTGGATACTGCTCGTGAGTCTCGATAACGAATGACTGAGCCTTCCACTCACCTCTTGCAGAAACGCCGCTTCTTTCAGGTAAAACGGCAATTACCTTTCCTTGTAATTCCATATTATTATTTTAAAAATTGTTTCAATCCTTCGCCTGCCAAGCCTCATTTTCATCGAGAATCAAAAGATGTATGAAGAGGCTCAAAAACGAGTGAATCTATCTACTATTTTTCTTTCTGACTGCGAAATTACTAAAAATAGTTTTAAAACAAAAACATTTCTTCGATTATTTTTGTCTATCCCCAATATTTTTTGTATTTTTGTGCTCATAATTGCGCAAATGCCCCAATTTACCCGTCAAGTAAGGAGCATCAGCCATGAATATGAGATAAGTAATATAGAAAATTAATAATATAAAATAACGACTCATGAGATTTACAGTTTCAAGTTCAGCATTGAGCAGCAAGCTCAATATGCTTGCTAAGGTGATCGGCAGCAAGAATTCTCTGCCTATCCTTGACAATTTCCTGTTCCAAGTAACCAACGGCGAGATGACCATCACCGCAAGCGACAGTGACAACATCATCAAGAGTACCATCGCTCTCACTGACAGCGATGGCGAAGGCGAGTTCTGCGTTGCCAACCGCGTCATCCTGGATGCATTGAAGGAGTTGCCTGAGCAGCCTCTTAGCTTCGATGTAGATACAGATAGTTTTGCCATTAAGATTGTATATCAGAATGGTCTCTATAATTTCACAGGCTTGAATGCTGAAGACTATCCTCCAACACAGGATATGGGGGATGGCTGCACTACCCTCGTCTTGCCAGCACAGGTGCTGATCGACAATATCAACCGTTCTCTCTTTGCTACAGCCAGCGATGAGCTGCGCCCAGTAATGAACGGTATCTATTTCGACCTTACTCCAGATTCGCTTGCCATCGTAGCAAGTGATGGTCATAAGTTGGTAAGAAGCAAGAACTTCACGATTAAGAGTGAGACTCCTGCTTCATTCAACCTGCCTAAGAAGCCAGCATCATTGCTGAAGAACATTCTGAGTAAGGATGATGAGGCTATCATCAAGTTTGATGCACGCAGAGCTGAGATTCAGTTTAGTGACGGCGTATTGAAATGCCGCCTCATTGATGGCCGCTATCCTAACTACAACTCTGTGATTCCAGCTAACAACCCATGTGAGATAACCGTAGATCGCAAGGGCTTGCAGAGTGCATTGCGCCGCGTATTGCCATTTGCCAGCGAGAGCAGCCAGCTGATCCGTTTCCATATCGAGAGCGGCCGTTTCGAGGTTTCTTCAGAAGACATCGACTTCTCTACTTCTGCCAAGGAAGTATTGCCTTGCGAATATAGCGGTTCCAGCATCAGCATCGGTTTCAAGGGTAGCAGCTTGATGGAAATCCTGGGTAATCTGAACAGCGATCAGGTTGTCTTCCACTTGGCTGATCCTAGCCGTGCCGGTATCATCGTACCAGCTGAGCAGCCGGAAAACGAGGACATCCTCATGCTCATCATGCCAATGCTCCTTAACGAATAAGGAGCTTGGTTCATCTAAACACCCCTTCCCTATTCAGAAATATATAGTTATAAATACTTGAAGTAATGAAATTAAATCTTACTAAGCCTCTGATCGTGTTCGACCTAGAGACTACCGGTCTTGACATGGTGAAAGACAGAATCATCCAGATCTCCTATATCAAGGTGTATCCAGATGGAACAGAGGTACGTAAAAACCAGTTTATCAATCCAGAGAAGCCAATCCCTGACGAGGTGGTTGCACTTACTGGCATCAGCAATGATGATGTGAAGGATGCACCAACCTTCAAGCAGTTGGCTGCTACTTTCAACCAGGAGTTCTCCGGTTGTGATTTTGCTGGCTATAACTCCAATCATTTCGATGTACCTATGCTTGCAGAGGAATTCCTGCGTGCCGGCATCGATTTCGATTTCTCTAAGTGTCGCCTCATTGATGCCCAAAACATCTTTATGAAGATGGAGCGTCGTAACCTGGCAGCTGCCTACAAGTTCTATTGTGGCAGAAAGATGGAAGAAGATTTCGAGGCTCACCGTGCCGACCAGGATACTGAGGCTACCTATTGCGTACTGAAAGGCGAGCTGGACCGTTATGCTCCTGGTGTTCAGGAGGAAGCCGACCGTGTGCTCAACAATGACATGGACGAGCTTGCTGAATTCTCCAAGCGTAACGACAATGTAGATTTTGCCGGCCGCATCGTTTGGCAGGAGTTGAAGGATGCTGATGGCAATGTAATACTCGATGAAAAGGGCGAGCCACACAAGCACGAGGTATTCAACTTCGGCAAGTACAAAGGATGGGATGTGGCAGAGATCCTGACCAAGGATCCTGGTTACTTCACCTGGGTATTGGGAAGCGATTTCACCAACAATACCAAGCAGGTACTCACCCGTATCCGTCTGCGCGAGTTCAACAAGAGAATGGGAAAATAATATGTTAAAAGGAAAGAAAATCGTATTGGGCATAACGGGTTCCATTGCAGCCTACAAGTCATGCCTTATCATCCGTGGTCTCATCAAGAAGGGAGCTGAGGTGCAGGTAGTGATTACGCCTGCCGGCAAGGAGTTCATTACCCCTATCACTCTCTCGGCGCTGACCCACAAGCCTGTGGTAAGCGAGTTCTTCTCACAGCGTGATGGTACCTGGAATTCGCACGTGGATCTCGGCCTTTGGGCGGATGCCATGGTCATTGCACCATGTACGGCATCTACTATGGGCAAGATGGCGCATGGCATTGCCGACAATATGCTCATCACCACCTATCTCTCCATGAAGGCACCTGTCTTCATCGCTCCTGCCATGGATCTTGATATGTACAAGCATCCTTCTACCCAGGCTAACATGAAGACCCTTCTCGGCTATGGTAACCATATCATCGAACCGGAAGTGGGATTCCTTGCTTCAGGATTAGAGGGAAAGGGACGCATGGAGGAACCGGATGTCATCGTGGATTACCTGGATAGATACTTCAAGATGATGGAGAATGCTGATGAGGTGGCTGAAGTAGAATCTGAGAACCAGGAGAATACGGAGAAAGACCTCTTCAGTAAGAAAGATCTCTGCGACAAGAAGGTGATGATTACAGCTGGACCTACCTACGAGAAGATAGACCCTGTGCGTTTCATCGGCAATTATTCTTCTGGAAAGATGGGATTTGCACTTGCTGAGGAATGTCTGCGCCGTGGTGCGGATGTTACTTTGGTGGCTGGTCCTGTTTCATTAGACTGTAGTCCTGCTATCCATCGCATCAATGTGGAAAGTTGTGAGGAGATGTATCAGGCAGCCACTGCAGCCTTTGCTTCTTCTGATGCAGCCATTCTCTGTGCTGCCGTTGCCGATTTCCGTCCTGCTACCATTGCAGATAAGAAAATCAAGCGCGAAAAGGATGACCTGGAGTTGACTCTGGTTCCTACCCACGACATCGCAGCAGCTTTGGGACAGATGAAACAAAAGAATCAGAGAATCGTAGCTTTCGCCCTGGAAACCAACGATGAAGAGAGTAATGCACAGAAGAAGAGAGTGAAGAAAAACGCCGACTTCATCGTGCTCAACTCTACCCGTAATCCGGGTACTACTTTCCGTACTGACGATAATCAGATTACCATCATCTCTGAAAAGGGAAAGAAAGAATATGAAAAGAAACCGAAGACTGAGGTGGCTCGCGACATCATTGACGAGCTGGCTCTCCTGTTTTAGTCCGGTATCTTTAGCTGGTGGTCTCCTGTGCTGCAGTCCTTCTGCGATTTCAGCACAGGAGCTGCAAGCTAAGATTACCATCAACCATGCCCAGATTTCGGGCACGGAGAAAGGCGTATTCGACAATCTGCAACAGACCTTGCAGCAATTCGTCAACAATCGCCAATGGACTCATCTTCAGTTTCAGAAGAACGAACGCATCATCTGCAACTTCAACATCACCGTCACCAAGTATGACAGAGACCAGAATCTCTTTACCTGCAAGGCGCTGATACAGGCCAATCGCCCAGTCTTCAATTCGGCATACACCTCCACCTTATATAATAATGTGGACGATAACTTCACGTTTCGTTTTGCCGAATACGACCAGTTGGAGTTCAATGAGCAGCAGATAGACAATCAGCTTACAGCTCTCTTTGCCTATTATGCATATCTTATCATCGGCATCGATCTGGATAGTTTTGCGCCAAAAGGCGGAGAAGACATCCTGCAGCGCTGCATGAATCTGACAAACAATGCCCAGAATCTGGATTATCCAGGATGGAAGGCTTTCTCTGATGACCGCAACCGGTATGCCATCATCTCAGACTATCTGGATGGAGCGTTGGAACCCTTCAGACAGTTACAGTATGACTACTATCGGAAAGGACTCGACGAGATGGCAAATAATGCGGAACGAGGTCGTACCGAGATAACCGCAGCCCTGGAAAAAGGACTGAAGAAGGCGAAGGAAAACCGTCCACTCAGTTTGTTGCCACAGATATGGACCGACTTCAAGAAGGATGAACTTGCCAACATCTATCGCGGCAAGGGAACCCAAAAGGAAAAGGAGAGCATCTATGAACTCCTCTTCTCCATCAATCCTTCACAGAATAAATACTGGGATCTGGTCAAGGAATAATTTTTCAGGAATCATCTGTCTGGATAGATTTTTCAGGTTGGAATCTTCATGAGATCATCTTCCGGAACGGAAGCTTCTGATAATCAGAATCAGCTTTCCCTTTATATCTTTATCAAAAAGTAGAATAAACTATGCTCAAGCAATTATATATCAAGAACTTCACGCTCATCGACGAGCTGAACATCTCTCTCTATCCTGGCTTCTCCGTCATCACGGGTGAGACAGGAGCTGGAAAGAGTATCATCCTCGGTGCCATCGGACTGCTTCTGGGTAACCGTGCCGACAGCAAGGCGATCAAGGCAGGAAGAGACCGTTGCGTGATAGAGGCTCACTTCGATCTCTCCAGATATGGTATGCAGAAATTCTTCGATGATCACGACATCGACTATGATGCCGATGATACTATCATCCGAAGAGAGTTGACTGCAGCCGGCAAGAGCCGTGCCTTCGTCAATGATACCCCTGTGCCTCTTACCTGTATGAGAGAATTGGGAGAGCAACTCGTGGATATCCATTCGCAGCATCAGAATCTTCTTCTGCAGAAAGAAGACTTTCAGTTGAATGTGGTGGATATCATCGCTCAGGATACCGACCAGCTCAAGGTTTACCAAAAGGAGTTCCATGCTTATCGCAAAGCCAAGGAACTTCTGGAAGAGCTGAAAGCTGAGATTGCCAAGAATCGTGAGAACGAGGAGTTTATGCGCTTCCAGCATAAGGAGCTGGAAGATGCTAATCTCCAGGAAGGCGAAATGGAACAGCTGGAGCAGGAAGCAGAAACCCTGAGTCATTCAGAGGATATCAAGACAGCTCTCTTCGAGGCTGACAATGCGCTTTCAGGAGAAAACGACAGCATACTTGACAAACTGAAGAACGCCACTCATCAACTGGAAAATATCTGCGATGTCTATCCAAGCATAGCTGATGTGGCTGGCAGAATGCAGAGCAGCTATATTGAACTGAAAGACATCGCACAGGAAATCAGCAGTAGTGTAGATCACGTGGAATTCGATCCTAACCGATTGGATGCCATCAATACCCGTCTGGACAAGCTCTACACCCTGCAGCAGAAGTTTCATGTAGAAACGGTGACAGAACTCATTGCCACCCGTGACCGCATCGCAGAACAGCTTGCGCATATCGATAATGGCGATGAAGACATCGAAGAGAAGGAAAAAGAAGTGGCTGCTCTCCTTGCCAAGGCTGAAAAGCAAGCTGCCCTACTCACTTCTATCCGTCAGAAATCTGCAAAGGCAATAGAAAAGGAGATGAAAGGCAGACTCATCCCGCTGGGCATTCCGAATGTGAGATTCGAGATTGCCTTCGCAGAAAAGCCACTCTCCGGAAATGGTGCCGATAAGGTTAGCTTCCTTTTCAGTGCCAACAAGAGTACACAGTTGCAGCCAGTCAGTCAGGTTGCTTCAGGTGGTGAGATTGCCCGTGTGATGCTCTCGCTGAAGGCAATGATCAGTGGAGCCGTGAAGTTGCCAACCATCATCTTTGATGAGATTGATACCGGTGTAAGCGGAAAGATAGCAGAAAAGATGGCAGATATTATGGAAGAGATGGGACTCCAGAACCGACAGGTACTCTCCATCACTCATCTGCCACAGATTGCTGCCAAGGGTAGCCATCATTACAAGGTATTGAAGGAGGAAACCGAGAATGGAACCATCTCGCACATGAAAGAACTCAACAACCAGGAGCGCATAGAGGAAATTGCCCAGATGCTCAGTGGCAGTGACATCACGCAGGCAGCTCTTGCCAATGCCAAAGAATTATTGAGAATATGAAAAGAATAAATATGATCATGATGGGACTGATGCTGGGTGCATCATCCCTCTTCGCTCAGCCAGGCTCTGTACAGAAAGCCGCTAAGAGCGTATTTACACTCACCACCTTCAACAAGGATGGTAACATCATCTCTTCTACACAAGGTGTGTTTATTGATAACAAGGGAACGGCTATCGGTACCTTCAAACCGTTTATCGGTGCAGTGAAGGCTACCATCGTGGATGCCAGCGGAAAGTCGATGGATGTAGATGCCATCCTCGGAGCTGATGAACTTTACGATGTGGCCAAGTTCAGAGTATTGGGTAATACCACGGCTGCCAACATAGCAACGGCAGAATCACCTGCGGGCAGCAAGGTTTGGCTCGTTCCTTATTCTATCAAGAAGTCACCTTTCCAGCAGGAGGATATCGCAAGCGTAGAGAAGTTCAAGGGAACCTACAATTACTACATCTTCTCTAACACCGTACCGGACAATGCAGTGGGTTGCCCATTCGTCAACAAGAATGGTCAGGTGATTGGTATCATGCATAGCAACGGTCAGGTTACTGCCATTGATGCCAACTATGCCAAGGAGTTGAAGGTGACAGGACTTTCCACACTGGATGCAGCCCTTCGTGAGACAGGCATCCGTACCGCTCTTCCGGATACCGAACAGGAGGCGATTACGATGATGACGCTCAACAAGTCTCAGGTGTCCCGCGACATCTATACCAAGTATGCAGATGAGTTTATGGCAAAGTTCCCTACTTCTGCATTCGGCTATAAGGAAAAAGCAACTCTTCTTGTAGATAAGAACGAGTTTGCCGAGGCTGCCAAATGTATGGAAGAAGGTATTAAGAAATCTTCAGCCAAGGATGAAGCCCACTCTAATTATTCTGATGTCATCTATCAGAAACTGATTTATAAGGGTGATTCTGCTTATACAGACTGGACTTACGACAAGGCGATAGAAGAGGCACAGAAGGCATACGCCATCAATGCCAATCCTGTGTATCAGCATCAGGAGGCACGCATCATCTTTACCAAGGGTAATTATCAGAAGGCATACGATATGTTCATAGCTCTGACCAAGACATCAGTCAAGAATCCGGAAATCTTCCTGGAGGCAGCTCAGGCTAAGATTCAGCTCAAGGCTCCAGCTACAGAAATTAAGGTCCTGCTGGACAGTGCAGTCAATGAGGCAAAGAACTCGGGCACCATGGCTGGTCCTTACTATCTGGCTCGTGGTGATTTCCAGGCAGAACAGGGAGAGTATCGCAGTGCCATAGCCGACTACAATATGTATGATTCGATTGTCCGTCCTGTTAATCCTGCATTCTTCTACGCAAGATACAAGGCTGAGACCAAGTTGCGTATGTGGCAGCCAGCGCTGATTGATATTGCCCGTACCTGCTACCTCGCTCCTAACGAGCCTACTTATTTTGCAGAATGGGCAAGTCTTGACTTGCGTGTGAAGCGATATGCAGAAGGTATCAGTGCAGCCAAACATTGCATAGAGATTGCTCCAGAATATGCCGATGGCTACCTCCTCCTCGGTTTGCTCCAGATGGAGAACAAGCAGAAGGAAGAGGCCCGCAAGAATCTGGAAAAAGCAAAGGAACTGGGAGATACCCGTGCTGAGGGTTATCTCAAGAAACTGAAATAATCAGATTGAAGGTGTATCAAAGAAATCCGATGAAGATGCTTTGATGCACCTTTTTTTATTCTATCTGCGATAAAAATTCCTAAAAGTGATATAAAACAAAAAGTGGATTAACCTTTCGATTAATCCACTTTTGTGATTCCGTTGGGGTTCGAACCCAAGACCCACAGCTTAGAAGGCTGTTGCTCTAATCCAACTGAGCTACGGAACCAACACCGCTATTTTTCATTAGCGAGTGCAAAGGTAATACTTTTTTGTGAAACTACCAAATTTTCACGTATCTTTTTTACAATAAAACCGAATATTATGCAACTTTTCTCTTTCTATGAATTGAAAAGCGCATAATATTCGGTTTTCCTCATTCTTTTATGCATCAAAAAGAATGAATTTCATCTTCTGCTTATTATTCAGTAATCAGTGTAAACTCTGAACCAGAAGCGTAATCCTGACCATTCTGCTCATTCAATGCACGCAGACGGAAGTAGCGAGCCTTGACAGGCTTGTTCAACATCACCTTCTGCAACTTGGCTGTCTTCTCAAAATGGCCCTTCAAGATTGGTTCACCCCAAGTCTTGTTGTCGTTGCTAACATAGATTTCATAATCCTTGATGCAACCATTCAAAGAACCATCCTGGCGTGCCAGATAAGTAAAGCCCTTGATGACCTTCTGCTTGCCAGCATCGAAGTCAACCCAGTGAGGATACTTAGCCAATGTAATGGAATACATCGTATGCCAGAAGGTAGAAGGATTGCCATCTACCAGGTAGGCTGCATCACCCTCATCAGGCTCCTGGCTGGAAGCAAAGGCAATCTGAAAACCAGATGTCTGCTGATTCTGCTGCATCTTCTTCATAACCTCCTTCACCATTTCACGACCGGTAGCTGAAACCTTTACGATATTTCCAAGCTCTGACTTCACTGCAGGACGGATGATGAATCCGAATGTGGCAGGAGTACTGCGTACCTGATCTGGTGTCAAAGGACCACCCTGTCCACAGCTGGCACCGCCCAATCCTGTAACCTTTGCATCGAGGTGCAAGTGAGTACCACTGCTCTTTGGCAACTGATATGGATGTGCTGCCAAAGTCAACTCCTGCTGACTCCAAGGCAATGCTGAGGCAGACATCGTACTATCAGAGATGAATACTACACCCTGCTGGTTGTCGTTAGTAACGGCACACCAACGTACCTCCTCGCGGTTGCCCTGTGCCTGTGGCTTAGGAAGCATGATGCCCTGCTCTGCTACCGGACTGTGATACCAACCGATAAACTGGCTGGTCTTGCGGTCGTTGTAGTTGTTGACAGGTCCGCGTCCATAATAATCATACTGGTTCAACTCGCTTGGCAATACCATAGAGTAGCCGATACGAGGCAAGATGACCTTAGAACGGTTAGCGCCGATGGCACTCTGCATTTCGATAGAACCATCCTTATAGATAGTATAGATCTGGCGTGAAGTGAACTTCAGGTCAGCATCTGTCAAGGCATGCTTGTTCTTCTCGAAGTTATAGCAAGACTCTGGGTCACGGTCGCGGTTGCTGTAATTCACATCGCATCCCTCCTTACCCTGACTCTCTACCGTGAAGTCGAGCTGGTAAGTACCATCCTTCTTGGCTGTATAATTCCAATTCTTCACTACATGCTGCAGGTCGTACAGACCATTCTTGAACCATGCATTGTGGTATCCGATACCGGCATCGTTGTCTGTAGGAGCGCGATATGCATCGAGCTTAGGACCATTGCCATCCTTGATGATATCCTGGCTACCATACTTCAAGCTATAGATAGCACCGGTATTCAAATCGAATGCTACCTGGAAGTTAGCACCCTTGATGTTGGCACGCTTAGCCGCCTTATCTACCGAAAGCTTCATCGCCTTACCGTTCTTGGCAACAGTAGCGATAGAAGGAGCTGCAACATCAGCGCCCTTTACTCTCAACTGCTCTTCCATCTGAGGATAACCCTTGGCAGCCCATGGCATATCCTTACCCAGAAGGAACTGAACTGTTACGAAGTACTCGCTCTTCGGATCGAGGCTTGCATAATCGTATGGCAAGGTATAGAAGCCCTTCTCACGAGGACCCACGATATTCTTGGCACCCTGCAATGGCTGATTCTTTGAAATGCAGACACCATCCTTATAGAGAGACCATACAATCTGGTAATTCTTGAGAGGCTCGAAGTAGTTTTTGTTGAAGATTTCAATCTGTCCCTGCTTCATATCTACAGCCTTCACGCCTACATTCTGATAAACCTTCTTTACCTCATAGTACTGGGCCTTAGGTGAGAAGTCTGGGCGAACGATACCATTCATACAGAACATACCGTCGTTTGGCTTGTTGTCCTTACCGAAGTCACCACCGTATGCCCAGTAGGTCTTGCCGGTTACAGGATCCTGCTTGTTAATGGCCTGATCAACCCAGTCCCAGATAGCTCCACCCATGAAGAAGTTGGTGCTCTCGATGGCATCCCAGTAATCTATCAGGTTACCGCAGGCATTACCCATAGAGTGAGCATACTCAGAGATGTGGAACGGATACTTCAGCTTGTACTTGCCCTGTACGGCTCCCTGAACCCAGGCGATGGAAGGATACTGGTTAGAACCCATATCCACGATATCATTGTTGCGCTCATACTGAACTGGGCGACTGGTATCGTAAGCCTTGATGGCATTGTAGCAATCTACGAAAGTCTTGCCAGGACCAGCCTCGTTACCCAAACTCCAGATTACTACAGAAGGATGATTCACGGTAGCGTGTACCATCTCCATATTTCTGGCGATATGAGCGTTGCGGAACTCAGGTACATGAGAAAGACTCTGCTTGCCATAGTAGTACTCATGGCTCTCGAGGTTAGCTTCATCCTCCAGATAGATACCATACTTATCGCAGAGATAATACCAGTAAGGTGCATCAGGATAGTGGCAGTTGCGCACATGGTTGATGTTTCCACGCTTCATCAGGAAGATTTCATTCTCCATCTGCTCGCGGGTAGCAGTATGACCTAACAGCGTATTGGTCTCATGACGGTTGACACCCTTCAGCTTGATCGGCTGTCCGTTGAGATAGTAGTATCTTCCAGCCAATCCGAACTCATCCTTCTCAGCAGGAGTCTCCTTGATTTCCACCTTTCTGAAACCAACGATGGTAGAGAAGGTCTGAACAGTTCTGCCCTTGGCATCCTTCAATTCTCCTACCAATGTATAACGGTAAGGGGCTTCTGCACTCCAGAGCTTCACCTTGTTGGCTGCATCGAGCGTAGTTTCCAGAACAACCTCACCCTTGGAATTCAATTTTCCGACGAGAGGAGTAGAAGCTGTAACGCCTTCCATCAAATCATTGTCGTCGGAATAGAGACGGTTGGCATAGAGTGAATACTGCAAGGTATAACCCTTAATCGCCTTCTTGGAAAGGTTCTGCAACTGGGCTGTGATGTGCAAGGTGGCATGGCTGTAGGTTTCATCCAGGTCAGGAATAGCCTTGATGTCTCTTACCTGAACCTGTGGTTTGGCAACCAAAGCCACGGTACGGAAGATACCAGGCAGGCGGAACATATCCTGACTCTCCAGGAAAGAACCGTCTGAATGGCGATAAACCTCTACTGCTACCGTATTCTCCTCACCCTCCTTATTAAGATAAGGTGTAATGTCGAATTCAGCCAGGTTACGTGAGTTCTTGGAGAATCCCACATACTTACCATTTATATATAGGTAGAAGAATGAATCTACACCATCGAAGTTGAGATAAATCTGCTGTCCCTTCCAGTCTGCAGGTACGGAGAAAGTTCTGCGATAAGAACCCACCTCATTGCGGTTGCGATAGGTCATCCAGTCGGTAGGAGGTGTACGCATCACTCCACCCTTCCAGTCGTTCATCGGCTGCCAGGAGTGCTGGAAGATGACACGCTGGTTAGAATAAAGCGGATCACCATACTTGTTGTTTCCATCCTTCTGCAGACCTGCCAAATTCCAGTTCATCGGCACCTTGATGTCGTCCCACTGAGAGACATCATAGTCTGTACGGTAGAAATCCTTAGGTCGCTCATCTGGATTTGGAGCCCAATGGAACTTCCATAATCCATCGAGAGATTTCCAGTAAGAACTGTTCTCTGGTAAAACCTTTCTCGCCTCTTCGATATTGCGGAACGAGAAGAACCAAGCATGCGGCTGCTGCTTGTTGACTGCTACGGAATCAGGACTTTGCCACTCCCATCCCGTAGGCGCAGCCTGCTGATTGTAGAAGTAGCCTCCTAAAGTACCATCTGCCCATGCTGATGAGCAAATGAGTCCGGTTAAAAGTAATAAATAAGTTTTCTTCATAAGTTGATGTTTTTATTTCTTATTATTTTCTTTGCAAAATTACGCTTTTATTTTGAAAGTGCAAAATAGTAGAGGGGAAAAATCAAGAAAACGCCCTTTTTTTTGAGACAAGCCTTTAATCTTTGCCCTATCCGATGATTTTTAACACGAAAAACTTGCCTGTGTCACAGAAAACCTGTATCTTTGTACCATACAAATAACGTATGGTAATATTGTATAGCAATATAGATATACTAAATATATTATTAATTAATAAATTCAATCTTAAACAAAGACATTTATGGTAAACAGATTCATTCTTAATGAAGTTTCCTATTTTGGCCCAGGTGCCCGCAAGGAGCTTCCTACAGTAATCGCTAGTCGTGGTTGGAAAAAAGCTTTGGTTGTAACAGACAAGGGCTTGATGAAATTTGGCGTTGCCAAGATGGTGCTCGATGTATTGGACGAGGCCAACATCGCTTATGAAGTATTTGATGACGTAAAGCCAAACCCAACAGTTTCTAATGTTACTGCAGGTATTGAGGCTTGCAAGAATGCTGGGGCAGACTTCATCATCGCTATCGGTGGTGGTAGTTCTATGGATACCGCAAAGGGTATCGGCGTGGTTGTTACCAACCCTGAGTTTGCCGACATCGTTTCTCTGGAGGGTGTTGCTCCTACCAAGAACAAGTGCTTGCCTATCGTAGCTCTTCCTACTACAGCCGGTACCGCAGCTGAGACAACCATCAACTATGTGATTATCGACGAGCAGCGCCAGCAGAAGATGGTATGCGTGGATCCTAACGATATTCCTGCCGTTGCTATCGTAGATGCTGAGCTGATGTACTCTTTGCCAAAGGGTCTCACCGCAGCTACCGGTATGGATGCGATGACTCATGCTATCGAGGGCTTGATTACCAAGGCAGCTTGGGAGATGAGTGATATGTTCGAACTCAAGGCTATTGAAATGATTCATAAGTACCTGCCTGTTGCAGTGAATGATCCTACCAATCCTGAAGGTCGCAACGGTATGGCTGTAGCTCAGTATATTGCCGGAATGGCATTCTCTAATGTAGGTTTGGGCGTTGACCATGGTATGGCTCACCCTATGAGTGCCCTTCATGATGTTCCTCACGGAGTAGCTTGTGCCATCCTGCTTCCTACCGTGATGCGTTTCAATATGGAGGTAAGTGTTCCTAAGTATGTACAGATTGCCAAGGTTGTTGGTGTTTACAAGGATGGTATGACCGACCAGGAGGCAGCAGAGGCAGCATGCAATGCTATCGAGGAGTTGTCTAAGCTGGTAGGTATCCCACAGCATCTCAGCGAATTGGGTATCACAGAGGCAGACATCCCTGCCCTTGCTGAGCAGGCATTCACCGATGTATGTACTCCAGGTAACCCTCGCGAGGTTTCTAAGGAGGATATCATCGCCTTGTATCACAAGATCTTGTAAGATAGGCTAAAGATACAATGATAATGTAATCGCCCTGAAAGGAACAAGCATAAATAATGCTTCACCTTTCAGGGCGATTTTTTATTCATTTCCCCCTTCATCTAATGATCTATGTGTTAATAATTAAATAGCATAAATTATACTGTTCATCAGAAAAATACACTTTTATTTGGAAAACGCAGAGGAAAAAGGAAGAAAAATGAGATTATTTTTTTGTCAATCCAAGATTTTGTAGTACCTTTGTACCCAAGTATGGCGAGGCGAATGCCAAACCTGCTCTATTTTCGTGGGTTAACGATTAGATTCGTATCGATTCGACTGGAAGTTCTAAACAGAATAGCTCCTACCAAAGCAAAATTCTATAAGTGTGAACTGAAAGTGAGAATGGATGCGCCGAGATATGGCGTATCCTCTCCTTTTGTATTTCACACTTTAGGCCATCTGTGGTAGGAGCAGCCTTGTTTAGGAATACGATAAGGTAGAGGGTACGCTCTTTTTGTTTCTTGTACCCTCGGAATACATTTTTTGTTAGTTTATAGATTTCAGTAATAAGATTTAAAGCTCCTACCAACATGCAAAAGAATCTGTCAATTGAAAATCTTCTAGATGAGTACTTTAAGGCATTAAACGCAACCTATAGTACCCATGATGCCAGCGAGTATAGCTACCGCTCGGCCTTGGAGAATTTATTGAATAGTCTGCTACAGCCAGAATATCAAGCTATCAATGAGCCACGCAATATGACTTGCGGCAAGCCCGACATATCCATCATTCGCAAGCGTGATGCCGTAACTGTAGCCAGTATAGAAACCAAGGACATCAACAAGCCTGACTTAGAGGGAAAAGGAAGAAACCAGGAACAGTTCGACCGCTACAAGAAGGCGATGAACCATGTAGTCTTTACAGATTACCTCCGTTTTCTATTTTATGAAAGCGGCAACGATACTCCTATCTTGGACATTTGTATAGGCACATGCCAGGACGATGAAATCATACCCGACAGCGAAAAAGGCAAACAGCTATGTTCGTTCCTTCGCAAATACATCGGGAAGAAGATTCAACCTATTCGCTCTGCTACAACTTTGGCTGATCTCATGGCAAAGAAAAGCCAGTTGATGTGTGCCATTCTTACAGATTTATTGAAGGAAAACGGCGAAGACAATGCATCGGGACTATTGAAGAAGACTTATACAGACCTCAAGGAATCTCTCATTCAAAATCTCGACGAGGATGGCTTTGCCAAGATATACTCGCAGACTGTAGCTTATGGCTTATTTGCAGCCCGACTAAACGACTCCACCCCAGAGAATTTCTCTAGGGCAGAGGCAGCAGAGCTGATACCTAAAACCAACAAGTTGCTACGAGGAATCTTCAACGACTTGGCCGGTAATACAATCCACGAGCGAATCTCCTGGATTATCGACGACTTGGTTGAGATGTTCGGTGCCACCAATTTGCAAAAAATGTTCGAACGAGATATCTGAAACAACGGAGACCCACTAATACACTTCTACGAAGACTTTCTGAAAGCATTCAACTCTGCAGACAGAAAGAACTTCGGCGTATGGTATACCCCACTCCCCATCGTCAAGTTTATTGTAGATTCCATAGACATTCTTCTCAAGAACAAGTTGAGTATTGAAGAAGGCTTGGCCGACACAACCACAATCATTCACAAGACGCTGGATGGAGAAACGGAACTTAGTCAAGTACAGATACTAGACCCTGCAGTAGGAACCGGTACATTTTTAGCGGAAATCATCAATCATATCGCTGACCAATACAAGGGTCAGGACACACTTTGGCAGAAATATGTCCACAGCTGTCTTTTGCCTCGTCTGTATGGTTTCGAGATACAGATGGCGTCCTATACTGTAGCACACATCAAGTTTGATATGGTGTTGGCACATACTGGTTATAAGACAGAGAAAGACGATGCATTCCACATTTGCCTTACCGACTCTCTCAGAAAGCCAAACAAGACAGGAGAAAGCAATACGGGATATTGGATTTCCCTAGAACAAGCAGAAGCCGACCGCATCAAGTCGCAACGTCCTATCATGGTGATGTTGGGCAATCCTCCATACAATGGAGAGAGCCAAAACAAGGCTGACGAGATAGAAGAACTCATAGAAAAATATAAGCAGGAGCCAGACCAAATACTCAACAAAAAAGAAAAGGCAAAGAAGATTGCCGACACGAAATGGCTAAATAATGACTACGTGAAGTTTATCGCTTTGGCACAGCGTTTTATAGAAGAAAATGGCAAGGGTATTATAGGCTACATCACTCCCAACACACATTTAGACAGTCTCACTTTTAGAGGAATGCGTTACCAATTGCTGAAGACTTTTGATAATATATACATCATTAATCTTCACGGCAGCAACAAAACAAAAGAGACTTGCCCTGATGGTTCTAAAGACGAGAATGTATTTGGAATCGAAAGCGGTGTATGCATCACTCTCTTTGTAAAAACCGGAAAAGAAGAAGGCGAATCTTCCTTAGCCAAAGTATATTATAAAGATGTATATGGGAAGAAGAAAGACAAGTTTGATTTCTTGGAGCAGAACGACTTGCTGGCTTTGGATTTTGAAGAAGTTACACCTACATCACCGATGTATTTTCTTCTCCCAATCAAGAAGAACATGGAAACAGAATTCAATCAAGGATTCTCTGTTGAAGAGCTCTTTATAATAAAGAGGTCTGGGGATGCGTACTCATAGAGATAACATCGCCTACCAATCTACTCTAAATGGAATAAAAAGGATAGTTCAAGACTTCAGAGACCTGGAGGAGCAAGCCATCAAAGAAAAGTATGACATTACCAAAGAGAGTGAAGATTCAAAAGTAATCAATGGTATTCGTAACATTAAAGAATTTGGCATAAAAGAAGAATTTTTTAGAGAAGCAACATATCGCCCATTGGATAAACGATATACATACTTTACGAACAAATCCAAAGGATTTATTGCCAGACCTGTTTATGACACGATGCGCCACCTTGCCCACCAAGACCAGAGCAAGAATTTAGGTTTAATCATCGGCAAGAGTGGCAATGTAGTTGGCGATATGCCTTGGAATTTATGCTTCGTTACCTCCACAATAGTAGATTTGAACATCTTCTATCGTGGAGGAGGATACGTGTATCCTTTATACGTTGATACGAGTAAAGCCGTCAACCAGGGAAACTCCAGCACTCAGGAATTAGGTGACGAAAAGGAAACCATCATTTCCAATCTTAATGGAGACATCATTAAGCAACTAGCCAAGTGCTTAGGTGTAGAACCTTCCCCAGAAGATTTGCTCGACTACAACTATGCCATCCTGCATTCCTCAAACTATCGAGAGAAATTCAAGGAACAACTGAAATACCAGTTTCCTCGTATTCCATACCCTCGAAATGAAGAAGAGTTTAAAAAAATAGCGTCATTAGGTAACCACCTACGCCACCTGCATCTTATGGACAATACGGCGGCGTGGAATGCCAAGAGTTTATTCCCGTTCAAAGGAAATGGGAGCAGCATAATCGTTAAGCCTCAATGGAAAGACGGCAAAGTGTACGTCAACAAAGAAAACTATTACGACAATGTACCAGAGGAAGTTTGGCGATACTATATTGGCGGATACCAAATAGCAGAGAAATGGCTTAAAGACAGAAAAGGCACAGAGCTAGACTTCAACGCCATCATCCACTATTCCAACATATTGTATGTCTTGACGAAAACAATCTATCTTTCTAAAGAAATAGACAAAATATACATATAATCCTTGCTTCTCGCCAAGCATTACGGCTTTACAGAAGAAGAGCTCGACTTCATCGTCAACTACGACATTAAGTATCGCATGGGAGATGAGCTGAACAAGGACGAGGAGTAAAACGAAGAATCCCTGTTGCTGATGCTTGTCAAGTAGTATCATCTGCAACAGGGAGTCTTCGTTGTATCATTTTAAAACTCGATATGCTCACTAGAAGGATAACGAAAAGCAAACCAAGTTTGATTATCTTTGTTTGTAATAACAAAATCACCTAAAGTTATAATGTCCATTCCTATGATAACATCATAATCCCCGATGTCTCCAGACAATGCTTCAATACCAGTGAATTCCAAACATCCATCTACATAAATGTTTATTTTGTAAACAGATGAGTCCATGCATCCTCCGACACCCTCGATTTTAGTTTGCCGAACAGGTTTTAATCCCAAGGCATCAATTACGGCTGTCGAAATAATCGTATTGGTAGCTCCAGTATCCCAAACAGTAGATTCTACCTCACATCCTGATACCAATACCCCCTTCTTTCTTTCAAAAAAAGGAGTAATAACGCAATCTGTTTGGATTGTATTTACTCTACATGGATGCTTCTTGCTAATCTTTTGCATATCTACAGAGATTATAAAAGTCTAGCAAGGGCGTACAGAAACCACCTTTGCCACATGTCCCTCAGGAATTCCTGGTACTACTATCGAATAGCTGACAGGATATTTCTTTTCAAACTCCTCAATAGGAAGAGCGAATACTTTTAATTTCTTTTCCTTCATAATTTACTCCTTTCTTGTTTACTTATTTATTTGTTACATCGATATTGCAAACATTATGCTATCTTAAAATATTTAGACTGTCCAAAGAATATTCTGCCCAAATTATCCTTGATGGAAATAACCAATCCCATAAAAGGATTGTGCTCTATATCAATAACCTGACCTTCAATCCAATCAGACAAACCAGTCAAAGAAGGATTTACCTTCATCATATCTCCTAATTTTGGTTCCATAACTATCTGTTTAAATATATCTTATAACTCATTCAGCACCTCCTCCAATGGTTTAAGCTCTAGCTTTCCTTCTCGATAGGACTTCAGCTCATGAAGGGCATTGTCGAAACCTGAGAGCATTTCTTCTTTGGTCATGCAGGACTCTTCTTGAACCATACATGCCTCATCTGTTTTATTCTGTACAGCCTGTATATTTAATGCAGTCATAACAAACTCCTTTTTTAAAATTTGCTTTCTAAATACCGAATATCACTTATTTCCTGCAAAAATACACAGAAGTTTTCAAAATACCAAATATTTCCAGGCAAATCTACAAAAAGGTTATTGTTTTCTTTGATTTTCAGAGAATTATTCGTATTTTGGCATCGTTATAGATATAATTAGATTCTTCTAGTTCACTTGCGAACATAACGAAAGCTGCAGAAGCAATAGGCTCTTGTAACACTAGAAAGCGTAATAATCAACCGTAAAAAGCAATAGAAGTTGCCGGAAGATATAGGAGAAGTTGCCGGAAAGATTAATATCTGTGTTCGGAGAAGTTAATATCTCCAGCCGCACAACAGCTGTTGTGCGCTTGCATAACAGCTGATATGCGCTCGCACAACACGTGTTGTGCAAGCGGAAACCAACTGATGTGCACCAACTTATTTCGCCTTTTCCTTTCTCGTATAATCGGACAAAACACCATTCACCATTAAGCTTCTGATTATCAGGAAGTATTAATGAATGTGAAAGGAGAATTGAATTACGAATTGTTTTTTAGAATTTGGTGAAGTATAGCCTCAACATCTTAGAGCGGAGCATCATTTTATCGCCCTTGAGCTTCTCCTTGTAGAAAGCTTCTCGCAGATTGTTGATGCCGTAACTGCGGATGCTGTCATTCACAACGGTTGCAGGAATATCACCACCATTTTCTCCATGATCCTGATGCCAGTTATTCTTGTATGGCGAATGCAGGATCAGACTGTCACCAGTCTGTTCGAATCGGAAATAATAGCCACGGTAGCTTGCCGTTGTACCTGTGATGTTCGCACATGAAATCAACTTGTGCTGCACGCCCCAAAAAACTCTTTCTTTCGAGAGGTTCAATTTGCCTCCGGTAGCGAGCGTATCTACTTGCTCCAAATGCCAGAAACCATCCAGGTCGCCGTTGTCGCTCGTCTCGATGGTGCATGCCGATTGGAAACAGAGAACCAACATTAATATCAAATGTTTTCTATTCATATCCTTCCCTTCCTAATTAAAACTTTAATATTCCTTGTTTGCTCACAGTCAGTTGGAAGCCAGCGTTATGCCCCAGCATTTCCTCGCTTCCGAAGTCCATACCGTAGGCAGCCTTCAAGCTCCATCCCTTGTTGAAATGGTAGCAGCCTTCCAACATGGTGCTCACGTTGTGATGAGCCTTCTTAAAAGGCCATACATATCTGCCCCATCCTTTCTGATAGGTCAGTAAGGCACAATACACTAACCTGTCGCATGGCTCGCCATCAAAGCCCAAGTGATAGGCGATGAAACGATTGTTTTTCACCTCTATCGTGCCATCGTTGTTGTATAGAGGCGAACGGTAAAGGGGATTTCCCATCACCTGCCCCCAATGCTGCCACCCCGGATAGTTGCGATGATTGTAATAATCATCTACACCCGCAAGATGGTCGGGGATGTTGACTGTGTGGTCATGGTTGTAAGGTCCACTCTGATACTTGGTGTAGAGGTATTCCAAGACTACATTGCGCAACCATCTGCCATACTTGATGTTGACTTCAACTCCCAGCATATTGTCCTTGAACGAATACATGAAGTATCGGCGTGATTTCTTCACTTGCCAATCCTTTCCCTCACCATAGCCATTGTAGTCCATCATCAGCATCTGGCTGTCGTCCTCGAAGAAATGGTCGGCATAGATACCCAGTTTCCAAGTGTCAGCATCGTAGTTGATGCGCATAATCCACGAACCCAGCAAATTGCCTGAGGCATTGGCATATATACCATCGCTTTCCTCCTTGCCGCCAGGCATAAAGGCATGCCATAAGCCCTTGAGACCGCCCTCCGTTTTCATCGGAATCATTTTACCCTTACTATCAGGAGCATAAGGCGTACCTCCAAACTGCGCTGCCATCTCCAAGCCAAGTTCCACGCTCAGTGGACAGAAAAAGCCCTCGTTTCCGATGCGCAGATACCCAGCTTTGCTATGATACAGCACTCCATCTGAGTACTTAGTTTTGCGCTGCGTGAAGTCGTGCTGCCAATTTTGGTCGGTAAACTTTCCATAGGCAATATGACCCTTCATCTGTAGCCATCCGTTCAGGATAGGCAGCGTCCAGTATTCAGGCAGAGCCAGTCGCACCTGTGGGACAGGTCGGGCGTTGATACCCAGCGTCTGGCTACCACTGGAAAGTGTCTGGTTTTTCAATTCCATCGGATATTCCTTGGCACCTACGCTGAGTACGCCATGCAACCATCTTACCTCAGCAAAAGCCTGTTGCACCACCAGCTTGCTCGTGAAATGATAAGGCACAGCAACATCAACCCCATACCCTATTCCCCAATGGTGAGCGTTGTCGGTGGAAAGCGGACGCAACAAACAGCCTCGAAGGTAGCCATTCTGCTTTTCTAGAGAGCTCAGTCCGTATTTGTTGGCATTCAGCCAAAGCGGAGTTTTTCTGTTCGAGAGAGATCCTGAAGTCTCCAATCGGTATTCCAATCCATCGCCAAGGTTTTGTTTTACCGTATCTGCCCCTTCTTGCCACGTATATTGAGCGAGTGAAGAAGTAGGAATCGTGCTTAGTGCAACAAGAAAAATGCCTATCGTACAATATTTATTCATTCTTATATTTTAGTTGATTTGTGTACAAAAGTACGATAATTCTAGCATAAACTTACTAAAATTAACATTCCTTACATAATTAGTGCAAAATTATTTGCTTAAATTAAAAAAATAGTGTACTTTTGCAAACATAAAGTGCAATTATGTAGCAAAAATATATAAAATGACAGATATTCTTGAAAAGAAACAAATAATTGAAACAGACGCAGAACAGATAAGCCTTCCAGGTTTTGTAAGATTGGTAAAGGCTCGCAAGAAGCTGTTCTATGTTGTCATGCCCATAGTGCTTGTGGTGGCAATCTGTATCTTGTACTCCCTGCCAAGATATTATACCACACAGACATCCTTGGCACCAGAGGTGGAGAACACTTCCATATCGGGTGGCGCACTCGGTTCGCTGGCATCCTCGTTTGGAATAGACTTGAACAATATGCAATCCTCTGATGCCATCACACCTTTACTCTATCCAGACTTGATGAACGACAACAAGTTTGTGGTAGATTTGCTTCGGATTCAAGTGAAAGCCATCAAGGCCCCCCTTCCTCCTCATACCAGCTATTATACATACTTAACTATGTATAAGAAAATGTCGTGGATGGAAAAATCCTTGGAGAGTATGAGCAACTTGCTGAGCCATGAGGAGACTGCTGCGAAAAGCCTCGAAAAAATCAATCCCTACATGCTCACCAAGAAGGAAGATGGCATCGTGAAAGATGTAAGAAACGACATCCGCATAGACATCGACAAAAAGTCAGGTATGATAACTGTCTTTGCTACTGCGCAAGACCCATTGGTTTGTAAGATATTAGCCGATTCCGTTTCAGAGAAGCTGAAGGCTTTCATCATCACATATCGCACTTCCAAATCTCAGAAAGACGTAGAGCACTACAAGAAGTTGATGGCAGAATCTCAAGCGGCCTACGAGAAGGTAAGGCGTCAATATGCCAGCTTCGCTGATGCCAACAATGATGTAATTCTGGAGAGCGTTAAGTCAAAGATGGAAGATATGGAGAATGATATGCAGTTGAAATACAACCAATATACAGCATACAACACGCAATATCAGGCTTCCATTGCGAAGCTGAGGGAGCATACCCCAGTGTTTACCGTCTTGCAGGGTGCTTCCGTGCCAGTAAAACCTGCTGGACCTAAGCGCATGCTGAGCATTCTTGGCATCTTGGCGTTCTCCTTCTTCGTCCTTTTGGCAGGAATCATATCCAAGCAGTTATTGAAAGAATTAAAATAGCAATCTAGATAAGTATGTTAGGTATATTGCTTTTGGCTCTCTTGCTGTTGGAAGTATATGTGTTGGGCTATCTGGAGTTTATCTCTTGGCGAACCATCTATACTCCCCTATGTTGCCTGATGTTTCCGTATCTATTGGTGTTGTTGATATCCATCGCCGTGTCAGGGCACTTGGGGTTCGTCAATTTCTGCTACTCTAGCATCTGTGTGTGGTGTGTCGGACTTCCTATCTTTGCCATCCCAAGTTATCTACTCTCGTTGGCAAAGAACAGATATCCTATGGTATTTGGCGAGAAAATTCACGAAGGCAGATACCCTGCCACGCTAGGTGTCATCTCCCTCTTGCTGACTCTGCTTTTCTTATGGCGATTCCATAGTGTATGGAACAGCAGTACAGCTATGTTTGGCACAGATGTTTTTGCCGAGGATTTTGCTGGACATGGCATTTGGGCACACTTGCGCACCCTGGCAATGCCTCTGCTTATAGTCGCCGTGTACTATCTCAAGCGGAAACAATGGTATCTATGGGGTATCATCTTTGCCTTGCTCCTTATACAACTCTTGTATATGGTGAAAGGTGCCATCATCATAGGTGTGGTATCAGGTCTGCTTATCCGTCTCATGGCTGGCAAGATGCACTTGAATCTGGGTCTTATACTCAAGGTGAGCTTGGGTGCTTTCGCCATCTTTCTGCTCACTTATATGGTTCTTCCGCTGCTAGGCAATGAGAGCGCAGAGGCAAACGTCGAGCTTTTCGAGATGGTTGCAGGACATTTCTTGCATTATCTTACTAGTGGGACGTTAGGGTTTAGTTATGATGCGAATCTCAACTTCCCCGATATGGGAAGCTTTGAGATATTGGTATCTCCTTTTGTCAATATTTATAAGACGCTAACGGGCGACCCAAACTTGCTTTCACCAGTCAATCCTCTCTATTTGCATACGGGCATCTCCTATACCAATGTGAGAACCTTCTTCGGTACGATGTTCATTTATTGCAATGCTTGGCAGTTCGTAGCCTATACGCTGATATTGAGCAGCTTGATCTATTCCATCCAATTGGGTTCGCTTCGCAGTGGCAATATGTTTCTATATACCTTACTCAGCTACTATTGCGGACTCTTGGGAATGGGATGGTTTGAGTTCTATTATTTCCACTTAGCCATCCTGGAAGTTCCTGTCATGATTCTGATGCTGATGGGCATTGCCTATGTCGAGAATAGATTTCGTGCGAAAATCCGCCAGAAACATCTCAAAAATATAAATTATGAGCATACGCAACAACTTTAAATATAGCTTGATTCTCACGCTCAGCACCTATTTAGTGCCTCTGCTGGTGTTTCCGTACATCAGTCGTGTGCTGGGTGCAGAACGTATTGGAGCTATAGACACGGTTGATGGTATCATAGATTATCTCGTACTCTTCTCCATGATGGGTATGCAGGCACTTGGCATACGAGAGATAGCTCGCCATAAGGATGATAAGGCAGAACTCCAATCTACCTTCAATGACCTCTTTTGGCTTAATGCCATCACAATGGTCGTTGCCCTCGGCATATTATGCCTTGCCACCTGCTTTGTGCCAGAGTTACAACAGAGGGGAAGGCTGCTGCTGATAGGGTCTTTCAAGTTGGTGGCAAACCTATTCTGGATAGAGTGGTTCTATCGTGGGCTGGAGAATTTCCGATACATCACTATTCGTTCCATCATTGTCAGGCTCTTATTTGTAGCTTCGGTTTTTATTTTTGTTAGAGATGAAGGTGATTTCGCCATCTATTACCTGCTCTTTGTGGGCATCGTGGTTCTCAATGCCTTTTGCAACTGGACTTATCGTAGCCGATTGGTTTCACTGAGTTTGCGCCACGTGAATCTCCGTCGCTATCTCAAGCCTTTCGTGATGTTAGGCATTTTTGCCATACTCTCTGCCATATATACCAAACTCACCTTGCCAATACTGAGTTTCTTGTGTGGCGACGAACAGGCGGGGTATTACTCTGTGGCAGTAAGGATGTATCAAGTCATCATCGCTCTTATTTCCTCGCTCATCAGCGTTCTCATTCCTCGAATGAGTGTGCTTATTAAACAGGAACGATGGGATATGGTAAATCACTATTATGCCAAAGCGATCAAGCTACTCGTCGTGCTGGCGGCATTGATTATCATCATCATGGAAATCCTAGCCCCTTATGTGATATACATATTTGCAGGAAAGGGATTTGAACCTGCCATCCTGCCTATGCGCCTCGTGATGATTCAAGTGCTAGTGGTTGGATTAGAACAGATATTGGTATTACAGCTGCTGATACCCCTTCGGGAGGATAAGACCATCGTGAAATGTGGTTTGTGCGGTTCGCTCACCTGGTTGCTGCTTACCTTCATACTGATTCCTAGATTTCAGTGTGTAGGAGCAGCTATCGTGTGGATTGCCTCGGAAATCACGGTAATGATTCTTGCAGCGAGGAAAGTGAACAAGAAATTGAAAGAAGTTAATAAAAGACGAACATTATGATGAATCATACAGCCATTATTATCGTAACATTCAACCCTTCGTCAGAGGATTTGCAGCACATCAGAAATTTGTCCGCTTCCTGTGAAGGCTACATTGTTGACAACTCCCCTTCCCCTATTTTACTGCAAAAAGAGATAGGAAAAATGAATTATAACTGGATGGAAGGGAACAAAGGAATTGGCGAAGCTCAGGGATATGCCTTGACCCAAATCCTGGCGCAAGGAGTCTATACGCATGTTGTGTTTCTCGATCAAGATAGCAGGATGGATGCAGAATACGTTCGGATGATTGTGTCGGAATATGAAAGCGTGTTGCAGAGAAATCCCAATCTGGGAATGCTCGGTCCTACCATCTTGAATGCGGCGCAGCAAGAGGAATATCATTCCCGTATCAAAAAGAAACAATATCAAGAGAATGGATTTCTCAAAAAGGAGAATATTATATCATCTGGGAGCTGCATCAGTTGCAAGGTCTTGGAAAAAATAGGATTTCCTGATTCCAGACTGTTCCTCGACTATGTGGATAGCGAGTGGTGTTGGAGAGCGCACAAGCGAGGTTTCATCTGTGGGCAGACGGATCGCTGCCAGTTGTCACACCAAATCGGAATCAAGACCATCCATCTTGGAGTAATGCAAGACATTCTGTCGGCACCCATGCGTTATTATTACCAATATCGAAACTTCTTATGGTTGCTAAATGTGAAATACGTGCCGAGATATTGGAAGTTGACTAACGCCGCAAAACTTCTTTTGCGTCCTTTCTATCTTCCATTTGTCACAAGTCACATCACACCTTATTATATATATATGTTGAGGGGTGTTTGGGATGGTATCACACAATATAAGAAATACAAAAATCACAAACAATGAAAATAGCTATCTATTGCGTCACTTACCATACTTATCAGGAACTGGACGCTTATCTTAGTAATATCGAAGAAAGACTTCAAGGATGTACGCAGATCGAATTGTCCGTGAACGTATGTGACAATACTGAAGGTGAGATTCAGCCTATCAATTACCAACCCAAAAGATTCACAATCAACGTGTTTGGTGTCCATCGAAACCTCGGATACTTTGGGGGAATACGCTATATGATGGAAAAGGTGAATCCTGAAGATTTCGACATCTCCATCATCAGCAACGTAGATGTAGCCATCAGTGATGATTTCTTCTTGCGATTACAGAAATTGCCCATTCGTCAAGAGACTGGTTGGATTGCACCCTGTATCTTTTCGCATCGGGAGCAAATAGACAAGAATCCCAAGATCATCGTTCGGTATAATAAGCGCAAGCTTTATCTGCTCCGAATGCTCTTCAGGTTTCCTCTACTCTACAATCTCTATAATCGTTATCTGCACAAAGGCAGAAAGAAGGTTCAAAACACCCAGTGGCAGAAAAAGGAGGTGCGCAAGATATATGCAGGGCATGGTTCCTTCATCATTCTTACCAAAGAATACTTCAAGAGGTGTGGCATCATCAATTATCCTTGCTTTTTGTTCTGCGAGGAGATATACCTAGGAGAGCAATGCAAGGAGCAACAACTGGATGTGGTTTATGAGCCAAGCCTTCGCATTGATGATGAAGAGCATGCTTCCACCGGAAGCTTCAAAGGCAAGAAATACTGTCAGTTCAACTATCAAGCATTATCGTATATCATTAAGAAATACTATTAACTTCATGCCATCCTCATTACAAAGATGGCATGATGCACAAGCTTCGCTTTCCCGTATGCACGGAGTCGAAGCATATCCACTTGCCGTCGGCGCTGCATCTAGGATGTAGGTCGCACTTCCAATGCTTGTGTTCGGAAGGAGACACGAAGCACTTTGGACTCTTGGCATCGGCAAGTAGGATTATTTCATCCGTCACTCGGTTCACCTTGTATAACTTGACATGACGCCACTTGTCGGGATAGGTATCCACTAGGAACCAGTCGTTGTCGATGAAATGTTGATGACCATCGCTGTTGAGAGCAGGATAGGCGCATCTCTTCCACTCCTTCATGTCGGGAGAAGAGAAATATACATGTGAATCCACATCTTCTACCCTGCAATAAGCCACAATACCATTGAGATTGTTCCAGGCATAATGAGAAACCATGCCCGTGGTAGGAGAAGCCATCAGTTGATGCTCTTGGAGGTCATAGACCATCAGACGGGTATGACGAGATATCCCCTTATACCAACGATGCAAAAACGCCACATAACGATTGTCGTAAGAGAACTCTGTATGAGTTACAAAGTGCATTTTGTCATCCATAGAAGGCTCATGTTCAAATTCTGATATTTGCTGTAAGCTGAGCAGCATCTTCCGTGTGTTTCTTTCCATATCTATCAAGTACAAGCCTGTTTTTTCTGTTATGCCTTCCGAAAGAACTGCATTGCTATCACTGACACAATATCCGTATCCAGGCATATTCTGCTCCAATCTGCCATAACAGAAGTTCGTGGCAAGCTTTCCGTCATAAGAGACGGTGTCTATCGGATAGTTCAATTTTTGAATCATATTACCCTTCATATCTATCACTTTGGCGCAGAGTTGTCCGTTTTCGCAGTCATTATAGACAATTCTTTCGTCCTTTGTCCATTGGAGTCTGCACCCCTTGTGATAATTCCAGGCGTGGGTCTTGGCAAGACAATGCCAATCCGAAAAATCCTTGCCATCCAGATAGCCTATCTCCAAGGCATCCTGCGGAGTCGGCATTCGCAAGGGAATAAGCAAACGATTGCAAAGAACTTTCTTGGAATCTCGACTGAAAGGATCTAAATCGTGAAATCCGAAATAATAGCCCTCACGGACCAGTAGCGATGAGCTGAACTTAGAGTCGTAATTAGGTAACAAGTCGAAGAAACCTTGATAAATATTGCGCAAGGAGTTCTTTAACAGATAATTGTTTTTTACCTTTTTATATACGTATGATTCTATTTTATTCATCTTCTTCTATTTTTATGCCTATGCAATAATTGGTTATATAATGCAAAAGTAGAAGAAATAATTGAAAGTGCCAAATATTTTGCACTTTTTTTGTGTCATACTGCAATAATAAGATATCCCAAACGTTATTATAGATATAAACAAGAAAATAGAAAGAACAATATAGAAATGGATAGGAATAGGTTAGTATCAGTTATCATGCCCACTTATAATGCCGGCAAATATCTTGCCGACAGCATAAGTAGTATCCTAGACCAAACCTATCTTGACCTGGAATTACTGATTACCGATGATGGGTCCACGGATCCTGTAACTCTGGTTATTCTTCACAAGATAGAGGAAAAGGATAGCCGGGTGGATGTTCTCTATCTTGACCATAACCATGGTGCAGGATATGCCAGAAATAAGAGTATAGAGCGTGCTAAGGGAAGATACATCGCTTTCTGTGACAGTGACGACCGCTGGACTCTGGATAAACTGGAAAAGCAGATTGCATTCATGAACCAGAAACATTGTGCCCTATCCTGTGCCTCATACATCATCTTTAATTTTGACGAGCAAAAAACAGTAGGCATCAATATCGCACCGCCCAAAATCACCTTCTCTATGATGAAGCGAGATAATAAAATAGGTTGCCTTACAGCTATCTACGATACCCAACTGCTGGGCAGAAAATACTATATGCCCACTTTGCGCAAACGGCAGGACTGGGCACTCTTCCTACAGATTCTGAAAGATTGCAAGGTGTGCTATTCCTATCCCCACCAGCCGTTGGCAGTGTATTGCCGCCACAAGCATTCCATATCCAACAGCAAGATATCACTCGCTAAATACAATATAGCTGTTTATCGTAGGATTCTGGGGTATGGATGGATGAAGGCTTGCTTCTACTTTGCTTTTTTGTTTTTGCCAACATACTTTCTGAAGCTAATGAAGCGAAAATTGGATAGTTACTGCTTTGTTAAAAGAAAAGGATAGCTGAATATAATATATCACACAACTTTACGTTTATATAGTAAATGGAATAACTCTATATGAGAAATAGTATTGTTTTAAGTCTAAAGAAAAATAGAATGATGTTCAGTCAAATGTCATTTAAGCATATACCGCTTTACTCCAAATGCTACGATAATGCGGAAAAAACAAAAGTCATAGTAGATGGGATGAGTGCTATGGAGCGAAACGTCAAGCGAGCTGGCGACTTTCTGTTAGCAACAATCTGCTTACTGCTCGTTTCGCCTCTTATGCTTCTTATATATATAATGGTAAGATGTGAAGATGGTGGACCAGCCATTTTCCGACAGGAACGTATCGGAAGGTTTGGACGCCCCTTCAACATCTATAAATTTAGAAGTATGACGGTGGATGCAGAAAAGAATGGTCCTCAGCTCTGTTCCCATAAAAAGGACAAGCGACTTACACGCATAGGCAAGTTTCTGAGAAAACATCATCTGGATGAGCTTCCTCAGCTTTGGAATGTATTGTGTGGCGATATGTCGTTTATTGGTCCAAGACCCGAACGAAAGTTCTACATCGACCAGATTATGGAGCGTGATCCTAGGTATGAGAATCTGTATCAGATCCGCCCTGGTGTTACGTCCTACGCAACCCTCTATAACGGATATACAGATACGATGGAGAAGATGTTGCGCCGCCTGGATATGGATCTCTACTATTTGGAGCATCGCTCATGGTGGTTTGATGCCAGAATCTTAGGCAAGACTTTCATCAAGATTATCTTCGGAAGAGTGTTCTAAATTAATGAAGAGTGTTCTAAATTAATATAGAAAGAATCATCTAAATAGAACTCAAGATAAGTTTTCTAAAACAAAAAAGTCATATCCCTGTGATTGGGGATATGACTTTTTTGTTTCTTACAGATTATTCGAAAGCCCCAGCAAAGCCAAGGCTGCCTCATTATATTCATTGATGACATCGGCATGCTTCATACCCATGTCTATCGCCTCCTGCAAGGCATTGGCATACTCCACATAGCTGATTTCGCCACTCTCATACTCGGCAGTACTGAGGCGAACGATATCTTTTGCCTTCGAAATGTTTTCGCCGTTATAATAAGCCATGCGCTTGGCTGCATTCTGAAAACGGTTGTAGCCTAAGCGATAATCACGTTCCTTTTCTCTTCGCTCCTGTTGCATCTCCAGTTCTGCCACCTTACGATCCTTCTTGGCAGCCTTCACCTTTGCCTTGGTAGCGCCGTAGAAGAGTGGTACGCCTACTCCAATTTCAAAGCCGAAGAAGTTACCCGCGGTAAAACGCTGACGGTCGATGTGGTAAGGATCCCAACTGGAAATGAGAGCCTGGGTGCGGAGCGTAAGCGAAAGAGATGGAGCATAACCAGTCTTGGCGCACTTCACCTCCTTATCGAGTGCCTTCAGACGGTCTTGCTGATACTGCGCATCGGCAGTCTGCTGATAGTTGAAGGTACCGCTCACAGGAGATTCCAATGCGATGAGGTGAGAATCGGCAGGCAAGACAGGCTGATCGGTATTCAATAATGCCATCAGTTCCAACTGCTTGTTCTCTGCCTCACTCTTCACATTTGCCATCTCTAAATGGTTTTCATTACGCAAGCGCTCGGCTGTAAGGAATTCCAACTGTCTGGCTTCACCTGCCTTGTAACGCTTCTCGGCTACATCGCAATAACGGTCGAGAATAGAATCCTGGCGCTGAAGGATGCTCAGACGATGGGTCTGATAGAGCATCGCATAATAAGCAGAAGCAATCTCAAGCTTAATCTGCTGATTAGTTACGCCCAGACGACTTTTCTCTGCCTGTGTTTCAGCCTTAAGCTGACCGCGGCGGGCGGTATAAACCGTTGGAAATTCGATGCCCTGCGAAAATGCAAGGGCATTATCGGTATCGCCACTTGAAGCCGGATTCTGTCCGAAAGCAATCTCCGTCTTGTCCACATCCCATGCCGTTCCTTCCATTACCTTGGCACGTTCTATCGATTTTCTTCCAGCCTGCATCGTCAGGTTCTGCTTATCTGCCAACTGAAAACACTGCTCCAAAGTCATCTTCGTACCTGGAATTGTGGCATCGAAGAGATGGGCATTTGCCTCTGATGGAGCCAGCAGCATCAAAACTGCTACCAGCCCAAAGAGCGTTTTCTTTTTTCTCTTATTCATATCTAATCCTCTTGTTTTATATTATCTTTTATATAACTACTTCTTGGTAAAAGTCTTGTAGATGGCAGGCAAAACCAGCAAGGTGAGCAGCGTACTGGTTATCAGACCACCTATCACCACCGTAGCCAGTGGGCGCTGTACCTCAGCTCCATCACCCTGGGAAAGTGCCATTGGCAGGAAACCCATTGATGCAACGAGTGCAGTCATCAATACAGGACGCAAGCGAACCATACAGCTCTCGATGATGCGATGATGAATAACTTCTGTAACGCCTATGGATGATGACAATTTGTCTGCAGTCTTTTCTTCACGCTGCATCTGGTTCATCTGTCCGATAAGTACGATACCATTGAGCACCGCCACACCAAAGAGGGCTATGAAACCGACACCTGCCGAGATGCTGAAAGGCATACCTCTGAGCCACAAAGCCCAGACACCTCCGATGGCAGCCAACGGAATGGCAGAGAAGACGAAGAGCGATTCACGAACATTCTTCACCGTAGCATAAAGCAACAGCAAGATGATGACAAGCGCTATCGGTATCACTACCATCAGGCGATTGGTTGCACTCTGCAGGTTCTCAAATTCACCACCATAATTATAATAGTAGCCATCCGGCAGCTTCAGCTTCTCATTGAGATTCTCCTGCATATCCTCCACGGTACTCTGTACGTCCCTGCCCTTCACGTTGAATCCTACATAGATGCGGCGGGCACCATCTTCATGAGAAACTTGAGCAGGCGCTGGTGAATAATCAATATCTGCCACCTGGGACAACGGAATATTCGTACCATCCTTGAGAGGAATGCTCAGTTGCTCAAGCGATTCTACGTTACGCTGCGAAGGATCCATACGGAGCACGATATCAAACTTCTTGTCGCCTTCGTACAGAGAACCAGCCACGGCTCCGGCAAAGGTGGTTTCCAATATCTCACTGATATCATCCACACTAACCCCGTAGGCCGCCATCTTCTCATGGTTGTATTTTACCTGGATTTGAGGCAAACCGGCAACTTCTTCTACAAAGATACCGCTCACACCTGGTACATCTTCTATCATTTTCTTCACCTTGCCTGCCTGCTGAGTGAGCACGTCCAGATCATCACCAAATATCTTGATAGCCACATCCTGCTTGATACCTGTCAACAACTCATTGTTACGCATCTGAATGGGTTGAGAAATCTCTGCTTCCAATCCAGGAATGGCACTCAAGGTTTCCTCCATCTTCTCCATCAGTTCTGGAGTAGTCTTGGCAGAGGTCCATTCAGCCTTCGGTTTCAGTGCAATCATGATATCGGCACGTTCTACCGGCATCGGGTCTGTAGGAATCTCAGCACTACCTATGCGGCTTACTACCTGCTTGATCTCAGGATATTCCTTCTTGAGCAGCTTTTCAGCCTTGGTACAACTCTCCACCATCTGTGACAATGAAGTTCCCTGCGACATACTCATCTCCACGGCAAAGTCTCCTTCTTCCAGACTTGGGATGAATTCGCCACCCAGATATTTGAAGCCCACGACACTGACGCAGAAAAGAGCCACAGCACCAGTGATGACATCCTTGTTACGTGCCAAGACCCAGTCAAGAACCGGACGGTACCATGTCTGCAACTTCTCTATCACGCGGTCGGAGAATGTTTTTCGGGTATGTACCTTTCGACTTAACATCAGTGAACTTGCCATCGGCACATAGGTGAGCGAGAGGATGAAGGCTCCCAGAATGGCAAAGAATACCGTAAGCGCCATCGGACGGAACATCTTTCCTTCGATTCCTACCAGTGTCATCAGCGGAATATATACAATCATAATGATGATTTCACCGAACGCTGCACCCTGACGGATTCGAGAAGCAGAGAAATGAACTTCCTCGTCCATCTGTTTCTGGGTCAGAGCAAATGGAGTTGCAGCTCCGCCATTCTGACATTGAGCAAGATAAGCGGCACGAACTTCCGGCTGCGAGAAATGACCGGTATTGATATGTGTCACCACAGCTTCAACAATGATGACCGCAGAATCCACTATCATACCAAAGTCGATGGCTCCCAGCGACATCAGGTTTCCGTCGATGCCAAAGGTCTTCATCATACCGAAGGCAAAGAGCATACTCAGCGGGATGACACTTGCTACAACCAGTCCGGCTCGCCAGTTACCCAGGAAGATAACGAGTACGAAGATTACGATAAGTCCGCCTTCAATCAGGTTGCGGGCGATGGTGCCCTCTACTCGATCCACCAGGTTGGTACGATCGATAAACGGTTCGATAACCACTCCTTCAGGAAGTGATTTCTGAATCTGGCTGATTCGTTCCTTTACATTTTTGATAACTTCCTGAAAGTTCTCTCCTTTCAGCATGATGGCAATACCTGCCACCACTTCGCCTTCACCATTACGGGTTACCGCACCAAAACGAGTAGCATGTCCCAACTGAACTATCGCTACATCGCTCACCTTGATAGGAGTTCCATTGACCGTCTTTACCGTGATGTTACCCACATCTTCCAGACTCTTTACCACACCGATTCCTCGGATATAGTACTGATTGGAGTTCTGCTCGATATAGCTACCTCCAGTATTGGCGTTGTTGCGCTGCAGAGCATCAAAGATTTCACTAACAGAGATACCATTGGCATTCAACTGGTCGGTATTGATGGCAACTTCATACTGCTTGACATAGCCACCCCAGCCACTCACTTCAGCTACACCCGGAGTTCCGGATAACTGCTTTCGTACTATCCAATCCTGCAGGGTACGGAGATCGGTAAGAGAATACTTGTCTTCATATCCTTTCTTGGCACGTACCGTATAATGGTAGATTTCGCCTAAGCCTGTGGCAATAGGTCCCATCTCAGTCTCTGTGTTCTTGGGCAATTCCTTCTCTAACTGTTCAACGACCTGACTCACTTGGGAACGAGCCCAATAGATATCCGCATTGTCATCGAAGACAAGCGTAATGACAGAGAGTCCGCTTCTGGAGATACTTCTGCGCTCCTGAATTCGAGGAATATTGGCGAGTGCCATCTCTACAGGTGTCGTAACATACTGTTCCACCTCCTGTGCTCCCAGCGAAGGAGCCTGCGTGATGACCTGTACCTGATTATCTGTAATATCTGGGGTAGAATCGAATGGCAGATGCACAAGCGACCAGACACCCCATATCGTCAGGGCTATAGAGAGTACTCCAATCACCAGTTTATGGCGAATGGAATAAGTAATAAGTTTCTGAAACATAAGCTTTAATCTAAAAATGATTCATTAAATGATTCATTGAAAACATTCATCTATCAGTTAAAACTTAATGCGCATGTTCGCCATGTTCGCCTGTAAGCGAAGCCAGATAATAAGCGTTCTCAGTTACTATCTTCTTGCCAGAAACACCATTCTTCCCCTGGAGAAGATGGTCGCAAAGCTTCACTTCAGTATATTTACCATCCGAGGCACCTGTGGTTACCTCATGGCGTGAGAAGCTATAGTTACCCTTGTTAGGAGCTCCATTGAGAGCGAAGATATAGTGCTTTCCATCGCTGTTCACGATAGCCTGGGATGGTAAAGCGAGACACTGCTGGCTGCCTGTAGCTATCTTTCCGCTTACATACATACCTGCGAAAAGCTTTCCGCCATGAGTATTGGCAGAAGAAGAATGCAGATAGCTCTTCACGCTTGCCGCATCCAACTTTACGTGGACTGCAACGGATTTCGAGTTATCGTTAAAGTATTGATTCATGCCATAAATGGTTCCGGAAAGTTTCACGCCTGGCTGATTGGTGAGATTCACCGTTACGCGATTTCCTACCTTAATCTTTGATAAATCCTTCTCAAAGACGTTCAGATCGCACTCTACAGCCTGGGTATTTCTAATCTTCATCAAAGGAGTCTGCATATCTGCATAGCTACCCAGACTTGCAGTCATCTCACTGACGATTCCGGCAATAGGAGCACGCAAAGGAAAGGCAGTAGTAAACTTACCTTTCGCTACGGCTGCTGTAGAGATACCCATCTGGCTGAGCTGTCTGCCAATACCCAAAAGATTGGCATGAGCCACCTGGTAATCTTTCTGGCTCTGCTGTAAGGTGCGCTTCACGCCAGCTCCCTGCTTACTGAGCAGAAGTTGGCGCTCCATATCTGCTTTGGCAAGTTCACACTCCTTGGCAGCAGAGTAATACTCACGCTGAAGACTTACCACATCAGTATTTTCAACGGTAGCAACAACCTGTCCTTTATGAACGAGCTGCCCTTCTTTTACAAAAATAGATTTCACGATACCGCCCATCAAAGAGGCTACATCACCCATTGCCTGCGGACGAAGCACAAGCGATCCTTTCGCCTCAATTGTAGCATCCATCTCAAGTTTCACGGCTTCACCCATCTTCAAATCAACGGTGCTAACCTGCTTGGCTGTTAACGGAATATGATCAAAATCTACCTCTTCGTGCTCATGTTCCTCGTGTGCATGAGCTTCTGAGCTAGTCTGCTTTCCGAAAAAGGCAAAGCCAGCCCAGGCAATTGCCGTAACGGCAACTATTAAAATAATTCTTTTCATGTTTTTTCTTCTATTTTACAATTCTACTTTTTTTATCATTTTATCCTACGATTACACGCAACGGATCTTATAAAAAATCTGTTGGCAAAAGTACACAGAATCCCTTGCAACTCAGTTGGATTTGAATCTTCAAATCGATTTTTGCAACCAAGTGGCAAACTTGTAAAATCATAAAATAGAAGGAGGTCCCCGTCTGCTGTAGCCTGCCGCCAACTCTTCAGCGAGAGGAGAAGCAGCCACATGCTGCCATCTCACAGAAATAAGCGAGAGATGAGGGAGGGATAAAAGAGAAGAACAAGACAAGACCACAAACTGATGGCTTTCATCTATCAGCAACTTGCGGATGCCCTTCACCATCTTGGAATTGACGACAAACTGATGCATCTGACGAACGCTACAGTTCTCACGATCTCTATCATTTTCCTGATCATGATGTTCGGTATGTTCATCATTGATATTGCCATCCTGCTCGCATTGCTCCTGAATCATACAGATACGACCCATGTGGTGATGATGTGTCATCACCGTAGATAGCAATATACTCAATGTAGCTATCCATAGACCAAATATGTATAATCTTCTTTTTCTCATTCGCAATTTGGCTACAAAAAAACAGAATTTTTGTTATATTACCAAGAAAGAGAGATGATTTTATAGCATTTTTTCTAAAAAAAAACTAAAAGGCAAGTACCTATACTCCGATGATTGCCGTGTTTTAAGTAAAATTTAGTATCTTTGCAATTAAAATTAGTACATAAATAAAAATGAAAAAGTTTATTGCAGTTTTACAGTTACTCATAGTAGTAATGTTGGCTCATGCGCAGATGATGAACCCGGTAAAGTTCTCCACCTCGCTCAAGACCAACGGAACCGCTGTAGCGGAAATCGTGTTTAATGGAAAGATCCAACCGGGATGGCATGTCTATTCTACAGGTTTGGGCGCAGACGGACCTATTTCAGCCACTTTTAACGTAAACAAGCTTGACGGTGTTGAACTCGTAGGCAAGTTGCAGGCTCGTGGCCATGAAATTTCAAAGTTCGACCCTCTTTTTGAAATGAAGTTACGCTTCTTTGAGGGTAGCGCTACTTTCGTACAGAAAGTGAAGTTTACCAAGCCTAACTATCTTATCGATGCTTATCTGGAGTATGGCGCTTGCAGCGACCAGAATTGTCTTCCTCCTAGCGAGGCAAGCTTCAAGCATAGTGGTAAATCTCCAGCTGTAGATGGCAAGGACGCTGTCAGCCCAGAAGATGCGAAAGCTAACGAAAAGACAGTAGATCCAGCAGCTATCGCTAAGGCGAAAGCAGACTCTTTGGCTCAACTTGCCGTAGCAGAGAAAGTTGATAGCACAGCTAATATCGATTCTTCATTCTCCGTAGATGGTGATGATGCTAAGGCTTGGTGGAAACCGGTAGTAAAGGAGCTTCAGGCTTTTGGTGGTAACAATGATATTGCCAACCATTCACTCTTCTATATCTTCATTATTGGTTTTGTTGGCGGTTTGCTCGCTCTTGTGATGCCATGTATCTGGCCTATCATTCCTATGACAGTAAGTTTCTTCCTGAAGCGTGCCAAGAATGACAAGAAGAAGGGTATCCGCGATGCCATCACTTATGGTTTGAGTATTGTCGTCATATACTTGGCACTCGGTCTCACCGTTACTGCCATCGCAGGTCCTAGCACTCTCAATGCGCTCAGTACAAGTGCGGTATTCAACATCATCCTCTTCTTGTTGCTGGCAGTCTTCGCATTCTCATTCTTCGGATGGTTCGAAATCAAGTTGCCAGACAGTTGGGGTAATGCCGTAGATAACAAGGCTTCCAGCACAACAGGACTGATCAGTATCTTCCTGATGGCGTTCACACTCGTGCTCGTAAGCTTCTCTTGTACCGCTCCTATCATTGGATTGCTCCTGGTACAGACTGTTACATCGGGTGACTGGTTGGCTCCAACAATTGGCATGTTTGGTTTTGCCCTTGCTCTCGCCTTGCCATTCACACTCTTTGCACTCTTCCCATCTTGGTTGAAGTCGGCTCCTAAGTCTGGTTCTTGGATGGAGACCATCAAGATTGTGCTTGGTTTCATTGAGCTTGCCTTCTCATTGAAGTTCTTATCTGTTGCAGATTTGGCTTATGGCTGGCACATCATGGACCGCGAGGTATTCCTCTCGCTCTGGATTGTCATCTTCGGTCTGCTCGGTCTCTACCTGATTGGCAAGTTGAAGTTCCAGGTAGATGCCATTGGTGGTGACCTCAACAAGCCAATGCCAGTAGCCTGCATTATGCTTGGTCTGTGCTCTTTGGCTTTCTCTGTTTATATGATTCCAGGTCTTTGGGGTGCTCCATGCAAGGCTGTAAGTGCTTTTGCTCCACCTGTAAATACCCAGGATTTCAACCTGAACACCAAGGTGGTAGAACCGGCTTATAAGGACTATGAGGAAGGTATGGCAGCAGCTAAGGAAGCTGGCAAGCCTGTACTGATTGACTTTACAGGCTACGGTTGTGTCAACTGCCGAAAGATGGAGGCTTCTGTCTGGACAGACCCTAGTGTTACTGACATCTTGACAAAGGATTATGTTCTCATTTCTCTCTATGTAGATGACAAGACCCCATTGCCACAGCCTATGGAGGTGACTTTCAATGGCGAAAAGCGTACATTGAGAACCATCGGTGACAAATGGAGCTATTTGCAGGCAAGCAAGTTTGGTGCTAATGCTCAGCCATTCTACATTCCTGTGGATAATGAGGGAAATCCTCTGAACGCAGCATTCAGCTTCAAAGAGGATGTCAGTGCTTATCTTGACTTCTTGCACAAGGGTCTTGATAACTATCGTAAGTAATAATTAACTTTTCATAAGGCGGGAGTGGCATGTTATTTGCTATTCCCGCTTTTGTATTTTCGTTTAAGCTAAAGCTGCTTTTTCGAAGATTTCAAGAAGATATTAATAATAAAGGTAATTAAAGTATAACACTATAAAAAGAGGCATTTATGAACAATAAAGAAGTTCCAGTCCTGCTTTTGACAGGCTATCTGGGCAGTGGTAAGACTACCCTGCTCAACAAAATTTTGGCTAACAAGAAGGGTATCAAGTTTGCCGTTATCGTCAACGATATTGGTGAGGTGAATATTGATGCAGCTCTCATAGAGAAAGGTGGCGTGGTAGGTCAGAAGGATGATTCCCTGGTTTCGCTCCAGAATGGATGTATTTGCTGTACCTTGAAGATGGACCTTGTAGAACAGCTCAAGGAGATCGTAGATATGAAGCGTTTCGACTATATTGTAATAGAGGCAAGCGGTATCTGCGAGCCGGCACCTATAGCACAGACCATCTGCTCTATCCCATCCCTGGGCCCTCAGTATATCAAGAACGGCATCTTGCGCCTAGACAGCATCGTTACTGTAGTAGATGCACTTCGTATGAAGGATGAATTTGCCAATGGTTCAGACTTGATGAAGCCAAACCTCGACGAGGAGGATCTCGCTTCTCTCGTAATCCAGCAGATGGAATTCTGTAACATCATCCTTCTCAATAAGGCTGCAGATGTAGAGCCTAAGGAGCTGGAGCACCTGAAGCAGATTATCCGCGCCATCCAGCCTAAGGCTGAGATCTTCGAGTGCAACTACGGTGATGTAGATCTCGATCTGATTGTCAATACTCACAAGTTTGACTGGCAGACTGTTGCTACATCAGCAGGCTGGATTCAGGAAATCGAATCTGAACGAAACGGAGAAGAGGACCACGATGAAGAAGAGCACGAGCATCATCACCACCATGATGAAGACGATGACGAGCACGAGCATCATCATCACGATCATGAAGAACATGAAAACGGTCATCACCATCATCATCACGATCATGACCATGACCACGAAGGTGGCGAAGTTGAGGAATATGGTATCGGAACCTTCGTCTATTATCGCCGCAAAGCATTCGACCTGGCTCTCTTCGATGAGTTTGTAGCAAGAAAATGGCCTCGTGACATCGTTCGTGCCAAGGGTATCTGCTATTTCGCAGATGAACCAGACATGTGCTATGTCTTCGAACAGGCAGGTCAGCAGAAGACTGTCAAGCAGGCAGGTCAGTGGCTCGCCACAATGCCAGCCGACCAGCTCGCAGAACTTCGTAAGAACAATCCGCAGCTCGAGAAGGAATGGGATGAGGAACTTGGTGACCGTATGATCAAGATTGTATTCATCGGTCAGCACATCAAGGACCAGAAGGATGCTATTATCGCCGAACTTGATAAGACTTTAGCACTCTAAGGGAGGTTTTAACATGGTGATTGTGCTCCTTTGGTTCATATCCCAGTACAATCATCGTGACACACTACGCCCTGTCAGGCAAAAGCATGAAGAGATTTATGTTTTTTGTCCTCACAGGGCGTTATCATTTACTTGTATAACTTAAGAGATAATAGCGGATTTTAACTACCGAAAAGACGAAAAAGCTAGAAATTATAGGAAAAATGCGGGTAAAAATGCAGTTTTTTCTTCGTTTGTACTTTTAATTCGTTTTTTTTTGTTAAATTTGCACCCGATTAATAAATAATTAAGTGAATTTACAAAGAAATGAAGACCGATTTTCGACCTGCATATATTAAGGACTTTGAGGCGTGTTGGAACATCATTGACCAGGCTCGTCGCTCTATGATCGCATCAGGACGTCATCAGTGGACTAATGACTATCCTGCTGAGCACGATATAAAAGACGACATCAATAATGGTAATGCATACGTACTTACCGTGGATGGCGAGGTAGCTGTCTATGGCGCAGTAGCACTCAATGGTGAACCACAGTACGATTTTATCGATGGCGACTGGCTTACCACAGGCGATTATTATGTAATACATCGCTTTGCTACGTTGCCAAAATATCAGCGTGAGGGTTTCGCACGTATATTTATTAATAAGGTGAATAGTCTCTGCGAGGTAGAAAAGGTTCCTAGCATCAAGGTAGATACCAATTTCGATAATCTTCCGATGATTAACTTGCTCTCTTCTATGGGCTTCTGCATCTGCGGAAGAATCAACTATGGAAACAGAGGTATGCGCTTTGCTTTCGAAAAGCAAACAATACAGCCACAAATACAATAACGATTTATAGACATTATGGAGGATAAATTAAATAGAATGAGAAGCTTGGTCAATCAACTGAACCAAGCTTCTGATGTTTATTATAACGGCAAAGGTGAAATCCTTACCGATTACGAATGGGATGCCCTATTCGATCAACTCAAGAAGCTGGAAGAGGAAACCGGCGAAATTCTCCCCGATTCCCCTACCAACAAGGTTTCTGAAGATACTATCGCAGGTCAGAAGGAAGAACACGAGTTTGCAGCTCTCTCTCTGGCAAAGACCAAGAAGGTCAGCGACCTCGTCAAGTGGGCAGAAGACCGCCCTATCTGGATTTCCTGGAAGCTGGATGGCCTCACCTTGGTTGTGACATACGACAATGGCAAACTAACCAAGGTGGTAACTCGCGGTAATGGTCATATTGGCACCAACATTACACATCTGGCACCAGCCATCAGTGGTATTCCGCAGTCCATCACAGAAAAGGGACATCTTGTGATTCGTGGTGAAGCTGTCATTTCCTATGCCGACTTCGAGCAGTTTATCATCGAAAGCGAAGGTGATTATGCCAATCCCCGCAATCTTGCATCCGGCTCTCTTTCTTTGAAAGATGTAGAAGAAGTAAAGCAGCGTCACATCCAATGGATTCCTTTCACCCTGGTTTATTGCGAACAGGAAATCACATCATGGGGCAAAAGAATGCAGTGGCTGGAAGAACTGGGTTTTCATCCGGTAGAGCGTCAGAGAATAGAGCAGCCAACTACCGAAAACATTCAACAGGAAATTGATGCATTTACAGCTAAGGTAACCAATAAAAAGAACCCTTTCCCTGTAGATGGTCTCGTCATCTGCTACGATGACACCTCCTATGCTGCAACGGGTTCCGTAACAGGTCATCATGCAACACGAGCAGGTTACGCCTTCAAATGGCAGGATGAACACGCTGATACCGTACTCGACCACATCGAATGGTCGTGTGCTGCCAATACAATCACTCCAGTGGCTGTCTTCAAATCTGTAGAACTGGAGGGAACCACTGTTCAGCGAGCCTCTCTCTGCAACGTAAGTGAATGCGAACGCTTGGGAATCGGGGGTAAGGGAACTCGACTGCTGGTTATCAAGGCTAACAAGATAATTCCGAAGGTAATCAACGTAACAGAATCACTTGGTGTCTTTGAAATTCCTAAAGAGTGTCCTGTCTGTCATGCTGAAGCCATCGTTAGAGAAAGCGAAAGCGGTACGAAGACTCTGCATTGCACCAACCCCCACTGTGCAGCCAAGCAGATTAAGAAGTTTGCCAGATTCGTGAGCAAGGAAGGCCTGAATATTGAAGGAATCTCAGAACAGACCATCTGGAAGCTGGTGAACGAAGGACTGATTAGCGAATACGCTGACTTCTATCATATCAATGACCATGCCTACGAAATAGCAGCCTGGGATGGTTTTGGCAAGAAGAGCGTTGCCAACATGCTGGAGAGCGTAAGAAAGAGTAAACAGACAGATGGTCGCCATCTGCTCTATGCCCTCAACATCCCTCTCTGCGGAGGCGATGTAGCCAAAAAACTCATCGGGCGCTATCCGGTAAAAGAACTGATAGAGACCGCCCGTCTCTGCATGTTTGACGATGAGTTTGCCAGCATCGACGGCATCGGACCGGAAAAGAGCGCCAAGTTCATTGGCTGGTTCAAGGACGATACAAACTTCGCTCATGTACAGAATCTGATGAAGGAGCTGGAAATCGTAGAGCAGGAACCGGTGGAGAAAGGAAGCGCCTGCGACGGCTTGACCTTTGTTGTAACCGGCGATGTTCATCATTACAAAAACCGCAACGAACTGAAGGCTTATATTGAAAGCCAAGGTGGCAAGGTGACGGGAAGCGTAAGCAAGAGCACCAACTTCCTTATCAACAACGATGCAACCTCCCAAAGTTCCAAGAACAAGAAAGCGCATGAACTCAATATTCCTATCATTACAGAAGATGAGTTCGTAGAGAAATTCGGATAAAAAAGAAATCCCTCAGACTTGACATGAAGCCTGAGGGATTTCTTTTTATATAGTGATTCCAGAGAATTAGTGTGTTCCGCAATATTGTCCCATAAAGAGGATACCGCCACTCTGGCTATCCTGAATCATATAGACAAATGGACGGTCAGCGATGAACTCCACATTTTTCACCTCTACAGGTGCCATGGCAGTCAGCATCACGGCAGCTGTTACAGCAGCAGCCTTTGTTCCCTGCTCATTCACCTCTATCTTTGCTTTCTGAAGCATCTTGCTTACAAAGAAATTGCCGTCAGCAAAATGACTGAAGTTCGCCTTGCCTGCCACAAACATAGAAGGAGCACCCAAATCACTGATGATAGCATTCAGGGGCAGTTCCTGTTCGATGGTAAACTTAGGCAACTTGAGATTCACCATGCAGTTTTCCATATTCTGCGAAATCTGATTCAGCTTCTCTTCGTCCAAACCTTTCATCATTTCCTGGATATTCTTGCCCTCATTTGGCAGAAGTACCAGCATGCGATAGCTACCATTGCCATAAGGAAGATCTACAGCCTTGAAATCCTTGTTCTCTGCATAGAAGAGCTTCTTCACCTGATGCATCATCTCTACTTTCTGAATATCACGTGTATAGCCGCGGAAGTTCTCCAGCTTAGTGTCTTTGACATTGAACTTGTTCTGCCATGTTCCCTTGAAATAGATGGCATTCATCAAATACGATACTGCATCGGCTGAAACCTGATCAATGATACGGGGAATCATGCCATTGGTTTTTTCCTTGCACCAACCATTGATACGGTCGGTAGTCTTGGAAGAAGTGAAGTCAAGACTTTCGATACCAGCCAAATAACTATCGCTCACTTTCTGACAGAAATCCTTGTTGAGCTGGAAGTTCTTGTTTACGGCAATGTAATTAGCTATATTCACGGTTGTCTGCTTATCCTGCTTGTTAGCAGTAAGGAGCATAGCCTTATAAAGCTCATTCAGATCGCTGACAGAAACTCCTTCGCAACCGATAGCCTTCAGTATCTCCTGTTGCGTGATTCCATCTGCACCATTTGCCAGCATTCCCATCAGATAAGATACGCTCATAGGTGAAATCACCTTAGATTCCATATCAGTAACCTTATTGAAGAGACGAAGTGCAAATGCATTATTCTTCTTCACTATATCCTGCTGGGCGTCAGAAAGAACAAGATAGCTATTATCCAAATCCTCTTCATTCTTACCCATTTCGCTGCTCTTGGCTGCATTAGAATCACCGTTTATCTTCTTACTGCTAGCACAAGAAGTCATAGCCATTGCAGCCATCATCATCAGAGCTGCCATAGTTATCTTACTTTCATTTCTCTTTTTCATAATCTTTTAATTTTGTTGATAATCTGTCTATAAAATGCAAGTTGCTGCGATTCCTTGCATCGAAATGCTAAAAATTAAGACTCGTTAACTGCCTGCTTACCTGGCATCACACGCAAATGATATCTGTTACCATCAAAGTCAACACGCATCAGACTCTGAGGTTTGGTTATCTTGGCTAACTCAAGGGCCACATGCCCCATCGTTCTGCGAAGATTCAGTTCGATACAAGGTACCAGCTCTAACTGATCATCCTTTGCAGCAATCATCATATCTACTCCAAATGGCCCATTATAGTTTTCCTTTAATGCAGGTTCAACTATATCTATAATTTTCTGTCTTGCAGAGAGAAGCGCATCTTCACTCACGTATTTCTTCATAAGTTCCATCTTCTCTTCTTCAGAGCAGAGCAAGTTGCCGGTATAGGCATTTTTGACGGTATCAAAGAGCGAGAGTCCCAGATAGTGTACCTTGCCGTCACGCATCTCGAATTCCATACCGAAATCTTTCACCTTATTATAATATGGCTCTATGGTAACACCACCCTGTCGGAAGATGATGTTGCTTACCCAGCGTTGGAAAGCCGGATATTCACCATTTGTCCGGAACTCATCTGTAGAAACATATTTCACGCCTCTTCCACTGCTGCTCCATGGAGCCTTGACTACAGCCTTGCCCCACTTCATCACGCATTCCTTAACCAGAGCAAAGTTATCTGCATACACTACATCCTGTTGTAGATGTTCAGCGGCCCATTGGCGGCTGCTTATCGCGCGTACCTTATCTAATACCTCATCAGTAGGCAGCATGATTTCCGGCAAACCGATACGTTCCAGTTCGCCTTTCAGACTCAAGTCCCATCCCCACGGATGCACGCAGTCTATAAACTCCGTCTTAAGCAGATGCTCAAGCTGAAGCTTGGTGATAAACTCAACTTTTTCCAACAGGTGCTCTCCAAAATGGCGCACCTTATCGCGTGCATTGTCTATGTCGTCAACAAGCACCAAGTCACCCTGATCTGCCCACAAGGCAGGAATAAATGCAAGGTCGCTTCGCAACTGTCTTCCTGCATGAGGAACGGTAAACTGTCGCAAATGAGCGGCCAATGCCAAATCGTGTTCTGGATTGAAGATATGTAGTTTCATACTGCAAAGGTACAAATTATTGAGATAAAAACGGCAAAAGAAGGTAAGTTTTACTTAGAAAAGTGCTAAATAATGAAAAAAATGTTAGATTTTGCTATCTAGAGTTTGCAAATTTAAAATATATTATTACCTTTGCATCGTAAAAAACAAATATGAATCAATATTAAACGCATGGAAGAAGCATTCTTCAGAACACATACATACCTAGTTGAGCATACAGACGCTCCAGTCAGACGAACCTTGATGGATGAGATTGACTGGAACGACCGTATGATTGGCATCAAAGGCACTAGAGGTGTAGGCAAATCTACCTTTCTCCTCCAGTATGCCAAGGAGCACTTTGGACCATACGATCGCAAGTGCTTGTATGTGAATATGAACAACTTCTATTTCCAGAGCAGAGGTATTGCCGATTTTGCAGGCGACTTCGTGAGTCATGGTGGACGCACACTTCTGATAGATCAGGTATTCAAGCAGCAGGACTGGAGCAAGGAGCTCCGCAAATGCTACGACTTGTATCCTGAATTGAAGATAGTCTTTACCGGCTCCAGCGTAATGCGCTTGAAGGAAGAGAATCCAGAACTCAATGGTATCGTGAAGAGTTACAATCTCCGCGGCTTCTCGTTCAGAGAATATATCAATCTGATGACGGGCAACGATTTCCAGCCATACGAACTCGATGACATTCTGCGCAATCATGAGCACATCATCAAGCAGATCCTTCCTAAGGTGAGTCCGATGAAATACTTCAATGATTATCTGCATCACGGCTTCTACCCATTCTTCTTGGAACAGCGTAACTTCACAGAGAATCTACTAAAGACAATGAACATGATGACCGAGGTTGACATCCTCCTCATCAAGCAGATAGAACTGAAGTATCTGCCAAAAATAAAACGCCTGTTCTACGAGTTGGCTGTGGAAGGCGCCAAGGCTCCCAACGTGAGCCAGCTGGCCGAAAGCATCAATACAAGTAGAGCAACCGTGATGAACTACATTAAGTATCTGGCCGATTCCAGACTCATCAATATGATTTATCCGGAGGGGCAGGATTTTCCGAAGAAACCATCTAAGGTGATGATGCATAATCCGAACCTAATGTACGCTATCTATCCTATACAGATTGACAAGCAGGAAGTGATGGAAACATTCTTCGTTAATTCACTTTGGAAAGACCACAAAGTTCATCAGGGCGGTAAAGACCACTATTATACAGTGGATGGCAACAAGAAATTCAGAATCTGTGATGCACAAACTCCCAACAAGATGCGTAGTAATCCAGATACCATCTATGCCCGTTACAATACTGAGGTAGGCAAGGACAACAAGATACCTTTGTGGCTCTTGGGATTCCTATATTAACGAAATTTCGAAAGAAGAATTAAATACAAAACATTTTTAATATTTTATCTAAAAGTAAAATGGCTAAAGAGAAAAAATTTATCACTTGTGATGGTAACACAGCTGCCGCACATGTAAGCTACATGTTTACTGAGGTTGCTGCTATCTACCCTATTACTCCATCATCACCAATGGCGGAGCATGTAGATGAATGGGCTGCCAAAGGTCGTAAGAACCTTTTCGGTCAGCGAGTTTCTATCCAGGAAATGGAATCAGAGGCTGGAGCTGCCGGTGCAGTTCACGGTTCTCTCCAGGCTGGTGCCTTGACTTCAACTTACACTGCTTCTCAGGGTTTGTTGCTGATGATTCCTAACATGTACAAGATTGCTGGTGAGTTGCTCCCTTGCGTGTTCAACGTATCAGCTCGTACATTGGCTTCTCACTCACTTTGTATCTTCGGTGACCACCAGGACGTAATGGCTTGCCGCCAGACAGGTTTCGCTATGTTCTGCTCAGGTTCTGTTCAGGAGGTTATGGACCTCTCTGCAGTTCCTCACTTGGCTACATTGGAGACAAAGGTTCCTTTCATTAACTTCTTCGACGGTTTCCGTACTTCTCACGAGTACCACAAGATCGAGGAGATGGATATGGAAGACATCCGTCCATTGGTTAAGGAAGAGTTCATCGAGGACTTCCGTAACCGTGCTTTGACTCCTGAGCGTCCTGTTACTCGCGGTACTGCTGAGAACCCAGAGACATTCTTCACTCACCGTGAGGCTTGCAACTCTTACTACGATGCAATTCCTGAGGTAGTAGAGAAGTACTGCCAGGAGATGACTAAGATCACTGGTCGTGAGTATCACCTCTTCAACTACTATGGTGCTGAGGATGCTGAGAACATCATTATCTTGATGGGTTCTGCTACAGAGCCAGCTCGCGAGGCTATCGACTACTTGAATAAGCAGGGCAAGAAGGTTGGTATGGTTGCAGTTCACCTCTTCCGTCCATTCTCTGTTGACTTCTTGAAAAAGACTATCCCAGCTACTGTTAAACGTATCGCTGTTCTCGACCGTACTAAGGAGCCAGGTGCAGAGGGTGAGCCATTGTACCTCGACGTTAAGTCAGCTCTCTACGATGACGAGCGTAAGCCATTGATCGTTGGCGGCCGCTACGGTCTCGGTTCTTCTGATACAACTCCAGCTAAGATTGTTGCTGTATTCAAGAATCTCGAGTTGCCACAGCCTAAGAACCACTTCACTGTAGGTATCGTTGATGACGTTACATTCACTTCTCTCCCAGAAGAGGAAGAAATCCCAATGGGTGGCGACGACTTATTCGAGGCTAAGTTCTACGGTTTGGGTGCAGACGGTACTGTTGGTGCTAACAAGAACTCAGTTCAGATTATCGGTAACAATACTAACAAGTATTGCCAGGCATACTTCTCTTACGACTCTAAGAAGTCTGGTGGTTTCACCTGCTCTCACTTGCGTTTCGGCGACAGCCCTATCCACAGTGCATATCAGGTAAATACTCCTAACTTCGTAGCTTGCCATGTACAGGCTTACCTCCACATGTACGATGTAACTCGTGGTTTGCGTAAGAACGGTTTCTTCCTGTTGAACACTATCTTTGATGGTGAGGAGTTAGTTAACTTCATCCCTAACAAGGTAAAGCGTTACTTCGCTCAGAACAACATCACTGTTTACTATATTAACGCAACTAAGATTGCTCAGGAGATTGGTCTCGGTAACCGTACCAACACCATTCTCCAGTCTGCATTCTTCCGTATTACAGAGGTTATTCCTTTGGATCTCGCTGTAGAGCAGATGAAGGCATTCATCGTTAAGTCTTACTCTAAGAAGGGTCAGGACG